>Ga0210402_10000666_pt1 | contig 37986 bp, 47 predicted proteins | sample IncBWC7MmetaG_FD_161055 | JGI IMG/M metagenome (GOLD analysis project Ga0210402, IMG submission 161055) | Forest soil microbial communities from Barre Woods Harvard Forest LTER site, Petersham, Massachusetts, United States - Inc-BW-C-7-M | ecosystem: Environmental > Terrestrial > Soil >...
AACCGGGGTTATTCCGATATCCCCGGTTTAACCGATACCGGAAGACGGGTCGCTTGGCCCTAACTGGCTGAATTTATGAGTACTTGGCCGTCGTTCTAAAGTAGCCGCACCCAAATCGTTTGCTGTTGTGGCTCTGGCGATGTTGATCGCGTTCGGTCTCAAGGCCGCAGACCTTGAGGGGGTGTGGAAAGGGTCAATTGACACTCAGGGGGGAACGGTAGAAATGACGTTTGTGCTGCAGCCCGGCCCCGTGCTGGCCGGAGTTGTGAAGTCAAATCAGTTCGGTGAGGCTCCCATCCAGAAGGCGAAGGTGGAAGGGGACAAGATCTCATTCGAGATCAACATCACGGTCGGAAAGCTGGCGTTTGAAGGAACCGTCATGGGCGATGACATGAACCTTGCGGTGACCGGCACGCAGGGCGATAAGTACAACCTGAACTGCAAGCGGCTGAAGTAGCCAATCGTCCCCCCGGGAGAATGCAAAGTCCGGTGCAGGGGCATCTGTGCGGCGGCGACCGAACTTGGTTGCACTAAATGCCCTTCTCCCAACGTATAACTGAACCGATGGGTGCCAGCTTCTGTCACTTCGATCCCTTGGTCAGCCAGCCGTTCAGTTTCAGCCACTCCTCTAAGCGATCCAAATAGTGATCCGCGCCTCCTCCCTTCGTTGGGAAACCGTGCCGGCCAATCTGGAATACGTGTAACTCGGCGGGCAGCCCCGCTTTTCTCCACGCGCCAAACAGGTCAATCGATCCCTGGTATCCGACTAGCTGGTCATCCGCGCCGCCACTGCGATGAACAGAGGTGGGGCGCCCTCCGGTGGCGGATTCGAATTTGCGCCAGCGGCATAAATCGGCGCCGCGAAATCAGGTCTCGCATCGGTGGAACCATACACCGTCGAGAGAGCGACTGCGCCTCCGGCCGAGTAACCAATGATGCCGATGCGATTGGAGAGTACCCCAAATTCGGCGGCGTGCTGACGCACCAGGCGCACCGCTTGTTGACCGTCGGCGCCAGCCATCTCTCGCGGATTCTGGCCCGCTTGAGGACCTGTGGTGGCCGGCCCACGCCCCGCTACGGCGGGTGGCGCACTCGGGTCAACGTAGACAGTCCGATACTTCCGGACAAACGCATCCACGCCCATCTGGTTCAGCTGATGCACCCCGTCGTGCAAGTTCTCGAAGTAGCGACAGAGCGTTAAGGCCCGGGTGCGTTGCCTGACGCTCATCGTTAAGACTCCATGAAAGATCCGGTAACCTGAAACGGACGCGTCCAATCTGGCCAGCTTAAGACCGACGAGTCGTCGTGCATCGGGCGAAGCACACCTCGACGGGAAATGCTCGCCACGGGGAAGTGGACGGCCTGTTGACCGCCGATTCCTTTCGTGAAACGCCGAATACGTCCTGGTAAACGCCGTTCCATGAAAATGGGCTGCCACCGGCGGTCATAGGCCTCGTGGCCGCCTCGGCTGCTTGGCAGACACGCCGTTTTGAAAAGCGCCTGCGCGCTCCGAGCGGATGGTCGCCCACTCGTACACTGGCCCCAAACGGCCTTGTGGGAGACCAGCACTCGGGCCAGTGTGCGAGGGGTCAGACTTCCCCCAAGGCGACTTGGGGTTCCTTTGGTTGCACTTCCGCGGCTAGCGCGTATTGCGGCAAGGTGAGGTCCGTGGAGATCACCGAGGAATCTACCAGAACGACGCATGGATCTCGATCAGGGGCTGTAGAAAATCTTGTCGACGACTCGTGAGAGCGGTTGGCCACCAACTGGCACCGGCAATTGGGGAACAACAATCCACGGTGAATCCAGTTGTCTGATTCCGGGAACTCCCAAATCATGGTTCTCTGAGAGCATTCTGAGGTCGCGAAAGAGCTCCCTGTTCATTGCGAAGAAGGCTTTTGTCGGGTCGGAGTAGCCAGCCTTCTTGATTCGGGCTCTTGACTTCCAGTCGAACGGAACGAGCGAGTCATAGAAGAGCTGTGACCACATCTTTCCTGCATAGAGGTTGTTAACGTCATAACCGTTGCTGACATGATCGTCAAGACACGGGGTCGGATCGCACAGGCCACACTTTTCGTAACTCCTCACCTGATGGAGAATGCTCGACCAGTTTTCCCGGAGCCATTTCAAAGGTTTGATGGCGTTTCGTTCGTGTCCGTTGAACGGAGTGCCCTTGAGTACCGCGTCTTTCACGTTCTTTCGAGCCTTTGGAGGAACCCACAGGTTTACATAGGTCGCGAGGAACTCATCGAATGTAACTTCCTTTAGCCGATAGTGCCCAACGCAACCGTTGCGCTTGCACCAACAGTCGTCTCCGCACCGGCACACTATGAAGTCATAGTCAGAGCGTATGGCACGATTCTCCCATACCACGTATTGTTGGCTGCCCTGAGCAGACACGCTATTCGAGTTCTTTATCAGGCGACGAATTTCGTCGGGAGGCAAGCTGGAGATATAACCCACGGCGAGTCTTTCCTTTGCCACCTCTTCCTTAAAGTTTAGGCCAACCCGCCAAGGCTGCGGGGCACTGTTCGATGTCCCACGAGGGGATAGCGGTCGCGGCAGATCTTCAGTCCAAATCATAAAACCTAAACTCTGACAACCGCCCGTTCTGATCCGGCTCTCTCCGTTTCCTGACCTGATTCTTGAACTCGGCTTCGTATAGGCCGCCGACGAGGCCTTTACGGAACTCTCTCCAGGTATCCTTCAGCTCCCCATAGAGCGCCTCGCACGCTGCTCTGTCAATTTCCCTGGCGCGCGTATCCCGAGCATACGTCACGTGCGCCAGTTGCTTGTTCATCGGTAAGCGCCAGTTCGTAGAAATCGGCAAAGCAGCATAGAATCCCGTCAGGTAATGTTCCGCCACGATGTCATCCTTGTCCGGTGGACCACGCCTGTTCTGAAACAGGTCAGCAAGTTTCCGGCAGTTCATGTAAAAAGCGTGACTGATGTGCGTGTTTATTGGCGGCTTGAACGGCGCGCCGTCGATGTCGCAGCCGCTTAAGACCATCTCGGCGCTAGAAACGAAGTTCGCGTACTCGTGGACGACGTGGACAATGGCGGTGCAGCGTTGCTGCTCCAGAGCGGTCATGTCGCCAGTATAGCTAAGACATTCTTAAATGTCGTATCCGTGTTCGACGGTGTCAGAGCAACTCCACTTGAGCGTGTAGTCGTCTCGGAGAAGTACCGCCGGTCTGAACCTCCCTCCAAACGGCCTTCGGGGAGATGACCATCCGGGCAGAGGAGACTGCCGAGAACCTCCACACCGCGCGGTTACGTCTCCCAGATGGCGACATATGGTTCCCTGGGCTCCACTTCCGCGGTTTGCGCGTTATACGGGCAAGTGGTGGCGCGCAGTTCCTCCGCATTCGATTTGAGCCGAAGCATCCAATATCCCGACTTGCGCTTTTTTGAACTTGATTTGTAAATCGCCATATGGCAATATAGCTACATGGAGATTAATGAGCAGGCCGACCCTCTTAGCTTGGCCTTCGGCGCGCTTGCAGATTCCACAAGACGCGCAATCCTCACTCGTCTCGCGTCGGGAGACGCGGACGTTTCGGAGCTGATGAAGCCGTTCGCCTTGAGCCAGCCGACGATCTCCAAGCACCTAAACGTGCTTGAGCGCGCAGGCCTCGTAAGGCGCGGGCGCGATGCGCAGCGGCGTCCGCGCACGCTCGTTGCGGTTCCGCTCAAGGATGTCGCTGACTGGGTCGAGCCCTTTCGCCGCTTCTGGGAAGGGAAGTTTGCAAGCTTGGACGATTACCTGAAACAGATGCAACTGAAGGAGAGAAAACGTAGACGCGCGAAGCGATGAAATGACATCACCCATGAAGAATACCGGAACATTCAGCGTTACAACACCCCCGACCGATCGCGAGATCGTGATGACACGCATCTTCGATGCGCCTCGCAGCATCGTCTTCGAAGCCTGGACCAAGGCCGAGCACGTCGCGCATTGGTGGGATCCGAGCGGTGTCCCACTCTCCGTCTGCGAGATCGACCTTCGGCCAAACGGGGCATTTCGATGGGTGCATGGCGGCGCCGGTGGAGAGGCATACTCGTTTACAGGCACGTACCGCGAAATCGCGCCGCCGCAACGGCTGGTGTTCGCCACGCGGCTGTTTCCGTCGAGCCCCGAATCGGTCGGAACGCTTGTCTTCACAGAGGAGCAGGGCAAGACGAAGCTCACGATGACAATTGCGTGCAACTCAATTGAGGATCGCGACGCCTTGCTCAAGATGCGTGTGGATGCCGGCACGGCTCGAACTCTGGAAAACCTCGCCGAATATCTCCACAAAATGGCGTAAGCCACGGATTTCGATATTCGAAAGGCGTGAGAGTAAGAAACGAAGAAGGAGGGTATATGACGACAGTAGAAACCAAAGAAAGACGAACCCCTGAGATTGCGCAGCCGACTCCGATTTCGCCCTTCGCGAGACAAGCGCTTTCCAAAGACGGGACGTCAATCTCGTTCGACCGAATCGGTCACGGACCGGCTGTGATTCTGATCGACGGCGCGCTCTGCTACCGAGGCATGGGCCAGAGTGGGAAGCTGGCTAACCTCATGGCACAGCACTTCACCGTCTTCACCTATGACCGCCGAGGTAGAGGCGCCAGTAGTGACACTGCGCCATATGCAGTGGAGCGCGAGGTGGACGACATCGTGGCGCTACTGAGCGAAGCGGGTGGTACGGCGTCCGTCTGGGGCATGTCCTCCGGCGCAGTTCTCGCGCTCGAGGCAGCGAATCGCCTGAAGGGCATCAGGAAGGTGGCATTGTACGAGCCGCCGTTCATCGTGGACGATAGCCGTTCCACAACAGAGGATGACTGGGCGCGGATCGGCGAGGCGGTCGCGGCAGACCAGCGAAGCGATGCGGTCAGGATCTTCCTGATGTCGGTCGGCCTTCCTGGTTTCTTCATTGCGCTGATGCGGCTGATGCCGATCTGGTCGAAGCTAAAAGCCATTGCGCACACGCTTCCCTACGACGGCGCGATTGTGCGAGACAACCAGAGAGGCAAACCGTTGCCAGCCAGCCGGTGGGCGTCCATCACGGTACCGGCACTCGTCATGGATGGCGGGAATAGCCCTGCGTGGATGCGCCACGGGAGCCAATCGCTTGCGAGCGTATTACCGAACGCGCAGTACCGCACCCTCGAAGGGCAGACCCACATGTTAAAGCCGAAGGTGCACGCGCCCCTGTTGGCCGAGTTTTTTAAAGATTAGATCAATGCACCGGTTGACTTAAGACGGTCCCGTACTTCTGGGCCTATCGACCGCGGAGCCGCCGCAGCCGTTACGAATCCACTTGGCCGAGAAGTCGCCGTCCCACCCGAAGTGCCGCCAGCCTGGGGTTGCCCAGGTACGGCGTTCGAGGAGATCAGGGCTGCCCAGCCCAACTCCGGATCAAAGGAACACAATGGGACTTCAGGGGCGTTTGGGTCACTTCCGCGTTTAGCTTCCAAGTGGCAGGCTCTCTGGATCATCGATACACCGATTCAATGCGCGCAGGAATGAGCGGGAAAGGTTTACACCACGCCGAACAAGAATTAATCATTTTGTTTGTTCGGCGATAAATCGGATGATGTGGCTTGGGTGGCCGGGTGCCCACTCCGCCTCACCTTCCGTATCTTCATAGCGCAAGACGTGTAGGCCGGGGAAATCGCGCAGCAATTCGTTCGGCTGGAACATGAATTTTTCCGGGCCGGCGAAGCCTTCGATGACCAGTAGCCCGCCAGGCTTCAATGCCGCGAGGAGTCGTGCAGGGCTCGCTGGCCGGGTACCGTTATACCAGGCGTGCATGTAGAACAGGGCGATCAAGTCCCACTTACTCTTCCCGAGTTCGTAGTGTTCCAAGTCGTCCACAATCGCTGTAAGTGTCAGACGCAACTGCGCGGCTCTCGCTTTCGCCTGAGTTACCGCAACGTCGGCAAGGTCCACACCCGTCGCCTGCCACCCCTGCTGTGCCAGATAAATGGTATTGCGACCTTCGCCCATGCCAAGATCGAGCGCTCGGCCTGGAGGTCTACGGCGGATCGCTTCGACGAGTAATTGGCTTGGGGCGCGTTTGAACTCGGTCTTCGGATAACTGAACTTGTTATTCCAAAACTCGCGGTCCCGAGGGTCCACGGACTGGCCATTGACAAGTAGCAGTATTGAGAAGAATAGGCCGGTCCGGAGCATCCACATGGAAACCAGTATACGTTGCGCCAAGCGCAAACAGTTCAGGCGCCGAAAGCGCCATGGTGTTCTACAAACCACTTGGACGAGAAGTCGTCTCGTTGAAGTGCACCCAAGCTCCCTGGAAACGGCGTTCGGGGAGATCACCCACTCCGTCGGCGGCGGGTCGGTCCCAACGGAACAGAACCCGACTTCCGGGGCGTTTCGCCGTCACTGGTGATACAGCCCTAGTGATTTCACAACACGAATCGTCTGGCTGACTGGAGCACCCCCTCCAGCAAATGCCGTCCACGGCCAGTTTCCGGAAACGCCGTTTTTTGTCCAGTGGCGAGACCGGTGTCCCAGTGCCACTCCTAAACGCTGTGCGACCAGGCGGGGCTGATCGCACGCTGACTGGCGGTAGGGCGGTACAAAACAGAGGCATGTCCTCTCCGCGTTCCTGGCTGCATCAGGAGCAGGTAGCCGAGAACCAATCCGTTTTCACATCCGGTGCCTGACTCAAGCCATTGATGCTTCCAGTCAACCAAGGCGGAATTCGGCCATCATCCCGACCGCGGAAGCCGACGTGCGTTTCAATCGCTCGGAACATCGGGCTCCCCAATGGAATCAGCGCAAAATGTGCCCGTCCGCGGATCGAACTGCCTCACATGCGAGGCAGTCCGACGCGGCCGAGCATTTCCACTGGCCCTCGTCCTGTGTTTTCTAAGCGCCGAGTCCCCACACCCAACCGGGTGCCGCCACGATTACGACGCACCTGTCGCCATTTCCTGGCCGTGCCGCCATCGGCGCGGGAAATGTTTACCCGTGGGCTGGTCAGGTGTTGAGGAGGATGTTGACTGCGGGAACCGCATGGCTGTCCCAGAAGACCGTCCGGTTTCCCGCCAACACCAGTACGGTGCCATTACAAGGAACGGCCGACGGTGTGCAAACTGCCACCGGCATCGTAATCTCCGTGGGGAGTCGTGAAGCAAACATTACAAATTTCGATCCTCTTTTGTGCCCTCGCTGAGACTATCCAGGGAGCCGGGACCATCTATTCGGCGATCCTGGGCGGCAGCGGGCAAGACTACGCCACCTCAGTGGCGTCCGATGCGCAAGGCAACGTCTATGTCGTGGGCCTGACCTATTCGCCCGACTTTCCGGTCACGGCGGGAGCGTTCCAGACCAAGTTTGGCGGCACTTCCGATGCCTTCATCGCCAAGGTCGGGCCGGATGGCAAGCGGATCTGGGCCACTTATCTGGGCGGCATTCTCGACGATTGGGCCACCGGCGTGGCGCTCGATAGCGCCGGCAATGTCTTGGTGACCGGATGGACGCGCTCCGCGAATTTTCCACTGGCCAACCCCATCCAGAGCGCCCTGGACAATGACGCATCGGACGACTACGATGCCTTCGTAGCGAAGCTCGACCCGAACGGCGCCATTCTCCTGTATTCCACGTTTCTGGGCGGGCCGCGCGACGATGGAGCCGCCGGCATCGCTGTGGATTCCGCCGGAAACGCTTACGTCGCCGTGACCTCGCAATCCGCCACCGGCTTCCCCGGCATCCAAAACGGGCCCAATCAGCTCGGTATCATCGTCAGCAAGCTGTCTCCACAGGGTATGGTGGTCTACTCGTATTTTCATCTCTACGGAGTCGCCGGGGGAATCGCGCTGGATACGGCCGGCGCCGTCTACGTGGCGGGATCGTTCGCCACGAGCCTTCCCTCCAGCGCGACAAAAATCTTTGGCCCGCCGGGCAGTCTAAGCGAGGTCCCCCAAGGGGGGAGCGCCGCAACGTATGCGATTGCGTTCAAGATTTCTCCCGATGGATCGCGGAAGGTTTACGAAACCGGGTTGGGCGGCAGCGTCCTGGCAGCCGCCGCCGCGATCGCTGTAAACAGCGCCGGCGAGGTCTATGTCGCGGGCAGCACATCGTCCATCGATTTTCCGCTGGTGCATCCGCTGCAAACTTCCCCGGGCGCGCGCCCGCTCTTCAAAAGCAGGATAGCGGGACCACTTGGACGCCTATCGACGATCTGCCTTTCGCGCTTCCGCGGATGCTGGTGGTGGACCCAACCGCCCCCAACACGCTTTATGCCTCCAGTCAGGATCTCGGCATCTTCAAGAGCGCGGACGGAGGTGTCACGTTGACCCACGCCGACAGCGGCATCGTGAGTACGAACATACAGGCATTCGCCATCGATCCGGTCCATCCGCAGACCCTGTATGCGGCCACATCGACTACCGTCTATAAATCCATGGACGGCGCAAGCACCTGGTCGGCGATCGATTCCCCAACGGTCCAGATTTCTCAACTGGCCGTGGACCCGCAGAATCCCACTATCGTCTATGAAGTCGGGCAAACCATACGAAAGAGCACCGACGGCGGGGCCACCTGGAATCCCCTGACATTCCCGGGAACCGTGTCATCGCTGGCGCTCGACCCGCGCGCGAGCGGCCACCTCGTCGCGGTCTCGAACCCTTCTTTCGGCGGTATCATGAGCGGCAACAACCGGCCCGCATTTATCTATCGCAGCGTGGACGGCGGCGCCAGTTGGGTCCAGATCGCTGCGACGGCGCCGGCCCAGCCCGGCTTGACTGTGGACGCCTCCACCAACCCTGCGACCTTCTACAACGGGCTCGTCCAGCGCAGCGTGGATGGAGGCGTTACCTGGTCTTCCCTCGGTTCTTTGCCATTTAGCGCATCGGCCGTTGACGCACTCGCGGTCGACCCCAGTGGAAAGCTGTATGCGGCGGTTTCTCGCACCGGCATATTCTCTTCCCCCGATCATGCCCAGACGTGGGCGGCCATCGGCTCCCCGGTTCCGGGGCCGAATGACGGAACCATCGGCCCCGCGATCAACAGCATCGTTCCCGCCGGTTCCTCCGGCACGGTCTACGCCACGATCAACCAGATCGGAACCAGCGGCTTCGTCTCGAAACTCAGCGCGGACGGATCGACGCTCGAATACTCTACCTACCTGCGCGGCCATGCCTCCACGGAGGCGTTCCTCTCCTTCGCGGCCGAACCCAACGCCATCCTGAACCAGAATTGGATCTCGTCTATTACGCTGGACGCCGCAGGCAACGTGGTGGTGGCTGGCGGCACCCGCGCCACCGATTTCCCGACGGCCAACCCCGCGCAAGCCGCCAACGCCGGACTAGCGGACGCTTTCACGGCGACGATCTCGGCAGATGGCAGCAAGCTGAACTACTCGACATACTTCGGGGGTTCAAATGACGATGGCGCGCTGGCGATGGGGTTGGATTCCCAGGGCAACATGATCCTCGCCGGCCAAACCTGGTCGGGCGATTTCCCGGCTTCGGTTCCATTGCTGGCGCCCACTGGCTTTGGCGAGGCGTTCGTGGTGAAACTGGCAACCGGCCCGCCGGTCATCACTTCCGTGCTCAACGGCGCCAGTTACCAGCCCGGTATCGAGGCTGGATCGTGGGTGGTGATCAAGGGCACTAATCTGGCGAATACCAACCCGGGCCGCATCTGGAACTCTGCCGATTTCGTCGATGGCAACCTGCCCACTTCGCTCGATGGCGTCAGCGTTACGATTGACGGCAAGCCGGCCTTCGTGTATTACATCAGCCCTACACAGATCAACGTGCAAGCGCCATCCGATAGCGCGCTGGGCACAGTGAACGTGGTGGTCGACAACAACGGCGCGGTCAGCCCTCCGGCGACGGCGCAATTGCAGACCGTCGCACCGGCATTCTTTCTGTACGGGGCAACGAACTATGCCATCGCCTCGCGGCTGCTCGATTACGCGCTGGTGGGAGATCCATCCGTTGAGCCAGGAGCGGTCGCCGCCCGGCCCGGAGACACTTTGATCCTATGGGGTACGGGCTTCGGCGCAACCAATCCCCCCGTCGCCGCCGGGACCACGGTGCGCGGTGCGCCGGCCGCGACGTCAACTCCCACTGTGACGGTGGGCCACATGTCGGTCCCGGTGATTAGCGCAGTGCTGACCACCGGATCCGCCGGCCTCTATCAGGTGACCATTCAACTGCCATCCAATGTCCCTACGGGCGCCGTGGTGGTGCAAGGGTCGGTCGACGGCGTGCAAACTCCTGCTGGTGTGACGATCTTCGTGGGAATGCCATGATCCCTGGCGAGGGAATGCCCATGCTCCACTTGCTTGCCGCCAGTCTGAGGCCCGGCAGCACGTGCGGGCAGCACCGGCCCATGCGCATGGACAGATTACTCCTCCCTGTAACGGTGTAGTGTTTAGGAACCCAAACGCGCCGCTTTCGGCCACTTCCCGGGAAGTTATCGTCTATTGGCCCCACCATGGGGGACCAGGACCGTCCAGTTTCCGAAATCGCCGTTTAACAGGGACGCGCCTGCGCAAGGCGGTTTCGTCCAACTCCGTTAGCCGACCTCAAGTTGGAGTCGTTTCTCAATTAGGGTACGTTAAGAAACCCATGGATCAGGCAGTCCGCGCCTGCTGTTTCCAGCATAAGTGTGTACGGGTCACCGCCATCGTCGGCGTTGGCCTTGACGCTATCGGAGTCCGAAAAGCACACACTCCCCATGACGGAGCCCTTCCTCGCGTCCTCGACTCCGTAGATAACGACGGGGTCGCTGAAGACCGAATCCTGCTCGAGGGGGGAGACTTCTTGGCTGGCACCCCTGGTGAAGGAAAACCCGGGAAGCACTCGCAACGGATGTGTAAGTTGACACTAACGTAAGCCCATGCTAAAACTCGATAATGCAAAGCCAGACCGAAGCTGCGCTCAAGGCGCTAGCGGAGCCGAACCGGCTTGCAATTCTCGCGCTCATTCGCGCGAGAGAACTTCCCGCCGGTGAAATTGCAGAACGCTTCAAAACAACGCGTTCCGCAGTTTCGCAGCACTTGCGCGTCCTCACCGACGCCGGCCTGCTGACGGAGCGTCATGTGGGCACGAAGCGGCTCTATCGCCTGCGGCCGGAGGGGCTTCGTGGTCTGCGCAAGCTCCTAGATAGTTTCTGGGACGACAAGTTGGACCGCCTGAAGACCGAGGTTGAACTGGAAGCAAGGAAAAAACGTGACTGATAACGAACCCCTTGTCAAAGAAGTCTACATCGACGCAAGCCCCGATCTGGTGTTCAGCTTCTTGAGCGAGCGCGACAAAATGCTGCGCTGGACAGGCCTTACCCTGGATGTCGATCCGCGACCAGGCGGAGTCTTTTGTCTTAATCCAAGTACAAAAGAAGCGGTGAGGGGCGCGTATCTAGAATTGATCCGGCCGCGCAGGATCGTTTTCACCTGGGGATGGGAGGACGACACCGTCGGCGTTCCCCCCGGCTCAACAATCGTCGAGATCGATCTGGTCGTTCAGGGCAACGGAACCCTGGTTCGTCTAACCCACCGTGACTTGCCTGGCGGCACCGTTCGTCCGATGCACGACGCTGGCTGGAATCAGATGCTGGAGCGGTTGAGAATCGTCGCGGAGGGCGGCGACCCCGGTCCAAATCCCGGTTGTCCTACAGACCGCGCGACGCCCGTCGCGCGCGATGCGCTTACGACCTAAGAACCTCTCGTGAGAAGGACAAAAACGATATGACAAAGGCACAAGAATGTGAAACTGAAGCGGCGCAGGATGAGCAGGCGATCCGCGCTCTCAAAGATGTTTTCGCGCGCGGGTTTTTGACGAAGAATCCCAGGCTGAGAGCGTCCATTTGGGTCGAGGATGGCACCCTGGTTCCTCCGCGAGGCGGATTTCTGCGGGGCCGGAACTCCATCGAAAAGCTTCTTGAGACGCAAATAGGGTCGGTGACCGGCGATTCAAAAATGACCTTCTCGAATTACCGGTTTCGGTTTATCACACCGGATGTGGCCTTCGTGGACGTGGACATCACGCTGAACAACGTACTTGGCTCGGACGGTACATTCCGGGCGATTCTGCCGATCAGCTCAGCCTTTACAGCCATCCGGCAGGAAGGTGCCTGGTTCGTGCAGGATGAGCGCGCCTATTTCGGGCCTATTCCCAATTCCGGAGACTGATCGTGCCGAGAAACGGAGAAATCCTCAATACGTCTTCACGGTACAAAAGGCATTGCCAGCGCTTCCGGAAGGAGCATCGGGGTTTTGTCACAAATCGGCCGACCAACAATACGACCAACCTGGAGAATGATCATGCAGGGTAACGGAGAAATCCTTAAGAAGTTTTACGACGCCGTCGTCAGGCGAGACCTCGCCGCGGCGCGCGGTTGTCTGGCTGGCGACCTTGAGTTCGTGGGTCTATTCGAGACCTACCGGAGCGCCGACGAGTACATTGCGGCCCTCACCGGGCCACTGCAGGTCACGGTCAGGCTGGATGTAAAGAAGGTCATTGCCGAGGGAAACGACGCTGCCGTCTTCTTCGAGCTGGAGACGAAAGCCCCGGCCGAGGGCACGGTCCTGGTGGCCGAGTGGCACCAGTTCAAAAACGGTAAGATCACACACGTAGCGTCGGCCTTCGACGGAAGGCCGTATGCTGCCATGTTCACCGCCAAGGTGGGGGCATAACATATGGCTACAGCGAAAAATCGGCACGGCCCGGGACGAGGTAGACAAGCCAATGCCTGATCTGGCCTCCCTGCCTGACAACAACTGAACCGAAAGAAACCAAGGTGAACCCATGAAAAATGACGGCGGCAGTGTGCTCAAGGACCACTCGGTGGTGTCTCACGAGAAGTGGCTCAAAGCACGAACGGCGTTCCTAGAGAAGGAGAAGGAGTTCACACGCCTTCGTGATGAGCTGAACCAGCGGCGGCGCGAGCTGCCCTGGGAGGTCGTTGAGAAAGAGTATGTTTTCGACGGACCGAACGGGCGGCAAACGCTTGATGATCTCTTTGACGGAAGAAGCCAGTTGGTGGTCTACCACGCGATGTTCGATCCAAAGTCGGCGTCTGCCAGCTCGTCGTGGACGAAAGATGCCGCGTGCGAGCAGTGCTCCTTTTGGGCGGACACGTTCAATGGAATCATCGTTCACCTGAACCATCGGGATGTGACGATGCTCGCGGTTTCACGCGGACCGTATGCTGCGCTGAATACCTACAAAGGGCGGATGGGATGGAGTTTCAAATGGGTCTCTTCGGGAGAATCGGATTTCAATATCGATTACCAGGTTTCTTTTACGCCGGAAGAGATGGCCAGGAAGGCTGGCACTTATAACTACAACCAGCAGCCTGACCATTCGGAGATGCACGGCATCAGCATCTTCTACAAAGATCCGGCCGGCAAGGTGTTCCACACCTATTCGAGTTACTCGCGCGGCATCGATAGTCTGAATGCTACCTACCAATACCTCGATCTGGTGCCCAAGGGCAGGGATGAAGGCGATCGCGGCCCGTCTTGGGTGTGTCGCCATGATGAATACGCGGACAACGCCGCTTCGCACAAGGGGTGCGGGGAGCAGCGATGACCAGGGAGAAATGACATGAAGAAAGAGGACAGCGGAATCCGAAAGCACCCGGTGGTTGCGCACGAGCAGTGGGTCGCGGCGCGAACAGCGTTTCTCGCGAAAGAAAAAGAATTTACACGCTTGCGGGACGAACTGAGTCAGCAGCGGCGTGAGCTGCCGTGGGAGCGCGTCGAGAAGGCTTATGTCTTCGACGCGCCCAACGGCAAAGCGACACTGGCTGATCTTTTTGCGGGAAAGTCCCAGCTGATCGTCTATCATTTCATGTTCGGACCGGATGACAAGGCGGGATGCCCAAGCTGCTCGTTCTGGGCCGACAATTTCAACGGCATCGACACTCACCTGAAGCATCGCGATATAAGCTTCCTCGCCATTTCCCGCGCGTCGTTACCCCGCCTTGAAGCCTACAAGCAGCGCATGGGCTGGAGTTTCAAGTGGGTATCGTCAAACAGCAACGACTTCAATTTCGATTTCAAGGCATCGTTCACACCGGAAGAAGTTGCTAACGGAACGGCCGATTGGAACTATAGCAAGCAAAAGCCCGGCTCCACGGAAGTCGTTGGCATCAGCGCGTTCTACAAAGACCCGGATGGACAGATCTTCCATACCTATTCGTGCTTTCAGCGCGGCGTGGACATGATGAATGGTGCCTATAACTACATGGACCTGGCGCCCAAAGGGCGGGATGAGGGCGATCTGCGGCCAACGATGGCCTGGCTCCGGCGACACGACGAATGCGAGGACTGATAGGTGCAAGCATTGAGGACGATTCTTAATTCCAACCGGAGGGCAAGAGAATGAAGACGGCGGTAGACAAGCACAAGGTCGTATCCGAAGCTGAATGGCTCAAGGCGCGAAAGAAACTTCTCGTCAAGGAGAAGAAGTTCCTGCGCCTGCAGGAGGAGCTTGGTCAAGAGCGCCGCAGCCTCCCCTGGGTCAAAGTAACGAAGGATTACGTGTTCGAAGGGCCCAACGGCAAACAGACGCTGGCCGATCTATTTGAAGGGCGCACTCAACTGGTTATCTACCAGTTCATGTTCGGACCTAATGACAAGCTGGGATGTCCGCACTGCTCTCTGCGGGCTGACTGCTTCAACGGCATCAATGTGCATCTGAAGCACCGCGACGCGACGATGATCTGTGTGTCGCGCGCGCCTTACAAAAAACTGGCGGCCTATAAGAAACGGATGGGCTGGGACTTCACATGGGTGTCCTCCGGCAACACGGATTTCAATTTCGATTATCACTTCTCCTTTACGCCGGAGCAGATCTCTGAGGGGAAGGCCTTCTTCAATTACAAGTTCCAAAATCCCGGGCCTACTGAACGGGAGGGTCACAGCGTTTTCTATAAGGACAAGCGCGGTCAAATCTTCCACACCTATGCGTCGTACTCGCGCGGGAATGAACTATTCAACCTCCATTACCACTATTTGGACGTCGTGCCCAAAGGGCGAGATGAAGACGGCCGCGGACCATTCTGGGTGAAAAGGCACGACGAATACGATCGGTAGCCGGCCGGTGGGGCGCGGGGAGCACCTTATGATTCGAGCGAGCGAATTTTCGGGCTTCGTCGGCCGCCGAGGGCTGGCGCAACACCGGGTGTTTCTCGGCGCCAGTGCGCTCTTATTCATTACTAGCGTTGCGACGACGATCTACCTCTGCCAGTCCATGTCCGGCGGCATGGCCATGCCGGGCGGCTGGACTATGTCGATGGCCTGGATGAAGATGCCGGGCCAGGATTGGCTGGCTTCCGCCGCTTCGTTCATGGGAATGTGGGTTGTGATGATGGTGGCGATGATGCTGCCGGCGCTCGTACCCACGCTGCTGCGCTATCGCCTGTCGCTTCGCGCGCCGGAAACAATTTACCCCGGCGCGCTGACCGTGATTGCGGGCGCGGGTTACTTCTTGGTGTGGGCGCTCCTGGGGGCGGTTGTGTATCCGCTCGGTATTTTCGTGGCGAAGGCCGGGATGTCGTCGGCAGAGCTTTCCCGATCCATGCCCATCGCGGCCGGCGTGGTCTTGCTGCTCGCGGGCGCCCTGCAGCTTACGGCCTGGAAGGCGCGCCAGCTCTGCCGCTGCCGGGGCGTTATTTGGGTGAGCCGCGAGGCCTCGGGGCCAGCTTTTCATCAGGAGATGAATCACGGCGCGCGCAGCGCCTGGGCTCACGGCATCCGCCTGGGCGCGGACTGCGCTCTGTGCTGCTCCGGTTTGATGGCAATCCTGCTTGTCACCGGCGTGATGAATCTGGGCGCCATGGCGCTCGTGACCGTTGCCATTACGGTTGAGCGGCTAGTCCCTGAACCGGAACGGGCCGCTCGCAGGGCAGGTCTTGTCATCATAGCCACAGGGGTTTTCATGATCGGCCGGGCGATGAGCGCCCATCTGAGCTTGTAGAGTTTATCCGGATACGAGGTCGAACTTTTACAGAGAGGAGTCTTACATGAGATACAGATTACTGGGGAATAGCGGGCTTCGTGTTTCGGAGATGTGCCTAGGGACGATGACCTTCGGCGAGGACTGGGGCTGGGGTACCGGGAAGGAGGACTGCAGGAGGATTTACGATGCGTTCCGTGAAGCCGGCGGAAATTTCCTTGACACCGCCAACTTTTACACCAATGGAACAAGCGAGACTCTGCTCGGAGAATTCATTCAAGGGCATCGGGAAAGCGTGGTGCTAGCGACAAAATACAGCAATGCCGCGCCGGGCAAGGATGCGAATGCCGCCGGGAATCACCGCAAGAGCATGATGCAGGCGGTAGAGGCGAGCCTCAAGCGCTTGAAGACCGACTACATCGATCTTTACTGGCTTCACATCTGGGATGGCATCACGCCGGTCGATGAGGTCATGCGCGGCTTCGACGACCTCGTGCGACAGGGAAAAATCCTTTACGCAGGCGTTTCAGACGCGCCGGCGTGGTGGATCGCACAGGCCAATACGCTGGCAGAATTGCGCGGATGGGCTCGATTCGCCGGGTTGCAGGTGGAATACAGCCTGATCGAGCGGACGGTGGAGCGCGAACTGATTCCTATGGCGAAAGCCTTAAGTCTCGGAGTGACCGCGTGGTCGCCGCTGGCGAGCGGATGGTTGAGTGGCAAGTATACTGCCGGTGGCAAAGCGGGCGGGCGCCTTGACGAAGAGCAGATGCGGCAGCTCGCTCTCAAGATTGACGACCGGGCAAAGGCGATCGTTCTGGAGGTGGCGGCGATCGCAAAGGAGATCGGCCGCTCATCTGCGCAAGTGGCGCTCTCCTGGCTGCGCCATCGCGCGACACCCGTGATTCCCATCATTGGTGCACGAAAAATTGAACAGCTTAAAGACAATATATCGAGCCTGGAAGTACAACTCAGCACCGATCAATTGGCGCGGCTGAATGAGGTAAGCAAGATTGAAATGGGATTTCCCCATGACTTCTTTGATCGAGAGATGGTGCGGGCGGTCGCCTTCGGTGGCATGAAGGACGCGATTGATGTGGCTTGAGCGTGGCTACAAGATCTCCCGCACCACCTACACGCCGGCTTTCTATTGAGCTTCGCGGCGCTCGCGACCGCGCTCGAAAAATACGGCCGGCGACGCCAGGAGGGCAAGCAGATCCGTATTAGCGACATGGACCGTCTGGATCACAATTGAGGAGTGGCGATGACAGGGATGCAGGTAGGGGATCAGACAATTCGCTATGATCGCAAAGCAACTGCCGCGATTTACGCAAGTCTGAAAGGCGGCTGGGCGGAAGATTGCAGGTGCGTCGGCTGCAGGAATCTGATGGCTCAGCGAGATGTAATCTATCCGCCTGCATTCAGAGAGCTGCTCGATCGGCTTGGTATCGATCCTAGCAAAGAGGGAGAGGCCGTTGCGGACGGGCCATTGACGAATGGATTGCATCACTATGGCGGCTGGTTCTTCTTCGTCGGCGAAATGGTCACGGCCGGTGAAGGGATCTCGGAGGTTAGCGACTCACCGTATTTTGGCTATTTCTTTACCCGAGGGGGCCCGTGTCCAAAGGAGTTTCACGGCGGACCACATCTAGGCATTGAATTCACAGCCCATCTAAAGTGGATTCTTAACGAGCCGTGGGATTCCGATCTGCGCGTTGCTGGCGCTCCCCGGCCCCCTAAGAGGCCAGTATAGCTCCCGTGGATGGCACAGAAGGTACTGGGAGCCGCCGCAGAAAAGGATCGAAGATGCGCACCCTCCACATTGTCGACGGCGAGAGTTCCGGCGGATCGCTGCGGGGGTTTCTGCCCAAAGCCCCAATTTTGGTGTGGCGCGACGCTCTTTACGATGGACCAGTCCCCGGCAACCTCTCGCTTCACAAATTGAGCGGCATCCGGTCCCAGCACTGGAAAGCGGGCGACGCTTTCGCCAGGCGCGACCGCGCTCTTGAAGAATTCGGTAAATTCGAAGAGATCGTGCTGTGGTTCGGGCCGACGATGGTCTGCCAGCTCAGCCTGATCCAACTCCTCGACTGGTTTTCCGCACATACCGGTCCACAGATAAGCCTGATCGACGGGGACTATGCGGGCTGGGTGCGCCCGGACCAACTAGCTCCACATTTCGATCATCGCCGCGCGGTTACGCCCGCCATGCTGCGCCTTGGCGTGCGGGCCTGGAAAGCCTTCACCGTTCCTGACGGGCGGAGACTCCAGGAGTTCCTCAAGGCCGATTCCGCCCTCCTGCCTGAACTTCGCCCTGTCCTGGTGCGGATCGCGCAGGAATACCCTGATGCAAACGGCCTGTCACGCATCGAGCGGAAACTCCTGTCGCAATTCAGGCGCCCGCAGAAGGCCTCGGTGGGCGTGTCAAACGCCATGAAGAATGAAACTTTCGGCGACAGCTATTATTTTGACGCGCTCGACCGCCTGACCGGAGGCATCAACCAGCTTCTGCGTTTCGACGAGCCGCCACCGGAAAACCGGCGCGCGGCGCGCCTAATAATAACTGATTTCGGCCGAAAGGTAATCGTCGGAAAAGCCGATGCCATCGCCTTTAACGGCATCGACCGCTGGATCGGTGGCGTACACCTGGAAGGCCGTGACCCTCCGCGCCGGGAAGCTTGACGGAATTTCTAAGATCTCCCTCGCGTGGTCATTGTGACGTGGCGGACGTTTAGTCCTCAAGAACAGCCACCGGATCACCCTCGCGGATGACGCCCCCCAGCAGAACCGCGCAGTCAAGGGCCATCTTGCCGCCAAGCTCGTGGACGATGCGCCTGAGTACGGAGCGATCCTGCTGCAGAGTGTCTGGATCGAAGGTGGTCATGATGCAACGACCCCGCAATTGGGCCACATGAATGATGGCGCCGCCCAGCAGCACGCGATGACCTGGCCACTCGCGCTCCTTCAGACCCTCGACACCCCCGATGACGACATTCGGCCGCAAGCGCCGGCCGTCGAAACCCATGTGATTTATCGCGCCATCAGTCGCTACCAGCAGAGGCAGGACGTCAAAGCGCTCCGCTCCGTTGTATTGAATCAATTCCGCGTCCGGACCCGCGGCCTCCTTCACCAGATGCAGAGCCTCCGGCGAATCCCACTCATGACCAGAGATGAGGGGAACGCCATTGCTACCAACCGTCCCTTTCAAGCCCAGCAGCTGATGATGAGTTCGCGAGCTTATCAGCTTGCCGCGGATATGGACGAGTATCCAGCGATCCTCCGCTATGCCGAGCTCTCCCACTTCGGCCTGAGGGATGCGTTCCCCGGCCATCGATTTCACGGGATAACGCCATAGCTCTTTTACGAACATAACCCCCGTCCTTTCAGAAGACGCGCCGGTCGGAGTGCTCGATCGTTGCGTCATTGATGCTCGCGATGCGCCGCCGCATCAGGCCCGCATCATCGAATTCCCAGAGCTCAGTGCCATAGGATCGGTGCCACTGTCCGTCCGCATCGTGCCATTCGTACTCGAAAGAGACGGCGATGCGGTTCTCGCGGAATCCCCACAGTGTCTTCTTCAGCCGGTAGGCGTGTTCCTTGGCCCATTTCCGATGAAGAAAGGCGCGGATTTCGTCGCGCCCGCGCAAGAACTCGGCACGGTTTCGCCACTCGGAGTCCTCAGAGTAGGCCATCGCGACGCGCTCGGGGTCGCGTGTATTCCAGGCATCTTCTGCGGCCTGCACTTTCAGACGCGCGGTCTCCTCGGTGAAGGGGGGCTTGATGGGTTGCTGCGGCATCTGGGTTACACTCCTTTGTTTTGAGGTCCCTTCGCGAAGCGATAAGCAAGAACCGAATTCTCCTGGTGGCTGAACCCTAGCGACTCATAGAGCCGGCGTGCTCCGGCGTTGCTCGGACTTACTTCCAGTGCGACGGCAACAGCATCGAATGGCTTCTCTTCTTCCAGGAATCTGAAGAAGCTCCTGCCGATGCCTTTGTTGCGCGCCTCAGGGATCACCAAGATTTCATCCACGTACAGAAGCGTGCCGCCGAATTCATTGCTCCAGTAGGGGATCAGTAACGCATAACCGCGCAGGGACCCGGCTTCGCTGAAAAGGACGACGCGGCCCCGGGATGGCTGGGCGATCAGAAACGCGATATTGAGCGGGAACCGCGACTGATCCACAGCAGACGCGCCCTTATCCTCTGAGTAAAGGGCGCGCATCATGGCGACAAGCTCCGCCTGATGCGCTAGATCGTTCATCGTGTTGAAATCTACCGTTGTCATTCTTCCTCTTCGGTTCTGGGCGGGCGCCTTATCCTGCGCGGTCGGGGCCTTCTTCACACTCCCTTGTTCTGGCCGCCGTCGACATCGACGATCGAGCCTTGCATCCACTGCGATCGCGCGGAAGAAAGAAACGCGACCAGTTCGGCGACATCGTCCGGCTCGCCGAGACGCGTCACGCGAAGCTGCCGGATGGCGCGGTCAATATACGCCGGCGTGTCGATCCCTTCCTGCGCCGCGAGCTTCTCGAACAGCTTCTGGCGGCGTGAAGTCTTTACCATCCCCGGCTGCACAAGATTGACGTGGATTCCGTCGAGGATGCCCTGCTCGGCGACGGATTTCGAGAGCCCTGCGAGACCCCCGTTCACAGCAGAAACAAGCGAGAGCTGGCGATCCGGGGTTCTGGCGGTTCCGCCGCCGATCATGACGAGGTGGCCCGCCGAAGCTTTAAGGAGCGGCCAGGCGGATTTGATCACCCGGAGATTCGCAAACATCTTGAGGCCGAACCCGGTCGACCATACATCGTCTTCGAGTTCTAGAAAACCTCCCTGCGCGGCCGCTCCGGCATTGGTTACCAGAATGTCGAGACCGCCCCAGGCGTCGCTGACTTCGGAGACGATGTGGCGGGCCGAGTCAGGAATAAGGAGGTCAAGCGCCGTCGCCCGGACCTCCTGCGTGAGTTCGAGAAGTTCGGCGCGGGTCGCCTCAAGTTCTTCCCGGCTGCGGGCCACAAGCTGAACCCGCGCCCCTCCTTGCGCGAAGCGCCGCTCGATCGCCTTGCCGATTCCCCGGCCCGAGCCGGTGACGAGTACTCTTTGACCCGAAAACATGGGATCTCGTGGCGCCGTCACTTCGACGGCGATTGGTCGGGCTTGGCCTGAACGCCCCGACATCGTCGAGACGGAAGGCTTTTCCGCCGATGCCCCAGGCGCCGCTCTTTACTTCCTCGACCACGACCCAGGTGGAATCTCGCAGACCCTCGCCGACGAACGGCATGACGGCCTCGGTGACGTCGTGAATCAGGCTGGCCGTTTGCGCCGCCGACAATTCTTTCTCAAATACCTTGATGGCAATGAATGGCATGATGCTCTCCTTTTGAACTCCTGTGTTGATCTGTCCGACTGCTTGGTCGGTTTCGATTTCCGCGCCGGTAACGGGGCCCGCAGATTCTTAAGCGACCGCTTCGGCCGCCTCGACGATCACACTCACCACCGACTCAGGCGCGGACGCGAGCGGTGAATGGTCGGTGTCGCGAGCATGAACCCGAGCTCCTATGCGCTCGGCCATAAAGTGTTGGACCGCGGGCGTGATCATCCGGTCCTTCTCGGCAACGAGAAACCAAGAGGGCTTTTGCTTCCAGGCCGGCATCGTCATGGGCTCGCCGAGGCATTTGAGCGAGATGGGATGCTGGTTGATTTCCATCAAATCTGTTTCTTCCTTTGAAGCGTCCGGCGCAACCGCATTTGCGAAGGCACCTGGCGGCAACCAGAGAAAGCCGTCTGCGTCGGGAGCGAGTGGAGGCCGGGTGTTCGGCTGTGGCTCGGCGCGCTGAAACAAGGTGCCCACCGTTTCGCCTTCGTCCGGAACGATCGCCGCGATATAGACAAGGGCCTTGACCTCGGGATTGTCGGCCCCGGCGGCGGTAATCACAGCTCCGGCATAGGAGTGGGCGGCCAGCAGCACTGGGCCCTCCACTTGCCGCAGCAGTCCTTTCAACGTCGCTACATCATCGCTCAGGCTCGTGAGCGGAATTTGCGCGGCCCGGACACGGAGGCCCCGCTCTCGCAGGGGTGCTGTGACCTTGTTCCAGCTGGACGCATCGGCCCAGGCGGCGTGCACGAGTATGGCGGTAAGGCCTTGATATTTTGGTGCCGTCATTTTTGATTCCTTTCTTAAATTCGTTAACGCTTATCGTTTGATAGAGGTGGTTTCTCGCTTGAGAGTCCTGCTACCTGTCAGGGCTCTCGAATTCGTCGGTTACGCGCGGTGCATCAGGCAGCTGAACATCCAGCGAGTCCCGGTACCGCAAGCATCCCCGCAGGAACTGCGGCCATGCCGGCACGGCCAGATCCGGTTCGATCTTCTCCGGCAGAAGCTGCCAGAGTTCGGGATGGTGCCAACACAACTCATGCCCGGTGCTGTCGCGATGTCGACGGATACCCGCGCGGAGTTTTCTTACTTCCGCGAGCAGCTCATCTTTCGTCAGCTGTTCAAGATCTTCGTCAGCCATTTCGCTCCTCGTTGTCCGGGGCGGGGGCGGGCCTAAACCTGGCCCACTCCGCCGTCCACGTTGATCTCAACGCCGGTGATGTAGGAAGCATCCGAGCTGGCCAGAAAGAGAACCGTACTCGCGATTTCTTCCGGCTTGCCGAACCGCTTCATCGGAACCGTGGAAAGAATACCCTGCGCCATGGCATCTACTGCCTCTTTGGGAAGTCCGAGGCGGCCATAGATCGGAGTCGCGATCGGACCGGGGCTTACGGCATTGACCCGGATGCCTCGTCCCACCAGCTCCGCCGCGGCTGTCCGGGCAAACGAGCGAACTGCGGCTTTGCTGGCCGAGTAGACGCTGGTTCCCGGCGTACCGGCCTGATTGAAGAACGTCGTGTTGAGCACTACGGACGCTCCGTCGTTTAAATGAGGCAGCGCCTTCTGAATCGTAAAGAAGACGCCTTTGACATTGATGTCAAACACCTCGTCATAAAGCGATTCCGGTGAATCGGCAATCGGGGCAAACTTCGCGACGCCGGCATTTGCGAACAGAACGTCGATCTTTCCGAGTCGCTCCACCACGTTTGCAAAGAAAGCTTCCATATCCTTAATACTGGTCACATCGGCTCGAATGGCCAGCGTGTCGGCGCCGATCTCCTTGGCCGCTGCGGTCAGTGTGGCTTGGTCCCGCCCGGAGATCGCGACCCTCGCTCCCTCCTGGCGCAGTAGCTTGGCAGTCGCCAGGCCGATTCCGCTATTGCCGCCTGTCACGACGGCAATTTTTCCTTCAAGTTTTTTCATGGGTATATTCCTTTTTGGGTTGATGAGTGGTTGTCAGGCGGCCACAATTGGCCGGCGGGAGAGGTTGTCAGAGCCACTCTCCCCTTCGGCACGTCTGGCGAAGAGGGCGATAGGCAAGCCTACAAAGAGAGCGTGACCGAATACTCCGTTCAGAAACATCCCGAGCGAGAATGGAGCCGAACCGACCGTCGAGAGCGGAAGGACGCCGTAGTTCATGAAGAAGAACACGGCAACGCCGAAAAGAGGACCGAAGAGCCGGGGCCTGGCGTTAAGAGCCGGTATCAGGCGGCTTGCCAAGACGTAGGCCGCCGCAGCGACGAAGGCGATGAAGAAGTGAAGCAGGGTGCCCAGCCCGGCGGTGGCGAGGCCGCCCTGGAATGAGGCCCGACCGAGAACGCCGCTGGCGATGTACTGGAGAACCTGAATCGGATTGAGGCCCTGGAAGCCGTAGGCGACAACGCCTTCCGTGGCGTCGAGCGCCCCGGCGATGAGGCCACCCCAGAGGATGGCGTTGATGGCGTTTTTGCCGCTGGTGGCGTTACGCGCAAGAGGATAGGTGACGGTGCTCATCGGGCTGCCTGCTTCCTGCTTGCTCCGCTCAGGAATTCCCGGATGCGCCCTGCGATGAAATCGGCCGAGTCCTCGATGGCGAAGTGGCCCGAGTCGAGCAGGTGCAGTTCCGCCTTCGGCAGGTCTTTCAGGAAGGCCTTTGCGCCTGCCACCGTGAAGAACGGGTCGTTCTGCCCCCAAACGATCAGGGTTCGCGGCTGTTTGTCGCGGAAGTACTGATGCCATTCGTCGTAGAGGGCGACGTTCGACGTGTAGTTATGGAACAGGTCGAGCTGGATGGTGTCATTGCCTGGACGGTCGAGGAAGTGCTGGTCGAAGGTCCAGGAATCAGGGCTGACGGCGCTGACGTCCTTCATGCCGTGGGTGTACTGGAACTGAGTCGTCTGCAGCGTTAGAAGCGAGCGCACGGGCATTTCGGTCTCCGCGTTCCGGTTCGCCCAGAAGGGTTTCAGGGGATCGAAGGCCGCGCTGATGCCTTCGACATAGGCATTGCCATTCTGGACGACGATGCCCTCGATGGCTTCCGGATGCCGCGTGGCAATGCGGAATCCAACCGGGGCGCCGTAATCCTGCACGTAGATGCTGAACTTCTTGAGGCCAAGGGTGCCGAAGAGCAGCTTTTCTACATAAGACGTCAGGTTGTCGAAGGTGTAGGTGAACTCACCAGCTTTCGGTTGGGCACTGAAGCCGAAGCCGATATAGTCCGGTGCGATCACATGGAAGCGATCCGAGAGTTTGGGGATCAGGTCACGGAACATGTGCGAGGAGGAGGGGAAGCCGTGCAGCAGCACGATGGTCGGGGCGTCCTTGGGGCCAGCCTCGCGATAGAAAACGTTCAGTCCGTCGATGGTTGTATTGCGATATTGAGTCATGGGTTTCTCCTGGGTTTGGGTTGTCTTGTAAGGGTTAGGCAGCCTTCGTTGACGACACTTTCGGGAAATCGATGTCGACCTGCGTGGCAGTGTTGAAATAGTTGGTGAAGACGTTGAGGGCGACGTGGGCGATGATCTCGGCAACCTCGCCGTCGCTGAAGCCGGCCTTGCGAACCGCCTGCACATTCTCGTCGCTGACCTGCCCCTTGCCGTCCAGCACCTGATTGGCAAAAGTCAGTGCCGCCGTGGCGCGAGGCGTAGAACCACGCCCGTCGCGGCTGGCGATGATCTCCTGCTCTTTAAGACCCACCAGCTTGCCGATGGCCGTATGGGCGGACAGGCAGTAGTCGCAGTCGTTGGCCTGAGCGGTCAGGAGTGCGATCTGCTCGCGGATCTGGGGATCGAGCGTGCCGGCGCCAAGAGCGCCGCTGAGCCCGAGGTAGCCCTCCAGCACCGCGGGGGAGTTGGCCATAACCCTCATCGAATTCGGGACCATCCCGAATTTGCCGTTTACTGCATCAAGCAGCTCCTTTGTTTTGCAAGAAGCGCTTTTCGGTTCGATTGCTTTTAAGCGAGACATTGTGTAGTTTCCTTTTTTCAGATTCTGTGTTACAGTTGAAAGTGTGATTACCTGTAACATGAGATGGTGTCGCCATGCAAGAGATTCAAGTAAAGAGCAAATTTCTTTGGGTGGGCAATTGGCCCGCGATCGACTTCGTTAATACGGACATCGTGATGGAGGGCAAGCCCGTCGACTTGCTCGCAGAAGCACAGGATGTCGCCCTCTGGCTTAAGGAGTCCCACCTTTGCGAGAAGACGGATGAAGGTACGCTTGTACCGCCAAGGCGCCTGATCGATGAGGCGCGGGCGTATCGCGGCCTGCTGCGGCGCGGCATGGCGCAACTTGCCGGGCAACGCCGTCTCTCGGCCGACCTGCTCAGGAAGACAAACGAGTACTTGCGCCGCTGTGCGTCCTCGCAGGAGCTACAGGAGGACGGAGAGTGGTACCGGTCCCTGACGAGCTGGCACCTGCAGAGCGCGGAAGATTACCTGGTGCCGATCGCCGAATCATTCGCCAAGCTCGTCACGGAAGCCGACCCCGGCCGCATCCGCAAGTGCAAAAATCCAGAATGCGTCTTGTATTTTCATGACACGAGCAAAGGGGGGCACCGGGCGTGGTGCAGCCTGGACCTCTGCGGGAACAAGCTACGCATGGCCGCATCGCGCCAGAGACGCGGTGAAGAAAGCTGATCTGATGAATGAGGCTGGCACGCTCTGAGACCGAACGACAATCGCTAAAATTAGCAACGCTGGGGAGGACGAACCTGGATTGACCGGTGAGGTTGAGTCGAAGCGCGTGGTAATCGCGACCATAGGCTCTTTGGGTGATCTTCATCCGTGCCTTGCTTTGGCACTGGGACTCGGGCGGCGCGGCCATCGGGTGACGATCGCTTCCACCGAGTATTACCGCGATAAGGTGGAAGAGTTGGGGATCGGGTTTCACTCGATCCGCCCCAATTGGAACCCGACGGACCGGGAACTGATCAGCAAGTGCGAGGACTTGAAGAGTGGACCAGAGATCCTCTACCGAAAGCTGATCCTGCCGGAGTTGAAAGGGACTTACGACGATCTGCTATCGGTTGCGGCCAGCGCAGATTTGATGATTGCCGGGGAGTTGGTTTACGCTGCGCCGCTGGTGGCGGAGAAACTCAGGCTGCGATGGGTGTCCGCGATTCTCTCGCCGTTTTCGTTCTTCTCGTCCCATGATCCCTCGGTCATGGTCACTGTGCCGGGCCTCATGCGCTTACGGAAGGCAGGATGGCCGGTTTATCGGGCCGGACTGAACGTTTGCCGATTGGCAACGCGGCATTGGTCAAACCCGGTGCGGCATCTGCGCCGGGAGTTAGGACTCCGCCCGGATTGTGACCCCGTTTTCCGGGACAAGTTCTCTCCCGATCTGGTCCTGGCGCTTTTCTCGCATTACCTGGCCCGGCCGCAGCCCGACTGGCCTCCCCAAACCTTGCAACCAGGTTTCGTTTATTTCGACCGTCAAAGGGCCGATGCTGAGCCTTGCGCTGAGCTGGAAGCTTTTCTGCGTGCTGGAGACCCGCCGGTCGTCTTCACGCTGGGGTCGACGGCAGTGCATAAGCCGGGCAATTTCTATGAGGCGAGCGTGGAAGCAACCAAACAGTTGGGCTGCCGCGGTGCTGCTGGGCACAAACTTGGCTTCGGGACTCAGCGACCAGCAGTTTCTGGCGTTGCCCTACGCACCATATTCGGAGATCTTTCCTCATGCGGCAGCGATTGTGCATCAAGGCGGGTCCGGCACAACCGGCCAGGCGCTGAGGTCAGGGCGGCCCACGTTGATTGTTCCGTACGGATGGGACCAGCCGGACAACGGCGCGCGAGTCCAGCGGATGGGTACAGGACTCTGCTTGCCGCGAAGTGCTTATTCAGCCCCAGCGGTGGCGGCCGCGTTGAAGCGGTTGCTGGGAGATTCAAGTTTCGCTACTCGTGCGACGGAGATAGGGGCGAGGCTGCAGGAAAAAGATGGATTGACTTTGGCTTGCGATGCGATTCAATCGGTTTTGCGAGCATGAAGGCGCCAGAGATCGTCACCGCATGGCCGAGACGTCCTGAACCCGCGGCTCGGGAATCAAGGCATCACGCGCACGTCCTGCGGTCAACGATCGAGCATTATCCAGGCCGGAGCGTGGTCGCTCGCGTTTTCCTCACCGCGCACCAATCGGTCTACACCCCCATGCACGAGCCGATCGCACGCGGTGGGAGAGAGAAGGAAATGGTCCAGCCGCATCCCCTTGTCTAAAGGCCACCGATCATGCTCGTAGTCCCAAAACGTCCAAAGCGGTCCTTCGGGCTGCAGTTTTCGCAGAGCGTCCGTCCAGCCCTGAGACAGCAGCCGAGCAAAAGCTTGGCGACTTTGAGGTTGAATCAGTGCGTTCTTATCGAGAGATCGTGTCGGATAGATGTCCTGAACAGTCGGTACGACATTGTAATCGCCGGCCAAGACGACTGGCACGCCGGCCTTCATGAGTTCCGCGGCGTGCTCGATTAGACTTTCGAACCAGGCCAATTTGTAATCGAACTTCGGACCGGGTTGAGGATTTCCGTTCGGCAAATAGAGCGAAGTGATCAGCACACCATTTACTGCCGCCTCGATATAGCGTGCCTGGTGATCGTTAGGATTCCCCGGCAAGCTGGATCGCGTCAGCACCGGGTCGCGCTCTCGCGCCAGGATTGCTACGCCGTTCCATGAACGTTCGCCCAGCCAAACTCCGCGATAGCCCAGGTCACGAAGGGCACTTGCCGGAAATGCTTGCTGCTCTGCCTTGAGTTCCTGGAGGCAGACGACGTCGGGCTGCTCCCTCGCGAGCCATGCCGTGAGATTTTGCAGACGCTTGTTGACGTTGTTGATATTGAAAGTTGCGATCTTCAATGGCCCGGCCTCACGTAAAAAGAGACCATTCTGGCCTGACCGGGGTGTCACACAGCAAGTAGTTCGTTGGGTATCCTGACGTGGACATCGGATAGCGGTTCTCATCCGGTGGGTTTCTCAGGAAGACATTGAGCGATGCGCCTTATCAAAAGCGGTGCCAAAAATCGTCGCAAAAGCATACGGGAAGATACCCCGTTAATCAGCTCTTGCTCACACATTGCTCACACCATTTCGATCCGCGGGGGTCATCAGGCGGAAAAGGCCGCCCTGTATCTACCTAGAATCAGCTAGTTACGACTGGTTCGGACTGCCCAGGACGACGCGAAACGGTTTCGATTCCCGTTAGCGCTACTATGTTTTCGGAGAGTTACAGCCAATGGGGCGGCAACCGCAAAGCGCCAGTTGACGAAAAGCCGTAGCGTCGCCCGCTTCAGCGGGTACTCGCGGCCACGTTATGATTCCTTTTCGCACTCCCGGCCACTTTATGCTCCCAACCTCACTCGGCACTGGCGCGTCAGCCACCTGAAAACACTGAGGATCCACGAGCGCTGTGGCCAGTTTATGCTTCCAATCGCGGCCAAGTTATCCGCAAAGTTACACAATTGCCGAATGCGGTACTGGAAAGACGCTCATTTCTCTAGGAGCAATGTTCGTCAATTCGCACGGGAGGCCTTTCACGGCGCTGGTAATGGCGCCGCCGCAGCTGACCATCAAGTGGTGCAGAGAAACGCTGCTGACTCTGCCCCGAGTGCGCGTGTTTCTGATCGACGGCGTCCGCAACGGTGTGGGATCCAACGGACACACGGGGGTGAACGAAGTCCGGCTTCGTAACGGACGGATCGTCCGCGAAGGCCTTCAGACGACCCTCAGCGATTTGCGGCTTCGGAAGCAGTTCAAATCCGCTCGCGCGCGGTGGCAGTCGCTGTGTGACTGTCCGGCGGTGTTCGTACTCTCCCGCGAGGTAGCGAAATTGAGCTACTTCTGGCGGCACGCTTACGGAGTGCCACGCAGTGGACTCTTCAACGGATCCATCGTCAACCCGGATACAGGTCGGCCAGTTCTGACTGACGATGACCAGTTGCGGCGAGCCGACTTCCGCAAGACCAAGCACAGTGAGCTCGTCCTCGGCGAGGAGCAAAAGAATGCCTCAAAGGCTCGACGCACGATATTCAGTGCGCTCTGGCAGGCCGATGCGACTAAGGTCCGCCGGTGCGCTCCGATGGACTTGATCGGGCGGCACATGAAGGGCTTCTTCGACTACGGCGTCGCTGACGAGGTGCACGAATTAAAGGGTGACACCGCCCAAGGGGCAGCCTTGGGGACGATGGCATCATGCGCGAAGCGCACCATCATTCTCACCGGCACTCTGAACGGCGGATATGCGGACGAATTGTTCAATATCCTCTTTCGGCTCCACCCGAAGAAGATGCTCGAAGAAGGATTCGCGCACGGCGAAGCCGGTGTGCGGGCATTCTCGGAAACCTATGGGGTTCTCGAAAAAGTCACAACCATCACGCCAGCCGACAACGCTTGCTCGGACAAATCGAAGGTAACTACAAGAGTACGGCGGCGCCCCGGCGCTTCACCCTTGCTCTTCGGCCGGTTTCTTATGGAGCTCGGCGCTTTTGTATCGCTCGAAGATATTTCGGATGCGCTTCCTCCCTATGAAGAGGAGGTGATCAACGTCGAGATGGATCCGGTTCTGGCTGCTGCTTACGAGAGCCTCGAAGAGGATATCAAGGCAGCGCTCGAAGAACATCGTGGCAACTCGTCTGTCGTCAGTACTGGTCTGAATGCGCTGATGCTCTACGGCGACCGCCCATTTGGGCTTGGAACGCTTTACGGTTACGCGACGAATCCAGAAACCGGCGAGCGCGAGCGCTTTGTGATTTCGGAGCCGGCGGACCTGGATCAGGAGTTCGTCTACGCGAAGGAACGCCGACTGATGGAAGAGGTCAAGACCGAGCTTCGCCAGGGGAGGAGGGTGCAGATTTTCGCGGTCTACACACAGAAGCGCGATGTCACCCAGCGGCTGAAGAACATCTTGAGCCGGGAGGGCATTCGCGTCGAAGTGCTCACCACCGCTGTCCCGCCAGAAGCCAGGGAAGCCTGGTATGAGCGCCAACTGAAGGCGGGGATGCAGGTGTGCATTGCCCATCCCAGGCTCGTCGCCACCGGATTAGACCTTTTGGGCATGCCGACCATCTTGTTTTACGAATCCGGCTATTCCATCTATGTACTCCGGCAAGCGAGCCGGCGTTCTTGGCGCATTGGACAGAAACATCCAGTGAAGGTGAAGTTCCTGGCCTACGCTGGCACGATGCAGGAGAACTGTCTCCGGCTGATGGGGAAAAAGCTACTGGTTTCACTCGCCATGGAGGGCAAGTTCGCCAATCAGGGCCTGCAAGCTCTCGATGACGATGACGACATACTGACGGCAATGGCGCGGGAGTTGGTGACGGAAAAAGGTGTCGGGCAAAAAGCCGATGCGCTCTGGAGAGAAATTCAGCAGCAACACACCCGTCTGCTTGGAACCCCGAACGTCGTCGCGATAGCGCAGCCGGAGCCGACGCAGAATGGGCCTTGCCTGCCTGAGAGCGACCCACCGTTGTGTCCGCTCCAATCCGAATCGGCGCCAGGCGCTCTCGTTCAATTGGTCCTATCGGAGCAGAGAGCCGCGCGCAAGCCCCGTCATGACAACGACGCCCAGCTCTCGCTGGCGTTCTGACCGAAACACAACACAAAGAGGCTACGCGGAGGGGTCCGAAAGAGGGACACCTTCGCGTGGTCAGTTCGCGAGGTACGACACATGGAGAACAAGGGTTTCTATATCAACGACCTGCCACAGTCGGGCGAGGTCACCTTCCTGGCGGCGGTCATCGAAAAGGAACTGCGGCCAAAGAGAAATGGCGGATCATTCCTGTCGGTTCGCTTGGCGGACCGAAGCGGCGAATTAGACGCCAAAGCCTGGGACGAGCCCGAGACCGTCACCCAATTGTTCGACTGCAACGACGTCGTGAAGGTTCGGGGCGCGATGGAGCAGTACAACGATAAGCCGCAGTTGATTGTCCGCCGGATTCGACGCTGTGAACCACAGGAGTATACCGCCTCTGATTTCTATCCGGCGTCAACCCGCGATCCCGAGGAGATGTTCGGCGAGTTGGAGTCGTTTGTCGCGATGGTGCGCGATGAGCCCCTTCGACAACTTCTGGAGTCGATCATCAACGACGTATCCATCAGCGCGCGGCTCAAGGCAGCGCCGGCGGCGATGAAGATCCATCACGCGTTCCGGGGAGGATTGCTGGAGCACGTCCTTTCGCTCTGTAACCTCGCCGCGGCATTGACCGCCCACTATCCCCGCCTCAATTTGGATTGGCTCATCGCTGGAGCCATTCTTCATGACCTTGGGAAGATCGAAACGCTGGAATTAACGGGTGTTCGTTTCGCCTACACCACGCGGGGCCAACTGATCGAGCATGTCACGCTCGGCCTGGAGATCCTCGAGAAGCACGTAGGACGCTTCGCCGGGTTTCCCCTGGACCTCAAGACCATCCTTCAACACTTCATCGTGAGCCATCACGGCGACCTGGACAAAGGCGCGCTACGGCGACCGATGCTGCCGGAGGCCTTTGCGCTTTCTCTCCTGGATCTGATGGACGCGCGAATGGAACAGGTGTTCAGGCTAATCGAGTCGGCGCCGGCCGGCGAAGAGTTCACATCGTATGTCCCGTCGCTCGAACGGCAGTTGTTCCGCGGATTTGGGGAACAGCCGGAACCGAACGAGAGACCGCAGACCATTGAGGGGGGCAAAGCAGCATGAGCGCAGTACCAATGGCAATCACGGCCCAAGACGTGGCCAAGGGGCTCAGCATGTTCGATATCGACGAGTCGCTGGAGGCCTTGGTCGAGGCGGCAGAGCAGGAAGCCGAGGCGAACAATGGTGAGATTTCGGAGGACATCAAAACCGCCCTGGCGACCTACGCCGAAGCGTTCGGGTACAAGGTAGATCGCATCGCGAACTATCTGAAGGCCCAGAAAGCGGAAGCTGAACTGGCTCAACGCGAGGCGGAGCGCTTCCAGGCACGACATAAGGCAGCAGAGAACCGTGAGAAGCGTCTCAAGCAGATGCTCGTCTGGTTCATGATCTCGCGGAGCACGCCGAAGTTGCGAGGTTCTCTGAATACGATCAGCCTGCAGGCCAACAGCGCGCCGTCGCTGACGATCCAGGAGACTACGCACATTCCCGACAGCTTCTATCGGGCGAAGGTGGAATTGACGTGGCCCGAGTGGCGTGAGATCGTGGCTTCGCTTCCGCCGAGCACCCTCCGCGACCGACTCGGCGCCTCAGACGGCAAGACTGTGCAGAAGGACCTCCAACGGGGGATTCTGTCCGACGCCCTGGCACGTGGCGAAACGATCACGGGGGTATCGCTTGTAAAGGGGCACCACATAAGGCTACGCTAAGGACCTCTTGGAGATGTTCAACGCGAAGTGTAGCTGGCCGGATGTACAATGATTCTTGCGTGCAACGCCACGGAATTGAGCGCGAATTCACATGCCCACACCAAAACTGAATGCGGAAATCATCGCCGCCGCCATCGAAGGTTTCGAGTCGCAAAAGAGACGAATAGATACCCAAATCGGAGAACTCCGGGCCATGTTGTCCGGAGGCGTCACCGCGGGAACCGCCACACCGCAAGCGCCCACACAGAAGCGCAAGGTCAGTGCCGCCGCCCGTCGCCGTATGGCGGAAGGCCAGAAAAAGAGATGGGCGGCAATAAAGGCGGAATCTCAGAAGCCGGAACCAGCGGCCAGACCGGAACCAGCAAAGCCAAAGCGGAAGATCAGTGCCGCTGGCAGGCGCGCCATTTCTGAGGCTACGAAACGCCGTTGGGCGCTCAAACGAGCCGAGGCTGCGAAGGAGCAGCCAGTCGGCGCCAAGAAAGCTGCAAAACAAAAGACCGCTGCCAAGAAATCTGCGAAAAACGCTCTGGCGAAACCGGCGAAGAAGGCTGCCGCCAAGGCCACTGGGCAGGGCGCCATGTCGGAAGCTGTTGCTCAGTAGGCGGCGCACTACGTGTCCTTGAGAGACCGAGCACGGATTCCGAAGATCCGTGAACGTCGTGGTTACGCGTAAGAACAGGGCGCGAGCCGCTTCGCGGGCCACTCTAGAGACGCCGACGACACGGCACCGTGTCGCCTGAAGACCAGTCGCAAGCGCGTTTCTCGTTCCTAAGCTCCCAGAACTGGACTTGGCCAATTGACGCCCGCGCCAATTGGAGCATTTCGTCCCAATCTACGATGATAGCGGCTGCTTTGCTACATCTCGTACCCGCATGAACGAAGAGCACAACCCTCCGCCGTTTTGCAGGAGAACCTCCTGCCCGGGTTTGATGCACCCTCATCCGGTGGACCATTGCGTAGGTCGGCTTCCAGCCTCATTCACCTAAGTAAGGGCCGCCACGACGTCGAGCAAGGCCACTTCTGGTTGCGGGGAATTATGATTCTCACCGGAGATCGCCAGCGCCCGCGCTCGTAAGCGATCTACTACTTCAGCGAAAGAGAGATACTTGCCAGCAAGCTTGTTGTCCTCCCAGCCCATCGGACGGCCTTTTTGATGAACAAGTAAGAGCACACCAAACCGCCCTTGATCCGATCTCAAGTACCGGCCGCACAACTGAACCTCCAGAGCGTCTTCCAACTCCGTGAACGACCAGGACTCCGCCACCTTAATCTCCATCGAAACGCTTGCATCCGTCGCCTTAGCCCTGATCCGAACGTCCGGCTCCTTCTCGTCCACGACATGCGGCTCGCGTTCCACCGAAAACGACCGTCCCTGCTTTAATCGCAGACGGTCCGCTACCCATTTCTGAACTTCCTTTTCTGACAGAAGGCCTTTCAGCGTCTGCCGCTGGGAGAAGTCATCATGCAGAAGATCATGCTGCATGTCCTCGATCCGACCCACGAGCACTGAACGCAGGTCGATGCCTGTCCGCGGCGCGGTTTCTTTCGACTGCTCGAAAGCGTAGGCCTCCCCAGGTGGCCAAGGCGCGTTTTCCGAATCCTCGACGGCTCGCTGCTCTGCGAGGGCACGCAGCCTTGTTGGCGCGACTGGAAATGTTGGGTCCTGCTGAAGCCGCCGCAGCGCATGGTAAGTGGCGGAACCCGGTGTTTTTACGAACCGGCTGAAGATCGCACTGCGAGCTTGGTCCGCGTGATCCGCGTCGTTGATTCGATAGACAACACCCGCTGGCCGTCGCCTTGCTGCCACCTGTTTGTGCGTCTTGAGGCTGAGCAACATCAACTCCTCAATGATGTCGGCTGGGGGTGCGGTTGTCGGTCTGAACTCGGTGCCCGACATCGAATTACCGAAGCAGGCAGTTAGGAATCGATCTACAAGTGCCGTCTGGGCCTCCTCGTCAAGGACAGCAGCCCTTGCCACAAACGCAGACGTTGCCGCTCTCGGATTGATGCTGAACACCGCCGAGAGGTACGGAACCGTCCGCGCGACGTCCGGCTGTTGCTCAAACTTCGCAATGCCCCACCGCTCGAATCGCTCTCTGTCGGACTCCGCAAGGCCATTGACGATTATCTGTAGCACGAGAGAAACAGCGCCCTGAGGGACTTCCAAAGTTGCTTCCAAGTCTTGCAGCAGCGCTGGCGCCACAAGCGATGCCAAACCATCGTCCGAGTAGGCGACGGCCTGAAGGGTCTCAAAAAAGGTCACGCCTTCGCGGGTCAGCTCATCTTTGATTTCGTGATGGAGGACGGTTCTCACCTCCGCAGGACGTGCCGCCACCAAATCCGAAAGCCACCGCGGAAAGCCGTTGATTTCAAGAGTTGCGAATTCTGTCGCCCTCCCGGCTTCTTCATTCGACAACTTCGTCGCCCACGCAGGGTCCTTCGTCGCCTCCAGAGTGACGCCCGTAAGCCCCATGAGATCCAGCCACCGTACAGAATTGCGTTCCTGTGGCGCCCGGCGGCTTCGTACCAGAGGCGCACAAGCTCGCCAGTGTGCGATCAAGCCAGCCTCAACAGCCTTCGCCACGTCGGAACCAGCAATCCTCTCCAAAGGAGCCACCGAATCGGTCGCGTAACGAGACTGACTGTCGGCACTGTGCAGCAACTCCCACAAGTCCATCAATTCGGAACGCTGATCCTTCGTGACGGGCTGCTTTAGTCGGCCGATCCGCTCCGGATCTAACCGAATCTCCCGGATGAACTCGAGCCACGACTGGTAGTCTCTATCCAGTTCCGCCTGGTTCTGATTCTCGATCTCGCGAAGTTCCTGCTCCATCTCCAACTCTGATTGAGAAGGGCTACGGGGTGTGGTCAATTCACGAAGCGCTTCCTGACCGATAGGGTCGGACTCGACAGCTTCTGCGATCTTTGCGAGCAGCGAAGCCGGCTCGCCCTGAGACCGATAGATGGCAAATGCACCGGCGACCGCCAGCCGGCAATCCACTTCCCCCTTGGCTAGTCCGTCCGCCAGCAGCCACTCGACGTCTTCGATCTTAAGGCCTGTCCGGTACCCGAGAAGCTCAATCTGCCAAAACTGATCAATTCGCTGCCTTAACGAAACTGTCCGCAGAGTCCTGACTACCCACCAAAAAGCTCGCCGGCGCCGCTCTGCTGTCCGGTGTAGTTCGACCAGTGCTTCGTTAGCCGTCTTACGCACGCCGGATCCTGGCTCGCGCCGGTTACCAATGCGCAGCAGAGCATCTATCGCAGCGTCCGGCGCATCATCGGCGGGAGTTGCCTTCAACAGACGGAGTGCCGCCTCGGCGATCGCGGGGAAGAAGACCTCCTCCCGCTTGGTCGGGGGATGATGCGAATGATCTCCTAGTTGCGTGCCCAACTGCCCCAGCAATCCCGTTAGGAACAGCTCCAAGTCGGCGACTGACTCCAGCCGCTTAGCGAGATCCGCGCCGTCGCTCTTGAAATCGAAACCGCTTCTGTCATCTTCGACGTTCACCTCAGTAAGGATACGCAAGACCTGAGCGGTGGTAATCAGCGTAGGGAACAGTTCGACGATGGCGTCGCGCACCATCCTCAACGGTAGTGTCCCCGCGTCCGCTTTAATCAACGCTGCGTAGTCGCTCACCGACGGTGCGTCCATCATCGTGAGGAATGCTTTGCCAGCAGTTACGCGCAGGTTTGGATCGGCCGCACTATCAAAGGCGACTTCTCGGGCTAGATGGCCGCATTCCTTCAACGCGCCAAGCCGTATTAAGCGCATTAGCAACTGCGACGCTTCCCGACTGGTTCGATACTGCGGCCAGAGCGACAGTACTGCATTGCCCAGATCCGACTGTGCGAATCGTCGCAACTGATCGTTGTCCCACCAAGGCCATTCCTGGTCATCGGTGGTCAACTCGAGTAACACTTCGGTAAGTGCGGCGCTTCGGATGTCGGCCGGGAGACTCGCCGGATCACCGGCACTGAGCAGTATCCCTGGGGAGCGTCTCACCACTTCGTTTGCCACATCCTTGTCCCACAGGCAAAGCCAGGCGGCTGTCTCGTTCAAGGACGGCCTAATGACCGCCAGCCCGTAAGAGTTGGCAAACAATAGACGGAATAGCCCAGCAGTCGAGAGGTTTGCCTGGCGCAGTCTGACCAACCATCGGGCAGCGAGGAAACTTCGGACGGTCCCGTCGTTGTCGTTGTGAAATCGCAGTCTTCCGAGTGTGGCCGGGTCGAAGATAGGTCTCGTCAGCAAGCGGACACGATCATCTCCGGACCAATCGGGCAGGATATCGGCCAAATCAAGCGACGAGTCCGAAACTAACTCCCTTTCACTATCCGGAATTGCAATAGTTGTCTGCCTTCCAAGCACCATGGCCGCGCCGATCCGCTCCGCCGCACGCAGCGCAGTGACGCCGTTCAGCTCGTCGTTTCTGGTGCGATCCGGGTTTGTTTCTTTCAATCGCTCGGCGATGCTGTTGTCCACCATTTCCTGAAGCGTCCCTAAGCGTCTTTCGGCCTGCCAGAACCGCACCAGCCAATCGAGATCGAGCGGTCGTCGCGCAAAGTGCCAGAGATCCGCGTCATCGATCGCCTTCAGAAACCGCTCAGTTTGTGGCACTCCTGCGGCATGAGCGAACAGGCGGACCCTCTCACGGTCGAGCTGAGCCATGATCGCTACAAACGGCTCCTCGTTCGGTGGCGCTTCCTCCTTCGGCTTTCGTTCGTTTCGGATGATTCTTAGGAGTCTTCTCCCGGCGTTGGTTCCGGCTTCGAGATCGCCGAGGAGACTGGAAGCCATTTCTTCAACGCCGCAACATCCCTTCGCGGCTCCCAGTCCGTCACGCGACCCGACAAGAAGATATGGCATCGCTCCTCTGCGCCATGGATGCCTGCTTCGAGCTTTCGCACGACCCGTTCAAACTTGATGCCCGCGACTTTTGCTTCGTCAATGGAGTCGATGAAGAACCATGCGTCGTCTGCCGCTTGCCGCCATCTAGCAAGTTTGTTCCGCGCATCCACTGACAAGGCATCATCAAGTCCGTCGCTTCCTACGCCTTCCACACTGGCGTGGAAGACATAGGCGTGGGACTGCGCCGTCAGGCTGGCTCTTTCGGCAAACTCAGTGGTTTTGCCGCTGCCCGCCTCGGCTAGAATCACAGCGCGCCTTTTGGTAAGAAGTTCCTCCCATCCGATTCCGCCATCGTCGAGTCCCCAGACACGCCGCACCTCGGGATCGGGCGGCTCCTTGTCATTCCATTTGTGAAAACGGCGATTCAGTGTTGCCGGTCATCAGAAAACGTTAGTTTTCTGAGTTTTGGCCGGTTGTAAGGGCCGGCGACTTCATCCTCGCCGAAGGCGCGGTCATCCGTCAATCCTCAGCATCAAAACATTTCAAC
>Ga0210402_10000667_pt1 | contig 37949 bp, 37 predicted proteins | sample IncBWC7MmetaG_FD_161055 | JGI IMG/M metagenome (GOLD analysis project Ga0210402, IMG submission 161055) | Forest soil microbial communities from Barre Woods Harvard Forest LTER site, Petersham, Massachusetts, United States - Inc-BW-C-7-M | ecosystem: Environmental > Terrestrial > Soil >...
AAAGGTGCACCGCTCGCGGACGATGCGAAAACACAATTCACCGCGACGATCGCCGCAGCAGGCAAGGGCAAAGCGCAATTGCTGCTGATTCCAGCCCCTACGATACAAAAGCTGGTAGATGCGGCCTCGAGCGGCGGAGCATGCGCGGCCAAGCCCTAGTTTCCAGGTTTGACGTTGTGGCAGGTGCTTTCACCCGAGTCGTGAAAGCCATGAACGGCGTCCACGGGGATAAACTCCCACGAGTATTTTCCGGGCCAAAGCGTGAGCTTTAGAACGCCGAAAGAGTCCGCATTTCGCGTTTCGCTATTGCGAATGGGGAAGCCGAGAGGGTCATGGCTTCGCCCGCCGGTTCCAACAACAATTTCGCGAATGCCGTTCTTCGGATCCGCGTTGCCGTGAGGATCCTGCGGAGCAAAGCGTTCGTAAGAATGTTCATGGCCGACCAGCATTAGGTCTGCGTGTGCGTTGTATAGGTCCTGCCAAAACGGCCGAAGCTCCGGATGAAGGGCGTGATTCTTGAAGACCCCACTGCTGTACAGCGCGTGGTGACCAAACGCGATGATGCAGGAGTTCGCATGGGCGGCAAGATCCTGCCTGAGCCAGATTTCTTCAGCTGAGTCGGCCGTGCAACCATCAGGACCAAGCGCCGCGCAGTTGGTGTTCAGCGAGATAATGTGCCAGACACCCAAGTCGAAGCTGTAATAGCCCTTGCCGCGCGGACCAGCCTGCGCGCCCCAATAGTCGAAATAGGCCGAGCCAGCTTTGCGACCACCAAATTCATGATTTCCTGGCGAGGGATGAGTGCGGTTCTTGAATTTGCCCCATGTTTTGTCATAGCAGTTCGCAAATTCTTCGGCTGAGCCGCTTTCGTAGGCCAAGTCGCCAGCTGCGAAGACCTCACCCGGAATCTGCTCAATGAGTCTTGCCGTTTCTTCCGCGCCTTGGAGCACCTTGCAGCTTGCAATGTCGCCCGCGCCCACCAGGATGTAGGGTTCTGCTGCGGAGGGTTTGGATGGAGTTGGCGTGCCGCTCTGGGAGTGTGGAGTGGGGGAAGGTTGTTGACAAGTCGCAGCACTCACTGCCAGAAGTTTTATTGCCGTCGCACAAATCCAAGATCGTAAACCCCCAAAGCGACAAAAATTGTTCGTCAAGTCGTTGTCCCCGGCACTAGTCTCCAACTTGGGGACTGCTGACGTCAAGGCTGTGACCCAAGTCAGCCGCTGAAATACAGGAGAAGCCCACTCCATGCAATTTCGTGCCGCTGGATGAAAATGAGTAGAGAACTTTTGTCTCTGTGCGCCAATATAACGTATTGGAAACATTGGGTTTGTTGCGGAAACGGTCCCGTGGCCGTTTGACAGAAGCAGGCTTTGGGGGTACACTTTCATACGCGACTGAATCAGTCGTATATGGATTTAGCCTGGGGGCAAGCAAGTAGATGTTTAAGCTTTCGAAGAAAGCCGACTATGGCCTCATCGCAGTAAAACATTTGGCCATGCACCGCAACGAACATGCGTGCAGCGCGAACGAAATTGCGGATGAATACGGAATTTCCACGACGTTGATGGCGAAGGTTTTGCAAAAGTTAGCGCGGCAGAATTTGGTTGCCGCCAAGCACGGTTCGGCCGGTGGATATCAGCTCTCGAAGACGCCGGAGCAGATCAGCGCGCTGGAAGTGATTACAGCCATTGATGGTCCAGTGTTGATTACGTCCTGCGTGACAAGTCACGGAAACTGCGACGCGACATCCAAGTGTTCGGTACGTGAGCCACTGCGCCGGGTAAACGAAAGCATTTTGAACGTACTCAATACCGTGACGATTGCGCAGATGAGCGAAGAGCCGCAGCAAGAGCACGTGCTCGTGGCGTTAAAGGCTTAGGGGGAAGTTATGAGTGTGAATCTGCCGATTTATTTCGATAATCACGCGACAACGCCGGTGGACCCGCGCGTTCTGGACGCGATGCTGCCGTATTTTGGCGCCAAATTTGGCAATGCGGCGAGCCGCAATCACTCGTTCGGCTGGGCCGGCGAAGAAGCGGTAGAGAATGCGCGCGGACAGGTTGCTTCGCTGATTGGTGCGACTCCGAAAGAGATTATTTTCACGAGCGGCGCGACCGAAAGCGACAACCTGATGATTAAGGGCGTCGCGGAGATGTATCGCGAAAAGGGCAATCACATCATCACGCAGGCGATCGAGCACAAGGCCGTGCTGGATACCTGCAAGCGCCTGGAAAAATACGGCTACGAAGTGACTTACCTGCCGGTACAGAAAGATGGCCGCGTTAATCCGGAAGATGTGCGCAAGGCGATTACGCCCAAGACGATTTTGATCACCATCATGTACGCCAACAATGAAATTGGCGTAATCAACCCGATTCAGGAAATCGGCAAGATTGCCAAAGAGCACGGAATCATCTTTGCCGTGGATGGCGTGCAGGCGGTTGGCAAGATTCCGGTGGACGTGCAGAAGGACAACATTGACCTGCTGGCGATCAGCGGCCACAAGATTTACGGGCCGAAGGGAGTCGGAGCGTTGTATGTTCGGCGGCGTAATCCCCGCGTCCAGCTTTCCGCGATCATTGATGGCGGTGGCCACGAGCGCGGCATGCGTTCCGGCACGCTGAATGTGCCTGGCATTGTTGGTCTCGGCAAGGCTTGCGAAGTAGCTCAGCAGGAGATGGCTGCGGAATCGGCGAAAATGCTGGCTTTGCGGGAACGGCTCCGCAAGGGTCTCGAAGCTAAGCTGGATGAAGTGTTCATCAACGGCTCCATGGAGCATCGGCTGCCAAATAACTTGAACATGAGCTTCGCGTACGTCGAAGGCGAATCGCTGCTCATGGGTATCAACGACATCGCGGTTTCGAGCGGTTCGGCCTGTACGTCGGCCACCTTGGAGCCCAGCTATGTCCTTAAGGCTCTAGGAGTTGGCGAGGATTTGGCGCATACGTCCATTCGCTTCGGTTTGGGTCGCTTTAATACCGAAGAAGAAGTAGATTACGTCATCGACAAGATGGTCCAGGTGGTCAGCAAGCTGAGAGAGCTTTCTCCGCTGTATGAAATGGCCAAAGAGGGCATAGATATTTCCAAGGTGAAGTGGCAGACCGCGTAGGCGAGTGCTGCATCTAAGTAATGGCGAAGTTTTAGCCCAGCAGAAAGGTAAAAAGAGAGCAATGGCAAGCGTAAATGAGGGGACAATTCGAGTTCATCGTTCCATCGGGGGAACGGGTGCGGCGTTTCGTGTCGCGTTCGTGCCTTATGCCGAAGGTGACGATGCCAAGCCGGCGGGTGAACGTGCATTCAACCACCTGCAGGAAGTGCGCGCGTTCCTGAAAGTTTTGGGCGTGGGCGCGGAGTACATCAAGGATGTGCTGCGGCAACTCACGATGGGCCGGTCGGCGTGGGTGCCGAACGTTTCCATCTCGGAAAAAGTTTTGCGGAACGCGGGTTTCGTCAGCATCGGAAACCTGGCGCGCAGCAATTAATTTCGGTTCACAAGTTCAACTCGGCCGCTTAGGTGGCCGCTGAGGAGTGGTTCATGGCATATAGCGACAAAGTTGTAGATCACTACAACAATCCCCGCAACGTCGGAAGCCTGTCGAAGGAAGATCCCAATGTCGGGACCGGCCTCGTGGGCGCGCCGGAGTGCGGCGACGTGATGAAGCTGCAGATGAAGATCAATCCGGACACCCGGGTAATCGAAGAAGCCAAGTTCAAGACCTTTGGCTGCGGCTCTGCGATCGCCAGCTCTTCTCTGGCGACTGAATGGGTGAAGGGCAAGACGGTGGATGAGGCGTTGGCGATCAAGAACACGGACATCGTCCGCGAACTTTCGCTGCCGCCGGTGAAGATCCACTGCTCCGTGCTCGCCGAAGATGCCATCAAGGCAGCCATTGGCGACTGGAAGAAGAAGCACGGCGTGGAAGTGCCGGCTTCGGAAAAGCCCTCGCACTAAGGACACGGAACATGTCCACGGAAACGGCGGCTCCCGCAACACCGAAGATTCATCTGACCGAGAAGGCGGCGCTTAAGATTCGCCAACTGCTCGAAAAGGATGGAGTGTCTCCGGAAGTTGGCGGGTTGCGTGTGGGTGTGCAGGGCGGCGGCTGCTCCGGGCTTTCGTATGCGATGCGGCTCGATACGCAGGCGCGGGACCGGGACAAAGTGTTTGAAGAGTTCGGCGCTCGCCTCTTCGTGGATCCGAAAAGCTTTTTGTACTTGAACGGAACGACGCTTGAGTACGAAGAGACGCTGATGCGGCAGGGATTCGTTTTTCAGAACCCGAATGCGGAGCGGAACTGCGGCTGCGGCAGCTCGTTTACGGCATAAATGCCACGATTGCTGGTTTACCTGGCTGGCCGCTGAATGCGCCAGCCATTTTTGTTTGGGTTCGAAGTTGGATTAAACGGGATAATGACGGCACCTACAAAAAGCAGCACTCCTGCGGCGGATTATTTTTCCGTGTTTGGATTGCCGCGCAAATTATGGGTGGAAATGAGTGCACTGGAGCAGAAGTTTCTTCAGCTGAGCTGGAAGCTGCATCCGGACAATTTTGTAAAGGCTAGCGAAGAAGAGCGCGAACTCTCGCTGAAGCGCAGCTCGGAATTGAACGACGCGTACCGCACATTGAAAGACCCGGTCGCGCGCGTGGAGTATTTGCTGGCGATTGAAGGCGAGCGCAAAGAAGGCGAGAAGAAGCAGCAGGCGCCTCCGGAATTGCTCGAGGAAGTATTTGAGTTGAACGAATCGCTCGATGAATTGCGCGAAGCAAAAGCGGCAGGGCTTGAACTGGATGGAATGAAGGAAAGATTGCACGCCGCAGAAAAGAATTTCGGAGAGAAGCTGGCAGAAGTTGATTCCGAGATGCAGACAACGGCGAAAGATTGGGATACGGCTGTTGATGCGGGCGCGGATGATGCGATGCGCAAGAAGATTATGGCGCGGCTGAATGAGCATTTGAATCGCCGGTCATACATTCGGAATTTGGTTGTGAGCGTGGCGAAAGAATTGGCAGAGGCGTAAACGAGAACATGGGACGGATTGTCGGGATCGACCTTGGGACAACGAACAGTCTGGTTGCGTACTTGGACGCGCAAACGGGAAAGCCTGTGTGCATTCCCGGACCGAACGGGAGCACGCTCTGCCCGTCCGTTGTGAGCCTGGACCCAGATGGAAACATCATCGTCGGCGAACCGGCGCGGAAGCGTTTGCTGACACAGCCGGAGCGGACAATTTACTCGGTGAAACGGCTTATGGGCCGCGGGGTTGCCGATATTCAGGACGAGCTGAAGCTGTTTCCATTTCGCGTGGACGCCACGAGCGGAAATGTAATTCGCGTGCGCTTGGGCGAAAAGAGTTTTACCGCGCCGGAAATTTCGTCCTTCATTTTGCGCGAATTAAGAAATTGGGCGGAAGCTCATTTTGGCGAGACCGTAGACCGCGCGGTGATTACGGTGCCTGCGTATTTTAACGATGCGCAGCGGCAGGCGACAAAGGATGCGGGAAAGCTGGCCGGGCTCGATGTGTTGCGTCTTGTAAATGAACCGACGGCGGCATCGCTTGCGTATGGATTGCACGAAAAACAGCGCGGGACCGTTGCAGTGTACGACCTCGGCGGCGGAACGTTTGACATCTCCGTTTTGAAGCTGATTTCAACAAGCGACGGCGACATTTATCAGGTGCTCTCGGCGAACGGCGACACGCACCTCGGCGGCGATGACATTGATAACCTGCTGCAGGCGTTTATCCACGAACAGATTCTGCAGCATGACCAGATCGATTTTTCGCCGCATGGAGAAATTGCGCAGGAATTGCGCAAAGCGCTGATTTCGTTGAAGCATGAACTGTCTGAAAAAGAGTCGGCAATTCTTCGTTTTGCGTTGCCCAGCGGGAAAGTGTTCGAGTTCGAATTCACGCGCGGGATGCTGGATGCGCTTATCCGCCCCGTCGTGGAGCGCACCATGACGCCCGTAAAGCGGGCTCTTGCCGATGCGCAGCTGAAGCCGGAAGAGATAGAGGAAGTGGTGCTGGTGGGCGGAGTGACGCGCACGCCGGTGATTCGCCGCACGGTTCGGGAGTTTTTCGGCCGAGAGCCGCACACGGAATTGAACCCGGACGAGGTTGTAGCGCTGGGAGCCGCGGTACAGGCGAATATTCTGGATCAAGGCGTGAGCAGCATGTTGCTGCTGGACGTGACACCGCTTTCGCTGGGAATTGAAACGTACGGCGGCGCGGTCGGCAAAATAATTCCACGCAATTCGCCGATTCCGGCGAGCGCGCAGGAGATGTACACCACAGGCGTGGACAACCAGACGGGAATTGACATTCATGTGCTCCAAGGCGAGCGCGAACTGGCGAAAGATTGTCGGTCACTCGCGCGATTCACTTTGAAGGTGCCGCCAGCTCCGGCAGGTTTGCCGCGCATCGAAGTGAGATTCCTGATTGACGCGAACGGGATCCTGCAAGTGGCTGCAAAAGACGTGCGCACGAGCGAACAGCAGCAGATGGAAGTCCGTCCGAGCTATGGACTGAATGACGCCGAAATCGAGCGCATGCTGGAAGAATCGATCGAGTATGCGGAGCAGGATTTTGCCGAGCGGCAGGCCATCGAGGCGCGCACAGAAGCGGAAAGCATTCTGGCCGCGACGGGGAAGGCGCTTGCAGGCGAACAGGCAAATGCAATTCCTGTGGAAGAGCGCGGTAAGATTGACGGCGCGGTCGCAGCCTTGAAAGAGTCTGTCGCAGGCAACGATTACAAACTGATTCGCAAGCGAATTGACGAACTGAATCAGGCGACGATGAACCTGGCGGAAATTGTGATGAACAGCGCGGTTTCGACAGCCCTTAAAGGGAAAAGCGTCGGAGAAATCTAGCTTTTTGCGGAAACAGAGAGGCAAAGTATGGGCGGAAGCAATCCTTATATAGAAGAGACGAAGTACACGCCGGCGACGAAGAAATTCAAAGTGACGTTTCTTCCGAGCGGCAAAACGATCGAAGTTGATCCGGCGCAGATTCCGTACGGCCACAACGGAATTCCGGGCAGCATTCTGGATTTTTCCGAGGGCATCAAGGCGGGGCTCGACCACGCCTGCGGCGGGGTTTGCGCGTGCTCAACGTGCCATGTGATCGTGCGCGAGGGGCTGGAATCCTGTAACGAAGCTACTGACGCTGAACTTGATGAACTCGATGAAGCGCCAGGCATCACGCCGAAATCGCGGCTGGGCTGCCAGACGGTGCCGGACGGGACGACGGACATCGTTGTCGAAATCCCGGACTGGAATAAGAATTACGCGAAGGAATTGGATCACTGAGGGACGCCGAGAAATTATGCCGCACACATTCGATTGGGACAATTTCGAGGATATTGCGATTGGGCTGACGGATAAATATCCGGACACGGACCCGCTGACTGTTCGCTTCACGGACATGCACAAGTGGATCACGGAACTCGACGGCTTCACCGGCGATCCGGCAAAGTCCAACGAAGCAAAACTCGAAGCGATTCAAATGGCTTGGAACGAAGAATTTCAAGACCGCAAATAATCCTGCATGAAGTCGCTTATTTATCCTGAACAAAAGCAGGAATTGCTGCAACGCATTGGCCGCGTCCAATCTACAAGTACGCGCCTTTGGGGAAGAATGTCCGCCCACCAGATGATCTGCCATCTCAGGGATGGCTACCGGCTTTACCTGGGGGAGATTCCCGCCGAGCCCGTTCCCGGACCAGCAATCGTGAAGGCAATGATTCGAACGTTTGCGCTCTATGCACCAGTGCCGTGGCCGCGTGGAAAAGTTCCGACTCACCCGGCCATAGACCAAGTTGATGGCACTGGAACTTCACCTGCGGAATTTGCACAAGATGTGGCCGGGCTGGGCGACATGCTTGAACGCTTCACACAAATCCCTCAGAGCTATCAGTGGAAGCATCCGGGGCTGGGACCACTTTCCTATCCGCAGGTTATGAGGCTTGGATACCTGCACGCAGACCATCATTTGCGGCAATTCGGCGCTTGAGTTTCGCTACCACGCGGCTTGTCGGGTCGGCGAAATTCCCGTATTCTAGAGAAGTAGTATTTCCTCACTGAAGTGCCGCTATGGTGCAACGGTTAGCACGTAGCCCTTTCAAGGCTAAAATACGGGTTCGATTCCCGTTAGCGGTACCAAATTTTCTGAAAACCCAGAGGTAGTGACATGCCGAATTCCTTTCGTTCGAATAATCCCATCCTGAAAGAAAGCGCGTTTGCCGGACAAATCACAGCCGGCAGGACGATGACTATCCAGGGCACTGTCAACCGAACTGGCATCTTGCTGCTTTGCGTTGTGATCGGTGCTGCCTGGACCTGGGGCTTAAGCCATTCTCCGGAACCTGGAGCCGCCCTGCCTTGGACGTTTGGTGGAGCGATTGGCGGACTGGTGATGGCACTGGTGACGATCTTCAAGAAAAACTGGTCGCCGCTAACTTCACCCATTTACGCATTGCTCGAGGGACTTTTTCTGGGCGGCATCTCAGCGTTTTTCGAAGCAAAATATCCCGGCATCGCCATGCAAGCGATTAGTCTAACTTTCGGCGTCATGGCGGTCATGCTCCTGGCTTATACGTTTCGAATTATCAAAGCAACGCCAAAATTCGTCCTCGGGGTCGTGATTGCGACTGGCGGCATCTGTCTGGTCTATCTGGTTAACGTCATCATGGTTTCGTTTTTCCATTCTCAGATTTCCGTGCTTTCCAATGGAACGCCGCTGGCCATTGGAATCAGCATCTTCATCTTAATCATAGCCGCGCTGAATCTGATCATTGATTTCGACATGATCGAGCAAGCTGCTCAGAGTGGCGCGCCAAAATACATGGAATGGTACGGCGCATTCGGATTGATGGTCAGCCTGATTTGGCTTTACCTGCAAGTGTTGCGCTTGCTCAGCAACACCCGCCGGCGGTAAACGCAAACTAGAAAGAAAGTCTCAATCGCGCGGAGACGCTGCGCGGAGCGGCAACCGCAGTTCCTGAAAACAGACTGGCAAAATTGATGACGTTCACCCGGTCCGTCAGGTTTTCTCCCTGCACTTGAAGCGAAACCGACCGCTGTTCCTTACGATAGACATCCCAACCCGCCGCAGCGCCGAGCGAAAAATTCGGTCCCACGCGGCCCTTGTCAAAATTCACTTTCCCGATGATGGCGGGCCCGTATTGGCTGAGTAAGAAGTCCTTGTTCACTTCGCCGTCAAATTCTACAGGCAGGCCGCTGCCATATTCGCTACTGATCGCGAGCCATGTGCGCTTTGATGATTCAAAGCGGATGCGCGAGCGAAACGTATTGCGCTGATCCTGCGAGACAGCAAAGCGCGAAGTGTTTGTGAGCGCGCTCGAAGCATCATCGCCAAAAAAGAGCCCGCCGGTGACAGGCCCTTCACCATATCCCGCCTGGTTCGCATAGCTTACAAATTCGGAAAAGCGCCACCAATGCGGGATTTGCAGGCTGAGCTCTTCGCCAAGAATGCGGGCTTTCGCAAACGCAATCGGAAAACTCACGCCGGTATCAAGCAGCACGTCATCGTCGGAATAATTGCGGAAATCGCGGCGAAACACGTTGGCCTCGATGCGCATTTTTCCAGCGATAGCCTTAGTAAGTCCAAATTCGTAATAGTTTGCCCGCGCTGAACGCACAGGGAGCCGAAGCACGTTGTTGTTCACCACGTCCACGTCCGATGAGCTGGCGATAAGAAGATTTTCCACTGCGGGCGTTTGGAAAACGCGATCATAGGAAGCGTGCAGCAGCAAATTCAAGGATGGAATGAATCGCGAAACGCCCAGGCGCGGGCTGGCCGCATTTTCGTTGACCGCCAATTTGTAGTGATCAAAGCGAACTCCCAAGCTCACGTTCCAATTGCCGCGATGGTACGAATCCTGCACATAGAACGATTGCTCGATGTCCCACGTGCGCTGATAAGGAAACGTGAAGTCGAGCAAGGTGCCGTCATCGAACTGCGTCGGGTCGGTGATGTGGTAGGTCAGCGCTTCGTGGACCGGGTTAGCGATGCTGTCGGCGCCGGCTTTCCAATCATGATGGCCGTGGTGGCCTGCAACGTCGGCGCGCACGTAACCCTCGCGATAGCCGCGATCCTGCGAAACGATAACCGGCGTCGAGAGAGGATTTGAGGCGAGCGTGGCGCTCGCATCGCGCACGCTTCCGGAAAAGCTGAGCAGCAGGTTCGAAGAGATTATGTGCTGGAAATAGATCTGGCCGGCGTTTTCCGTATTGGAAACGTCCTGCCGCTGTTCGGCGTCCTGCTGAATAAGTTCGTTGGGTACGAGATAACGAACCGCGTTGTGAGAGAAGCCGATGCGAAGACGGTCACGGTCGGAAAAATCATGTTCGTACGATGCGGAAAAACCACCCGCGTTTGCGTTGTTTGTGAAATTCTGCAGAACCGGCGGATCGAGATAACGATCCGTATGAAAGCCCTGTCCGCTGAAAGAGAAGCGGTCTCTTTCCTGTGCGTAAGAAATCTGGCCGGAACCATCCGTCGTGTTGAAACTGCCGCCCCCTGCGCCGAAGCTGCCATGGAAACCTGAAGGAACACTCTTCTCCGTGCTGACTTCAATAACTCCGCCGAGCTTGCGGCCATATTCGGCGGGAAAACCAGCTGTCAGAACGCGCATGGATTCCACATCGTCCGGGTCGAGCGAAGGTGCAAACGCGGGCGAGCGATTCTGCGTGAGAGGAAGGCCATCGAACACATATTGGACATCGTATTCGGACCCGCGCGGATGAAGGATGCCGTTCGCTTCATGGAGCCAGCCCGGCTGGTCGTTGACAAGGTCGGAAATCGTGCGGCCCGGTTGGGCAGCGATCTCTTCGTTAATCGTTGGCTTGCCGATGGCGTAGCTCACACCGACGCGCGAAGGATCCACCAGAGTTGCGGCGTCATTCACTTGGACTTGCGTGTTTACGGGTGCGACGCCGAGTGTTATCGCGAGGCTCACCGGAACTTCAGAACGAATCTCGACGAGGCTCGACCATTCGGCAAAGCCCTCCGCCTTCAGACTCAAGTGGTAGCGGCCAAAAGGTAGGCTCTGCAAGACGCTGCGCCCCTCCGCGCCAATCTTGAATTCCCTGTGAACCTGGTTGAGTTCGCTAACAAGTTCACCAGAGCTCGCGACAGCTGCGCCCATTGCGTCGCGGACTTCTACGCGTAGCTCGCCGCGTTCGCGCTGCGCAAGCGCCGTGCTTGCTCCAGCCAGGGAGAGAATCAAGCAGAGAATTGTAATGCTCGAACGCATGGGTTCCAGTTGCACTTTAGTCCATTTTCTTATGGATGAGACGCCGACCAACACCTGGCTGACCCGTGAGCCCGCCGATTCAAATTACAACAGGAAGGCGCCCCAGTCGATGGCCCTGGCTGGCTCTAACCCCTGCACCAGGGCCCAAGAACCACGCGAATTGTAACCTTTTGTTACATTTCTCAGGCATGGTTCTAGTCCTAGGCGCAGTTTGATTCTCTAAGCATTTGAAAATAAACGTGTTATGAAGTGGCAAGGCTTGGTGTTTGACTTGCACTTTTCTACGTCCGGATATGGATCTTCCCATGACGGAGTCGTGCATGAAGAGTCGAGCCAAAAACACCCAGCGAGGATTCACCCTGCTGGAAGCGCTAATAGTAATCGCGATTATCGGGATTCTTGTTTCGACGTCTGTGATTTCCATACAACGCCTGTTAGCCGGCAGCCGCTCCGACGCTGCGGCCAACGTTGTGACCTCTCAATTGCGTGCAGCTCGTGAGCTTGCCGTCACGCGGCGCCACAACGTGCAAGTTTGGTTTGACACGGCCGTTGCCGCCCCGGACTTTGCTCCCCACGTCCGCTACCAGCAAATGGCAATCGCAGGCGTAACCGAAGCGCTGCCTGCGGCGGTTTCTATCCCGTTGCCGCCAAATACAAATTTCATGGTGCAGACCGGCCAGGCCGACACTCCGATGGCGTTTGGCAACAACTCTGCCGTTTTCATCGGCGGCGTGAGCGGCGGTCCTCCGACCATGTACTTCACCACCACGGGAGCGTTCGTCGCTTCTGGCGCACCAATTAACGGAACGGTTTTTGTGGGTATTAACAACACACCCAGCAGCGAACGCGCAGTAACCATTTTGGGCAGCACCGGCCGAATCCGTACCTATTACTGGATTGGCGTAAGCACGACGGCGCCGACCGGCTGGCGTGAGTAAGGAGAGGAAAATGGCAGCACGTAAGAAAGCTTCCAAACAGCGCGGTTTCACTCTCATCGAAGCGATGATTTCGATCGTTATCCTTTCCTTCGGTGTGCTTTCCCTCGCAGCTGTTTACTCGCAGGGTTTGTTTTACGCGAACACAACGCAAATCGACTACATCGCGGAAAAGAAAGCGGAAGCTGCGATTGAGACCATCTTCACAGCACGCGATACACAGCTTCTGACCTGGTCCCAAATCAACAACACCAACGGCACCACGACGGGCGTGTTCCTTCCTGGCCCCCAGCCTCTGTATGCCCCAGGACCGGACGGCCTCTACGGCACGGCTGACGACGACTCAAGCAACCCGGACGCCGTGATTACCGGCCCAGGCGCGGACAACGTTCTTGGCACCTCCGACGACACCAAAATCAATTTGAATCCCTGGATGACGAGAACGATTCAATTTCAGGACGTGAGCGGCGAACCTAACCTGCGTCAGGTGACGGTCACCATCAATTACACCGTTGTCAATCGTCAGCGGTCATTTGTTCTTGTGTGCTACATCTCGGCATTCGCCTGAGGAAAAAATGAATACGCAAAAAAAACCAAAACAGGCCGGCTTTTCACTCCTCGAGATGCTTGTCTCCATCGGAGTCACCACGGTGATTCTCGGAGCAACGCTGCTCGCTTTCAAAAATGCTGCGAACACGCAGCGCGGCGTTAGCTATACCTCGGACATGAATGACAATCTTCGCGCCGCTCTGAACTTGATCCAGCAGGATTTGATCCTTGCCGGCACCGGTATCCCGACAGGCGGCATTCCCATTCCGAACACGCCGAACTCCGCCGGAACTTGTAACACTGCTGTCGCTCCAAACAGGCCAACGCTAACCGGCTCCCTGACTTTCCCCACCTGCAACTTCGTACTCCCAGCGATCGAGCCGGGTTCTGCGCTTGGCCCGCTCATCACTGCTCCTGACGCTACAACGGGGAATCCTTCCAACCCGAACAGCTTTACGGACCTCATTACCGTGCTCTACGCAGACAACGCTTTGGCGCTCGACAACGACCCTGTCAATACCACGGGGTGCCCTGGAGGCAGCATTTCCGCGTCGGGCGACACAGTGATCTTCGATTCCACGTGCCAACCCCTGACTGGAACGAACGGAGTCACCATTAATCCGGGCGACCTGATTATGTTCAGCAACGCGAAGGGAAATGCACTTCAGACGGTAACTTCCGTTACTGGGCAAACGGTAAAAATGATTTCCGGCGATGCCTTCAATTTGAACGGTCGCACCGTCAACCAGGGCACGATCAAACAACTTCAGAACACGGACTCCAGTGGCAACCCGAACGGCACCTATCCGCCAACTACGGCAACGCGCATTTGGATGATTACGTATTACCTGGACAACATCACGGACCCCGCTCACGTCCGCCTTGTGCGCCGCGTCAACTTTGATCCGACGCCCTTGGCGCAACTAGCCGTCGGTGAAACGCTCGAAAACATGCAGTTCACCTTTAACTACGTGGACGGTGTGACGAATCCTTCGAATCAGATCGGCGTGCCGTCCGGACTTTCGGAAAACCAGATCCGCTCCATAAACGTCTTTCTCGGCGCTCGCTCGAATTATTACGACCTCCAGCGCCATAGCTACACCCGTGTGAATTTACAAACTCAGGTCAGCCTCCGCAGCATGGCCTATCGCAATCGGTATAACTAACAGGAGCTGAGACAATGAACGCCCCTACTACACGTTCGCGCAAACAAAGCGGCATCGCGCTGCTGACGACAGTACTTTTGCTCTTGCTGATGTCCAGCATGCTCGTCGGCTTCATCGTGCTCATCAATTCCAGCCAAAAGCTGAATGGCGCAAACAACGACTATGGCCGCGCCTTCTACGGCGCGGAAGCCGGCATGGAAAAGATGACCGCGGATTTGGGCACTCTTTTCGACGCAAACTATGCCCCCTCGGGTTCGCAGGTTCAGGCTTTGCAAACGAACCCGCCTAGCCTTTCCGGACTCTCTTACGTAAAGGGAGACGGCACTTCCGGTTATGTAATTAACTATCCCGGTTTCCCCGGCAATCCGACCGCGACAAATTCCACGATTAAGTCTGGCCCTTACCAGGGCATGACAGCACTGGCCACGCCGTACACGCTGACTGTTACTGCGCGCACCGCAACCGGCGCGGAAGTGAAGCTGCAGCGCACGACGCAGACCGTCGGCATTCCGATGTTCCAGTTCGGCATCTTTTCAGACCCGGACTTGAGCTTCCACGCAGGTCCGGCTTTCAACTTCGGTGGACGCGTTCACACCAACGGTAACCTATGGCTTGCCCAAGGTGATGGCACCACACTGACGATGTCGGATCGCGTCACGGCTGTGAAGGACATCATCCGCACGAATATGGCGGACGGATGGCTCACCACAAGCGGATACAACGGCACCGTGAACATCACGACCTCTCCAGGAACTTCTTCCTATCGCGCGATGGCGATGACGGAAGGAAGCCTGGTAGGCAACGTGGGTACCGGCGCGAATCCTCTTTGGAACAATATTTCTCTTGGCGCGACAAACTATGCCGGCAACGTTCGCAATGGCGCGACCGGCGCAAAGACCTTGAATCTCGGCATCGTAACCGTCGGCAGCGGCTCGACTCAGTCCATCGACATCATCCGCCGGCCGATTGGCACGACGGAAAGCGCTGCGATCCAGGCAGAGCGTTTCTACTCGCAAGCCAGCTTGAAGGTTCTTCTTTCCGATGATCCCGGCGACATCATGAATCTTCCTTGCATTGATACTTCCACGCAGCCATTCGACCTAAGCCAACTCGCGCAGCCCGTCGCCAGCTGGCCCTCGACAACGGCGGTTACGAACCTGAAAACCAAAATGACTGCCGCAGGCACGACTCAACTTCCTCTGGCTGCCTCCGGCGCCAGGATTGGTGTGACAACCTACAGTTCTGGAGATGGTTATTGGTTGCCGAACGGCTATCCCATCATCAAGGGATATATCAAGATTGAAGCGCAGGAGAGCGGTTACAACACACCATGCGGCGTATGGACTGACGTCACGCTGGAAATCCTGAGCTTGGGTTATGTTGGTGGTAACTTGAATCCCATGAGCGGCCTCGCCTCGACCCAATATGGTGTTGCTTCCAGCAGCGCAGGCGTTCCTCTCTTGACCCTGCCCACATCGGGCCAGATTGGCGCTAACCCGTGCGCCGCTCCTCACCCCAACGCGGTCATTCGCCTTGAGCGGGTGCGCGACAACCCATCCACATGGACGTCGGGAAATAAGTGCGGCGCAGTCAGCACTGCTTCCCCTGCCTCAGATTTTTGGCCGAACGTGCTCTTCGACACTCGCGAGGGTGAACTTCGAGAAAATCAGATCACCAGCGGCACATATCAAAACCTGCCGACCCTCAATGGCGCGATGCATTACATCGAAGTTGACGCCGCCAATTTGGCGAAGTGGTTTGCCGGCACGATCGGCACCACGGGTCATTCCACTTATGACTCCAGCACTGCGCCCAATGACTACTCAGTTTACATATCTGATCGCCGCGGAAATTACGCAGCGAGCAAGACATGGACCGGAACTTGGCCCCCGCTCTCCCCACAGGGACATGAAACCGGCGAATACGGCTGGACAGACTTCGCCAACCGGACCGACGCAACCAACGGCTGCCCCGACAACTTGCTTAATCCCGGCGAAGATTTGAACGGCACCGGTCAGCAGTTTACCTACGGAGCGAGTCCGACGCATACCATGGCGGCTGGAACGGCTCTCGGTTCTCTTGGATTTGGCCAGTACGGGACATTCACTAACTTGACCTCCGGCTCACCGGCCGCTCTGGTGAACAATGCCTCTACTTGCAGCGCGCCGTCCTACGCCACGCCCATCTGGCCGATGATCTTCGCAAACAACAACAACGCGCCTCGCGAAAATCCCCCGCTTTTCTTCCGGCGGGCAGTGAAACTCGTGAATGGCAAGAACTTGTCTGCTCTCGGCACGTGCCCCGGTAGCGTGGTGTGCGGTCTTACCATCGCCACCGAAAATCCGATTTACATCCAGGGCGATTACAATGCCAACTCCGCTGGCGGCGGATTTAACGACGCGCACGTAGCCACCTCTGTTCTGGCTGATTCGCTGACCTTTCTTTCGAACAGCTGGAATGATGCAAACTCCTTCTCCTACAACGAGTACAACATCGGCTCGCCACGCACGCCAACCCAGACCTACTATCGGACCGCGGTCGTTGCCGGTAAAGGCATTGCCTTCCCCTTTTTCGGCACCAGCGGCGACAATGGCAGCGATGGTGGTGTGCACAACTTCCTCCGGTATATTGAGGACTGGGGAGCTGGCGGCCTGACCCTCTTCTACAGAGGCTCCATCATCAGCATGTACTTCAACCGCCAGGGTAACGGCATCTTCAAGTGCTGCGGTACGGTGTACACACCGCCAAGCCGCGGATACAACTTCGATACGGAGTTTCTCACTCCGGCCCTGCTGCCGCCGCGTACGCCGCTCTTCCGCGACGTTAACACCACCGGTTTCACCCAGCTCTTGCTGCCCAATCAGCAGTAAGAAGCAGCAAACAAACTCAACCAAAGCGCCCCGGTTTTTGCCGGGGCGCTTGTTTTTTGTACGCGTAATTTTCCTTTATGGCGATGGACGGACGCGCAGCGTAAAGCTCACGTCTGGCTGCGGTACAACGCAACTGGAAAGCGGCGGCCATCCTGCATCCGTTATCGGATTCCTGCATAGCGGCGTAAGCGCGTTGCTGATTTGTGACGGATTCACTGCGCCGTTGAGCGCTTCGGCATAAATCTGATAGCTATGGCCGACCGGCAGAGCCTGGATCAGGTAGCTGCCGTCAAATTGCGCCGGACCCGGTGAAGTACAACTCCAACCACCCACCGCGCCGGCGACGACTGCACCCGTGGCGGCGTCCACTGCAACAACATGTGTTGCGAACAAGCCTGTGACTCCGGGAGGACTCGCCGGCAAGGAGAGCGGATTCGCTGGAAGAATCCTTCCTTGAATAGAGCCGATGTGAACTAAGTCCGTTGAATCGGGATAGAGAATCCGCAGACCTGTGCGATCGTCATCCGCAAGCGGCGCGTCGGGGGACTGCACACTTGGCCGCGTTCCGCTGATTGTGCCGGGTGCCGGTGCGTAGGGATACATCATGGCGCTCCAGATGGCCGAATGACTGAATCCAAAAAAGTGTCCCAACTCATGGGTCAGGATGGATTCGAGGTCATACGATTTCGGATTCGCCGAAAGCGCCGCAGGTGTGGAAAAAATGACGTTTGAATCGCCTGGATTGAAAAAAATGTCCGCGTCCAGAATTTGGCCCGGCGCGGCAGATGCCGTTCCGTTCGGGAGCTGCTCGCCCGCGCGGTCCGCTGTGACTACGCGCGTGAATGCAAGCACTCCCGGCGTGAACGCCATGTCCGGCTGATCGAAGCAAATCGAATTGATGCCTTCCGCGCCACAGGATATCGCGGGCGCCACGCGCGCAAGCGGAGCGAAAGAAGCGGCTTTCAAAGTGACGCCGCTCACCCCGGTCCAAACGACAACGGATTGCTGGATCACCTGCTCGATTTCATTCAGGCGGCCGCTTGCCGTTTGGTCTTGCGTGAGAATCGTCAGCGGGCTCGACGAAAGCGCCGTGCTCCAGCGCAGTTGAATGCTTCCAGCTGCGGTCGGCTGCCGCGACGGAATGGGGCACGCCGAACCCCCGGAAAACTGAGCCGGCAGCCGCACGTCCGGCACGATTTCGTTAAAAGCATAACCGGCGGCCGTTCGCGCACTTGCAGAAAGCAAAGTTCCAGCCAGAAAAAAAGAAATCGTCGCGCGCATCAATTCCTTCATGGTCTTCTCTCCGTTCACCGATTTTCTTTTTCCAGCGCGCGTTTTAGCTTCAACTGAAAAACCGGCAGAGGCAGATTGCGTACTCCTCCGTGCCTGAATTGCCGCGTTGTCGGATCGAAAAGGGAACTCGCCGCCGAATCCTGCGTCACACGGTCGAGCCCTGTCTGGGGGTCGTGAGAAATCCGAAACGTGCCCTGCGTCCAGCCAAGTAAGTACATCTCCTTGCTGGGCGCGTTCCAGAGAAAGAGGTAAGCTTCCTCCCCAGCACGAAAGTTGGGAACGCCATCAACCCGCGATTGCAGATGTGCCATTCGTCCGCCGGGCAATTCGACGTGCAAGATTCCCGGTAATGTCCCTTTGTTGCTTTCCAAGACTTCAAATTCCGTTTGAGTCCAGATTTCCCCGTTCCGCCAGATGCTGGAAGTGCTGAGGCAGCGCACGTGGGCAATTGCGGTTGCGCGCTCCGTCAATTCATCGAAGCTAAGCCGCGCAAGGGTGGTCGCTTGCGTCGCCGCCGCGAGCAGCGCGAGTCCAATCAGGAATAACGTCCAAAGAAATTTTCTTCGGATTTTGTGGTTCATTTCATTGCACCTCGAGAACGCCACTGGCGGCGGTTTTGTCCAGATTCGTGTTTTGAACGAAGAGCGTTCGCGCGCCCGGCTGCGCGCTGGACTGCACTTGCAAGGTCAGGTGAATGATGCCGAGCCCCGCAGGCTGTTTCGCGATCACGGAAATGTCTCCGCTGCCGGAGATCGTGTAGGTCATGCTTGGATCCAGTCCGCTCTGCGAGAAAACGCATATTTCCGCGGTAGAGGTACCGCTGGCCGGACGAATCAGTGGCAACGGATTTCCCGCGAGAGTGCAGGAATTGTTTGCCGAGCTGAAGGGACCGAGTGCACCAACGTCCAGATCTGTGTCATTAGCGGAGTCTGAAACTCCCGCCGTGGTTGGATCCACCACAACGATGTCTTTTCCGGTCGCTGCCGGTGAACTGCTCGACAGAATGATCGCATCCGTAATCGCGCTGGGCGCAACCACAACCAACGACACGCTGTTGGATCTCTTGCCGTCCGGATTCTGAATCTGCACGGAGACATTTCCGGCCGCTTGCGTATCGGCGGCGGTGATGGTTGTGGTGCATTCGTTTGAGCTCGCACAGGTTGTCGTTCGTGCCGTGCCGCCGATCAAGAGATTCGAACCTGTGCTGTTCATGGTCGCCACGAAGCCGCTGCCGTCCACGCGCAACGTAAACCCGTTTGCTTCGCTTGCATAAACGCTTGCGGGGGCCAAAGTCAGAATGTTCGCGCCCGTGGAAATCGTGACGTTTGCCGTGCCAGATTGTGAGGTGTCGTCCGCGCTGATGGCGATGACTTGAATTGCATTCGACGTGGGCGCGGCTGCTGGTGCAGTGTAGGTTCCCGCGACGCTCACCATTCCGCAGGAACCGGCTATCGCGCAACCGGTGCCTTGCACTTGCCAGGTAACCGACTGATTGTTTGAGCCAAGCACGTTTGCCGTGAAACCTTGCATCGCAAGTGGTGCAAGCGTCACGTTCACAGGCAGAACGCTAACGAGTACGTGGTTGACGATTGTGATTTGCGATGTGGCTTGCCGCGTGGAATCCGCCACGCTTGCCGCTTGCACCGTTACCGGGTTCGGCGCTGGAATCGTTCCCGGAGCGAGATAATCCGCTTGCAGAACATTTCCGTTGGTTACGCTTTGGCAAGGATTCGAGCCGACAGTGCACAATTGACCCACCGTAGTATTCCCGCCCGTAATTCCGTTGACTGACCAATTTAGATTGTTGTTCGAAGTCCCAGAAATCTGTGCGACAAGCGTTACGCGACGGTTCGCCGCAAGTGTTGCCGTTCCTGGAGAAAGGCTGACGCTTACGCCTGGCTGAATCGCAATGGTCGCCTGCGCTTTCTTGCTGGGATCGGCGGTCGGCGTCACCGTGATCGTAATCGTGTTCGGGTTCGGTGCGTTTGCAGGCGCAACATAGTTCGTGGAGGAAACCTCGACATTGTTCGCATCGAATTGAGTTGTGGTGGAAGCCAACGTTCCGCAGGAACTTCCGCTACAACCTGTGCCGGATAAAGCCCAAGTCAGATTTGGACTCGGGTTCGAACTGGGAATCGGAGTAAGCGTGGCCACAACGGTCACAGAACCATTTGTCCCGACGCTCGAAGGCGCGGAAATCTGCAGCGTGAACCGGCTCGTGATGTTCGCCGCTGCCGTTGCAAATTTGGACGAATCTGCCGCGCTCTGCGCTCGAACCACGACGCTCGCAACCAGCGGCAGAATCTGCGGCGCCATATAGTTTCCGTTTGCGTCCACGCTGCCGCATGCGACCGGACACGCTGCGCCGCTCAAACTCCACAAAATCGCACCATCAGGATGGCTGCTGCTTACAATCGACGCATTCAGTTTCTGCGTCGCGCCAAGTTCGACGCTTGCGGTTCCCGGCGTAATCGCAATCGTGATGTCGCTCGCTATAGTAATCTGCGCCGACGTGGACTTCGTCGTATCAGCAACGCTCGTCGCCGTAATTTGGACCGATGTGTTCGGTGGCAGGTCCGCAGGCGCCGTATATATGCCGCTTGCTGAAACAGTTCCCACTGCGCTATTTCCGCCGGTGATTCCGTTCACGCTCCACGTTACGTTCATGTTCGTCGTGTTCGAAACTTCCGCCGTAAACGTCTGCGTATTTCCAAGCAGAACCGTGCTCGCTCCCGGCGTTACCTTCACCACAATGGAGGGGGGTGGTGGCGGCGGAGGCGGATTGGTAACTGCGCCCCCCTCGCCGCAGCCCTCGAAGCTAACCCCTGCCGCAAACAGAATCGCGATCCCCCAGCAACGGGAGAGCATTCTTGCGTGTTGCTGAAGGAGTCGCATGCCCTGGCGAAAAGCAGGCGAATAGCCATGCCTCCACTTTTCGGCCCTTGCAGATCAGACTCGCCGGGTCATTCCGGTAAGTCATTTATTAACAATGGTGTACGGGGTTTTAGCGGAAGTGCCATCCTTAGGAAGCTACTGGGTCGCGCCACACCTCACTCCCAAAAGTTCCAAATCGGGACGTCTTCTCCCCCGCCAAGTTTCACAAAGGAACTCTCTCATTTCGTTTTCTCTTTACTTCATCGCTCCCTTATTTCATTACTTCTACGATTCTCTTGAACCTCGCCGCCTCCCACGGCGTCTGGCAGATGTACAAGGTTCGCGGGCAACGCATTCGCAAAGGGAACCCGCAGAAGGCGCTGGATGCAGGAGTTCATCCTGATCGAGCCGGAGAGCACGGCAAAAGCGGCATGGACGCGCGAAGCGGAACGCTCCGCCATCCGCACGGAATTTGAAGAGCGTCTGGCCGATTCCGGCGCGCTCGCTTATCGAGTGGCACGCGGCGTTTTGCGGAACGACGCCGACGCCGAAGACGTTGCGCAGGAAGCTCTGCTCCGTGCCTTCCGCAAATTCGCGCGGCTGCGTGACCGCGCCCGGTTTCGCGCGTGGCTGGTGCGCATCAGTTTTCGTATCGCGCTGGACCGGCTCCGTTCGGCAAAGCGCCGCGAATTGCGCGAAGCGGAATGGATGCGCGAAAGGGAACGCGGGCGGGCCGGGGCGGAACAAGGCACAGGCGAATTTCAGAAGCACCTTGGGGCAGCAATGGATGAACTGCCTGAGAAATTGCGACTCGTGCTTTTGCTCAGTGCGATGGAAGGCCACACGCTCGAGGAAGTCGCTTCATTGCTTTCGGTTCCAGTCGGCACGGTGAAGTCGCGCATGTTTTTTGCACGGAAACAACTTGCGGGGAAACTCAGATGTTTTGTGAAACCTACAACCAATCGCTAACGGATGCCGCAGCAAGCGGCGAATTGTCGCCCGCGCTGCGCGGACATCTCGATGCCTGCGAATCCTGCCACGCCGCCTTTGAAGAGGAGCAGTCTCTCTACGCTGCAATAGATGCGGGTTTGCAATTCGCTGCCAACTCCGACGCTTCTGCGACACTAATCCCGCGTATCCTCGTCGCTTTCAACAACGAGCCTGCACCTCAAAGAGACGGTTTTAGTTTTTTGGTTTGGGGCGCTGCTGGCGGATTGGTGACAGTCGCGCTGGTTCTCGCATTTCTTTATTTGCCCCACGATCACACGCCGCCAGTTGAGTCGCCTCAGGCTGTTCCGGCAGCCGCAACAGAAAATTCTGCGAGTCCTCCGGCATTGAACCCGCTGGAACCGCGCGGCGTCTTTCCTGTGCAACACAAGAAAACGGTTGTTCTGGTTGCGAACCAAAATCCAATGCCGGAGCAGCCGCAAGTTCTTGTGCCGCCGAGTGAGAGGGACGCGCTTCTTCGCTACGAAGAGCTCCTTCGCAAAACGTCCGCAGCGGGAAACCAGGTCGCACCCGCCAAGTCTCTCGACATGTCGCAGGATATCGAGCCGCTTGGAATTGCCGAACTCGACCTGGGTGATCTGAGAATCCTGGCCCTTCCAAAGCCGGCTTTGGATGGACAGGCGAGGCAATAGAATCAATCAACGTGTGCTGTGAAATATCTCTTTGGAAAAGGGGTTCACAATGAGAAAGCGTCAATCAGTCTTACTTTTCATTCTCATGTTGTCCTTTGCAAGCGCTCTTAGTGCTCAGGATTCCGCAAAGAGTCAACCGCCAGCGAAAAAAGAAGATCTTACCGCCTCTGTAACTCCACTTCGCGTTCAAGTGGTGTTTACGGAATTTGACGGCGACAAGAAAGTAGCGAGCTTACCTTACACCTTCTCCGTAAATGCCGATGAACGCCGTGCCAATCCGACTTCTCAAGTGCGCAGCGGTGTCCGCATTCCCGTTCAAATCGACAAGGACAAAGTCACCTATCTTGATGTCGGCACTAACATAGATTGCTCAGCCGTGCTCCAGGACGATGGCCGCTTCAAATTGCAAATGTCGGTCGAGCGGAGCGCAGTCTCGTCAGATTCGCCCGGCTCCTCCTCCAATCCAATTGTTCGCACGTTTCGCGCCAATATGAACCCAGTCCTCAAAGACGGCCAAACTACGGAGAGTATCGTTTCTACGGATCCTCTCAGCGGCCACGTTTATCACGTCAGCGTCACACTTACGGTGTTGAAATAGGCGATCAGTTTTGCTCCAGAATTGAATAGAGCGCTTCGCCCAGCTTCGGATATTTGAACTCGTACTTAATCGTGAGCAACTTTCTTGGTTCGACGCGCTGGCTCGACGTGAGCAGCGCGTCTGCCATTTCCCGTCCAAGCGCCAACCGCAGGGCGAGCACCGGAGCTGGCAAAAAGGCAGGCCTGTGCAGCGCGCTAGCAAGTGTTTTCGTAAACTCGGCGTTCGTCACCGGCTGTGGCGAAACCACATTCAGCGCGCCGAACACAGCCGCGTTCGTGATCGCCATCTTCAAAATTCCCACAACATCTTCCAGCGCAATCCATGACATCCACTGCTTTCCGTCACCCAATTTCCCGCCCAGCCCAAGCCGAAACGGCGTGACCATCTTCGGCAAAGCGCCGCCTTCCTTTGCCAAAATAATTCCGAACCGAGCCAACACCGCCCGCGTTCGCCACGCTTCGGCCTTCAATGCTTCGGCTTCCCACAACTTGGCAATGTCAGCAAGGAAGCCGTCACCTGCCGTGCTCTCTTCCGTGAGAACTTCATCTCCGCGATTTCCATAAAATCCAATTGCCGACGCCGAAATAAACACCGACGGCTTCACGTTCATCTTGCCAAGTGCTTCCACCAGCGCTCGCGTCACATCCACGCGGCTCGAACGCAGCACAGCCTTCCGCTTCTCCGTCCATCTCCCGTCGCCAATCGGCGCCCCTGAAAGATGCACCACCGCGTCCGGGCCAACCGCCGCGCCGCCCAATTCGCCAGTCTCCGGATTCCACGCCACATTGAACCCGCCGGCATCGTCATTTGCATTGGTTCCGGGCCGCACCAGCCGGCATACCGAATGGCCTTCCTTTGCCAGCGCCGAAACCAGCGCCTTTCCCACCAACCCGGTCGAGCCTGTCACAAGAATCTTCATGTTCAGAACGCTACGGAACGCCGCCGTATCGGTCAAGTGCCCACCCCAACTATTCCGCGCCCCTTCGCGGTAGAATTAGGGCGAAACAAAACCATGCAGACCCGTGTTCTATTCTTTGGGAAGTTGAAGGAGCTCGCCGGTGGCGCGGAGCAATCCGTGGAACTACGTTCCGGCGCAACCATCGCCGAACTTTTCGAGCGTTTCGCAAATCAGAGACCTGAGCTCGCCTCTTACCGCTCCTCGGTCGTAGCTTCACGCAACCAGGAATTTGCTCCATGGACCACCGTCCTCGAACCCGGCGACGAAATCGCATTCCTTCCGCCCGTGAGCGGCGGCTAACGAGCAAAATGACACTCTCTGCCCACGACGACCTCGTTCTTCTCGGCCGCGACCCCATTGCTCCAGACGCGCTAATCCGCCATGTCCGCCAGCCCGATGATGGCGCCGTCGTCACCTTCGACGGCTGTGTCCGAAACCAATCCCACGGCCGCAAAACGCTCCACCTCGAATACGAAGCTTACGAATCCATGGCCCTCGAAAAAATGAAGGAGATCGCCGCCTCGCTCCACACCCTCTTCGCGATTGACGGCGTAGCCATCGCTCACCGCCTGGGCCGCCTCGAAATTGGCGAAACCAGCGTTTTCATCGCTGTCAGCGCGCCCCATCGCAAAGCCGCTTTCGAAGCCTGCCGCCACGCCATCGACACCCTCAAGAAAACCGTCCCCATTTGGAAAAAGGAATTTTTCGAAGACGGCGCCGTCTGGGCCGATGGCGAACTGCCGCCCGTTCCCACGGCGACACCGACGGCGAAACCTGCATCTCAATAATCAATGACGCCCACACCCCTGCGAGCCGCTTCCGGACTGTGCCTTCTGCTCGCCGGTTTTCCGTTGCTCGCGATTCCGCAGGAGAATCCGAATCGCCCCCCTTGGGCGCAGAAAAATAAAACCGGTTCGAACAAGGCAGAAAAGCCTGACGATACCGCCACGCCTCCCGACGACGCGGTGCAAAACCGCGCAACCATCAAAGTAAAAGTAAATTTGGTCAACGTACTCGTCAGCGTGCTCGACGAAAACAATCGCCCCGCCGCGGATTTGCCAGTTGAGGCCTTTCAGGTTTCCGAAGAAGGCAATCCTCAAAAAGTCGAAGTCTTCGAAAGGGAAACCCAGCAGCCGCTCGACCTCGCGCTAATGATTGACGCCAGCCTGAGCGCGCAAATCCAGATGCCGAATGAACGCGCAGCCGCGGCTCATTTCATCCAGCAAGTGATTCGCCCGGGCGACCATCTCGCTGTCTTCGGGTTCGACGAAAACGTAACCCGTGTCGCGGATTTTTCCGACAAGATTCCCGCCCTGCAAGAAGCCGTGCGCAAAATTCCCGCGGGCGCGGGAACTTCCATTTACGACGCGATCGTCCTCGGTTCGCGCAGCCTCACCAATCAAAAAAGTGAGCGCCGCCATGTCATCATTCTCATCACCGACGGCGGCGAAACCACCAGCCATTCCGATTTTGAAACAGCCCGCAAAGCCGCCGTGCGCTCCGATACGCTTCTCTACACAATTTTGATTCGTTCCATCAAGGGCGAAGGCGGCCGCAACACGGCCGGCGAGCACGCTCTGCAAACCATTACGGAAACCACGGGCGGCGCCATGTTCTTCCCGGAAAGTGCCGCGGACCTCGGCATCGTCTTCGATCAGATCGACCGCGAACTTCGCACGCAATACCGCCTCGCCTACTATCCCAATCCGCGTGGCGCGGCCGATTCCTTACGCAACATCGAAATCACCGTCCTCGGCGATTACAAAGTCCGCCACCGCAAGAACTACTACATGGGGCCGCAGTAGCGCTCCAGCCTTGGTTCCTGAATTGTGTAGTAGAAGGGCTTCAGCCCCGTTGAATCAAGCAGAATTGTGCGCGCCGTTTCATCCCGCCACCAAATTCGGCCTCAACAAATGAAATCCCGTCTCTTCCTGATAAGCTCTCGCAAAAGCCAGCAGGTCCGCTTCTCCGTAAAGCTTTCCCAGAAATGTCAAACTAGTCGGGGTGCCTGGCCCGCCAGAATTCGCAAAATCTCCCGGGTCCTCCGACGCAGGCTTGGGCGCATCGTCCCCGCGCATTCCGTTCGGCAAAATTACCGCGGGATGCCCCGTCAAATTCGTGCAGGTTAATTGCGGCCCATTCGAGGGCGTCACAATCAGGTCAATGTCCTCGAATACTTTTGCCATCGCCTCCATCAAAATTGTTCTCGCACGCGCCGCTTGAATGTATTCCACTGCCGGAATAAATCGCGCCGATCGAAACGTATTCGGCCAGTCGTAGTCCTTTTGCGAAGTAAGCAGTTTGTCTTTTCCTGTGCGCGTCAATTCATCAAACGCCGCTGCGGACTCCGCCGTCAGCATGACCTCAATCGCACTATAGGGAGCCTTTGGTAATTCGATTGGAATCAATTCCGCTCCCATGGCTCGCAATTTCGCGAGAGCCGCGTCCAGATATTTCTTGTCATACTTCTGTCGCGCCTGTGCCAGCTCGCGCCGCCTTTTCTGTTCCTCGCGCTTCTTCGCTTCTTCCTGAGTTTTTGGAGGTTCCTCTTTTGCCGCCTCCTGTTCTGCCCGTGGTTCGAACGCCGTTTTCACATAGCCGACTCTCATCTCTCGCACGTCCAGGTTTGCATCCCAGTTGAACGCTGCCGCCTGCACCGTTTTGTCTTTACCATCCTTCCCATAAATCGCATCGAGCACCAACGCGCAGTCCTCTACGGCCCTGCATATCGGACCCAATTTATCCATGCTCCACGAAAGCGCCATTGCGCCCGTTCGCGGCACCAGACCAAATGTTGGCCGCAATCCCGTGCATCCGCACCGCGTCGAAGGCGACGAAATCGACCCTAGCGTTTCTGACCCGATGCTGAACGCCACGCATCCCGCCGCTGTTGCCGAAGCCGGCCCTGCCGACGACCCGCTCGAACCCTGCTTTGTGTTCCATGGATTCCGTGTGATTCCTCCGAACCACACATCACCTTGCGCCAACGCACCTAACGTCAACTTCGCAACCAGCACCGCTCCAGCCTTGTCCAGCCGTTTCACGACCGTCGCATCTTCGTCAATCATCTGGTCTTCAAATCCAGCTGCCCCCCACGTTGTCTTGTATCCCTTCGTGGCAAGTAAATCTTTCGCGCCCCACGGAATCCCATGCAGCGGCCCGCGATACTTTCCAGCAGCAATTTCCTCGTCGGCCTTTTTCGCCTGCGCGATAGCGCGCTCTTCAGTCAGGGTCACCACAAATTTCAGGGTTGGGTCGTATCTCTTTAGCCTTGCCAGGTACATCTGCGTCAGCGCCAGCGACGAAATCTTCCTCGTTCGCATCAGTTCCGCCAGTTGCCGCACGCTGGCAAATGCCAGCTCTTCCACGTTGCTCGGCACTTTCGCCGTCCAGCTCTTTGGAGCCGCCGACATCTTCATCGGCCATTTTTCTGTCTCGAATTTTGTCCGCGAAGTCACCGGATCGAAAATCAACGAAGGCTGCACCGAATTCGGGATGTGCAGCTTGTAAATTTCTTCGTATCCGCCAGCTTGATCGTTCAGGTTTTCGATCATCATCTCTTTGTACTCATCCGAAATCGGCACGTCCGCAATCGCGGCCGCATTCTCGATCATCTCTTTCGTTATTTTCTTTGCGCTCTGCGCTTGCGCCCAGAGCACTCCCGGCAGCAGTGTTCCCGCAAATCCCATCCCCGCGCACTTTCTTACAAAATCTCGCCGGTCCAGCATCCTCTTCCTCCTCACATCTGTTTCCGAGTCGGTCGCGTACTATATCACTCTGTTGAAACGCCGCGCCAAAGCAGGATCCGTGTTCGCAGTGCTCCTGGTGTTAAACTAATTCTGCACAATTTTTCTTGGGGAGCCCGCTCTGCCGGAAAGCATAAAAACCTATTTCGAAGTTGCGCTCGAATCCGCCCGCGAAGCCGGAAAAATCCTGCGCGAAGAATACGCCCGCCCACCTGAAATCAAATACAAAGGCGACGTGGACCTCGTCACCCAAGCCGACAAACGCAGTGAACAGGCCATCGTGGATCGCCTTACAAAATACTTTCCCACTCACGCTATCGCCGCTGAGGAAGGCCTGGGCAAGGATCACGACGCCGAATTCCGCTGGCACGTGGACCCGCTTGACGGCACCACAAACTTCGCGCACGGCTATCCTTGCTTCAGCGTGTCCATTGCGCTGGCCCACCGCGATGAAGTTTTGGTCGGCGTCGTATACAACCCGATTTACGAAGAACTCTTCGCGGCAGCTCGCGGCGAAGGCGCCACGCTGAACGACAAGAAAATCTCCGTCTCGAAAGTTCCTTCTCTTTCCACGAGCCTTCTTTGCACCGGATTTCCCGTACACAAACGCCAATCCAGCCCAAACATTCACTACTACTACGATTTCACTCTGCGCTCGCATGGCGTCCGCCGCGACGGTTCCGCAGCGCTCGACCTAGCCAGCGTCGCCGCAGGGCGTTTCGATGGCTTCTGGGAATTTGGCTTGAAGCGTTGGGATACCGCCGCTGGCGTGCTACTTGTCCAGGAAGCCGGCGGCAAAATCAGCGATTTCCACGACCAACCCTACGCCCTCGGCGGCCCAGTCGTCCTCGCCACCAACGGTCTCATTCATGAAGAGATGCGCGCCGTTGCCCTTGAACTCTCGCGCCGCGACCCGGCCTCCCCGCCGCAACGCCCTTCCTTTTAATCACTTACAGCCGATTACCTCTTCCGCTGGAAACTTAATTACCGCGCGGCAAACGTGCTCGATCTTTCCCGCTCTGGTGGCGTCACGCCTCCCGCGGCAATCACAAGCAAAAGGGCCGGAATGCTCTTCCGGCCCTTTTGCTTTTCCTTTTCCTCTTTCTTATTTCCGCCCTTACTTCTTCGCGTCCCACTCTTTGTACATTTTCTGAATCGTCGGCCCGATCGAAAATCCCCACGTAAACACGGACAATTTCGAGAACTTCTCCGGTACAACATACTGATGCTGCGCCTCTTCCACCGGCACTCCGGCCTTGTACATCTTCATTGCCTGCTCCTCGATGTCGTCAAACGTCGATCGAAACATCGCAATTCCTTCCTGGCCGCTGAGCTGCCCATGCCCCGGAACGAACAACGTATCCTTGTCCCAAGAGGCAAACGTCTTCAGAGTCGCTCGCCATCCGGAAATTGTGGCTTGCTCGTCAAACGTAATTGGGAAGTACTCGTTGAAAAACAGATCGCCTGTGTACACCACGTTTTGGTCCGGCACACGCACGATCATGTCCGTTCCGGAATGCCCCGGATAATGTTCAATCACAATCGGTAGTCCGCCCAAATCCAGCTTGTGTGGCCCATTCGCTGGATCAATTCCATGATTCGGCAATGCGAGCTGCGACGCGGCAACCATGCCATAAACATTGCCCACCGTCGCTATGTCGCCCTGCAAATGCTTTTTCGCGAGATCGGACTTCGCATTGGCGAGCATTTTTTCGAGCGGCGCAGTCACCGCGGCCTTGTCCATCGCTTGCCAAGGTCCGTAGCTCTCGTAAATACGTTTCGCTGTCGCTGCGTGCGCCCACACGCCAATTCCATGCGCGCCATACACCGCATTCCCCATGGAGTGATCGAAGTGATAGTGCGTATCGAGCGCGCCCTTGATAGGCACCTGTGAAACGGAATGCAACGTCTCCAGTTGGAACGCCGCTCCCGCAGCGCTGACGAATCCCTCAATGGCGATCGACGCGTCCTTGCCCACAAGGAATCCACCGTTGCACATCGTCTGCAGGCCTTTGCTCGTGTCGGAAATCGTCGCGTACAGCCCATCTCCAATTTTTCGAACCGACGCAAATCCCTTATCTACAACGGGAGTTGCTGCGACCCGAGAATCGCCCGCCAGCGATTCCGCCATCGCCCGCAAAGGAATCATGCTCGCTGCCGCACCTAGCGCGCTCAAATAAGAAGTCTGCGCCAGGAAACTCCGCCTGCTTACGTTTTGCGTTATGTTTTGCATATTCTCTCTCTGGGGCTCGGAAAGGATTTTTGTTGCAGCACTAAGAGTCTAGCAGATGTCTTCGGGGTTTGCGTTTCGGCCAATTCCATCGCATTACGATGCAAAGTTCCACCGGGAACGCTCTATTCTATAGCAACTGGGAAGTAACATTCCCGTAAGCTCAGCCCAACTGGTGGCAGCGATGAAAAAACTGTTCTGGCTCTCGATCCTCTTCCTTGCGGCTTCCTCCGCAACGCTGGCGCAAGACGACGAAATTAAGCCCAATCAGGAGGCTGACCGCCAGGCCATCACCAATTTGGAGCAGGGCTTCGCTCACGCCATCCAGCTCAACAATTCCACCATCTTCAACACGGTTTTCTCAGACGATTTTTCCGGCGTCACCTGGTACGGCGAAGTCATCAACAAAGCCAAGCAAATCCAGTTGATTCAAACCTCTCCCAATTCCTACAGCTTTGTCCACTGCTCTGACATTCAAGTGAAGATTTATCGCGACGTCGCTTCCGTTTCCAGCCTTCGAACCGAGAAGGGCTCCACGCAGGGCAAACAATTTAACCGCCAGTTCCGCGTCCTTCGCGTTTACATCAATACGCCGCGCGGCTGGCGCGTCATCGCCCAGCAGGAAACGCAGCTCCCGGGTAGGTAAGCCGCCAATTCTTTCTTTGGTTTCTTTCGAAGCCCAGCGAGGCAGAATCATGCGCCGCGGACGGCGCGTTCCGCGTTCACCGCAGCGCCAATCACTCCCAACTCATCGTTTTCCGGTATGAATTCGAATCGGCTCCCTTGCAGCGGACTCATCTTCACCATTTCATGCACAAGCCGTTCGAGCAGCCCCGCATCCAGGAATCCTGCGTTCGGCCCCGTCAAATAAAAAGGCCCCGGCCCTGCCATGTGGATGGAAGTTGCTGACGCCGCCGCCAGCGCGCGGTGGCACAGCATCACGAACTCCGCGCAACGCGCGTCTCCCGCCTTCGCGTTGACAAACACTTCCTCGGGCTCCATATCAAGGAACCGCATCCTCATCGCGCGGTACCCAAGGAATCCTTCCAGGTGCCCCACTCCGCCGCATCCGCAAAATCTCTCTTTCGGATCCAGCGTCACCACGGAATGTCCGCCTTCCCAAACGCCTTCGCTCCACGGAAATCTTCCGTAGCCCACGCCGTTTCCAATCGCCCACACGCGGTTCAATCGGTGCAGCACACCGCGCGTCGCCGCAATTCCCGCCGCCGTTGCATCCGCGTCATTAAACAAGCTCACCGAAACCTTCATGCCATCCCGCGCCAACGCGGCTTCCACCGCCTTCGCCAGATGGAATCCCTTCACCTGCTGCAGGTTCGGCGATTCTTCCGCTACCCCATTTCGAATGAATCCCGGAAATCCGATTCCCACCGCGTCCAGCTTCTCGCCTTTCGCAACACCTTTCACTTGCTCCGCAATCGCCAGCGCAATATCGTCCGCCGGCATCGAGAGCAGCGCATCGTGCGTCGCCCCTTTCGCAGGAAACGACTGCACTCCTCCCAGCACCTTGTTGTTTTCCACCAACCCGGTCGCTATGTGCTGTACAACGTGCACTCCGCCTAGCTTACCCATTGCTCGCCTACCATTTCCGGTCCAGCGCCCCTGCTCGCCGCTAGACGTTTGAAAGCTTGTTCAGTCCGTTAAACGCCGCCGCTTTGTAACATTCCGCTAGGGTCGGATAGTTGAAAACCGTATCCACGAAATATTCAATCGTGCCTTTCAACGCCAGCACGGCCTGTCCAATATGCAAGAGCTCCGACGCCCCTTCGCCGATAATGTGCACTCCAAGCAACAACTTCGTATCCGGGCTGAAAATCAACTTTAATCTTCCTGTCGTGTCTCCACGAATCTGTCCGCGCGCAATTTCCCGGAAATACGCAATTCCGATTTCATAGGGGATTCCCGCATCCGTTAGTTGATCTTCCGTCTGCCCGATGAATGAAATCTCGGGAATCGTATAAATGCCGTAGGGATAGAGCGCCGGATTCGAATGAATCTTGATTCCTGCCGCGTTCGCCGCCGCAATTCTTCCTTGTTCCATCGAAACCGAGCCTAGGCTGGGGAATCCGATTACATCCCCCACAGCGTATATGTGCGGCTGCGAAGTACGGTAGTCAGCATCTACTTTAATCCTTCCGCGCGAGTCCGCTTCCAGCCCGGCCGCCGGCAGGTTTAGTTCGTCCACATTTCCCTGGCGTCCCACCGCATACAGCAGCGCATCGCCGTTCACTTTCTTTTTGCTTTTCAAATTTGCAACCACCGTTTTGTCCGGCAGCTCTTCCACGCTTTCCACTTCTTCATTCAGCCGCATCGTCACTCGCCGGTCGCGCAAATGGTACGACAACGCCTCCACCATTTCTGCATCGGCAAACTCCAGCAATCGAGGCCGCTTTTCAATTAGCACCACGCGCACGCCTAGCGTCGCGAACATGCACGTGTACTCCACGCCAATCACGCCGCCACCTACCACAATCATCGTCTTCGGAATTTCCGGCATTTGCAGCACTTGGTCGCTGTTAATGATGTTCCGGTTGTTGAAGGGCACCAGCGGAGACATCGCCGGCTTCGTCCCGGTCGCAATCACGACGTTTTCCGCTTGATAGTCCGATTGCCCGCGCGAATTCACCACGCGAATCTTGTTGGGGTCCAGAAAACTCGCCACGCCATTCAAAACTTCAATTCCATTGCGCGAAAGCTGCGCTCGCGTTACGTCAATTTCTGTCTTGATCACGTGCTGCGCGCGGAATGACAAATCCGCCATCGTGATCTGTTCCTTCACGCGGTAGTTCACGCCGTATATGCTCTGCCAATAAAACCCGGAAAGGTGCAGCACCGCTTCCCGCATCGTCTTGCTGGGAATCGTGCCTGTGTTGATCGCGCAGCCGCCCACCACTTCCATCTTTTCGATGAGCGCGACCTTCTTGCCGAATTTTGCCGATTGAATCGCAGCCCGCTGGCCCGCAGGGCCGGAGCCGATTACAAGTAGGTCGTAGGTTTCCATCAGTGGTTTCGGGGTGCGGCCGCCTCGCCGTTACCCTGCTTGCCGCGAGAGTATATCATCGGCCTTATTACCATGCTGTTTCTTATGTCTTTGAAATCCGTTTGGCCCCATCTAAACTCTCTATTGCAAATTATAGTTTCCTGATTAACCTAGTGCCCGGCAGTACGGTGAATCCATGGCCTCCTCTCCTGTTCCAAGTAGAACCACGCAACTCGGCGAAACCCAGCGCCGCGATGCCTGGTGGCTCGAACTTGTTCCTATCATTATTCTTTTCGGCGGCTTCGGCATTTACGCCACGCTCCGCGCTTTCGAAGGCAAATTCTTCGAATGGGGTCCTTATCTCTCGCCTTTCTATTCGCCACTGCTCTCTTTCCATTGGTGGAAATTCTCTCCCGCCCTGCTAATTCTCGCGGCGCCCCTCGGCTTCCGCACCACCTGCTACTACTATCGCAAAGCGTACTACCGTGCCTTCTTTCTCGATCCCCCCGCCTGCGCCGTCAGCGAAAGCAGCACCCGCAAATACCGCGGCGAAACTGCCTTCCCCTTTATTCTCCAAAACGTTCATCGTTACTTTCTCTATCTCGCCATTATCTTCATCTGTTTTCTTTGGTACGACGCCATCAAGGCCTTCTTCTTCGACGGAAGATTCGGCATCGGCGTCGGCACGCTAATCATGCTGACCAACGTCTGCCTGCTCACGCTCTACACTTTTTCCTGCCATTCCCTCCGCCACATCGTCGGCGGAAAACTCGATTGCTTCTCATGTTCCACTTTTGGCAAGCCCCGCCACTCCGCCTGGAACTTCCTTAGCCTTCTCAACGAACGCCACATGCTCTTCGCCTGGGCCAGTCTCATCTCTGTCGGCTTCACCGATTTCTACATCCGGATGCTCGCCTCCGGCGTCTTCAAGGACCCCAGACTCCTGTGACCGCAAATTACGAAACCCACGAACACGATGTACTCATCATCGGCGCAGGCGGCGCCGGTCTTCGCGCCGCGCTCGAAGCACTTGCCCAAGGCGCGCGCGTCGGCCTCGTCTGCAAATCGCTTCTCGGCAAAGCACACACGGTAATGGCCGAAGGCGGCATCGCCGCGGCCATGGGCAACGTGGACAAATCCGACGATTGGCGCACACATTTCGGCGACACCATGCGCGGCGGAAAATTCCTCAACAACTGGCGTATGGCGCAGCTTCACGCACAGGAAGCTCCCGACCGCGTTCGCGAACTGGAACAATGGGGCGCGCTCTTTGATCGCACTCCCACTGGCGATATTCTTCAGCGCGCCTTTGGCGGCCACACTTTAAAGCGCCTCTGCCACGTCGGCGACCGCACCGGCCTCGAGCTCATCCGCACGCTGCAGGATCGCGGCGTCGAACTAGGCATTGACGTCTTTATGGAATGCACTATCACTCGCCTTCTCAAAGACGGCGATCGTGTCTCCGGCGCATTCGGTTACTGGCGCGAACAGGGCCGCTTCGCCGCCTTCAAAGCAAAATCCATCGTCATCGCCACCGGCGGCATCGGCAAAGCCTGGCGCGTCACATCGAATTCCTGGGAATACACTGCGGATGGCATGGCCCTCGCCTATGAAGCCGGCGCCGAACTCATGGACATGGAATTCGTTCAATTTCACCCGACGGGAATGGTCTGGCCACCGGGAGTGCAGGGAATTCTCGTCACCGAAGCTGTTCGCGGCGAAGGCGGCCTTCTCTTCAATAAACTTGGCGAGCGCTTCATGGAAAAGTACGATCCCAAGAAAAAGGAACTTTCCACGCGCGATGTCGTCGCTCGCTCCATCTACACCGAAGTCAAAGAAGGCCGCGGCACCGAACACGGCGGTGCGTTCCTCGACATCTCCCACAAGCCCGCCGACTACGTGAAGAAAAAACTCCCCAGCATGTATCACCAGTTCAAGGAACTGGCCGACGTGGACATCACCAAAGGCCCCATGGAAGTCGGCCCCACCTGCCATTACATGATGGGAGGCATTCGCGTCGAAGCCGAAACCGCGGCCACCACCGTCCCGGGTCTTTACGCCGCAGGCGAAGCCGCAGCCGGCTTGCATGGCTCCAATCGTCTCGGCGGCAACTCACTCTCAGATCTTCTCGTCTTCGGCCGCCGCGCGGGCAAAGCCGCCGCCGAATTCGCGGGCAGTTCTTCCGCTCCGAAGTTCGATTCTTCCCAACTCGAGCAAGCCGAACGCGAAATGCTTGCGCCTTTCGAGCGCACAGATGGCGAATTTCCCTATCCTATTCATCACGACCTACAGGAAACGATGGGCAACCTCGTCGGAATCTTCCGCAATGAAGACGACCTGAAAAAAGCACTGGGTGAACTCGACAAACTCAAACCACGCCTCGCCAAAGTGCGTATTGATGGCTCCCGCATGTTCAATCCCGGCTGGCACCTCACGCGAGATTTGAAAAACATGCTCCTGATTTCCGAAGCGGTCGCTCGTTGTGCCCTCGCGCGCAAAGAAAGCCGCGGCGCCCACAGTCGCATCGATTTTCCGAATTACGATCCAGTTTGGGAAAAAAAGAACAACATTATCGTCAATGAAGGCGGGACAATGACCTTGCATGAGCGCCCCGTTCCCGAAATGCCGGCGGAGTTGAAGCAGTTGCTTGAGGAGAAGAAATAATATGGCCGAAGCGCTTCTCCGAGTCTTCCGAGGCGACAAATCCGGCGGCAAACCCGTGGACTACAAAGTCCCCATCGCTCCAGGTATGGTCGTATTAGACGCCCTCCATTCCATCCAGGCCCACCAGTCTCCCGACCTGGCCGTCCGTTGGAATTGCAAAGCCGCAAAATGCGGCTCCTGCTCTGCCGAAGTCAACGGCCGCCCGCGCCTGACCTGCAAAACGCGCGTCGATTCACTCCCTCTTGATCAACCAATCGTCGTCTCGCCGCTCAAGGCATTCCCAGTCATCAAAGATCTCGTCACCGACGTCTCCTGGAACTACAAGGTCAATCGCAAGATCCCCGCCTTCCAGGCGCGCAAAGGCGCCGAATGGAAAATGGACCAGCGCGACGTGGACCGCGTCCAGGAATTCCGCAAATGTATTGAGTGTTTTCTATGCCAGGATGTCTGCCACGTACTCCGCGATCATGACAAGCACGAAAGTTTTGGCGGCCCGCGTTTCTTCGTCCGCACAGCGGGCCTCGAAATGCATCCGCTCGACGGCGTTTCCCGTACAGCCTTACTGAAAAACGAAATGGGCATTGGCTACTGCAACATCACCAAATGCTGCACCGAAGTCTGCCCCGAAGAAATTCACATCACGGACAACGCCATCATCCCGTTGAAGGAACGCATAGTGGACGAATTCTACGACCCGATCACCATGCTCTTCCGCAAAATCATCGGTGCATCCTAGCTTTAGGTTATGTAGTGTAGGGGCTTCAGCCCCGTTGAGTTCGGCAAGATTGCCCAACTCGGTTTTGGGTTTTTGCATCGACCCTCGCAGGAGGCCCTCATGAACTACCAACTCAAATCCATCTCCCACGCTGGGATCGCCGAAGCCCTCGCCAAAGCCGAACTCTATCGCTATCTCAATGAACCGGAAGAATCCGAATCCATCTGCCGCGATATCCTTGCAATCGAGCCGAAGCAACAACTCGCTTTGCGCCTTATGGGCCTAGCGATTACGGATCAATTCCTCGGCGCTGTTTCCGACCGTTGCCGTGAAGCCGAAGAAACTTTCCAAAAACTCGCCGATAACTACGAACGCTTCTACTACACAGGAATCCTCTTCGAGCGCCGCGCCAAAGCCCAACTCTGCGCCGGCCAGTCCCCGCACACTTTGCTCCCACTCTTCGAGCGCGCATTAAGCTGTTTCGGGGAAGCCGAAAAAATTCGCCCTACTGGCAATGACGACGCCATTCTCCGCTGGAACCGCTGTGTCCGCCTCCTCCAATCGCCATCGCTCACCTGGGAAGAACAACTAGCCACCTTCGAAGCCGACGACGCCCCTCCGCACTGAACCTTTTCAATCGAAACTAACAATTTGTGCCTTTTCTCTTCTCGGCGAAATCGCGTAAATCGCCAATCCGCCCACCATTCCCGCAACCGCTACCAGCTTCCACGCCAAATCGTAACTATGCCTCGCGTCAAACAGTCTTCCCACAATCCACGGGAATCCCCACTGTCCCAGCGAATATCCCATGATGATCAACGCCAGAAGTTTCCCCAGTGACCGCGTCCCAAAGCATTCCGCGGTCACAAGCGAGACCAGCATGTAATCCGCGCCCATCGAAAATCCAAAAATAACCGCAAACGTCCAGGCCGCCGCCGGCTGTTTCGCCATTCCAAGCAGCAGCACCGACGCCCCAATCAAGAAATAAAACACCGCCATCGCATTCTTTTTACTCACATGGTCCACGGCATAGCCGACAAGAATTCTTCCCGCTAGGCTCGCCATGAGCAGGCCTGTCGAGAATCGCGCAGCCACCGTCGCCGTATAGCCTTGGTCCTTCAAAAACAAGATGAAGTGCTGAATCACCGCTCCAATCGAACCGATTGCCAGCGTCGAGCCCAGCAGTATCAGCCAGAAGCTCTTCGTTTTCACTGCTTCCGCGACTCCACTGGAAGTCGTCTCTACCGCCGCCTCGGCAGCATTGCTCGCTGCTCCTCCATCCGGTAGCAGCCCAGATTCTTCTGGCGTGGATCGTGTCACCCAAATCCCAACCGGAAACAAAACCGCCATCAGCGCAATCGCTATGATTTCGAGAGCGTGCCGCCACCCGTACGTTCGGATGAGATAGTTAATCAGCAGTGGCGCGACCACTCCCCCC
>Ga0210402_10000668_pt1 | contig 37935 bp, 28 predicted proteins | sample IncBWC7MmetaG_FD_161055 | JGI IMG/M metagenome (GOLD analysis project Ga0210402, IMG submission 161055) | Forest soil microbial communities from Barre Woods Harvard Forest LTER site, Petersham, Massachusetts, United States - Inc-BW-C-7-M | ecosystem: Environmental > Terrestrial > Soil >...
AAGAAATTCCTTGAGCGCGGCCAGTTTCTCAGGGGTCGGACCTTCATGCACCCGATAGAGCGCGGGATGTTTTTGCTTGAGCAGATACTCCGCCGCGCACACATTGGCCGCCAGCATGCACTCCTCGATCAGCTTGTGCGCCTCGTTGCGCACCACCGGCACGATGGTCTCGATCTTGCCGTGGTGGTCGAACTTGAGCTCGAGTTCGATGGTTTCGAAGTCGAGCGCGCCGCGCTGCGCGCGCGCCGCGGCGAGCACCTTGTACAGCGCGTACACGGTTTGGAGATGCGGCAAGAGCGCCTTGGCGTTTTTTTCCTTGGCCGTTGCGGGCTGCGATAACCACTCCCACACCTGCGTGTAGGTAAGCCTTGCGCGTGAATGCATCACCGCCGGATAGAAGCGGTAGCTGCGAATTTCGCCGCCTCCGGTGATTTCCATGTCGCAGGCTACGCACAGCCGATCGGCCTCGGGTTTCAATGAGCAAAGCTCGTCGGAGAGTTCGTGGGGCAGCATCGGAATCACGCGGCGCGGAAAGTAGACCGATGTGCCGCGGTCGCGCGCATCGGCGTCGAGGGCGTCGGCGTCATGCACGTAATGGCTGACGTCGGCGATGGCGACGATAAGACGGAAGTCCTTGCCGACACGCTCGCAATACACCGCGTCGTCGAAGTCGCGCGCGGTTTCGCCGTCGATCGTGACCAGCGGCAGCTTCGTGAGGTCGGTGCGGTCCTTGCGATCGGCTTTTTGCACCTCCTTGGGCATGCGGGCAGCCTGGCGCTTCGCCGCGGCCGAAAACTCGTACGGCAGATCGTGCTTGCGCAGCGCGATCTCGATTTCCATTCCCGGATCGGTGTAGTTGCCGAGAATCTGCACGATGCGCGCCATCGCTTCGCGGTGCGCCGAGGGCTGCTCGACAAGCTCGGCGACCACAACCTGGCCGGGCTTTGCCTCGCCGCGCATGTCCGGAGGCACGAGGATGTCCTGGCTGATGCGCTTGTTCTCGGCGACCAGGTACCAGATGCCTCGCTCCTCGTACACTCGACCGACGATCTCGCGATTGGCGCGTTCGACGACGTCGACAATCGCGCCTTCGGGACGTCCGCGCTTGTCGATCCCGATAATGCGAACCGTTGCGCGGTCGCCGTGCAATGCCTTGTGCATCTCCTTGGGGCCGAGGAACACATCCGCTCCGCCGTCGTCCGGGACAAGAAAACCGAATCCATCGGGATGCCCTTGAACCTTGCCCGTTACCAGATCGAGCTTGGCGACAACGCATAGCTGTCCCTTGCGGTTGGTCATCAACTGACCTTCGCGCGTCATCGCCGCGAGACGGCCTTCAAAAGCATCGCGCTCGGCGGAGCCGACGACGCCGAGCCCAATCGCGAGCTCGTCGGCGCGCATCGGCACGCCGCGCTCGCGCAACATATCGAGTATCTGCTCGCGACTGGGAATATCTACATCGCCTTGCTTGCGTCGCGAACGGCGTGCAATTGCAGGCGACGCACCGGGTTCTTTCTTTGACAAGGAATGTTCTCTTTCGTAAAATTAAACGTTTGCTGTCGCCCAGATGGCGGAATTGGTAGACGCACTAGGTTCAGGTCCTAGCGGTGGCAACACTGTGGAGGTTCGAGTCCTCTTCTGGGCACCACGTTTCATCCTTCACGTCCGAAGATCCCGCATCCGATCCATTCGAGTTGCGCTCGTTAGCGCGCCGGCGCTTGTCACTTCTGGAGCCGCGCCTTCACACCTTCGGGTCGCAGATTGTCGTAGACCTCGAACGGCTGATGAATCCACGGATTGTCGGGCAGGTACTCGACGTAATAGTCTGGCTTGAACACCGAGCTTGCCTTGTACCAGACCACCGCCGTGCGAATGTCCGCGATGTGCGGGAAACGAAGCGGCAGCTCCTTGCGCACGGCGGCCAGCGTATGTCCCGAGTCGACCATGTCGTCGACCAGCAGCACTCGATCGCCGAGTCGCGGCGCGGTCATCGTCATATGTTCGGCGATGATCAGCTCGCCCTGCGTCGTCCCGCCGTCCGAGGTGTACGAGTGCGTCGACAGGATGGCGAGCGGCAATTCGTAGATGCGCGAGAGGACGTCTCCGACGCGCAAGCCTCCGCGCGCGATGCAGATGATCTGATTGAAACGCCATCCCGACTCGTGAACCTGAAGTGCGAGGCGTTCGACCAGTGTGTTGTATTCGTTCCAGCTGACGTGCAGGCTCATGGTCCCGGTCCTGGCGCCTTTAGTCCTGTCAATGGAACGGATGATGCATCAGAATCGTCTCGTCGCGCTCGGGTCCGGTTGAAACCATGGCGATGGGCACTCCGGCGAGCTGCTCGATGCGGCGGAGATAGGCGCGGGCATTCTGCGGCAGGTCGTCGAAGGTCTTGACGCCGAAGGTGCTCTCGTTCCAGCCCGGCAACTCCTCATAGACGGGTTTGCACTCGGCGACGGCCTCGGCGCCGGATGGAAGCAGATCCAGCCTCATTCCGGCGGCGGTGTACTCGGTGCAGATTCTGATCGGGCCGATCCCGTCGAGCACGTCGAGCTTGGTGATGCACAAGCCGTCCACGCCATTTAACTGCAGCGAGCGCTTGAGCGCCGGCAGATCGAGCCAGCCACAGCGGCGAGGTCTGCCAGTCACCGATCCGAATTCATTGCCGCGCCTGGCGAGCGTGGCGCCGATATCGTCTTTGAGCTCGGTCGGAAACGGGCCGGTCCCGACTCGCGTCGTGTAAGCCTTGACGATGCCGAGGACGTAGTCGAGCAGCTGCGGGCCGATGCCGCATCCGGAGGCGGCCGCGCCCGCAAGACAATTGGACGAGGTCACGTAGGGGTAGGTCCCATGGTCGATGTCGAGCAGCGCACCCTGCGCGCCCTCGAACAGCAACGAGCCACCGCGACGACGGACTTCCTGGATTCGCGCTGCGACGTCGGCGACCATCGGTTGCAATTGCGGCGCAAGCGCCAAGGTCGTATCCAGTGTCTCCCGATACGGGACGGCATCGCATTTGTAATATTGCGTCAGCACGAAATTGTGGAACTCGAGCAGCGGTCGGAGCTTGGCGGCGAAGCGGTCGGGATAGAAGACATCCTGCACGCGCAATGCGCGTCGCGCTATTTTGTCTTCGTATGCCGGACCGATGCCGCGCCCGGTCGTGCCGATCTTGGTCTCGGCCAATGACGCCTCGCGTGCCTGATCGAGTGCGACGTGATACGGCAGCACCAGCGGACACGCCGGCGAAATCGACAATCTCGATCGAACTTCTATCGCAGCGGATTCCAGCTCGGCGATCTCCTGCAGCAGCGCGGCGGGCGATAAAACGACGCCGTTGCCGATATAGACGCGTACGCTGGGGTGCAGAATGCCGGACGGGATCAGCCGCAAAACGGTTTTCTTGTCGCCAATGACCAAGGTGTGGCCGGCGTTGTGACCGCCCTGAAAACGGACCACGCCCTCAGCGTACTCCGTCAGCCAGTCGACGACCTTGCCCTTGCCTTCGTCACCCCACTGGGTGCCGATGACGACGACGTTCTTCCCCATGTTGATCCGATGCTGGCGTGAGTGTCGGCGAATCCGACCGGCGTTTTACTGCTGGGTGCCAACGAGTGCTGCGAGCTGGCGCAAGTCGAGCGTGAAGCCGGTCGCCGGCCGGGCCCGGCCAAACGCCTTGCCGATGCCGTCGTAGCGTTCGCCCCGTCCGATGGCGTTGGCTTCTCCGCCGGTGAATACCGAAAAGCTGGCACCGGTCTGGTAGTGGTAGCCGCGCAGATCCGCCAGGTCGACGTGCACCGCGTCGACCAGCGGCGCCGCGGATTCGGCCAGCGTGCTTAGAGCCGAGAGGGCGCTGTCGATCGACGGCGTGTCCGGAAGCCGTGCGCGGGCAGTGGCAAGCACTTCGTCGGCCGGGCCGTAAAGCGCCGGCAGCGCCATGAATGCATCGCGCCACGCGGCCGGCAACCTGATGGTGAGCTCCGCGATCGCCGGCACGTTCTTGGTTCGCAGCGCCGTGAAGAGCTCGCTGTCGGCGCTGTTGCCGGCAATGTGCGCGCTGTTGGCGAGGGCGCGGTACACCCCGACGTGGCCGAGGTCGACGTGCAAGGCACGGGCACCGGCGAGCGAGAGCGAAGAAAGCAACAGGCCCAGTACCTCGCAATCGGCGTCGATGTTCGCATCGCCATAGAGCTCGGCGCCGATCTGCAGCACTTCGCGCGTGCGTGCAAGCCCGGGCGCGACAGTGCGCAGCACGCTGCCGGCGTAGCACAACCGGGTCACGCCAGGCTCGTTCAAGAGGTGCGCATCGATGCGCGCGACTTGTGGCGTAATGTCGGCGCGCACGCCAAGCAGACGACCGGAGAGCGGATCGATCACCTTGAATGTCTGCAGCTCCAGATCGTGCCCGGTCCCGGTGAGCAGCGAATCGAGATGCTCGACCAGTGGCGGTTGGACCAGTCGATAGTGGTGATCGCGGAAGTGATCGATCAGCGTCCGCCGCAGTTGCTCGATGGCCTCGGCCTCGGGCGGCAGAATGTCCTCGATGTACTCGGGCAATACCCAGTTACGCATTGATAGCCATCAAGGTAATGACGCCGATGCCGATCGATACGAGCCCGATAAAGCGAAGCTGCCCGTCGGACAGCTGCGTCAAGCGGGTGAATGCCTCCCGCCAGACGCGCGGCGCGATCAAGGGCAATAACCCCTCGAGCACCAGCACCAGGGCGCATGCCGCCAGGAAAGCTTCCGGCACCGCGTGCTCCCGGTCAGATAGTTACTTGCTAGGGCGGCGCGGCGCAGCCCGGCCGCTGCCCGACTGCTTCAGATACTGGAAGAAATCGCCGCTTGGATCGAGCACCATGACGTCGCTCTTGTTCTTGAACGTCGCCTTGTATGCCTCGAGGCTTCGATAGAACGAGTAGAACTCGGGGTCCTGCCCGTAGGCGCTGGCGTAGATCGCGGAAGCTTTCGCGTCGCCTTCGCCCTTGGTCTTCTGCGCCTTCTTGTAGGCGTCGGCGAGAATCACCTCGCGCTGGCGATCGGCGTCGGCACGGATCTTCTCCGACTCGGCGCCGCCTTGCGAGCGGAGCTCGTTGGCGACGCGCTTGCGCTCGGATTCCATCCGTTGGTAGACCTGTGCGAGCACTTCGTCAGGCAGTTCGACACGGCGCAAGCGCACGTCGACGATTTCGACGCCTATCGTCCTCGCGTCGGCGTCGGCTTTCTGTCGCGCTTCGTCCATGATCTTGTAACGCTCGGCCGAGATCGTCTCGTGGATGGTGCGCTTGTTGATCTCCTGCGCGAGGTTGGCGCGGATCGTCTGCGCCAGGCGGCGCTTGGCGGCTTCCTCGTCGCCGGTCACGCTCTGGTAATACTTGCGGACGTCGATGATGCGCCAGTAGGCGATGAAGTCGACTCGCAGCGGTTTCTTTTCCGAGGTCGTGATCCGATCGGGCTCGGGCGCATCAAGCGTCAGGATGCGACGATCGTAGAATTTGACGTTCTGTACCAGCGGTACCTTGAAATACAGTCCGGCCTCGGTTTTGGCGTCGATGAATTCGCCCAGCTGAAACTTGATCGCGAACTGTTTCTGATCGACCGTGTACAGCGACTGGGACAGGACCAATAAGGCCGCGACCACCAACGCGAGAATCGGCATCGCGGTTTTCATCGTGTATCCGCGCGGTCCCGGCTGCGCGGGAGGTCGCGGCCGCGGTTGGGGTCGAGCGTCACCGTGGCCTCCGGCGCGGAAGGGGTCACGCGAGGGTCGACGCCTGCCGTCGGGCCACTTCCTGCCTGCGTCTGCTTAAGGAGCTGATCCAAAGGCAGATACAATAGGCTGTTGCCGCTCTTCTGATCGATCAGCACTTTACTGGCGTTGCCTAGCACAGACTGCATCATGTCCAGATAAAGCCTCTCGCGCGTCACGCTAGGCGCCTTGGAGTATTCGACCAGCACCTGCCTGAAGCGGCTGGCGTCGCCTTCCGCTCTTTGCACGACGCTGGCGTTGTAGCCGTCCGCTTCCTGCAGCAGGCGCGACGCCATGCCGCGCGCGAGCGGAACAACGTTGTTCGCGTAAGCCTGGCCTTCGTTCTTTTGCCGTTCGAGGTCCTGGCTCGCCTTGACCGCGTCGTCGAATGCCGCTTGCACCTGTTCGGGCGGCTGCGTGTTCTGCAACGTCACTTTCTGCACGTAGACCCCGGTCTCATAGCGATCGAGCATCGCCTGCATCAGCTTTTCGGTTTCGGCGGCGATCTGCGCGCGTCCTTCGTAGAGAACGAAGTCCATCTTGTTGCGGCCGACGACCTCGCTGATGGCGGTCGCCGCAACCTGCGCCACGATGTCGTCCGGCTTGCGCGTCTTGAAAACATAATCCGCGGCATTCTTCAGGTTGTATTGCACCGCAAACTGAATGTCGATGATGTTCTCGTCATCGGTCAGCATCAGCGATTCCTTGGCGATCTTGTTCTTGGGATTGCTGTTGCGGTAACCGATTTCGACGGTTTTCACCTGCGAGAAGTCGACGACCTCGACCGCCTCGACCGGAAACGGAAAGTGCCATCGGAGCCCAGGCAGCGTCGTCTCGATAAAGCGGCCGAAATGCGTCACGACGCCGCGGCGCCCTTCGTCGACGATGTAGAAACCGCTTGCCAGCCAGACCAGAACGACCAGCGCCGCGAGCAAGCCGACGCCTCCTAGAGGCAATGACCGGCGAGGCGGCTCGCCGTCGCCGGGCGGCGTCGTACGGCCGAACATCTCGGAGAGACGACGGTTGACGTTACGCCAGATCTCATCGAGATCGGGCGGCCCGCTGCGGCCGCGCTTACCCCATTGCGGGTCGTTGAGGGACATGACGGATGCCTTGCGGCGGGCTTGGGCGGGGGTAAAGATTCTTATCGGGAAAGTCTAAAGCCGCGTCAGGCGGTCGCCGCCCGAATCACGGGGCGGGGGAACCGCTCGGCCAGCGCGGCGCGCATTTCGGGCACGCCGGCGCCGGTCAGCGCGCTCAGACGAACAGCGCCAATTTTACCATATTCGTCGCGCTCGACCCCGGGCGCATGTTCCGCGATATCGCACTTGTTCAACACCATAATCCGCGGAACCTCATCGGCGCCAATCTCAGAGAGCACCGCGTCGACGGCGGCAATCTGGCGCTCACGATCGGGATGACTCGCGTCGATCACGTGCAGCAAAAGGTCGGCGTCGACGGCTTCCTTCAGCGTACCTCGAAAGGCGGCAACCAGATCGTGCGGCAGGTCCTTGATGAAACCCACCGTGTCGGACATCACGATCGTTTCCGTGCTCGCCAACTCGAGTCGGCGCAGCGTCGTGTCGAGTGTCGCGAAAAGCTGGTTCGCGGCAAAGCTCTCGGCGCCGGTCAGGCGATTGAACAGCGTCGATTTGCCGGCATTGGTGTAGCCCACCAGCGCGACGTTGCGAACCGCGGCGCGCCGCCGGGCACGTCGCTGCGTCTCGCGCTGGCGGCCGACGTGCCGTAGCCGTTCCTTGAGCAACTTGACGCGCTGGCCGATCAGGCGGCGGTCGCTCTCGAGCTGAGTTTCGCCCGGCCCGCGCAGTCCGATGCCGCCCTTTTGCCGCTCGAGGTGGGTCCACCCGCGTACCAGGCGCGTCGAAAGATGGGCGAGTTGCGCGAGCTCGACCTGGAGCTTGCCTTCCGCGCTCTGCGCTCGCTGCGCGAAAATGTCGAGAATCAGGCTCACCCGATCGACGACGCGGCAGTCGAGCGAGCGCTCCAGGTTGCGCTGTTGCGCCCCGGACAAGGAGTGATCGAAGATCACGATGTCGGCACCGCTCTCGATGCGCCGGGCGGCGATTTCGGCGACCTTGCCGCTGCCGGCGAAAAGCGCCGGATCGGGCTTGGCGCGCCGGGCAGTGATCACCTCCGTCACGGTCGCCCCGGCCGAGAGCGCCAGCGCTTTCAGCTCGTCCAGACGCTCCGGAAGGTCGCCCTCGCCGAAATCGATTTCGACCAGCAGCGCGCGATCGCCACCTTCGGGACGCTCAAGCATCGTGGATAGGCAGGTCCGGTATCATCCGGCCGAGTCGAACGCGGGCAGGCTCACGCGAAGCCGCGGGCCGATCGATCGACCGACAGATGCGGATCAGGCTTCGCGATCGTTTTCGTGCGGGGGCATCGTAACGGCGCGCGCGGGAACGACGGTCGAGATGGCGTGCTTGTACACCATCTGCGTAACCGTATTCTTCAGCAGCACGACGTACTGATCGAAAGACTCGATCTGTCCCTGCAGCTTGATGCCGTTGACGAGGTAGATCGAGACCTGTACGTGCTCCTTGCGGAGAGTGTTCAGGAACGGGTCTTGTAGCATTTGCCCTTTGTTGCTCATTGCTGTTGCTCCGCTTATTGTTGGAAGCTTTGAAGCTGCTGCGCTCGCGGTACCGCATTGCTCGCCACGGCCGCGAATTGGCCACCGCTGGCCGCAACGCCTGCCCAAGAATACTGCCGGCCGGCACGGCGGTTTGGCCGGATTCCAGGTGCTATTTGGAACGTCGGGGCTTGCGACGGGCGGCAGACCCCGCATAAGGGTTGGCGCCGGTCTTGAATTGTATCCTAAGCGGCGTTCCCTGCAGTTTGAACACGTCGACAAAGAAATGTTCCAGGAAGCGGCGGTAGGTCTGCGGGATGGCTCCCAGCGCCGATCCGTGGATCACGATCACCGGTGGATTCATTCCTCCCTGATGGGCATAGCGCAGCTTCGGCCGCACCATCCCGGCGCGCGGCGGCTGCTGTAACGCAACGGCGTCGGCGAGCGCGCGGGTGAGCTTGGGCGTCGGAAGTTTGGACATTGCCGCGGCATACGCGCCGTCGACGGAGCGCAACAGCGGTCCGATCCCTTTCCCGTCGCGCGCCGAGATCGTATGCATCTTGGCGAAAGCGAGGAAGCCCAGCTTGCGGCCAAGCTCACGCTTGATTTCGGCACGTTCCTGGGTGCCGATGTCGTCCCACTTGTTCACCGCCACCACCAGCGCCCTTCCGGCGTCGAGGATGTGCCCGGCGATGTGCGCGTCCTGCTCCGATATCTCGGCTTGCGCGTCGAGCAGCAGGACGACGACGTTGGCATCCTCGATCGCCTGCAGCGTCTTGATCACCGAAAACTTTTCGATCGCTTCGAAGACCTTGCCGCGGCGGCGCACACCCGCGGTGTCGATGAGCGTGTAGTGGCGGCCGTCGCGATCGAAGTCGAGATAGAGCGCATCGCGCGTCGTGCCGGGCTCGTCGAACGTGATCACCCGTTCCTCGCCGAGCAGTGTGTTGACCAATGTCGACTTGCCCACATTGGGTCTGCCGACGATGGCGACCTTGATCCGCGATCCGTCGTCGCTGCCGGCTGCGTCGGTCGGATCGTCAGCGCTCTTCGCAGGGCAGAGGGCCAGGGCGATGTCGACCAGATCGCGCACGTTTTCGCCGTGGGCCGACGAAATCGGCAGCGGCGTCCCCAGCGCGAGCTCGTGGAACTCGGCCGTGACTCGCTCGGGCGCGATCCCTTCCGCCTTGTTGACCGCGAGGACGACCGGACGGCCCGAGCGGCGAAGAAGATCGGCGATGTTGCTGTCCTGTGCGGTCAGACCTTCGCGGCCGTCGACCAGGAAAATCACCGCATCGGATTCGGCGATCGCCTGCCGCGTCTGCTTGGCCATGGCGTGCATGATGCCGCTCTTCACCTTGGGCTCGAAGCCGCCGGTGTCGACCACTAGATAGGGCCGGTCGGCGCCCCGGCCGCGGCCGAAATGACGATCGCGAGTCAGGCCGGGAAAATCCGCGACCAGCGCGTCGCGCGACTGAGTCAGTCGATTGAAAAGGGTCGATTTCCCGACATTGGGACGTCCGACGAGAACGAGGGTGGGAAGCATCGGTCGTGCAGCAACGAGCGAAGGCGCTTTTGGCCTGAACGCGGGAGCGCTGGCGCTTAGCGTGCGCTGGCGCTGATCAGCGTGCCGCCCCTCGACTGCCAGATCGCAGCGCTGCCCACTGCCACCGGTTGCGATAGCGCGCCAGAGCCGTCGGTCGCAATGCGGCCGACCAGATTGCCGTCATTGCGGTCGAGCAAGTGCAGGTAGCCCTCGCCATCGACGACACCGACATATTCGCCGACGACGACCGGTCCGCTGGGAAAGCGGACGGCAAGCTTGTCCTGTTTCCAGATCGAGGCACCGGTCGCCTCGTCGAGTGCGTGTATCGAACCCTTGTCGTCCGTGACATAGAGGTAGCGGCCGTCAACGGCGATGCCGCCAAGGCTCGAGAAGTCGCGCGACCAGAGCAGTGTGCCGCGGAGGATGTCGAAACAGGCGACGCGCCCCTGGTATGCGGCGGCGCAAGCCTGGCGCATCTCGACCACCGGCGCGCTCGTGACATCGGCGATCCGCTCGAGCTCGGTCGCGCCTTTGGGGGTCGCGACGCTCGCCTCCCAGCCGAGGCTGCCGCTGGCGAGATCGAGCGCGAGCAGCTTGCCCCCGGCGGTGCCGGTGAAAAGGGCGCCACGACTGGCGGTGCCACCGGCAAAGCGACGCACCGTCAGCGACGGGTTGGTGCGCTGATAGACCCACTTTTGACTTCCGTCCGCTTCCGACAGGCCGTAGATCCGGCCGTCGAGCGCCCATACGATGATCTTACCTTCGGCGCCCTTGGGCGGCCCGGCAACTTCTGTAGACACCTTGACCTGCCACAGGGGCTTGCCGGTCGGATCGAAGGCGATCACGTCCCCTTTGGCAGTGCCGACGACGACTGCGGCGGATTCCGCGCCGACACCCGCCGACAACGACTTCTCGGCCTTGATCCGCCAGATTTGCTGGCCGTTCGCCGGGTCGACGCGGACGATCGTCCCGTCCGGGCTGGCCGCGTAAATGGCGTCGGGGCGCACCGCGGGGGCGAAGGCTTCGCCGCCCTTGGCGCCCAGCGGGACCTGCCAGTCGACTCGCGCCGTGACCTTGGCGTCGTAGCTCGGCAACGGTCCGGGCTTGGGAGGGCTGCGGCCGATACCGAGCCAGGACAATGAAGGCGGTGGAATGGAGGGGAACGACGTCATCCACGAAGGCAACGACTGGCAGCCGGCCAGCATCAGTGCACCCAAGGCGATCAGCGAGCTGCATCTGGACCCGACTGCGCGGGTCATTGCGCGCCTCCGAGCGCGTCGAACTTGACCTGCACGAAAGCACGGTAGGGGGATTTCGGGTCGATCTTCGCCAACGCGGTCTCGTACGCCGCCTTCGCCTCGGCGTTTCTTCCCGCCGCGGCAAGGATGTCGCCCTTGAGATCGGCATAGAGGCCGCTGAACGCGTCGTCGACCTTGATGTCGAGTATCTTCAGCGCGTCGTCGTATTGTTTCTCATCGAGCATGGCCTGAGCAAGGCGAAAGCGCGCGATCGTCTTCAGCTCATCCTCGGACGCATGATCGACGACCCACTGCAACTGCGAGCGAGCACCGGCCTTGTCCCCGCTGTCATAGAGCATCTTCGCGTAGAGCAAGGCTGCACGCGGTGCATACGCGGTGCGGGCGAAGCGGTCCACAATCTGTGACGCGGGCTCTTTTGCCTTGGAGACGTCGTTGGTGCGCGCCGCCTGGCTCACCGCCTGATAGAGGACACTCGCCTGCTCGGCCTGCGTTCGTTGATACCAGCGCCAGCCTTGCACTCCAATGACGACCAGCGCGACGACGAGGATGGCGGCGCTGACGTATTTGGAGTTCTGCTCCCACCACGCCTTGAGGTCGTCGAGTTTTTCCTGCTCTTCGAGATCGTAGACTGCCATCTTGGTTCCTAGGTTTAATAATCGCCGAGCGTTTCACGAAGCTCGCGCGGGCGCCGGTCGGCTGTCAGGAAAGGCTCATTGCAAAAGTTTCGCGTCATGCGCCGCGGGAGCGATGCGCAGCGCGATCTCCTCCGGAGGCAGTGCGACCTGCTCGCCGGAATCGCGCAGGGGCTTGACCGCTACCATGTTGGCCGCGGCTTCGTCATCGCCGACGATGAGCGCGAACCGCGCGCCGCTCGCATTCGCGCGCCGCATCTGCGCTCCGAAATTGCCGCCGCCGGCGTTAACGACGATCGCCAGTCCGGCGTCGCGCAGATTCTCAGCCACCGACAGCGCGAGACGCGTCGCGCGATCGCCGACATGAACTACATACGCGTCTGGCGCATCGTTCGCGGTGCGTCCGGCGTCCTGCATGAGCATCAGCACGCGCTCGGTGCCGATGGCGAATCCGCAGGCCGGCGTCGGTTTGCCGCCCAATTGGGTGAAGAGCCCATCGTAGCGGCCCCCTCCGCCTATGGTGCCCTGCGCGCCGAGGCGGTCCGTCATCCACTCGAACACCGTTCGGTTGTAGTAGTCGAGCCCGCGCACGAGACGCGGATCGACGGTGAACGCGATTCCCGCGTCGCCGAGCAGCTGCTGCAGACCCTCGAAGTGCGCCCGCGTAACGGTCCCAAGTCGCTCGAGCAGACGCGGGGCCCCCGCAATCAACGACTGTAGCGCAGGATTCTTGCTGTCGAGGATGCGCAGGGGATTGGTGTGCAGGCGGCGTTGCGAATCCGCATCGAGCTCGTCGGCGTGCGCGCTGAAATACTCGACCAGTTCGGCGCGGTGCGCACGGCGCTCCTCGGGATCGCCGATGGAATTGATGTGCAGCACGATCCCGTCGAGGTCCAGCTTGCGCCAAAGGCGGTGCAGCATGACTATTTGCTCGGCGTCGACGTCGGGTCCTTCGAAACCGAGCGCTTCGGCGTCGAACTGGTGGAACTGGCGATAGCGGCCTTTCTGAGGACGCTCGTGCCGGAACATCGGCCCGGTCGTCCAGACGCGCTGCGGGCGTTCATATGTGAGGCTGTGTTCGATTGCCGCGCGAACGATGCCGGCGGTCGCCTCGGGGCGCAGCGTCAGACTCTCGCCGTTGAGCCGGTCCTCGAAAGTGTACATTTCATGTTCGACGACGTCGGTGACCTCGCCGATCGCCCGCACGAACAGCGGTGTCGCTTCAACCAACGGCACCTGCATGTAGCGATAGCCGTACTGACTGGCGACGTCGCGCACCGCGGCGTCGAATTGCAGCCACGATGGTGCCGCGTCGGGCAGCACGTCGTTCATGCCGCGGACGGCCTGGATCCTCCCGGCCATGGGGCTAGTTACCGTCCACTAGCTGACCGCCTTGACCGCGATGGCAATGGTATTGGTTCGGGCGGTGGGCTTGAGGTGCGCCGCTGCCGGCTCGCCGCCATAGGTCGCGCGAACGTAATCGGCAACGATCTGCTGGAACTCTTCGGCGATGAGCTCGCCCTTGAGCGTGACCGTCTTCTGACCATCGACGTAGACCGGCGCGACCGGGACTTCACCGGTGCCGGGCAGGCTGATGCCGATGTTGGCCATTTTCGATTCGCCCGGCCCGTTGACCACGCAACCCATGACCGCCACGGTCATGGTCTCGACCCCGGGATAGCGTGCGCGCCAACCTGGCATCTGCTCGCGCAGGTACGCCTGGATTTTTTCTCCGAGCTCCTGGAATACGGTGCTGGTGGTGCGCCCGCACCCTGGACAGGCGGTAACCTGAGGCGCGAACGAACGGAGCCCCATCGTCTGCAGAATCTCCTGCGCGACGAGAACCTCGCGGGTGCGATCGCCGTTGGGCTCGGGCGTGAGCGAAACCCGGATCGTGTCGCCGATCCCCTGCTGCAGCAGCACGGCCATCGCCGCGGTCGACGCGACGATGCCCTTGGATCCCATTCCGGCCTCGGTCAAGCCGAGATGCAACGGATAATCGCAGCGACGCGCAAGCTCGGCGTAAACCGCGATCAGGTCCTGCACGCCTGAAACCTTGCATGAGAGGATGATGTAATTCCGGCTAAGCCCGAGCTCCTCCGCGCGCTGCGCGCTGCCGATCGCGGAGCTGACCAAGGCCTCGCGCATCACGTGCGCTGCATCGAGCGGGGCCGCGGAGCGCGCGTTCTCGTCCATCATGCGCGCAAGCAGATCGGCGTCCAGGCTGCCCCAGTTGACGCCGATCCGCACAGGCTTGTTCCACTTCAGCGCCTGCTCGATCATGATCGCGAATTGCGAGTCGCGCTTGCTGCCCTTACCGACATTGCCCGGGTTGATGCGGTATTTTGCCAGGGCCTCCGCGCACGCCGGAGATTCGGTTAGCAGCTTGTGGCCGTTGAAATGAAAGTCGCCGATCAGCGGTACGGTGCAGTCGCGCGCCGCGAGCCGGTCGCGGATCAAAGGCACGGCTTGGGCGGCGGCGGAGGTATTGACCGTGACGCGCACCAGCTCCGAACCGGCATCTGCGAGAGCCTTGACTTGCGTGACCGTCGCGGCGACATCGGCGGTGTCGGTGTTGGTCATTGACTGCACGACGATCGGCGCGCCGCCGCCAACGGCCACGCCGCCGACATTCGCACTGCGCGTAGCGTGCCTTGGCATGATGGAGGTTTCGATGGTGCTCATGGGCATCAAGGGAAATGAGGAACGAAGTCTATTGAAGCGTGAGGCGCGCGACGTTTTGGCGCGTATACGGCGAAAGGTCGATCGATTTTCCGCGGTAAACCAAGGTCACGACGTGCGCGTTACCGAGAACGATGTCGAATGGCGGTGCGCCATCGACCGGCTCGATCGATCCCGCAGCCACCAGGCGCGAGACGACGGTCTGGCCACTGCGATCGCGGATCTCCGTCCACGACGGACCTCGATACGTAAGCAACAGCGTCCCGTCGCCGGGCGCCGCACTTGCCGGGAACGTCGCGCCGCCGGCCGGAGTGGCGACCGAATCGAGTGTCGACGCTGCGAGCGGAGCGCTTTGCGGTCCCGCGCTTTGTAGTGTCGCTGCTGGCGGTGTTGTGGCTTGCGCTCCCGCGGTTTGCGAGGGGCTCGCAAGCGGATTGGGGAGCGCGACCGCAGGCGCAGTTGTTGCGGGCGCGCGACGATCCGTGGCGTCGGAGATGCTTCGCGCAGGCTCGGCATTATTCGACAGTCCGCCGCGATACCACTCGTACGCTGCAGCGGCAATGATGCAGCCAATCAGAATCAGCGGGATCAGCCAGCGGCCGAGTCCGGCCTTTGGTGCGGTCGTACTGGGCAGCTCGCCCATCACCGCCGCGGTCGAATGCAGTGTCGGCGACCCGAGCGCGGGCGCCTGCGCGACATCGGGCAGATGCGCAAGCAAGTCCTGCGCGTCGAGATGCAGCAGGCGTGCGTAATTGCGTACGAAGCCGCGGCTGAACGTGCGCCCCGGCAACTCACCGAAGCTCTCGTCCTCGATCGCCTTGACCTGCCGCGGCGCCAGTTTCAGTTGCTGCGCGACCTGGTCGAGCGAGAGCCCCGCTGCCTCGCGCGCGGCCTTGAGGCGCGCACCGGCTCCTGCCGCCCCGGCGACAGGCAGCCCGTCGACATCGTTTGGCAATTGCTCCTGCGCTGCCGTCACTCGCAAGCCTCGGTGGTAATGGCTTTGGTTTCGACCGAATCCGGAAAGCGATTGCGCAGCTGTGTTATGTACGACATCTCCGCCTGCCTGTCCCCCAGCTTGCGTTCGATACAAAGCCCGAGATACATGGCCTCTGGCGGCGGCGTCGTGGTCTGCATCACCGGCCTCATCCATTTGCGCGCTTCATCGTAGCGCGCCTCTTTGTAGGCTATCAACGCGACGCCATAGCTCGCCAACGCATTGCCGGGCTGGGCAGTAAGCGCGCGGCGGAAATAGGATTCGGCAAGCCGGATCTCCCCGATCGTCTGTGCACAGCGCCCGGCATTGACGAGCGCGATTTCCGGCGTTCGATACAGGGAATTGGCCACCGCAATTTCGAACTGCGCCAATGCTTCGCGCTCACGCTTGTGCTGGCACAGGTACCACCCCCAGTTGTGGTGAACGTCGGAATCGTTGGGCGCAAGCGCGAGCGCGCGCTCGAAGCTCTGCTCCGCCTTGCGGTCGTCACCCAGCACGGCGTAGACCAGCCCGTAGAGGTTGTACGCCGGTGCGTAGCCGGGGTCGGCCGCCACCGCGAGCTTGAGCTCCTCGATTGCGATGTCCATCTGCGCGCGTTCGTAATAACCTCCCGCCAGATCGGTGTGCATCCGTGCTCTCTCGACCGGGCTCGCCTGCTGCTGCGGCGGCGGCGCCTCGCGCGGTTGTGGCTCGGGCGCTTTCGGCGTGGTGCTGCAACCGGCGAATATCGCCAAGGCGAAGATAGCGATTAGAGCGCGAGAACGGTAACTACCGCGAATGGGCATGAGTCAAGGCCTCGCGACAGGTTGAATTCGGTGCAGGCGCCGCTTGGTCCTGTCCTGGATCTGGCCGGCAAGCTGACCGCACGCGGCGTCGATATCTTCGCCTCGCGTTTTACGAATAGTGGCGACCATGCCTGCGTCCTGAAGTATTCGCTGAAAGGCGACGATGCGGTTTCGCGAGCTGGTCCGGAATTCGGTATTGGGGAACGGATTGAACGGAATCAGATTGAATTTGCACGGTACGTCGCGAACCAGCGACGCAAGTTCGCGGGCTTGCTCGAGCGCGTCGTTGACGTGGTCGAGCATCACGTACTCGAAGGTCACGAAGTCGCGCGGCGCGCGCTCGATATAACGCAGGCACGCGTTGAGCAGCAGGCGAATCGGATACTTGCGGTTGATCGGCACCAGCTGGTCGCGCAGCGAGTCGTTCGGCGCGTGCAGGCTGACCGCGAGGGCGACCGGGCAATCCTCGCGCAGGCGATCGAGCGCCGGCACCAGCCCGGAGGTCGAGAGTGTCACGCGGCGCCGCGAAAGGCCGTACGCGTTGTCGTCGAGCATGATCCGCATCGCCGTGATCACGTTGTCGTAGTTGGCCAAGGGCTCGCCCATGCCCATCATGACCACGTTGGTGATCGGATGCCGGCCTCGGCCCTTTTGTACCCATGGAGCGGTAATATCGCCGGCAAGCAACGCGCGGTTCGCGATCCAAAGCTGGCCGATGATTTCGGCAACGGACAGATTGCGATTGAAGCCTTGCTTGCCGGTCGAGCAGAAGGAGCAGTCGAGCGCGCAGCCGGCCTGCGAGGAAATGCACAGCGTGCCGCGGTAGCGCACTTGTGTGTTGGCGGTGGGACCCGCGAAGCGGGATCGGCCAGCGGAGGGGATGCCAGCGACCGCTTGCGGATCCGCTTCAGAGTCGCTGCGCCAGTCGTCGCGGGGGCGCCCCGGAGCGTTGGCCGAGGGACCCGCGAAGCGGGGTCGGCCAGCGGAGGGGATGCCAGCGACCGCTTGCGGATCCGCTTCAGAGTCGCTGCGCCAGTCGTCGCGGGGGCGCCCCGGAGCGTTGGCCGAGGGACCCGCGAAGCGGGGTCGGCCAGCGGAGGGGATGCCAGCGACCGCTTGCGGATCCGCTTCAGAGTCGCTGCGCCAGTCGTCGCGGGCGCCCTCCGGGATATACACCGCCTCGACGGCATTGCCGCTACCGACGTCGAGCAGCCACTTGCGCGTGCCATCGCTGGCGATCGCGTCGCGCACGACGAGAGGCGCCCGGATCTCGGCGTCGATCATCAGCGCATCGCGGGTGGTCTTGGCCAAATCGGTCATCGACTCGACGCGGTCGGCAAGCGCATGATGAATCCAACGCAACGTCTGCTTGGCGCGAAACGGCTTGTCGCCGCGTTCGGCAAAAAATGCAGACATCGCCGATTGATCGAAGTCGAGCAGGTTGATCATGTGGAAGGTCAGCGCAGCGGTGCGGCAATCGAGCAAAAAGGCATGTCTTTTTTCCGGTACTCGCCGATGCGTTTCAACGTTTCCTCGGATCGATCGCCAGCGACGAGAAGAAGTATGCAATTTCGTGCTTGGCGGTTTCCGGTGCGTCCGAGCCGTGGACGGCGTTGTGGTCGATCGACTCTGCAAAATCGGCGCGGATGGTTCCCGGCGCGGCCTTTTGGGGATCGGTCGCACCCATCAGCTCCCGATTCAGGGCGATCGCGTTTTCGCCCTCGAGCACCTGGATCATCACCGGAGCCGAGCTCATGAAGTCGACCAGACCGCTGAAAAAGGGCCGTTCGCGATGAACCGCATAAAAGCCTTCCGCTTCGTCGCGGGACAGCCATGTCATCCTGGCAGCGACGATCTTGAGCCCCGCGCCCTCGAAACGAGTATAGATCGCTCCGATGACATTTTTGGCAACTGCGTCCGGCTTAATGATGGAAAGCGTGCGTTCTACCGCCATTCTTGCGCTCCGACCGAATAAATGCGAGGAAATTCAAGATTATATCATGACTCGAGCGGTCGACTGCGGGGCGTGCGCGGCGAAAACGCCTGGCCGGGCAGGGGTCCAAAAGCAAAGGCGGGATGAAGCCCCCGGCTTGCGCGATCGACCGGGATCGACAAGTGGCCCCATCATCCGCACGGCAAGCGTCTACGCGGACTAACTAAAGCGTGCACGAAATGAACTATCGGCGCGGCCGGTTGGTCGGTCGCGCGGTCAATTCAAGCAACGACGAGGCGGCCTTCCCTTCCTGCGGAGGGATACCAGATCAGGCGCAATCCTTTTTCGCCGGCGGCAGCCTGAAACGCGACATCCACGCCGATCCCGGGTACCGCCGCGAGCTCATCGCCACACCAGACGAGCGGCAATGCCTCGCGCTGCCACACGGCGAGCTTCGCCGATTGCAACAGCTTCTTGACCGCATGCCGCGGGCGGTTTGCTGCTAGCCGGATCCGCTCGCCGCCGCTGCGCGAGCGGACAGTCACCGGCGAGAATGAGAGCTTGGCGAAAGCCACGCCTTCGCCGTCAGCGGGCTCGAATGCAAGGATGCCACCCGGCAGATGAACTTCGGGCGCGCCTTCCCACGCGACGGTAAAGGGCGCAGTGATGGGAGGGTGCACGACAACGCGCCCGCGAAAGCAGCCGATCTCGGCACCGTCGTGTGCGATACGCGTGCGCGCGTCGGCAGAAGCGCTGCGCAGTTGCCGCAAGAGGTCGGCGAGGCGCGCGTCCGTTGGCGGGCGCAAGCCCTCGCGGCGGAGGAACCAGCGCAAAAGATTTGCGGCCCGAGCGTTCGACAAACCCGCCAGCTGGGCGCGATCCAACCCGACCTCATCGATGGCTCCCTCGGCGTCGAGTGCGGCAAGCTCGTCGAGCAGAGCGCTTGCTTCGGCTTGATGCGACGCGGCTCGGGCGAGGGTCGCCGGATAACCTTCGAAGGCCGTCGCGATACGTGGCGCGATTTCGTGCCGAAGCAGATTGCGACGGTGCTTGGTGTCGCTGTTGCTTTCATCCTCGATCCAGCCGAGGCGGCGTACCTTGGCGTAGGCGGCAAGCGTTGCGCGCGGGAGCGACAGCAGGGGCCGCAGCAGGGCGGGCGTGCCGCGCCGAACTGCCGGCATGGCGGACAGTCCTCGCGGCCCGGAGCCGCGCAACAGTTGCAGCAACACGGTTTCGGCCTGATCGTCGGCGTGATGCGCGAGGGCAATCACGTCGACGTCGCATGACGTGAAGTGCGCGTATCGCCCGGCCCGCGCCAGCGCCTCGAGGCTTTGACCGGGTTTACGCTTCAGGTGCAGCCGATGGACTGTCAGCGGCACCGTTCGCGATGCGCACTGTTCGGCGCAGAAGCGTGCCCAGTCATCGGCATTCGGCGACAGTCCGTGGTGAACATGGACCGCCGATAGCTCGAGTTGCCTGCCGGCGGAAACGTGCACCAGCGCGTCGAGCAGGACCATCGAATCGACGCCCCCCGAGAGCGCGACGGCGACTCGTGCGTCCGAGGCAACGTGGGCATCCAGCGCATCTGCGACGGCCGTGGTGACCGCGACAACGGCGTCGTCAGCCGGCGCTGAGTTCCTTGTATTTGCCATAGCCGAGCAGCTTGTCCTCGCGTGCTTCAAGCAGGGCGTCGAGCGGCCGCTCCTGCGACTGGCGCAGCGCCTCGGTCAGGGCTTTTTTCAGCGTGACCATCATCGCGGCGTGATCGCGGTGCGCGCCGCCGAGCGGCTCGTTGACGACTTTGTCGATCAGGCCGAGTGTCTTCAGCCGCGGCGCGGTGATGCCGAGCGTCTCGGCCGCTTCCTCGGCGTGCGACGCCGATTTCCACAGGATCGACGCACATCCCTCCGGCGAAATCACCGAGTACGTTGCATACTGGAGCATCAGTGTCAGGTCGCCGACGGCGATGGCCAGCGCTCCGCCTGATCCGCCTTCGCCGATCACCGTGACGATGATCGGCGTCCTCAGGCCGGCCATTTCGTAGAGATTGCGCCCGATGGCCTCGGACTGTCCGCGCTCCTCGGCACCGATGCCGGGGAACGCTCCCGGCGTATCCACCAGGGTGAACAAGGGCAGCCCGAATTTTTCCGCGAGCTTCATCAGGCGCAGCGCCTTGCGATAGCCCTCTGGCCGCGGCATGCCGAAGTTGCGATGGATTTTCTCCTTGGTATCGCGACCCTTTTGGTGGCCGAGCACCATGCAAGGCATGCCGTTGAATCTCGCCAGGCCGCCGACGATCGCCTGATCGTCGCCGTAACTGCGGTCGCCGTGCAGCTCGTGGAAATCGGTGAAGATCCCGGCGATGTAATCGAGTGTGTACGGGCGCTGCGGATGACGTGCCACTTGCGCGATCTGCCAGGAGGAGAGCTTGCTATAGATCTCCTTGGTCAGTTGCTGGCTTTTCTTGCTGAGGCGATTGATCTCATCCGAGATGTCGACCGCGGAGTCTTCGTGTACATAGCGCAGCTCGTCGATCTTGGCTTGCAGATCGGCGATGGGTTGCTCGAAATCGAGAAAGGTTTGTTTCATCGAGGCAGGTTCGACCGGCGTACCGGAGGCGAGGGCGGCATCATAGCGCAAAGGCACGGGCCGCCGCCATGATCCGCCATGGGGCCAGATCGTAGATCAGCCTGCGCCCGTTCGCAAAGTCTCTTCCTCCGGCAACCGACAAGTCCATATCAGGTCTGCCCCGCCGCCCTGTTCAAGCCGGGTCGGCCGGGCGCAGCATTTGAATGTGTACGATCCCGTCCTCGAGATACGGTTCGGACGCGGGTCGAAAACCGAAGTCTGCATAGAAGCTCTCGAGATAGCGCTGCGCCCCGATTCGAATGCCGTGCTGCGGATAGATCTGCGCTGATTTGCGCACGCCTTCGCGCATCACAGCCCGCCCGGCGCCGGTACGCCGAAAATCCGGGGCGGTAAGGACGCGGCCGATCGACGCCTCGGCAAACTTACATCCGGGTTGGAGCAGGCGCAAATAGGCCGCCAGCGCCTTGGCGCCGCCGCGCTCCACCCAGCCAAGCAGATGCCACGCTTCCCGGTCCGCGCCGTCCATGTCGAGAAACGCGCAGTGCTGTTCGACAACAAACACTTCGCTGCGCGCGCGAAGCGCGGCGTACAGAGCGTGTGGCGTGAGATCGGCGAATCGACTCCACTGCCAGGCTATTTCAGAGGGCATCGTAGGGCGACACGTGCGCGGAGTTTGCGGCCCGTTAAGTTACACTATGCGGCCGTCGCAATCGATCGTTTCTGGGCCTTATTCCGGTATTCGCATGGCAAAAGCGCATCGCATCGCTGTCATTCCCGGTGACGGCATCGGCAAGGAGGTCGTCCCCGAGGGCGTTCGCGCGCTCGAGGCCGCGGGTAAGAAGTTCGGGATCGCTTTCCAATGGGACGAGTTCCCGTGGAGCTGCGACTACTACGTCAAATACGGCCGCATGATGCCGGAGGACTGGTTCGAACAGATCCATCGACACGAAGCCATATTTTTCGGCGCCGTTGGTTGGCCGGCGACGGTGCCCGATCACATATCGCTTTGGGGCTCGCTGATTCAGTGGCGGCGACGGTTCGACCAGTACGTCAACCTGCGGCCGTGCCGTCTGATGCCGGGCATTCCATCGCCTCTCGCGAACCGCAAGCCGGGTGATATCGACTTCGTGGTCGTGCGTGAAAATACCGAAGGCGAGTACTCATCCGTCGGCGGACGGGTTTTCGACGGCACCGACCGGGAAACCGTATTTCAGCAAACGATCTTCACCCGCACCGGCGTCGACCGCATCCTCAAGTACGCGTTCGAGCTTGGAGCGACGCGTCCGCGCAAACACGTCACCTCGGCCACCAAATCGAACGGCATCTCTATCACCATGCCGTATTGGGACGAGCGCTTTCGCGCGATGTCGGCGCGCTACCCCGACATTCGAACCGATCAATTCCACATCGACATCCTGACTGCGCAATTCGTCCAGCATCCGGACTGGTTCGACGTGGTGGTCGGCTCCAACCTGTTCGGCGACATACTTTCCGACCTGGGCCCCGCGGTGTGCGGCACGATCGGCATCGCGCCGGCGGCGAACATCAATCCCGAGCGCATTTATCCGTCGACCTTCGAGCCGGTTCACGGTTCGGCACCGGACATCGCAGGCAAGGGCATCGCCAATCCCATCGGCCAGATCTGGTCTGCCGCGCTGATGCTCGAGCACCTCGGACACGCCACCGCCGCCGCGGCCATCGTGCGCGCGATCGAAACGGTGCTTGCCGACAAAGGTGCGCCGCGCACCCCCGATCTCGGCGGCAAGGACTCGACCGCCGCCGTGGGCAAGGCGATCGCGGAGGCAATTGCTTGAATCCCGCCCACGAGGCGCGAACGGCTTTTGTGGCAAGATAGGCGCCAAAGAACGAGACTGACGATAGTGTACCGAGTCAGAAGTTCCGAAGATAAAGGAGCGGATGAAAATGACTGTCAGGCAAGGCACGAGGCCGAAAGCGTACCTCTTGGTACGGTGAGGCCGAGTAACGCCGCATGACAGTCATTTTCGCCGCGAACTATCGAGCGAATTTCTGACTCGGTACACCAGGGAGCCATCGCAATGATCATCGGCATTCCACGCGAGACCCGCCCCGGCGAGACGCGCGTCGCCGCCACGCCCGAAACGGTCAAGAAGTTGGCCGCCAGCGGGAAGCATTCGCTGGTTGTCGAAACCGGCGCCGGAGTGCACGCCAGCATTCCCGACGCTGACTTTCAAACCGCCGGTGCGCGAATCGGCACCGTGGCGGAGGCGCTGAGCGCCGACATCGTCCTCAAGGTACGCGGACCGACCACGGAGGAGTTGCCGAAGCTCAAGCGCGGCGCGATGCTCATCGGCCTCCTCAATCCGTTCGATGCTGCAGCGATCGAGTCGATCGCTGCAACCGGCGTTTCCGGCTTCGCGCTCGAGCGGCTGCCGAGAATCAGTCGCGCGCAATCGATGGACGTGCTCTCCTCGCAGGCAAACATCGCCGGCTACAAGGCGGTGATAATCGCGGCCAACGTGTACGGGCGCTTCATGCCCATGCTGATGACCGCGGCGGGAACGGTGAAGGCCGCGCGCGTGCTGATCCTCGGCGTCGGGGTTGCCGGACTGCAGGCGATCGCGACGGCCAAACGCCTCGGCGCGGTGATCGAGGCTTCGGACGTGAGGCCGTCGGTCAAGGACCAGGTCGAATCGCTCGGTGCGAAATGGGTCGACGTTCCGTATGCCAACGACGAGGAAAAGAAGATCGCCGAGGGTGTCGGAGGCTACGCACGCCCGATGCCGCCGGAATGGATGGCGCGTCAGGCTGGAATCATCGCCGAGCGCTGCAAGGCTGTCGATATACTCATCACGACCGCGCTCATTCCGGGCCGCCCGGCGCCGAAGCTCATCCGCGCGGAAACAGTCGCCGCGATGAAGCCCGGTGCGGTCATTGTCGATCTCGCCGCCGAACAGGGAGGCAACGTCGAGGGGACCGAGATCGACCAGATCGTCACCAAGAACGGCATCAAGATTGTCGGCATTGCCAATCTTCCCGCGCGGGTCGCGGCCGACGCCAGCGCTCTCTATGCGCGCAACGTGCTCAACTTTCTCGCACTGTCGCTCAATCCCAAGACCGGCGACTTCAACGTCCCGAAAGACGACGAGATCATCGCTGCGACGCTGGTCTGCGAGAACGGCCACGTCGCGACCAAGCAGTGAATCGCGCGCCGCACAGGCGGCGCAAAAACTTGAGAGGAACATCATGACCTCAGGCGTTGATCCGATCGTCATCAACCTCATTGTGTTCGTGCTGGCGATCTTCGTGGGATATCACGTGGTCTGGGGCGTTACGCCGGCCTTGCATACGCCGCTCATGTCGCTCACCAATGCGATCTCCAGCATCATCCTCGTAGGCGCGATGCTCGCCGCAGGCGCCGCCGATCTGGACTGGGGCGGCTGGCTCGGCGTGGCAGCGGTGACCCTGGTGTCGATCAACGTCTTCGGCGGCTTTCTGGTGACGCAGCGGATGCTCGACATGTTCAAGAAGAAGGAACCGAAGGCCGGCGCGGCCAAGGAATAAGGGAAACCCATGAGCGCCAATCAACTCGCACTGTGGTACCTCGTCGCCGCGGTGAGTTTCATCCTGGCGCTCAAGGGCCTTTCCGGCCCGCACACCGCGCGCCGCGGCAATCTCTATGGCATGGTCGGCATGGCGATCGCCCTGCTGGTCACGCTGGCGCTGGTCTATTCGCACAGCAAGAACGTGCTGCCAATTCTTGGCGGCATGGCGATAGGCGCGACGATCGGCGCGATCGTCGCGCGCCGGGTGCAGATGACGCAGATGCCGGAGCTGGTCGCGGCAATGCACTCGCTGGTCGGCCTGGCCGCCGTATTCATCGCGATCGCCGCGGTCAACAATCCCGCGGCGATGGGACTGGACGTGCCGATCACCTTCGGACACAAGGTCGAGCTTTTCATCGGCACCTTCATCGGTGCGATCACGTTCTCGGGCTCGGTCATCGCATTCGGCAAGCTGTCGGGAAGGATCCGCAGCGCGCCGGTGACATTCAAGGGCCAGCATTTGGTGAATCTCGCGATCGGCCTTGCGATGATCGCTTTCGGCATCTGGTTCTGCATGGCGCCGGCTGCCACTCAGTGGATGCCGTTCATCATCATGACCGCGCTCGCATTCCTGCTCGGGTTCCTGCTCATCATCCCCATCGGCGGCGCCGACATGCCGGTCGTCATCTCCATGTTGAACAGCTACTCGGGCTGGGCTGCGGCGGGAATCGGATTCTCGCTCGACAACCCGATGCTGATCATCGCCGGGTCGCTGGTCGGCTCCTCAGGCGCGATTTTGTCGTACATTATGTGCAAGGCGATGAACCGCTCGTTCTTCAGTGTGATTCTCGGTGGTTTTGGCGGCGAGACGGCCGACGCCGCCGCGGACGCGGAGAAAAAGCCGGTCAAGAGCGGCAGCGCCGAAGACGCCGCCTTCCTTTTGTCCAACGCGGATACGGTGGTCATCGTTCCCGGCTACGGCCTCGCGGTGGCGCGTGCCCAGCACGCCGTGAAGGAGCTCGCGGCCAAGCTGACCGCCAAGGGAGTGACCGTCAAGTACGCGATCCATCCGGTCGCCGGCCGGATGCCCGGACACATGAACGTGCTCCTGGCCGAGGCCGAGGTACCCTACGACCAGGTGTTCGAAATGGAAGACATCAACAGCGAGTTCCCGCAAGTCGATGTCGCGCTGATCCTCGGCGCCAACGACGTCGTCAATCCGCTCGCGGAGCAGAAGGGCAGCCCGATCTACGGCATGCCGATTATCGAGGCGTACAAGGCGAAATCGGTCATCGTCAACAAGCGCTCCATGGCGTCCGGGTACGCCGGCCTCGACAATCCGCTTTTCTACATGGATAAGACCATGATGGTGTTCGGCGACGCGAAAAAGGTCGTCGAGGATCTGGTCAAGGCGATCGACTGACGCCGCTCCGCGCGGGTGTCCGAGGCGATTCGCGGCCTCGTATCTCGACTCCTACCGACGATTACCAAATTGGGTGACAGATTCCACAAGACTCGTCGTCCCCGCGAAAGCGGGGACCCATTTTGACTTTGTGTACCGGGAAAAATGGATTCCCGCTCAGTTACCAAAATGAGCGGGAATGACGATATTTGCGATCCGAGCGTCACGCATTTTCGTAATGCTCAATGAGTCAACATGGACCCCAATTGCGCGCGGATGACGCGGCTGTTTCCAATCGCCGCGACGCTCGAGCGTCTTGCTCTTGGATATCCGCGTGACCTGGATCCCTGCTGAAGCCTCCCCTCGAATGCTTGAATAGGGGCCGGATGATGCATCCGTGGTTCGCGAACTTCCAAGTCGCTGTACCGATCGAATGCAAAGAGCGATCTTGCCGTGATGACTGAAATTACACGCAAGCCTGCATTCTGGATCGCATTCGCCGTGATCTCCGCGTTGTCGGGTGCGTTCGCGTGGCGCTTTTTTCCGCAGGCGCTGCCGCTGATCAAGCTCGACGTCAAGATGACGCGCGATGACGCGCTCGATCGCGCAAGCGCCCTTGCCGGCAAGCTCGATCTGGCGCCGGTCGGCGCGCGGCGTGCGGCGTTGTTCACCCACGACGGAGTGACCCAGAACTTCGTCGAGCTCGATGCGGGCGGCAAGGCCAGATTTGCCGAGCTGCTGGCGGGAAACACCTACGCGCCCTATTGGTGGGAAGTGCGATTGTTCAGGCCGAATGAGACCGCCGAGGCGCGCGTGCGCTTCAGACCCGACGGCTCACCGTATGGATTTCAGCTGAAGGTGCCCGAAGCGGAACCTGGCGCGGCGCTCGAGGCTGGCGCGGCGCGCGCCATCGCGGAGGCTCGCGCTGTCGGGGACTGGGCGATCGACTTCGCGCCCTACAAGCTGCTCGAGCACTCCGATGTGCGGCGGTCGGGCGGTCGCGTCGACCATGCTTTTGTCTACGAGCGCGAGCAGGAAACGCTCGGTGACGGCCGCTTCCGGCTGCGGCTTGGCGTTGCGGGCGACCGTCTCTCCGAAGTCTCGCACTACGTCTACGTTCCGGAAGCATTCAAGCTTCGCTTCCAGGAAATGCGCTCCGACAACGAGACGATCGCCAAAGTGGCATCGCTTGCCGCCGCGGCGCTGTACGGAATAGGAGGTTGCATCGTCGGCACCTTGTGGCTGCTGCGGCGCCGCGCGCTGCTGTGGAAGCGCGCGATCGTTGCCGGCGCGATCGTCGCCGGCATCAATGCCCTGGCGCTGATCGCCAGCGCACCGCAGGCCTGGTTTTCCTATGACACGGCTCAGCCGGTGTGGGTTTTCTGGGCGGCACAAGTCGGTCTGTCCCTGCTCTTGTTTCTTGTCGGCTCGCTCGGCCTGGCGCTCGTATTCATGGCCGCGGAGGGATTGTCGCGCCTGGCGTTTCCCGACCATCCGCAGCTGTGGCGCATCTGGTCGGGCGAGGCGGCGCCGACGCCGGCCATCCTTGGCCGCACCTTGGGCGGCTACCTCTTTGTCCCGATCGAGCTCGCGTTGATCGCTGCATTTTATTTCATGACCAACCGCTACTTTGGATGGTGGCAGCCTTCGGAGTCGCTTACCGATCCCAACATTCTAGGCAGCGCGTTGCCCGCGCTCGCGCCCATAGGCATGGCATTGCAGGCGGGATTCATGGAGGAGTGTCTTTTTCGCGCGGTGCCCTTGTCGATCGCCGCCCTGATCGGGCGCCGTTTTGGTCATCGAAGCCTGCTGATCGGCCTGACGCTCGTGTTGCAGGCGGTGATCTTCGGCGCCGCACACGCGAACTATCCCGGCTTTCCGGCGTACTCGCGGCTGGTCGAGCTGGTGATTCCCGCATTCATCTGGGGGCTCGTCTTTTTGCGTTTTGGGTTGCTGACGACGGTGATCCTTCACGCCGTATTCGACCTTGTTCTGATGTCGATACCGGTTTTTCTCGTCGAAGGCTCCGGCAGTGGGTTCAATCAGGCGCTTGTTCTCGCCGCGGGACTGGTGCCTCTCGCAATCGTCGCTTTGCACCGGGTACGCGCAGGAAAGTGGCTGGAGCTGCCGGCGATCCTTCGCAACGGTGCATGGCTGCGCGGCGCGGCCGTCGCCGAGGTCGTCGCGGCACGCACCCGCGCTCAGGCAGGGCACTGGACCACTCTCGCACAACGCGCGCTGCCCGCGCTTGGAGTTGCGGGGTTGCTGGCGATCGCCTTCGGTGCCGACTTCCACAGCGACGCGCCGCCGTTGCAAATCGACCGGGCCAAGGCCGAAGAGGCCGCCGATGCCGCGCTCAAGAATCGCGGGATCATGCTCGGGCCCGAATGGCGGCAGGCCGCCGCCACCAAGCTCGCGTCGGAAGACGCCACCTGGCTCTGGCACAAGTTCGTGTGGCGCGAAGGCGGGCGCGACGCGTACGCGCATTTGATCGGGAGCTGGCTTGCGCCTCCGCTGTGGGAGGTGCGTTACGCGCGCTTCGAAGGCGGAGACGTTGTCGATCGCTCCGAGGAATGGCGCGTGACCGTTGCGGGGGACGGCGCGGTACGCCAGGTAAGACATCAGTTGCCGGAGCGAGCGCCGGGAGCAAAGCTCTCGCGCGATGAGGCTCGGATCATCGCCCGGAAGGAAGTCAGTCAACGCTTCGAGCTCGATCCGGAGGCACTGCGCGAAGTCTCGGTGAAAGACGATCCGCAGCCGGCGCGCAACGACTGGAAGTTCACGTTCTCCGATCCGCGCGTCGACGCCGGGATTGGCGGAGAAGCGCGTGTCGGCGTCGATATCGCTGGCGCCGAAGTCGTGAGCTCGGGGCGCTACGTGTTCGTTCCCGAAGCGTGGCAACGCGCCGAAACGGATCGCGCGGGACGACTCGGGGTGGCCAAGAACATTGTTGCGATGGCGATCGTCGTCGTGGTCATTGCCGCGCTGATCGCGTCCATCGTTGCCTGGAGCCGCTCGCGTTTCGATCGGCGGGCGTTCTGGATCGCGGCCTCACTGACGCTGTTGGCGGCGGCGATCAATACCGTCAACCAATGGCCGCTGCTTGGAATGCGGCTGTCGACTACGGAGCCGGTGACCACGCAGGTGAGCCTGTATCTTGCGGGCATCCTGCTGACAACGGTGCTCTCGGCGCTGCTCGGCGGCCTCCTTGCCGGAGTCGCATCATTCGCCGCGCGCGCGCACGTCGAGCCCGGACTGACGCAAAAGACGCTTTGGATGCGCGGCGCCGGCGCGGCATTGTTCATACTCGGTGTCGAAGCACTGCTGGGCCGCCTTTCGCCCGACATGGCCCCAACCTGGCCGTCGTACAAGGTCGAGGAGCTGTGGGTGCCCTGGCTCGGACGCATCTCCGGAACGCTGACCTCGGCCTTGATGATGATGACGATCACGGTGATCGTCCTTTACTGGCTGGACCGTCTGACCGCGGGGTGGACGCGCCGGCGCGCGCTCGGTGTCGTCGTGCTGGTGCTCGCGCAGGCCGCCATGGCTGCCGCCAACGCCGATCAATGGATCGAAGTCGTCGCAGCGGGCGTGGTTGGCGGGGCGTTGGCAACGCTGATATATGCGACCGTCCTTCGCTTCGATCTTCGCATCGCGCCGGCGTTGATCGCGGTTTACCTCGTCGTCGGTTTCATCGGCGACGCGGCGCAAAAGCACACCACGCAGGCGACGATGCTGGCGCTCATCGCGAGCGCGACTGCGCTTGCGCTTGCATTGGCGGTAACGCGCTATCTGCTGCAGCCCGGCGAGAGAACCGTAGCGTGGGCGACGGCCGATTGAAGCCGGCCGTGCGGAAATCGGCTTCTACTGGATCTTCACCCAGTACGGCATGACCTGATTGTCGGCGCGGTGAACCGCGGTGACATTGCTGCGCGCCGCCCAGGGAATGACCTGCCGGTGCAGCGGAAGATGGTTGATCTCGGCGGTGTGCGCCGCCACCGCGTCGCGAATTTCCTTGAGCCGGACGTCGGGATTCATGTCGACCTTGATTTTCGCGACCAGCTCGTCGAGCTTCGGATTCGTGTAGCGGCCATAGTTGTAGTCGCCGTCGCCCTTCCCGTTGTAGCTCGACAGCACAGGCTGGAGGATGAAGATGCCGTCGATCGTGGGGCCGCCCCAGCCGAGCATGTACATGCTGGTATCGGTCTTCTCCAGCTTGGGGAAATAATTCGCGCGAGGCATCGCGTTGACACTGACCCTGACGCCGATCTGGGCCCACATTGCGGCCAGCGCCTGACAGATTTTCTCGTCGTTGACGTAGCGGTTGTTGGGGCAGTCGAGCGTCACTTCGAAGCCGTCGCCGTATCCCGCTTCGGTCATCAGCTGCTTGGCCTTGACACGATCGAAGGCGAGCCGCTTTTCGAGCTCCGGAGTCGTTTGCGCCGGCGACGGCAACAGCGCGCCTGAAGGCTGCGAAAGACCGCGCATGGTGTTGGCCTTGATAGCGTCGATGTCGATCGCCTGATAAAGAGCCTGCCGCACGCGCTTGTCCTTGAATGGGTTCTTGCCTTTGACGCTCGAATACAGGAGCTCGTCGCGTTTCTGATCCATGCCGATGAACACGATGCGGTTCTCGGAGCCCTCGAGCACTTTGATGTTCGGATCCTGTCTCAATCGCGGCACGTCCTGAGGCGGAGGATCGTTGATGAGATCGACTTCTCCGGACATCAGCGCCGCGACCCGGGTCGCATCGGAGACGATGGGGAGGTAGATCACCTCATCGGCATTGCCTTCGAACCAGCCTTCCTTGATGCCCCACCAGTTCGGATTCTTGGTCAGCACCGTCTTGATGTCGGGCTCGCGCGACTTGAGCATGTACGGGCCGGTGCCGTTGGCCTGGTGCGCGGTGATCATGTCCTCTTTTTGCGCGTAATTCTGCGGTTTGGTCGCGCGATTTTTTTCGCACCACGCACGGCTCATGATGTTGATGGTGTTGATGTGCTCGAGCTCGATCGGGTTCGGGCCGCTGGTCGTGAAATCGACCGTCAGCTCGTCGACTTTTTTCGGAATGCCCGACGCATTGGCGTACACGCGGAGCTGCGAGCTGTCGGCGCGGGCACGTTCGAAAGAGAACACGACGTCGTCGGCGGTAAACGGCGAGCCGTCGTGAAACTTGACCCCAGGGCGCAGTTTGAAGCGCCATGTCGTCGGGTTGAGCTGCTCCCAGGAGGTGGCCAGCGCCGGTTCGAGCCCCAGCGTCTTGTTGCGCAGTATCAGCGGTTCGTAGACCAGGATGTTGATGTTGTTGGTCAGGTTCTCGTTCTGCGAATGCGGATCGGTGGTCTGCATGTCGCCGCGTCCGGCCCAACGCAGCGTCTTGGCGTCGAGCACTCCGAGGCCAAGCGTCGTCAAAGCAAGGGTCAGCAAAGCTAGGCGCAGCATGGCCATGACTCCGTACTAAAAGAAGGGAAACCATCATAACCCGGGCTCGCCGCGCCGCGATAGAATGCCGCCCCGAACGTTTGTCGAACATGCGATCCCACTCCACCCTTGACCGGCTAGACCAGCTCGTCGCCGAACTGCGCGATGGCATGGCTGCCGACCGTGCCTCATTGACGCGCAGCATCGAGCGATTGCGAAGGGGCGGCGCGCCGCCGGCCGAGTTCGAGCGCGTCGCCCGGGCGGTCGCCGCCTCGCGCGATCGCGCGTCGCGCCGCGCGGCACGCGTCCCGCGAATCGTTTACCCGCCGGAGCTCCCGGTGTCGGCGCGGCGCGACGACATCGCCGCCGCAATGCGCGCGCATCAAACGATCATCGTCTGCGGTGAGACCGGCTCCGGCAAGACCACGCAGCTGCCCAAGATCTGCCTCGAGCACGGGCGCGGCATCCGCGGCCTGATCGGGCATACGCAGCCGCGACGCATCGCCGCGCGCAGCGTCGCGACCCGGATCGCGCAGGAGCTGGCCACGCCGCTGGGAGAGATCGTCGGCTACAAGGTGCGCTTCAGCGACCAGACGCGTCCCGACGCGTATATCAAGTTGATGACCGACGGCATCCTGCTGGCCGAGACCCAGTCCGAGCGCATGCTCGCCGCCTACGACACGATCATCATTGACGAAGCGCACGAGCGGAGCCTGAACGTCGATTTTCTGCTGGGATACTTGAAGCAGCTGCTTCCGCGCCGGCCGGATCTCAAGCTGATCATTACTTCTGCGACGCTCGATGCGGACCGCTTCGCCCGCCATTTCGGTGACGGAACGACGAGCGCGCCGGTGATCGACGTCGAGGGACGCATGTTCCCGGTCGAGATTCGCTACCGCCCCCTGGGTGCGGGCGAGGACCCGGCCGGTGAAAATGAAGCCGATGACGAGGAGGCGCTCGAAGAGGCAATCGTTGGGACCGCTGAGGATCTGTGGCGCGAGGGTGCGGGCGATATCCTGGTGTTCCTCCCCGGCGAGCGCGAAATCCGGGAGACCGCCGAGCTCCTGTCGAAGAGTCTCGCGCGGCGCCCGTACGCGTCCTCGATGGAGATCCTGCCGCTGTTCGCGCGGCTGTCGGTGGAGCAGCAGCAACAGGTGTTCGCGCCGAGCCACGGGCGCCGCATCGTTCTTGCCACCAACGTCGCGGAGACTTCGCTCACCGTGCCCGGGATCCGCTACGTGATCGATTCGGGACTCGCGCGGATCAAGCGTTACTCGCTGCGCAACAAGGTGACGCTGCTGCAGATCGAAAAGGTCTCGCAGGCGGCCGCCAATCAGCGCGCCGGGCGCTGCGGCCGCGTCGCTGCCGGCGTATGCGTGCGTCTCTACGACGGCGCCGACTTCGCCGCGCGTCCCCGGTACACCGAGCCTGAGATCCTGCGCTCGTCGCTGGCCGCGGTGATACTGCGCATGGCGTCGCTCGAGCTGGGCGAGGTCGTTTCGTTTCCGTTCCCCGAGCCGCCGAGCGCGCGCGCCATCGCCGATGGCTATCAGCTGTTGCAGGAGCTCGGCGCGGTCGACCTTCAACGCGTCCTCACACCGCTCGGCAAGGAGCTCGCCAAGCTGCCGGTCGATCCGCGGATCGGCCGCATGATTCTTGCCGCGAGGGACGCCGGCTGCCTTGCCGAAATGCTGGTCATCGCCAGCGCCCTGGCGGTGCCCGATCCGCGCGATCGCCCCATGGACAAGCGGCAGGCGGCCGATCAGGCGCACCTGCGCTTTCGCGACGAGCGTTCCGATTTCCTGAGCCTGATCGCGCTCTGGCAATTCTTTACCGATGCACTCGCCGACAAGCTGCCGCATCGCCGCCTGGTCGAGCACTGCCGGGCGCATTTCGTGTCCTATTTGCGGCTGCGCGAATGGCGCGACCTTCACCGGCAGCTCTCCGAACAAGTCGCCGAGCTCGGCTGGACCTGGAGCGAAAAGCTTCCCGGCGCGGTCGACGCCGCGCGCTACGCGACGATCCATCGCGCGCTACTTGCCGGCTTGCTTTCGAACATCGGCGCCAAGGCCGACAGCGCGTCCCCGGGCGACGGGCAGTATCTCGGTGCGCGGGGGATCAAGTTCTTCCTGCACCCAGGCTCCGGCATCGCAAAGAAGCCGCCGAAATGGGTGCTTGCTGCCGAGTTGACCGAGACCACGCGGCTGTACGCGCGCTGCGCGGCGAGCGTCGATCCCGCCTGGATCGAGGAAGTCGCCGGTGACCGGGTCGACAAGACCTATTTCGATCCCCGCTGGGACGCCGCGCGCGGCGAAGTCGTCGGCGCCGAGCGGGTCGCGCTTTACGGCCTTACGCTGATGGCACGGCGGCAAGTGTCCTTCGGCGCGGTCGATCCCGGGGCCGCTCGCGAAGTCTTCCTGCGCGAAGCGCTAGTCGCCGGCGAGCTGGTGACCAAGGCACCGTTCTTCATTTTCAACCGACAATTGGCGGACGACATCGCCGAGCTCGAGCACAAGGCGCGGCGCCAGGACGTGCTGGTCGACGACGAATCCATCTACGCGTTCTACGCTGCTCGAATTCCTGCCGACGTCTGCACGGCGGCATCGTTCGAGCGCTGGCGCCGCGACGCGGAGCGCGGCCATCCGCGCCTGTTGTTCATGACACGCGAGGAGCTGATGCGTCACGGCGCCTCGGGCGTGACCGAAGCGCAATATCCCGAGCACCTCGAGATGGCGGGCGTGCGGCTGCCGCTTAAATACCGCTTCGCACCGGGGCATCCACTCGACGGTCTGACGCTGTCCGTGCCGCTCGCGCTTCTCAACCAGGTCGATGCGGCACGGCTGTCATGGCTGGTCCCGGGAATGATCCGCGAAAAGGTGACTTGGTACCTGAAGGCATTGCCCAAAGCCTGGCGCCAGCGGCTCACCCCGCTGACCGAAGTCGTGACTGCCTTTCTCGAAGCGCAATCGCACGATGTTGCGACTCGATCAGCGCATTCCAGCGAGGCGACCGATGCGCCGGGCGAGCTGACCGATGCGCTGCGCGTGTTTTGCGCCGAGCGCCTCGGGGCTACCGTGCCGATCGACGCATGGGATGGGTCGGAGGTGCCGGCGCATCTTCGCGTCAACGTCTGCGTGGTCGACGCCAATGGCCGCGAGCTCGGCAGCGGTCGCGATCTTCCCGCGCTCAAGGCGCAACTCGGCGAAGCGGCGCAATTGACCTTTTCCGCCGCCGGTCTGGCGTTCGAGCGCGCGGACATCAAGACCTGGGACTTCGGCGATCTGCCGGAATCGCTGGTCATCGAACGGGAAGACAGGAAGCTCACCGGCTACCCGGCGCTCGTCGACCAGGGCGAAAATGTTTCGTTGAAGCTCCTCGATACACGCGGCGCCGCCGACGCATCGACCCGGGTGGCCCTTCTGCGTCTGCTCAAGGCGCAGTTCAAGGATGCCCTGCAGCGGCTGGAGAAGCATCCGCTGGGCTTCACCCAAACCGCCCTGATGCTGAAGCCCGCGATCCCGACCGACGCCTTGCTTGGCGACGTCGTGGCCGCGATCTGCGACCGCGCGTTCATTGGTGAGGACCCGCTGCCCCGAACCGAAGACGCTTATGCCGATCAGGTCAAGCGCGCACGAGTGCGACTGCCCGCGGTCGCCGAGAGCGCGTTCCGCTTGCTTGCCGCGATCGCGGTTGAATACCACACCCTCTCACAACGCATCGGCGCTTTGCCCCGAGCCCAAGCTCGTCTCGCCGCGGAGCTGCGCGCGCAACGCGATGCCTTGCTCCATCCCGGGTTCCTTTCCGAGACTCCCTGGCCCCAGCTTGCCCACCTCCCGCGATATCTGAAGGCACTCCAGCGCCGACTGGCGAAATATGTTGAAAACCCGGCGCGCGACGCCAAACATGCACAAGCGGTCGCAGAGCTCTGGCAACGATATGCGCAACGCCGCGCCGCCAACGCGGCAGCGCGCAAGGAAGAGCCCGCCTTGGAGGCCTTTCGCTGGCAAATCGAAGAACTCAAGGTATCCCTTTTCGCCCAAGAACTCAGGACGCCCCAGCCGGTGTCATACAAACGTCTGGAAAAAGCATGGACGGAGCTTTCGCGCGGATAAGTGGTGATTTTTCACGTTGGCGCCTCTAAACCGCGCGTGATACAGTAACTTGCCGATCAGTGGGCCCGAAGTGGGCCCTCGGCGAACGCGTCGGGGGAAGACAGGGGTGGCGCAATCGTCGTCACGCTTGCCCCCGACATCCGGCAAAGGACAGGGTGACCGCCACAACAACTTCCGGCGAACGGACCGTCCGTCGTCAGGTGCCGAAGGATCTGGCCAGAATTCTCGGCGACTGCCGGGACTTGGCCATTCATCGGCTGCTGTTGTCGTTTACATCCCTGCTCGACCGGGTCGGGGATCTGCTCATGGCACGCGCCGAGCGCTCCGATATCCGCGAAGAGCAGACGCTTTGCCTCGATTCGCGCGCCATCCTGATCAAGGAACGCAACACTCTGATGGTGGATTTCGAGCACAGCCTGCGCAGGCTGGTCGACGAGCGCATGGCCGGCAAGACCGACGCCAAGGAGCATTTTTCGCAGGTCGAGGTCAAGAAGCTGACGCTGGTCGACACCAGCGCCATGGATGAATCGGTTCTTTCCAGCAACATCATCCGCGTCGTAGAGAACCAGTGCGAGACCGAGCTGCGGGAGCTCAATCGAGGCATCGGTTACCTGCTCGGCCGGCCCGACCTCGAAACCCACACCAATCCGCTCGCCCCGACCACCATCGTCGAGGCGTTCACCGAGGCGCTTCACGGCATCGGCGGCGACGAGCGCATCAAGCTGGCCATCCTGAAGGAGCTCAACCACACTTCGCTCGGCGATATCAACGCGATCTATGCGGATCTGAATCGCCACATCGAAGGCTTGCAGATTTTGCCCAAGCATCGGGCGGCGGCGATCACCCGCTCTCAAGCGGCCGACCGCGTGCACGGCGAGGGCAAGGGCGAGCAGGATGCGGGACCGGCTCCCGAGATCGATCTGATGGCGGTGCTGCAGCGCCTGGTCAATGCGAACATGGCGATGCGGTCCCCAGCGGCGAGAATGCCCGCCGGCTTGCCGCCGGGAGGTATCCAGGTGCCGTCGCTGGATGGCGCCGGGCCGCCCTCGGTCAGCATGGGTTTTCCGGCCGGCGCTTTCGGCTTTGGCGCCGGCGGCGGTGCAGGCGCTCAGATGGGCCAAGCGGGCGGCCGGCGCATTGTGATCACGCCCGAACTGGCCGATGCGCTGGGTCGCCTGCAGCATGGCGAGACGGGGTTCGATTTTGGCGGCGCGCCCTTGCATGTCACCGGACTCCAGCAGGACATGCACAATGTCCTGCGCGATATACAGGAGTCGCCGCTCGGCGAACGTGCCAACCAGCTCGAGGCAATGACCATCGAGCTGGTGGCGATGCTCTTCGATTTCATTTTCGAGACGCGCGACCTTCCGGACAGTATCAAGGCGCTGGTCGGCCGCTTGCAGATACCGGTGCTGAAGGCGGCGATGCTCGACGGCGCCTTCTTCTCCAAGAAATCGCATCCGTCGCGACTACTGGTCAACGCGCTGGCGGACGCCGGCATCGGCTGGTCGCCGACGATGGGCCAGGACGACCCCCTGTATCGCAAGATCGAACAGATCGTTCATCGTATCCTCGACGACTTCACCGACGATGTCGCCTTGTTCGACGAGCTGCGAAAGGACTTGGAGGCCTTCCTCGCCGACGAGGAGAGAGCCGCCGAGCTCACCATCCAGTCGACCGCCGACGAGATCAATCAGCGCGACCATCAGGAAATCGCGCAGTTGGTCGCCCGGTCGGAAATCGAGCGCCGGCTGCGGGAGTTTCCGGCGCCGAACTTCCTGGCTTCGTTTTTGCGCGACAAGTGGACGGGGACGCTCACCCAGCTCTATCTTCACGAAGGCGAGGAAAGCGAAGCATGGATGTCGGCGCTCTCGACGCTCGACGATCTGATATGGAGCGTTCAGCCCAAACGAGTCTCCGACGACCGCAGGAAGCTGGTGGCGATGCTGCGCAACCTGCTGAAGCAGCTTCATGGCGGTCTGCATAAACTGACCTGGGAGGCGGGAGAGCGCGAACGCTTCATGTCGAATCTGGTGGAAGCGCACGCCGCGGCGGTCAAGCCCAGCCTGGCATCGACTCCGCTCCCGACTGTGGCGGTGGCCGAAGCGGCAACCGTGGCTGCCGAGGAGGCGACCGCCAAGGGCGACATCGAGGCAGCAACCAAGGCGCGCGCGCTGGCCGAGGCGATGACGCCAGCGCTGCCGGCACCGGAACCGGAGTCTGTGCCGGAGCCGGTCCAGGATCGCTTCGCCGAAGTCGCGGCCAGCCTCGAGCGGGGCATGTGGGTCGAATTCGAGGGCGAAGATGGGCACCTCGCATTCGCCAAGCTGGCGTGGGTCAGTCCGTTGCGCGGGACCTATCTGTTTACCAACCGCCAGGGTCAGAAGGCGGTGTCGCTCACCGCCGACGAACTGGCCGAACGATTCCGCGGCGACCGCGCGCGATTGGTCGAAGCCGCGCCCCTGGTCGACCGCGCCTTCGTCAGCATGATGGCGAAGCTGGAAGAGAAGTTCGGCAGCGAAGCTGCACCGGCGCAGCCCGCCTGAAGCCGGATCGGCTAACCGCCGCTCGGAGGTTCTGAGCTTGTAGCTGGCGGCGACGCAAGCGCTTCGGCAATTTCGGCGACGAGCTCAGGTCCCTTGTAAATGAGCCCCGTATAGATCTGCACCAGCGCGGCGCCGGCGGCAATTTTCTCCTCGCGTCCGCGCCGG
>Ga0210402_10000669_pt1 | contig 37844 bp, 32 predicted proteins | sample IncBWC7MmetaG_FD_161055 | JGI IMG/M metagenome (GOLD analysis project Ga0210402, IMG submission 161055) | Forest soil microbial communities from Barre Woods Harvard Forest LTER site, Petersham, Massachusetts, United States - Inc-BW-C-7-M | ecosystem: Environmental > Terrestrial > Soil >...
GGAAACCGCGGGAATGCCGTGGTGGTGGCGGAATTTCTGGACGCGCATAAGTTCGCGCACGTGGTTCACGACCCGGTGATGAAGTCGTCGAGCGGGACGGAGCTGCTGGATGCGGGCGGAATTAAATTTGTCGCTACGGAATTGCTAAAACGCTCGAGTGTGATCACGCCGAATATCGCGGAAGCCGAGGTGTTGACGGGATTGACGATCAAAGATGTGGCGGACATGGAAGCGGCAGCGCGGAAACTGGTGGAGATGGGCGCCCTGGCGGTGATTGTGAAGGGCGGCCACATGGAAAAGGCCGTTGACGTGTTGTTCGACGGGAAAGAGATGCACCACCTGGGCGGAGACCGGGTGAAGGTGGAAAACACGCACGGGACGGGATGTACATTCGCCTCGGCAATTACGGCGCAACTGGCGGCGGGAAGACCGTTGCTGGAGGCCACGACACTGGCAAAGGCGTATGTGATGAAAGCGATGGAGAAGGCCTACCCAGTCGGCAAAGGCCGATTGCCGCTCGACCACTTTTACCGCATGAAGATCGAGCCGCTGGCGCGGGGAACGCATGAGGTGCCGCAGCACGGATTGCACCCGGCAGCGGAACCCGCCGCGCACTGACGCGAAAATTCAAAGCAGTAATCCTCTAAAGGGCCAACTTGGGCAAGGAGGGTCTATGCAGAAGATTTTTCGGTGCACTGGATGCCAGCGGGGCATGCGGATTGTGGGATCCACCGGATTGGGCAAACACGTCGAACGCACAGCCGTCTGCCCCTACTGCAAGAAGAAAAACAAGGTGACCTGGCCTCGCGGCGATGAGTTCAACGTGCAGCGTGTCGGGTCAAAATAAAAATAAAGTTCCTCCCAAGTAATTCCTTCACCAACCCCCGCCACCGCCTCCTCCCCCTCCTCCGCCGGAACCACCGCTCCCGCCGCCACCATTCGAGCCGGGCGCAGATGATGAAGATGAAATCGCGCTGGTGAGTGAACTTCCAAAAGACGAAGCGAAGCCTGCGCCACTAAAGCTGTTCCAGGAGGACCCGGAGTAGAACGATGGCGTGTACGCAGAGCCAGAACTGCCTGGCGTCGTTCCTGTGGCCGCGAGAATCCCTGAAAATTTATTGCCCCAAGCCTGTTCGACGTCGAGGGCCAAGGCGTAGGGCAGGAATTTTTCGAACACTTCGGGCGTTTGCTGCGGAGGTGCGGCGCGATTCAGGCGGTCGCCGTCAACAGAGCCGAGAAACATTTTGAAGCCCTCCACCTGATCCATCAGGCGCCGCCCGGCGAAAGTGGGTGCTTTCATCAGATGAACGAAAACACCATGAAGAATTCCCGTGGCAATCAGAAAGATACCGAAGGAAAGCGACGTGAGTTTTGTGAGAAAAAAGAGTCCCATGGCTTCGCCGCCCAGGAAAGGGAGGGAGAAAAGAGTGAGAAAAAGTGCTCTGCTCCCACTTACGAGCGCGGAATTGCCGCCGCGAAGGACTTCTCGCCAGGCAGCCAAGGCACCGAGAACCAGGGCGGAGACGGCGACCGTCCAGATCGTAAGCCACAAGGCCATGAACAACCCGCCAATTGTTCCAGCAAAGCCCAGACTTGCGAAGTAAGCGAGCGCTACAAGCAAGGAAATGAAAAACGCGGGAATCAGATAGCGCGAATTGGTAAGGAAGTAGGTCTTTTCTTCGGCGGTCTTGAGCCACTTTTGCGTCGCAACCATGGCGCTCTTGATTAAGGTGTGATTCGTCTGTTGAAGGAGAAGTTCATGTCGTCCCTCGAATAATGCGGAGGCAATCTGCTTTTCGTCGGCAGTGAGGGCGCCGTCGTCTTTTCCGCTGAGTGTGAGCCTGTAGGCGCCAGATTCTTCGGTGATTTTCAGGAAGCCGCGCACGGCCATATCGAGAATGGCGGCGGCAAAAGTTTTATTGTCGTAACCCATGCGCATCAGGTAGCGCATTGCGGAGGGAGAAAGATTCGCGGGAGGCTCGTAGAGCGCCATGATCACGCCGCGTGCGGGATCGCGGCCGACGACAGACCAGGCGATGAGGTAGTAGAGCAAGGTGATGAGAAAACCGGAGGCGAGAAGCAGGGCACCGCGATTGTCGCGAAAGAAGAATTCCAGATTCTGCGAAAAAGTGGGAGGAGTGATGTAGCCCTTGGGCCACATGAGCAAGACGCTGAGGCCTTCGTGGGGGGAAAGCGCGCTTTGGGCGGTGAACTGGAAAGCGGCGTCTTCCCTGGACGAAGTGAGTTGCGATTCGCGCGAGCCTCGTGGACCGGTGAAGCCGGAGAAAGTCACCCTGTCCGCGGGAATGTTTGCGGGAAGGTGGACCGTCGCGCTGGCAGCGTCGATGGGAAAATCCCAACCATTGCCGGTGACGTTCCAGAAAAGTTCGTCGTGGTCCTTGTAGAAACCGAGCTGGCGATTGGTGGTGTAGGTGAGCGTGTAAATATGTCGGCCGGAATTGACGAGTGAGCTGGGGTTGCCGAGGTAGATGCGTTTGCCGTTGAAGTGGTCCTCGACGCGGAACTGCTCCGGAGCGGAATCACAAGTAGCGGAGAGCATTTGGAAACCGACGACGTAGCGATTGTTGAAGGGATCCTTATAGCTCGTGGGGAAATCGCGAAAAATCCCATGGCGAATTTGATGGCCCCCGCTGACGACAGTGATGGTTTCCGTGACCTGCAGGGAACCGTCGTCTTCGAGCGTAATGTCGCTGTGGTAGTCAAGGATATGTTCAGACTGGGCGTGCGCCGAGAGAGCGGCGAACGAGCTGAGGTACGCGAAGAAGAGAAAACGAATTGTTGCGGGGACGCGCATGGAGCCTGATACGTACAGTGTAGAGGCACCGGGAACAATTCAGCTAATGGCTGAGGCTCGACGGTAAATGGCAATTGGGTGACAGGTGAATTGGCGGATAATTCCACTCTGCGGGAAGCAAAGATATGGTTTGATTTTTGTTTGGCAAGAGTCGGGAGGCTTCTTGGATTCAAGAAAGCTGGGTGGAATTCTGATGGCGGGACTGGGAGTCTCGCTGATTGTTATCGTGATTTTGATACCGCGGGTTCCACAGCCAGCGACCTATCACAACTTTGCCGACCATCGAGGATGGCTGGGTATTCCAAATATTGGGGACGTGGTCTCGAACTTGGGTTTCGCGCTTGTCGGCATTCTGGGTTTGTATGCAATGCTGCGCCGGCCGAGCCAGATTCGCTTTCTGGATCCAAGAGAGAAGTGGCCATACCTCATTATTTTCTTTGGACTATTACTCACGGCGGCGGGCTCTTCGTATTACCACCTGGCTCCCGACAATGCGCGGCTGGTGTGGGATCGTTTGCCAATGACGATTGTCTTTATGAGTCTGGTCGCCACGCTGATTGCGGAGCGAATCAGCGTGCAGGTGGGTTTATGGTTGCTGCCTTTCCTGCTGGCGATTGGGGCGGCGAGTGTCCTGCAATGGCGGTGGAGCGAACTGAATGGCCGGGGCGATTTGCGCTTTTACGCAGGCGTGCAGTTATACGCCATGCTGGCCGTGATTCTGGCGATTTTCCTGAAGTCACGGTACACGCGGGGGAGCGACCTGGCGGTGCTCGCGGCGTTTTACGTGCTCGCAAAGATCACGGAGACATTCGACAAGCAGATTTTCTCAATCGGCCACGCGATGAGCGGACACACGATCAAGCACATTGCTGCAGCGGTCGGAAGTTACTGGATTTTGCGGATGTTAGAGAAAAGAAAACCCATAGTCGAATAGCAAGCCGCCAAATTAAGCGCGGTGAACAAGTCTGCCGGCAACGATGGTAGCCGCGGGGCCACCCTTGAAGTTGCGACCGTCGAACGGCGAGTTGCGGGATTTGCTGGAGCTTTCCTTTACACGGTACGTCCAGGGACGATCGTAAGAAAAAATCGTGACATCGGCAGGTTCGCCAGGTGTGAGTTTGCGATCCTTGCCGAGAACACGGGCAGGGCCGGTGGTGAAAAGTTCGACCATTCGCATGAGCGGGATACGGTTGGTGTGGACGAGCTCTTCGAGCGCGAGTCCGATGGCGGTTTCGAATCCGAGGATGCCGAAAGGCGCCTTATCGAATTCAACATCCTTGATCGCCGGCTCGTGCGGGGCGTGATCCGTGGCGATGGCGTCGACGGTGCCGTCGGCGAGGCCGGTTAGGAGAGCTTCGCGATCCTCGCGCGCAGCGAGTGGCGGATTCATTTTGAAGCGGGAGTCGTAGGTGACGTCCTCGTCGATCAACGTAAAGTGGTGTGGGGTGACTTCGCAAGTGACGCGCAAGCCTTGTTTTTTGGCGAAGCGGACCTGTTCAAGAGAAGCTTTCGCGGATAAGTGCGCGATATGCAGCCGCGCGTCGGTAAGCTCAGCGAGCTGGACGTCGCGGGCGACACAGACCGATTCCGCGGCGGCGGGCATGCCGGAAAGACCCAGTCGAGTGGAGGCAATGCCTTCGCGCATGACGGCGCCGGCGGCAAGGGAGACGTCCTCCGCGTGCTCGATGACGGGAAGATCGAGGCTGCGACAATAGTCCATAATCTGGCGCGCAAGTATGGCCGTGGCGATGGGTTTTCCATCGTCAGAGACGGCGACGATGCCGGCGTCGCGCATGGCCGCAATTTCGGAAATGTCTTCACCCTTGCTGCCAACGCTGGCGGCACCGATGGGCCAGACCCGGACGTGGCCATGCACCTTTGCGCGATCCACGATGAAGCGGGTGATGGAGGCGTTGTCGTTCACGGGCCGGGTGTTGGGCATGCAGCAGACGGCGGTGAATCCTCCGCGCGCGGCGGCCTTGGTGCCGGTTTCGATGGTTTCAGAATTTTCCTGCCCCGGCTCGCGAAGATGCACATGCATGTCAATGAAACCGGGGGCGACGACGAGGCCGGTGGCATCAAATACTTCGGCGTCGTTTGCGCGGGAGATTTTCCCGGGAGCGGCGATTTCGGAGATGGTTTCTCCATCAATCAGAATGTCGCGGACCGCGTCGGTTTTGGATGCCGGATCGAGGACGCGGCCGTTCTTAATCAGAAGCATGAGCGGATTCCTTGGATTTGGCGTCGGGTTTTACTTCGAGAGCGGGATGCGTGCCTTCCGAGGCGCCGACCATCAGCAGGTAAAGAATCGCCATGCGGGTGGCGACGCCGTTGGTGACTTGTTCGAGGACGGCGGATTGCGGGCCGTCCGCAACTTCGGGAGTGATTTCCGTGCCGCGATTGATCGGCCCCGGATGAAGAATCAGCGCCTCAGGCTTGGCGAGTTTCATGCGCTCGGCGTTGAGCTGATATAGCAAGATGTAATCGCTCTGTGAAAGAGAAGGTTCGTGCAGGCGCTCGGTTTGCACGCGGAGGACGATGATGACGTCGGCGTCCTCAAGGGCTTCTTCGACGCGGTAGACGCAACGGATCGGTGTGCCCGGAGGGCCGATTCTTTCCAGTTCGTGGGGAACCCACATCGCCGGGCCACACAGCGTGAAGCGGCAGCCGAATTTGCCGAGGAGATGGATGTTGGAGCGGGCGACACGGGAGTGGGCAATGTCCCCGAGGATGGTGACGTTTAGATTGTTGAGGTGGCCGACGCGATCGCGAATCGTGAGCGCATCAAGCAATCCTTGTGATGGATGCTCGTGGGTGCCGTCGCCGGCGTTGACTACTGGAATTTCCAGATGCCGGGCCACGAAATCGGCCGCGCCGGAGGATCCATGGCGCATAACGAAGCAGTCCGGGCGCATGGCGTTGAGGTTGTTGGCGGTGTCTAAGAGCGATTCGCCTTTTTTGAGGCTGGAGGCTTCGGCCTGGAGGTTCATGGTGTCCGCGCCGAGGCGCGAGGCGGCAGTGGCGAAGCTGAGGCGAGTACGAGTTGAATTTTCAAAGAAGGCCAGTGCGACCGTTTTGCCACGAAGAGTGGCGAGCTTTTTGAGGGGGTGGCGCTGAATTTCCTGGAAAGGTTTGGCTTGATCGAGAAAGAAGGTGAGTTCGTCCGCGGAGAGCGGTTCAAGAGCCAGCAGATCGCGAAAACGATAGGTCAAATTTGCACTCGATCGCACGCGAGGAGAAGCGAGCCTCGTCTGATTGGATAGTTTACGCGATGGGGGCGGGGACGCAAAGATATAGATATCAGATAACAGCGACCAGCGATCAGGGGGCAATGAGAAAAGCACATCCCTCACCCGCTGAAGGCGCGGGCCGGTGATGACTTGTTTTGTCAGACGGGGTACTAATCGATGCGGTCGACAAGGACGACGCGCTCTTCCTTGTCAATTTCGATGAGACGGACTTCGATGATCTCCGTATCGCTGGTTTGAACCGTGCGGCCGACGTACTGGGCTTCGATGGGCATTTCGCGGTGGCCGCGGTCAATGAGCACGCAGAGGGAGACACGCTTGGGGCGGCCGAGGTCGAACAGCCCGTTCATGGCGGCGCGAATGGTGCGGCCCGTGTAAAGGACGTCGTCAACGAGGACGAGGTCCATGCTGTCCACGGCGAAGGAAATATCCGAGGACTGCAAGACGGCCTGCGGTGCGACTTTGGAGAGGTCGTCGCGGTAAAGAGTGATGTCGAGAGTGCCGACAGGGACGTCAACACCGTCGATACCGCGCATGGCGCGCGCGATGCGCTGCGCGAGCGGCACGCCGCGGCGGCGGATGCCGATGAGGGCGAGGCTCTTCGTACCGCCGCTTTTTTCGACAATCTGGTGGGCAAGGCGCTGGAGCGTGCGGTCGATTTCGGCCGCGGACATCAACTGCGATTTTTCGACAATGCGCATGTTCGCGTAATGCTAGCACAAGTCGGGAAAACCGGAAGTGTTCGGATGAATCTGAAAGGAGATTCATGCCGGGAAAATGGCGGCGTGCTAGACTTTCGCGGAATTCGACAAGGAGATGGCTATGGGACGGAGGAAGGAATCGGCCCTGCAAATTTGCAGGGTGCTGGCGTTAGCGGCGGTCGGGATAGCGCTTCTCGCGAGCGGAGTGGAGGCGCAGGGGTCCAAAGCCCCGGCGGCTAAGAAGGCGGAAAAACCTGCACGGCCGAAACTGGTGGTGCTGCTGGTGGTGGACCAGATGCGCGGCGACTATGTAGATAAGTTTCGCGGGCAATGGAGCGGAGGGCTGAAGCGATTGCTCACGGAAGGCGCCTGGTTTCGGTCGGCGGCCTATCCCTACGCAGCCACGGAAACGTGCCCGGGACATTCCACGATTTCCACGGGTTCTTTTCCCGCGAGCCACGGGATGGTGGCAAACGCCTGGTGGGACCGTGAGCAGCAGAAGATGGTGACCTGCACGGCTGACCCCAATGCGAAGAACTCGGCGTACGCTGGCGGGAGCGCGAAGGGCGGCGATTCTGCGTGGAGGATGCAGATGCCGGCATTTGCGGAAGAGCTGAAGTTCCAGACCGGCGGCGCGAGCCGGGTGGTGACATTTTCGGTGAAGGCGCGGTCGGCAATCACGATGGCGGGCCACAAGGGTGACGCGGTGACGTGGATCGATCCGCCGGGCACTCTGGTGACCTCGTCGGTGTTCGGGACCATGCCGTTTGTGGAGGAGTTCGCAAAGAAAAATCCTGTGGCACAAGATTATGGGAAAACGTGGTCGGTGACTTTGCCGCAGAGCTCATATCTCTACGACGAAACTGCCGTTGGCGCGAGGGCCTTGGATGGGTGGACGACGACCTTACCGCATGCCTTACGCGGGAAAGAAGGCAGCGCCGGGCCGGATGCCGCGTTTTACGAGCAATGGGCCACCAGCCCGTTTGCCGACACCTATCTAACCAAGTTGGCGGAAACAGCAGTGGATTCGCTGGGGCTTGGGAAGAGCGGAGCGACGGACTTTCTTGGAGTCAGCTACTCGTCGGTCGATTACGTTGGCCACACCTTTGGGCCACGCAGCTGGGAGATTCAGGACATTCTTGTCCGGCTGGACAAGGATTTGGGGGATCTCCTCACATTTCTGGACAAGAAAGTAGGAGCGGGAAACTACGTGGTCGCGCTGACCGCCGACCACGGCGTGGCGCCAATTCCCGCGGATATGCAAAAGACGGGCGTGGATGCGGGAGTGCTCAGCCTGTCGGAGTTGCAGGAGCGGATCGAAAAGGCGCTGGAGCCGCTGAATTACAACAAACCGGTTGTGGCACGTATCGCGGGCAATGAGATTTATTTTTCAGAGGAAATCTATGGGCGGCTGAAAGCAGATCCTGCGGCCATGAAGTTTGCTCTGGATGCGATTTCCACGATGCGCGGAGTGGCGGCGGTTTACCGAGCGGAGGAATTGGGTAACGGCACAACGCCGATTGCCCAGTCACGGAAAGCAGTGGTGCTGAATTACTTTGCGGGGCGCAGCGGTGACCTATATGTTTTGCAGAAACCCTACTGGTTGACGGACAGCTCGGCGGAGGGCACCAAGCGCGCCACGGGGACCGGGCACGGGACACCCTACAACTACGATCAGCACGTGCCGGTGTTTTTTATGGGGTTTGGGATTCAGCCGGGAGAATATTTTGAGCCGGTGACCCCGGTGGATGTTGCCCCTACCTTGGCTGCCCTGACCGGAGTCACGTTGGCGACCCGGGACGGCCGAGTTTTGTCGGAAGCGCTGCGGAAACCGCCAAAGCAGGAGTAAGTGCGCTGAAATCACTGTAGCTCACCCCTTTGAGGGGTGAGGGTTTCCATTCGGCGAGAAAGATCGTGCCCTAGGCACGCAAATCCTCAGGCCCCCAAAACGGCCCTGAGCTACAGGAGGAAACCTCGCGGCCGTGGTTCGTGGTATCCTCCCGGAGAGTGAATCCTTCCGACCACGTTGACCTCAGCGTGCAGGTTGGCGCTCTGCGCCTCGCTAATCCCATCATTGCCGCCAGCGGAACCTTTGGATACGGGTTGGAGTTCGCTCATCTGGTGGACTTGAATCGCCTCGGCGGCTTCGTCACGAAGGGCATCTCCCTCCTACCGATCGAAGGCGCTCCCGCGCCACGGCTCTGCGATACTCCGTCCGGAATGCTGAACGCCGTCGGTCTTCAAAACGTAGGGGTCGAAGCTTTCGCCAAAGACAAACTCCCGCTGTTGCGAAAATACAACACTCACGTGATCGTGAACGTATTTGGCGTTTGCCAGGAAGACTACGTCGGAGTCATCCAGCGATTAGAAAGCGCCGAGGGAATCTCGGCCTACGAGCTGAACATCTCCTGTCCCAACGTCAAAAAGGGTGGCATACAGTTCGGCAGTGACCCTGCTCTTGTAGAGGAGGTAGTTGGAGCGGCGCGGAAGGCAGCGCAGAAGAGGCCGCTCTGGGTAAAACTGATGCCACTTGTTACAGACATTGGATTTATCGCCAAATCTGCCGAAAAAGCAGGGGCTGACGCCCTCACCGTGGCCAATACTTTTCCGGCAATGGCGCTCGATTTTAGAACCCAAAAGTCCCTCTTGGGGAACCTGACGGGAGGCCTCTCTGGCCCCGCCATCAAACCAATCACCCTCCGGCTCGTCTGGGAAGTAAGTAAAGCCGTGAAAATCCCCATCCTTGGGTTGGGAGGAGTGGAGACCGTCGCCGACGTCCTCGATTACGTCAGTGTAGGCGCCTCGGCAGTACAGGTCGGGACGGCCAGTTTCTCTGACCCAAAGGCCAGTGAGGCAATTGTGAGCGGTTTAGCGAAGGGCTTAAGTGATATTAAAATGTTTACTTTCAGTGAGTTAAGGGGACAATTTTCTCAAGAAAATAGTTGACATAATGCGGTTTTTTGGATACACTTTTTGTTAGTTTGTAGCGGATTAAACACACTATGAGACGACCACTCTTTGTAGCATGGGCCGCGATTCGTTGGGTGCCGCTAATGTTTTTGATCGCACCTGCAATGGAAGCACCCTTGGTGGCTTTGAAGAGCGAGCCTGTAAAGCCGATCAAGGTATGGGTTGGCAATGCCAGTTGGTATGGTCCCAACTTTGACGGCAAGAGGACCGCGAACGGTGAGCGGTTCAACGCCGAGAGCCTGACGGCTGCCCACCCGAACCTTCCGTTCGGATCGTGGGTGCGCGTCGTAAACACCCGCAACGGCAAATTTGAGGTTGTTCGTATTAATGACCGGGGTCCTTATCAAGAAGGACGCGAAATTGATGTATCCTATCGCGTAGCCCGGAAGATTGGCCTGATCAACTCGGGAGTCAGCCAGGTGCGGCTGGAACTGATGCAGCTGCCACCGAAGCGAACTCGAGACGACGGAAGCCAGAACTGACAAACTTCGGGCGCGTCCCCGACCTTGACCTTTGACGCCCATCCACGAAGCAGCCTGATTGTAGCGCTGGACTTCGATTCCCTATCCACCGCACTAAGATTTGCGAGTCAAATCTCCGATCTTGTCGGCATGTTCAAGATCGGCAGCCAGCTCTTTACTACCGCCGGGCCGGAAGCGGTCCGCCAAGTGGCAAAGCTTGGCGCAGACATCTTTCTAGATCTGAAATTCCATGACATACCGAATACAGTTGCAGGCGCCGTGCTGGCGGCAGCGGCTTTGCCTCGGCTGCAACTTGTGAATGTGCATGCCCTGGGCGGCACGGCGATGATGCACGCTGCGGTGCAGGCCGTGAGTGCGGGCGTTCCGATGGGCGCGGACCGGCCCCGACTGCTCGCCGTAACACTGCTCACCAGCATGGATGCGAAGACGGTTCGCGAGGTGGGGATTGGGGGGCCGCCCAACTCGCGCGTGGTGAAACTGGCGAAGCTCGCGCAAAAAGCGGGCGTGGATGGGGTGGTGGCTTCGGTGCAGGAAGCGAAAGCGATCCGCAAAGCCTGCGGCCGGGATTTTCTGATCGTGACGCCGGGTGTCCGCCCCAAGGGCAAAGACACGGATTCGCAAAAAGATGATCAGGCCCGCACAGCAACGCCACGGGAAGCGATCCGCGCAGGCGCTGATTTTATCGTGGTCGGACGGCCGATCCTGGCGGCAGCGGATCCGCGCGCTGCGGCCCAGGAAATTGTGGACGAAATCGCATCGGCGAAATCTTGAGGGCGTAAGTTGTGTGAGATCGGTCAGCATCATTTCCCTGTCCATTCATGAGTTATTCCACCAAAAGCATCATCGTCGGGACCGCGGGGCACATCGATCACGGGAAATCCACGCTGATCGAGGCGCTGACGGGCACGCATCCGGATCGTCTCGAAGAAGAGAAACGCCGCGGCATCACCATCGATCTGGGGTTCGCGTTCCTGGAAGAAGAGGGCGTGCGGTACGGGTTCGTCGACGTGCCGGGGCACGAGCGATTTGTGAAAAATATGCTCGCGGGTGCTTCTGGGATTGACCTGGTGCTCCTGGTGATCGCAGCGGACGAACTCATTAAACCGCAGACGCGCGAGCATTTCGATATCTGCCGCCTGCTTGGAGTGCAGCAGGGCGTTATCGCGCTGACAAAGAGCGATCTGGCGGACAGCGACACGCGCGAGCTGGCGCGCATGGAGATCGAGGAGTTTGTGAAGGGAACTTTTCTCGCAACTGCCCCAATCGTTGAAGTCAGCGCGAAGACCCAGCAGGGACTGGTGGAGTTAAAACGGGCGTTAGGAGAATCGGCGCGAGAAATCAGTGCCAAGGACACGGGGCGGTATTTCCGCTTGCCGATTGACCGGTCGTTTGCGGTGAAGGGATTTGGGAGCGTTGTGACCGGCACGCTATTTTCGGGTCACGTCGCCGTGGGCGACGAGGCCGAACTCTTGCCCTCCGGAAAATTATTGCGTGTTCGCGGCTTGCAGACCGGCGGCAGAAGCGTGGAGCGCGCGGAAGCAGGCCAGCGCACGGCGGTGAATCTCGCGGGCATTGAACACACAGCCATTCAGCGCGGAATGGTGCTTAGCTCACGCGGACGCCTGCGAACCACCCGCCGCGCTGATGTGCGGCTGGAACTTCTGCCTGGCGCACCCCCGCTCAAGCATCGGGCACAGGTGCATTTCCACTCCGGGACACTCGAAACAATTGGAGAAGTGTACCTGCTCGGCGCGCGGGAATTGGCTCCGGGGGGAAGCTCGCTGGCGCAGATCCGCTTGCAGGACGAGGCGGTGCTTCTGCGCGGTGATCGGTTTATTGTGCGGCAATTCTCGCCGGTGGTGACGATTGGCGGTGGCGGGGTGCTCGATCCCCTGGCACGGCGTTTTACGGCGAAAGACACCGGGCGCGCACAATTCCTGACAGCATTGGAAAAGGGTTCGCGAGAGGACATTCTCCGGTCGATGGCGGAAAGAAATATTCTCGGAATCACAGCCGAAGAAATCATTGTCCGAACTGGTTGGTTAGAGACAGAGATCCTCTCGGCAGCAAGAGCGCTGGCGGGTAAGAACCTCATTCGCCTGGTTTCGAGCGAGCCACTGATCCTGATGGACGAAGCAAAGTTCGCAGAAATCGGCAAAAAGCTGCTGGCCAGGGTGGAGCGTTTTCACAAGGAGAATCCTCTGCTCCCCGGCATCACGCGCGAGGAATTGAAGGCCAGCCTGGGGCGCCGCGTGCGGCCGGAAACATTTGCCGCGGCGCTGCAGATGTTGCTCGAGCAAAAGAAGATTACCCTGCCGGGAGAGTTCATCAAGAAGGCGGGTACGGAAATAACGCTGGCACCGGAGGAAATGCGGGCGCAGGAGCAGATTACGCAAGCGTTTGCGAAGGCGGGGCTTGCTGTCCCTTCCGTGAAGGAGGTGCTGGCACAACTCAAAATCGAAACTGCGCGAGCCGAGAAGTTGCTGCAGATCCTGCTGCGGGAAAAAGTGCTGGTGCGCGTTTCGGCGGACCTGATTTTTCACCGCGAAGCGCTGAATGTGCTGACCGGACTTCTGGCTCAGTACAAGAAATCGAAGGGTGAGCGGATTGGCGTGCCCGCCTTCAAGGAACTGACCGGCATCACTCGAAAATACGCTATTCCGCTGCTCGAGTACCTGGACCGGCAGAGGCAAACGCGGCGCGCCGGGGACGAGCGTGTTATCCTATAAGGGTTGATTGCGGCGAAAGCTTGCTGCGGACAAGCGTTTGCGCTAGGTTGAAAGGCGCAAAGCTAGAGGCCGCGCGGAGGCAGTCCATGGGTGAATTCAGTATTTTCCACTGGTTAATTGTGCTGGCCATTGTGCTGATTTTCTTTGGCGGGCGCCGCATTCCCGAAGTCATGAAGGGCTTGGGCGAAGGCATCCGGAGTTTTAAGGAAGGCGTGAGCGGCACGTCAACGACGCCGCAGGCGCCACCGCAAGCGCAGCCGCCGGCCGAGAAGCCCCCCGAAGAGAAGAAGTAAACGCCGACGACAACGATTTGAAAGAGTGGCAGAGGGCTCCCGCGAAAGCGGGAGCCTTTGTTTTGCAGGGGCAACTTGACGAATTTGGCCTAAAAGGCAAGCCAGAAATTGGGCCCAAAGCGTACTACGGCAGAATAGCGAGATACCTAAGGGCTGTACTTCCGTCCAGTTTCCGCGCCGCAACTTTTTCCCCAGAATTGGGTATTACCGGGTACCGAAGTAAGTCAGTCGAGCAGGAAACTAGGAGAAAAAGACCATGAGCTTCCAGTTCTCGAAGTGGACGGTACTGCCCGCAGCGGTGCTGCTGTTGGGCACGGTAGCAGTGGCCCAGGATGCGAGTTCGACCGGTTCTTCGACCCAGAGCACGACCACCACGACGCCCGCGCCGAAGCCAACCGTTGGACAACGCAAGGAAAACCAGCAGGACCGCATCGCGAACGGTGTACAGAGCGGCCAATTGACCGCCGGCGAAACTTCGAAGCTGGAAACGAAGGAAGCCGCGATCAATGGCGAAACTCGCGCGGATCGCGCCGCGAATGGCGGTAAGTTGACGACGGCCGAAAAACAGCAAATCAACAAGCAACAGAACCAGCTTTCTAAGCAGATCTACAACGATAAGCACAATGCCAACACCGCCAAGTACGGCAACAATCCGGTGGGCCAGCGCCGCGAAAATCAGCAGGACCGCATCGCACAGGGAATCAAAAGCGGTCAGTTGACCGCGGGCGAAACGGCCAAGCTTGAGAATCAGCAGAAAGGCATCAACCAGCAGGTGAAGGCGGACCGCGCGGCCAACGGCGGGAAGCTGACGCCGGGCGAGAAGCAGCAGATCAACGAGGAACAGAACGCGGCTTCGAAGAACATTTACAACAAGAAGCACAACGCGAATACGCAGCACCCGAAGAAGTAAGAAATCGGCACAACGATTTCATGAAACGCCCTGGCTTTGACTGGGGCGTTTTCATTTTGCAGGACAGAAAGGGAATGACTTTAACGCAGAGGGCACTGAGAAGAGCGGCCCGCCTCGGAAGGCAGGCCCTACGGAGAGGTCCCGGGCCAGCCTAGAGTTTGCATTTCGGTCAGGACTCGAGCGAGCGGCAGGCCGACTACATTGAAATAGCAGCCTTCGATGCGGGGAATGTATCGCCCGGCCTGGCCCTGGATGGCGTAGGCGCCGGCTTTGTCGTAGGGTTCCCGGGTGGCGAGATAGGAAGAAAGTTCTTCCTCCGTGATCGGCCGGAAGTGAACCAGAGTGGACTCGATAAATTGACGGCGTTCTCCGTCGGGAAGCCGAACCAGGGCCACTCCTGTCAGAACGGAGTGTGTGCGGCCGGAGAGCTGCTGGAGCATGTGTCGCGCATCTTCGGTGGAGTGCGGCTTGCCGAGAATTTTGTTGTCGAGGAGGACGACGGTGTCCGCAGCGAGAACGATAGCGGGGCCTACGGCGCGAGCGGTGACGAGATCCGCCTTGGCGTTTGCGAGCCGCTGGACAAGCGCCGCGGGCGCTTCACCCGGATAAGGAGATTCATCCACCGCGGAAGAGAGAACGGTAAACGGCAGACCGGCATTGGCGAGAATTTCGGCACGGCGCGGGGATGAGGACGCAAGGATCAGCTTCATTGGGAACTCGCGGAAAGAATACTACATGGGAAGCGGCGTAATAGCTGTGCTTTGGGGCAGAGAAGCCAGCGCGTCGAAGGAACAGTCAACCAGGTCCACAAGGATGCGCTCGACCGCGGCGAACTCTCAGATGACGACAGATTCGTGATATTCGCCGTAGACGCGGCGGAGAGCGTCCGAGATTTCGCCGACTGTTGCGTAAGCTTCGACAGCGGCGAGAATCGCGGGGAGAAGATTTTCGGTGGTACGGGCGCGGCGTTCGAGTTCCCCGAGCGCGGCGGTGGTCTTGGAGGCATCGCGTTTAGCCCGCAAGGCCCGCAAGCGCTGCACCTGGTTTCGCTCGATTTCGGAATCGATTTGAAGAGTCGGGATGCCGCGTTCTTCGCTGGTGACAAAATCGTTCATGCCCACCACGATCTGTTCCTTGGTTTCAACGGCGCGCTGGAAATCGTAAGCGGCACGTTGAATCTCCGATTGCACGTATCCAGATTCGATCGCTTTGATCATTCCGCCCTTCGCGTCAATTTTTGAGAGGTATTCCTGCGCGCCCTGCTCAATTTGATTCGTGAGCGCTTCGATGGCGTAGGAGCCAGCAACAGGATCGATGGCATTCGCGACCCCCGTTTCATTTGCGATGATCTGCTGCGTGCGCAACGCAATCAGCGCGGCCTCTTCGGTCGGCAGCGCCAGAGCCTCGTCCATGGAATTGGTGTGCAGAGACTGGCAGCCCCCAAGAACCGCGGCAAGCGCCTGGATAGCCACGCGGACGATGTTGTTCTCAGGCTGCTGCGCGGTCAACGAAGAGCCGGCGGTCTGTGCGTGGAAGCGGAGCAGTAGCGAGCGCGGATCCTGGGCATGAAAACGGTCGCGCATGATTTTGGCCCATAACCGGCGCGCGGCGCGGAACTTGGCGACCTCTTCCAGCAGGTCATTGTGGGCGTTGAAAAAAAAGGAAAGCTGCGGCGCGAATTCGTCAATGGCCAGACCCGCGCGAAGAGCGGCATCAACGTAAGCGATTCCGTCTGCAAGAGTGAACGCGACTTCCTGCACGGCGGTCGAGCCGGCTTCACGTATGTGATAACCGGAAATGGAGATGGTATTCCACTTGGGAAGCGAGTCGCGGCACCACCCAAAAATGTCGGTGACGATCCGCATGGCGTGCTGCACGGGATAAATATAAGTTCCGCGGGCGATGTATTCCTTCAGGATGTCGTTTTGTGTGGTGCCGGAAAGTTTCTTGAGGTCGGCGTTTTGTTTTTTCGCAACGGCGACATACAGGCACAAGAGAATCGCGGCGGTTGCGTTGATGGTCATCGAAGTGGAGACTTTTTCGAGAGGAATCTGATCGAAAAGGAGTTCCATGTCTTCCAGGGAATCGATGGCCACACCGACTTTGCCGACTTCGCCGAGCGCTAAAGAATGGTCGGAATCCATGCCGATTTGCGTGGGCAGGTCGAATGCGACCGAAAGCCCCACCTGTCCTTTGCTGAGCAAATAGCGGTAACGCTTGTTGGATTCGGCGGCGCTGCCGAATCCTGCATACTGGCGCATGGTCCAGAAACGGCCGCGATACATTGTCGGGTAGATGCCGCGCGTATAGGGAAATTCGCCGGGATACCCGAGGGCTTCGTCGGGATTCCAGTTGGAGAGCGATTCCTCCGAATAGAGACGCTCGACGGGCATGCCGGAAAGCGTGGTGAATTGCGTTTTGCGTTCTGTGGCGGCGCTGGATTTTGCCTTGCGATCGGACATGCGAGAACCCGTTCCGGAGCGGTTCGAAGAGTGGCCACTCGAAAGGACGGCCTCTCAAGACTATAACTGGCGGGAGCGGCGAAAGGAACTGACGGCGAACAAAACGAACAGACCAGCAACAGCGACGGCCATCGCGATCAGCCAGTAAGCGACGTCGCGGGACCACGCGCGGAAGGCGGAGCTGAGCCAGCCAAACGCCAGCACGGCGAACATCGCACCGACCACTTCGTGAAAAATCTGCTTCACCGTGCGCCAAAGCCGGCGGAAGCCGCGGGGTTCGCTAGGAAGCAACGCTGCTGACGAAGGCAGGGGCATCAACCCATTTTAACTCAAGACCCGCTGATACCCGTGCACGGACCCCGGCCACAAGGACAGGTTTGCAGCTATGGACAGATTGAAGACAAGCCCGAGAAGCCAACTTGTATAGGGTTTCATGTAGGCCTAGAATCAGGGTTGAAGTACTGGGGAGCCGCCTTGCAACTCGACGATCATCTCAAAAACCTCTTGCGCGAGCTTGGGCATGCAATCAACGACACTGTGTCCGAATCCGACAGGATTACCGGGGCGATTGCAGGAGTGCGCGCGCATGGGTACGACATTGTGTTGAAACTGGATGCAACGATCGGATTGGCGAAGCGCGACGGCCAGGCCGAGGACGGACCGCGCATCACTACGCAGGATCGGCGATTCCTCGAATCGTTGCGCATTCAGGTGGACCAGGAATCGATGGATCAGGATGCCGACAAGAAACCGGTGGCGAGACTTACGATGACGCCCCAGGATGTACGGTTTTTGAAGTCGCTTCGGATTGCGACCGACGATATCGAATGAAAAGACTGCTCCAAATCGCATCTGCGGGCATCGTGTTCCTAGGCACGATGGGAATTTCACGCGCGGCGGCGCAGGATCCAATTACGCTGGCGCCGATTATCATGGATACGGCGGCCCCGATTATCATCAATGCAGTGAAACCGAAGCCAAAGGTCACTGGACTGGCAAAGTTTGAAGGCACCGTGATGCTCGCCAACATTGCGCAGATTACGCTTAGGGCCAAGGGCAACGACCTGGGCATCCAGACTTTTCCGCTCAGCGAAGCGGCCGCCGCAAAGATGCAGCAGATCATCGACAAGGGCGGCTATCAATACGGCGACAAGGTGAAACTGGAGTACGACCCCCAGTCGCTCAGAGTTGTGAGATTCAAAGGCAAACCGTCGAAGTCCCTCTGATCCCGGAGGGTAAAATGTTGCGCCTGCCTGCCGTTGCCGGACAGTTTTATCCCGCCGATCCCCGTGAACTGACCCGCCTGATCCGAAAATTCTCCGCAGAAGATCCTGGAGTCAAGAAAACCCGGGTCCGTGCCTGTCTGGTGCCGCATGCCGGATACATCTACTCCGGCGGTGTGGCGGGAGCTGTATTTTCACGGATTATCTTTCCCAAGCAGGTTCTGGTTTTGGGGGTGCGGCATTCGCCGATGGGCGAAGATCTTGCCATCCATTCCGAAGGCGCGTGGCGAACACCACTCGGAGACGCGCCAGTGGATGCAGCTCTGGCGCAGCGGGCGAAGGCGGCTTGTCCAGGCTTGCGGGAAGACAGCGTCGCTCACAGCCGAGAGCACTCACTTGAAGTGGAAATACCTTTCTTGCAAATCCTCGATCCGGATTTTTCCTTTGTCCCCGTTGCCGTGGGAACGCTGCGCTTCGAAGCGTTGCACGAGCTGGGACTAGGACTCGCGCGCGTGTTCAAGGAAAGCCAGGAAGACATTTTGATGGTTACTTCGTCGGACATGAATCATTACGAGCCTGACGAAATTACCCGCATCAAAGATGCGAAAGCGATCGATCGCATGAAGGCCGTGGACGCCAGGGGTTTATTCGAAGTCTGCCGCAAGGAGAAAATTTCCATGTGCGGACTGGGGCCAGCGGTGGCGATGCTCACGGCGATGAAGGAGCTCGGCGTAACGAGCGGCGAAGTCGTGCGTTACGCGACATCTGGTGACGTGAAGGGCGACCGGGACGCGGTGGTAGGGTACGCTGGAATGATTTTTTCTTAGCCTGGTGCCCGGAAAACGCAAGAGGGTGACCCTTCTGCGCTTGCCTGTGGCAAGCAGGGCGGGCAAGCTTGAATGCCTGCCATCGCAGGCAGGCCATCGCTATACAAAAGAATTAAGAAGAAGTCAGAAGCAAAACAACTTCCCGTCAGTGCGGGTGGGCGCCTCCGCCGCTGCTGGGGGCAGGGTGCCCTGCTGATCCGGCAGAAGAACCCGACGATCCGCCGCCGCTCCGGCTGCCGCCTCCCCACGATGAGCCCCCGGAGGGGAAACTGCCTCCAGAACCAGAGGGGCCAGCGCTGCGCGCGGGCGCTGGAACTGCGGGAGCCCGGGGAGGCGTTCCTGCACGGGCAGAAGCCGGAGCAGGCGCTTGCGGAACCGTTGGCGAACCCGGAGTGCTCGGCCTGGCCGGCACACGGGTCGAGGTCGGCCCTTGAACAACGGCGGCGTTGCTCACGTTGCCGGCAGGCTGCGTTCCATTGGTGTGGGTGATCGCTTCCGTTCGAACTTCGTTCGTCGAGGTTGCCCGTGAATTTCCGTTGTTAACGTAGCGATGCTCACGAGGATCGTAGGAAATCGAAGAATCGCGGCCAAGCGTGACGACGCGGCTCCCGGAAGTGCCGGCGACAATCGTGCGCGACACTCTCGAAGGCGGAGCGCTCGCCGCGAGATTGGAGGAAATCACCTCCGTCGGACCCTTCTTCAGAACCGACCACTTTTCGGCGCCGGCCGCAAGAGTGGAATGGGCAATCTGCGAATTCTGCACGGGGAATATTCCCTGGTTCAAGTTCTGCGCTGTCTTGCCGGGCTTGTCTCCCGGGTGAAGAGGAACGATGCCGAGCGTGCTGCCGTTGCGTACCCACACGGCCGTCACGGGCCGGTAGTAAATCGGGCCGCCCAATCCAAATCCGGTTGGCGCCCAGACCCAGCCGTAGCTCGGCGAGAAAATCCAGCCGCCATAGTGATACGGCAACCAACCCCACGGCGCGGATCCGATAAACGTATTGCCGAAAAAAGGATCCTGATACCAGCCGCCGTAGCTGAAGGGCGACCAGCCGAAGCTCATGCCAAACGGCCGCCAGCAATACCCGTAGCCGCCCATCGGAAACCAGGAACCGTAGGTGTAGAGATCGCCGAAGCCCGCCGAATAATTCGGCGAACTCACGTATTGCGAAGAATAGTTCGTCGCGGTCACAACGCTGTCAATGCGCCCGGAAACCCAGCGGTCAAAATCGTCGGTATCCGCGGCGCGCCCGACAACTGCCTCCACGGAATCGCCCGCGTGCACGGAGAAGGATTGGCCTTTGTCGAGCGGAGTTGATTTCTTATCGCGCAACACATTTGCGCGGCCGCGCTCGATGTTCACCGTACTGCCGTCGTCGAAGTTGTCGAGCCGGAACGTTGTGCGGCCCGTCGCTTCGACGGTAAAGTCGCCGCCCGTAACGCTGAAATAGTCGCCGTTGGAAGGATTTACATAGGTGGTCGACGTGCCCTGCCGGAGCACCAGGCGCGTAATCCGATCGCCATCGCGCAGGGAAAGATCGTAGAACTCAACGACGGTGTTTGCACCGAGAAACATCATGGCGCCATTTTCAAACTCGACTTCGGCACGGCCATTGTCTGTGGCAACGACGTATCCCTGGCGAATCGGAAGATTCAAGGGAGCGGATTGCCAACCGGCATTGGCGTCGGTCAGCGGGTCGTCGCGAAAACTGGGGGCGAACCGCACATCGCCTTGAACCAGACTCAGTCGAACGATGCGGGCGTGGCTGTTGTCAGCGAATGTGCCGGAGGAAAGCCCCAGGCAGAAAAGGGATAGCGCGCAAATAAGAAGAAAAAGTCGGTGGGTCATGGCAAACCTCTCTCGCATGCGCGGGTCTATAGGGTTAGACGACAACGCAGTCTGCCACGTTGCGTTACTAAAGAGAACAGGGAAAGAAAGAGAAAGGGGAGGCGGGGTGTCGGGGAGTTGGGCCGGACTGGCAAGATGGCCAGGGATAAGATTCCCGAATTGCACGCATAAGAAAATATGATTGCCAAGTCCTTGACAATAGGACGTTTAACCAACTACCTTCGCAAGCGCAGAAAACTCCACGTGTGTCGCTAGTTCCACAATACGAGTTTCTTCTTCGCAGTCTCTTTGTGACTGCGCCTGCGGGCTAGACGCTGGAAAATTCATACTAAGTTCGGGTCATTGATTCGAAAGCATTCCTGGGGGGTGGGAAATGTTGAAAATCATAAGGGCATTCATATTACTTCCATTGATTCTTGGGCTCATGAGCGGAAAACCGGCCTTCGGTCAGGGCGGCGCAACAGGGGCCATCAGCGGGACCGTGGTGGATGTGAACGGCGGTGAAATCGCAGGGGCTGACGTCCAGATTATCAATAGTTCGACGGACGGGTTGGTGCGCCGCTTGACCACAGGCGCGGATGGCTCGTTTGAGGCCACTTTGCTTCCTCCTGCGAAATACTACGTGGTGGTAAATAAGTCGGGATTCGCGGAAGCGAAGGCCATCAATATCGAAGTACGCGTCACGGAAACGACGCGAATCACCATTCCACTGAAGCCCGGCACGGTGACCGAGAAAATCGAGATTTCGGCGCAGGTAACCTCCGTGGAAACGACAAACGCGACGACCGGACAAACCATTGGCTCCGAAACTATCCGGGACCTGCCGCTGGCATCGCAGAACTACCAGCAGTTGCTCTCGCTCAGCACGGGGGCGCAGAGCCAACTGAACCAATCGGGGGAATTGGGCCGCGGCACAACGCGCATTTTCGTGAATGGCCAGCGCGAGGACAACAACAACTACCTGATCGAAGGCATCAGCGCGACCGATTACAACGTAGCGCAGAATTATTACGTGCCCCTGCCGAACCCCGACGTTATCCAGGAGTTTAAAGTGCAAACGTCTCTCTATGACGCGACGCAGGGCCGGAATGGTGGTGGCAACGTCAATGCAGTCTTGAAGACCGGGACCTCGCAATTCCACGGAGACGCCTACGAGTTTTTCCGCAATGACGCGTTGAACGCCAATGAATATTTTCACAACGCGGCGGGCCAGCCTCGGCCGTCGGTGAAACAGAATATCTTCGGCGTAAGCGCCGGAGGGCCCGTCTTGAAAGACAAATTTGGATATTTCTTCGTCAATTATCAGGGTACCCGGCAGCGCAGCGCGCTTTCACCGGGCACGGGGATCAACAACCCGGGGCTGCCAGCTCTTCCTACGCAGCGTGATGCGGCAACGATTGCCGCGGCGTTCAGCACCGTTTCCGCCCCAATCACCGCGAACATGATCGATCCGGTCGTGCTCAAACTCCTTCAGGCAAAAGGGACTCTCTTTGGCGATGCCAATGGCTTCCTGATTCCCTCCATCCCGGGAGTTGCACCCAACCTGGATCCGAACAAGCAGGCGTACGTGACCGGACCTTATGTCTTTAGCCGGGCGGGCAAATATACGGACGATCAATTCACAACGAATTGGGACCGTGAATTCAATTCCAGCAAAGACAAGATTGGGGCCAGGTTCTTCTTCTCGAATTCGGAGACCAATTTGCCATTCGGGGCGGGTGGATTGCAGGCATCCCTCGGGGGCACGCTGCAGAGCAGCATCAGCGCCACCGACCTGGATTTTCCGTTCGATATTCCCGTGACCGCGCGTTTCTTCAGCCTCGGTGAAACCCATCTGTTCAAGCCGTCGCTGATCAACGATTTCCGCTTCGGGTATGTGCGGCTTAGCTACAACCTAGACAATAGCAACCCGGTTACAGCAGCAGACCTGGGAATCGTCCGGCCATCGAACAACATTACGCAGTCCATCTACAAATTCACGTTCGGCGCTTCCGGATTCCAGATCGGTCCGACCCCGCCCGCGGATCAATCTCAGACCCAGAACAATTTAAATTTTGTCGACAACGTGAGCTGGGTGCACGGCGCCCACGATTTCCGGTTCGGCGGCGAATTCACCCGGGTTAGTCTCGACAAAAAATTCCCCCAGACATTTAACGGGCAGATCTTCCTGGGAGCCACACCCAACGGATTTAACGATTGGCAGAATTTTCTTATCGGTCAAAGCGTGGGCAGTTTTGGCGGCGGCGGCGTGTTCAATCACCAATACCGCACAAACATTTTCGGGATTTTTGCCCAGGATGACTGGAGGGCAAGTCGCAACCTGACGCTGAATCTGGGCGTACGGGTGGATCTCAACGGCGCTTTTCACGACGATCTTTGCCATATCGGCAACATCGACCCCAGTCTCGCCGCCAAGGGCCAGTATCCGATGATCTATGGGGGCTGTGCCAATTCGCTGAAACTCCCCGGCCTGCAGGGATCGGGAAATGATTCCACCTACAAAAACAACTACGCCACCGGCCTGGCGCCACGCATCGGGCTCGCCTACGACTTAAGCGGGAAGCACACGACGACAGTTCGCGCGGGTTACGGCATCTACTATGTGCGCGAAGACGTCGGTACAGCGGACCAGCTTTCCTTCCAGGCTCCCTTCCTGCCGATCGCGTTTGGAGCTTCCACACCGGGCTGCTTTTCCACGTACTTTTCACAGAATCCAGCGCCTGGGTGCCCGAACAACGGCTTGCCGGTTGCCGGCGTTCTGGATCCCACTTTCATTCCTTGCCTTGCGGCCTTCCAGGGATTTGTGGGCGGGGATCCGAATCAGGGAGGAAACTTCTCCTGTGCGGCGGGCAGTCCCGGCGTCGTACCAACAACCAATCTGTTCGTGCTGGCGGTCCCGCGGAAGTTCGTGACTCCCAGCACGCAGCAATGGAATCTGACATTGCAACGCGACCTGGGCAAACAGTGGATTCTTGAAATTGGCTATGTGGGAACGCACGCAACCCATTTGCGGGACACGCGCACCAACCTGACGGCAAAGCTTGCAAGCCCGCAAAATCCGATAAACATTACAGACGTAAACGGAGTTACCACTCCAATTACGACCAACACGTTTGCGAACGCTCCGCTGCGGACGCCAATTCCCGCAATCAACGGCTACGCCGGCTTCCAGATTTTTGATAACGCCGCTTACTCGCACTATCACTCGCTGCAGATGACCGTTTCCCGTCGCTGGGGCCAGGGTTACTTCCAGGCAGCCTATACGTGGTCAAAATCCACCGATGCCACTTCCACGGGCAACACCGCGCTGAACACGGCGTTCAACGACGAGGCCGACCTGAAGAATTCGCGCGGCCTATCCGATTTCGACCGCCCTCACCGGCTTGCCGTGAGCTACCGCTATGATTTGCCGTTTTTCACCAGGCCAGACGGCTGGAAGCATACGGCGCTTGGCGGTTGGGCAATCAGCGGGATTACGATCGTTCAATCGGGTACGCCCTTCTCCGTGTTTGATGCCCAGGCAGGTTCGGCCTTCATAAGTCCCGGCGACGCGCCGCCCGTAACCGCGAGCATCGCGGATGGGGCAACCATCGGCAGCGCCTACACGCATGGGGATATTCACCAGCGGTTGAACGGGTATATCAATATCGCGAATTTTCAACACGCGCCGTTGCTGTACCCGACGATCTGCGATCCGGTGAACAATCCGAACTTCTGCACCACCGCCTTCGGGAATCTGGGACGGAACACCTATCGTGGCCCGTACCAGCAAAACTGGGATTTTTCCTTGCTGAAGAATCTCCAACTGACGGAGCGCTTCGGACTTCACTTCACTACGGACTTCTTCAACATCTGGAACCACGCAAACTTCGCGAATCCGGCGTTGACAGATATTGGGGCTGGCTCCGGATTCGGAAAGATTTTTTCGACAACAGGCACGCCGCGGCTGATTCAGTTCTCGCTGCGTTTGGCGTTCTAACGGAATCACTGGGAATAGTTGGCAGCGGGGCGCAGCGGTCTGCGTCCCGCTTGCTTCGGCAGGTTTCCACTTCCAGCAAAGTGATATCATTTTTGGGTTATGGCTAAAATTGCATCGCGGATTGCTCAATTGACGGGCGAAGGCGCCCTGGCGGTCTTTACTCGCGCGAAAGAACTGGAAAAGGCGGGACGCTCGATCATTCATCTGGAACTCGGCGAACCGGATTTCCACCCGGCAGCGCCGGTGGTGGATGCATTGAGGGCAGCCGTGGCGCAGGGCCGCGACCGCTACGTGGCGACGCGCGGGATTCCGCCGCTGCGGTCCGCCATTGCGGAATACCTGAAGCGCACGCGCAGGCTCGACGTTGCGGCCGAGCAGGTGTTGGTGGCGCCGGGCTGCAAAATGGCGCTGGCCCTCGCCATGATGGCCCTGATCGAGCCGGGCGACGAAGTGCTCTATCCCGATCCGAGCTTTCCGATTTATCCGTCGTTCACGCGCGGCCTGGGCGCGAAGGCTGTGCCCTACGCCCTGCGCGAGGAGAATAAATTTCAGCCGGATCTGGCGGAGATCGCGGCGAAAATCAATCCCGAGACGCGGATGCTGATTTTCAATTCACCGAACAACCCGACAGGAACCGTTTTCAGCGACGCGGTAATTGCGCAAATTGCCGAACTCGCAAAGAAACACGACCTCTGGGTGATCGCAGACGAAATTTATGCGCGCATCCTGTTCAGCGGCGAATACAAGTCCATCTGGGCGTTGCCAGGAATGACGGAGCGCACCGTCATCATCGACGGATTTTCGAAATCGTTTGCGATGACCGGCTGGCGGCTGGGGTACGCTGTGGCGCAAAAGCACGTGATTGACGCTCTGGACATGCTGGTTCTCAATACCTTCACCTGCACCGCCGAATTTTCGCAGGTAGCGGCTATCGAGGCGCTGCACGATTCGACCAACGCGGTGCCTGCGATGGTGGAAGAGTACCGGAAGCGGCGCGACCTTTTCGTCGAGAAGCTGAACCGGATTCCCGGCTTCCGCTGCCAGTCGCCCGACGGCGCGTTTTACGCCTGGGTGAATATCGAAGAAACGGGCATGCCCGCGGAGGAAGTGCAGCGGGTGCTGCTGGAAGAAGTGGGAGTGGCGGGTATCGCCGGCGCGGCTTTCGGGGCCGAGGGAAAGAATTACCTGCGATTTTCGCTGGTGAGCGCGAGGCACCTGCTGGAAGACGCGCTGGAGCGGATTCAACGGGCATCGTCCCGCTGGCGCGCCGCAGTCGCGCGATAACGAAATTAGCATTCCGGATGGCTGGGATTTCGAACTCAATCCATCCCCTGATTCGTGGAGAAGCGGAATGATGAAAATTGCAGTGCGCCTATTGATCGGAATCCTATACGGTGCGGGACTGGCTTGCTCCGCGTTCGGCCAGGCAAAGCCCTATCCATCTGGCGACGTCCAAAAAACTTACGACCGATTGCTGAAGGAAATCGACAAGATTCCGATGTACGACAATCACGCGCATCCGGGCTTTGCGGACGACAGCGATGTGGACGCAATGGCCTCGCCGCCGGATGAAAGCGCGACGCTACGCCTGCGCGACGACAATCCGGAATTCGTCGCGGGAGCCAAGTCCCTGTTCGGCTACCCCTACGATGATTTCAAGCCCGAGCACGCGAAGTGGCTTGCGGATAAGAAAGCGGGAGCGGAAAAAGCCGGCGGCACGGCGTACTTTGACGGAATCCTCGACAAGCTGAATGTGGATGTCTGCCTGGCTAACCGCGCGATGATGCCATCGTATCTCGATACGAAACGGTTTCACTGGGTATTTTTCGGCGACTCGTTCTTCTACCCCTTCGACAACCACGATCAGGCTGCGAGCACACCGGACATGGGCGTCTATGTCCCGCTGCAGGAGAAGATGCTTTCGCGCTGGAAAAAACAGGAAGGCGTAGACGCGCTGCCCGCGGATCTGGCCGGATACGTCGCTTTCGTCCACAAGACGATGGCGGACAACCAGAAACACGGTGGCGTGGCCATCAAGTTTGAGGCCGCCTATTTCCGCACGCTGCATTTCGCGGATCCTCCACGCGAAAAAGCCGAAGCGATTTACAACAAATACCGCGCAGGCGGCGTGCCGACGGCAGAAGAATACCGGGCTTTTCAAGATTACATTTTCCGGAGAATTACGGACGAGGCAGGAAATCTGCATTTGCCTATGCACTTTCACAGTGCCGTGGGAATTGGAGACTACTTCAGCCTGCATAACGGCAACGTGCTGAATCTCGAAAATGTGGTGCGCGATGCGCGCTACAAGAATGTCACCTTCGTCTTGGTGCACGGCGGCTGGCCGTATGAACGCGAAGCGGCCCTGCTGACCGCGGTGAAGAACGTGTATCTGGACACTTCGTTTCAATCCGAGATGCTCTATCCATCGCAATTCAAGCTGGTGCTGAAGCAACTGCTCACGCTGTACCCGGACAAGATGATGTATGGTTCGGACGCATTTCCTTTCAATGACGCGTTGGGCGCGGAAGAGAGCATGTGGCTGGCGGCGCGCACCACCCGCACCGGGCTTGCGGCCGCACTCGCGGAACTGGTCGACGAAGGCGCATTCAACGAAACAAAGGCTTTGGAATTGGCGCGAAACTATCTGCACGACAATGCGGGGCGCCTTTATGGAGACTTGAAACGATGAGCGAAAAAACCGAATGCAAATACATCCCCTGGAAAAACGTGGAACGTGAAAAATTAAACGAACTGATCGACCGCGAGATGGTCGTCGGCGACAAGCTGATGCTGGCGCGCGTGTTCCTGAAAAAAGGAGCGCACGTCCCAAAGCACCAGCACCACAATGAGCAGGTAACCTACATCATGGAGGGCGCGCTGAAATTCTCGATCGATGGGAAAGAGATTGTCGTGCGCGCCGGAGAGGTGCTCTGCATCCCCTCCAACATGCCGCACGAAGCCTGGGCGCTGGAAGACACCCTGGACCTGGACGTCTTCGATCCCCCGCGCGAAGACTGGCTGAACAAGACGGACGCTTATCTGCGCCACGGAAGGTAACAAATTCTCCGACTTTCGATTTTTTTTCAATACAAGGGGTGAACCCGCGTGGGGTTCGCCCGTTCTTCTTTTATCGATTCCCGTGGATGCGCGTTTACCAGATTTTGCAGGATTTTTCGCGGACCATCGCGTCGCCCTTCTTGCAGCCAAAGGCCTTCGCGAACACTTCCAGGTTGGATATCGGCCCATTGCCACGGAAACGTGCCAAAGGATGGGGGTCGGTGTTGGTCTGCAGGCGCGCCGCTTCCATACGCTGGTTCGAGCCCCACACCTGGGCCCAGCCGAGGAAAAAGCGCTGCTCGGGCGTAAAGCCATCTATATCCTTCGGGCGTTTGCCTTCGATGGACTTTTCGTACGCCGCATAAGCAATGCTCAAGCCGCCGAGGTCGCCGATACTTTCGCCGAGGACCAGCTTCCCGTTCTGATGCAGGCCGGGCTCCACTTCATAGCTACTGAACTGGTCCACGATGCACTGGCCGCGTTCGTCAAAATTCTTCCGGTCGTCGGGCGTCCACCAATTGCGCAAATTTCCTTGTCCATCGAATTGGGAGCCCCGGTCGTCGAACCCGTGGCTGATCTCGTGACCGATCACGGCGCCCATGCCTCCGTAATTCACAGCGTCATCGGCGTTGGGATCATAGAAGGGCGGCTGAAGAATACCGGCCGGGAAAACGATTTCGTTGAATGTTGCGTTGTAGTAGGCGTTGACGGTCGGCGGCGTCATCCCCCATTCGGAGCGATCCACTGCCTTGCCGATCTTCGCTAAATCGCGGTTTTCCTCAAATTCCTGGCTGCGGCGCACGTTGGCAAGGTACGAGCCGCGATCGATCGTGAGCTTCGAGTAATCGCGCCACTTGTCCGGGTAACCGATCTTCACGTTAAACGCTTCCAGTTTCGCAAGCGCCTGCTTTTTTGTTTCCGGCCCCATCCAGGAAAGCGTGGGAATGTCCGATCGCAGCGCCGCGACGAGATTGTTCACCATCTCCTTGGCGCGGGCCTTGGCCTCGGGCGGGAAATATTTCTGCACATAGACTTCGCCGAGCGCCTCGCCAAGATTCTGGTTGGCAGACTGCGCGCAGCGTTTCCACCTGGGTTGGAGTTCGGTGGTGCCGGAAAGCTGCTTGCCGTAGAAATTGAAATTTTCCTGAACAAACCCCTCGGAAAGGGCCGGAGCGGCGTTGTGGATCACATGCCAGCGCAAATAGACTTTCCAGTCGGCTAGCGGCGTGGCAGCCAATTGGTGATCGAGTTCCTTGAAGAAATCCGGCTGCCCGATGTTGATCTCTGTGACCGACGGAGAGCCGACGGCCTGCATGTAGCTTTCCCAGGACCAGTCCGGTGTCAGTTTCTTGAGTTCCACGAGCGTCATCTTGTTGTAGTTCTTTTCCGGATCGCGCAGTTCCACGCGCGTCCGCGAAGCCTTGGCAAGCGAGGTTTCCAGTCCCATCACCGTTTTGGCTTCCGCGGCCGCTTTATCGGGAGCGTCGCCTGCAAGCTCAAACATTTTTGCGACGTGCTGGAGGTAGCCTTCGCGCAGTTGTTTGGACTTTTCGTCGTCGCGGAGATAGTAGTCGCGGTCCGGCATGCCCAGCCCGCCCTGGTGGGCGATGGCAATCATCTGCGAACTGTTCTTGAAATCAGGGGTAGCGCCAAAACCAAAAGCGACGTTATTGACCTGGCGATGGAGACGCGCAATTTCAGAATCGAGGCCCTTGCGATTCTGGATGGCCTCAACTGCGGAGAGATCGGCGGCAAGCGGCTTGCTCCCCGCGGCATCAATCGCGGTGGCGTCCATGCAACTCGAATAGAAATCGCCGATCTTCTGCTCGTTCGATCCGGGCGAGGCCTTGGAATTCGAGGCGCTTTCCAGAATTGTGCGCATGCCGCTGAGATTTTTGTCGCGCAACACGGTAAAGGATCCCCAACTGGAATACTCGGCCGGGATCGTATTCGCCTTCATCCAGCCGCCCATGGCGAATTGATAGAAGTCGTCGCAGGGCTTGCAAGTCCGGTCCAGGTTCGTAAGCGAAAATCCCCACGACGCATCTCCGGCAGCCTTTGTGGCGGAACCGGCAGAAATAGTCAGAACGGCACAAAAGGCGACAATCGAAAAGAAAAGCAGCATTGCTGCGGAACGGCCAAGTTTCATGGTTGACCCCAGTTACAGAAAGTTAGACGAGCGTGCGCTGCAATTGCGGAGGTTCAGTTTATCAGAACGTATTCGGAGTCGCATGCGAAAGGGCTACTCCGAACCGGCGCTATCGACCGGCTGGGCGTGTAGCAAGCGGGTCAGCGCGTTCGGAGAGATTTGAACCAGGAAGCCGCGGCGTCCGCCGTTGATATAAATCGTCGGAAGAGCAAGGATGCTTCGTTCGACATAAACGGGCAAAGGTTTGCGCGTGCCAAACGGAGAAGTGCCGCCAATCTGGTAGCCGGTGTGACGCTGGGCGACTTCCGGCTTGCAGGGCTCCACTTTCTTCACGCCAATTTGGCGTGCAAAATTCTTCAGGTTCACCTGGCGGTCGCCGTGCATCAGGATGAGCAGAGGCTTTGCACCCTGGTCCTGCATCACCAGAGTCTTAACGACGGCGTGCTCGTCAACGCCCAGTTGTTTCGCCGACTCGGCGGTGCCTCCACGCTCAACGTAGTCGTAAAGATGCTCGGCGAAACTCACGTTGTGTTGGCGAAGAAATGAGGTCGCCGGAGTTTCCGGAGCGTGTTCCCTGCGGGCCATGAGAGAAAAAAAGTTCCGGCTATTACTTAGTTGGCGCAGCGAGCGGCGGCAGATAGTTCTTCGCGTATTTCGCGGTATCCACCTTTTGCCATTCTCCATGAATGATGCCCTCGCGGATTTGCGGTGGCGTTTTGCCCTTGCGCGTCTGTTCGTAGGAGTAGAAAGCTTCCTTCTGGCAGATATCGCAACCGGCTCCGTGGCGGTTGGCAAAACAATCGAGCAGACTGCCATGCCCCTGGCTGCGATCACAGTGGCAATAGCAGGGTTGCTGGTAGAGAACTTTTTTTGAACGGCCGGCAACAACGTAAGCATTGAAAGTTTGGATGTCGGTGAAGATGCTGGCCTCCATCGTTTGCGGCAAGGCATCTTTCGGCGCTTCTGCGTGGAATGCCGGCGTTGGTTCGTCCGCGGACGCAGCGCCATGCTCCATGCCGGGCATTTGCCGCGCGGGTGAAGCGGCGAACTGCGGAAGCACCAGCAGTCCCGCCGCGGCCGTGAAAAGGGAGCCGGCGATCAGCATTTTGTGAATCGTCTTCATGGGACCTCTTTCGTTTGCGATCCGAGCCTTCCTCCACTGTACGGCGACTGATTCCGTATTTCCAGCGGGGTGCTCCAAATGGTAAGCGCGAGCAAATCGAGTCAAGCTCGTTTGCCGGTACAGGGGCGCTCCATCTGACGCATCCGGGAGCCGTTCGGGTCAGGCGGAAGCGTTCCGTGAGCTCATCGTGGAACTCCATGCACTGAGTATCTTCGGGTCAACTCTTCCTAGGTGTGCGTCCGTGCCGGTTTTTTCCGGCGCAGTCCATCTCCAGACGGCGGCGCCGAGCAGACCAGCTTCGCGACACTCCGTCAATGATGTTTTCAACGAATAGCGAGAGGCTTCATCATCTGCGGCAGGAAGTTCTCCCAACCACAGAGGTTTGTCCAGCGGAGGGAGACACGCGAGTTGTTTTGCCAGACCCGATTTGCCGGAAGGGTCTTGCAAGGGGTAGTAGTGGGCTTGGTAAATATCCAGCCCGAGTTCGCTCCACGCTCGAACCCACGCGAGGCTCGCGGAACCCAGTGTTACAGGTACTCCCGCATATTCATGAACAGCCTGCGCGATTTCATCCGCAAACGCACGGAAGTCCGCGAAATGCATTTTCGCCGCAGGCTGCCGGTGAAATTCACGGATGGCCCATTCGGGTTCGTTGGCGATCTCCCACGCAAAAAGCGCGGGGTGCTGCCGAAATTCGCGAAACATCGGAATCAAAACTCGCTGCAAGAAAGCTTCTCGCCCGGCGGCGAACTGCAAGACTTGTTCATTGGCGTGTGCGGCGGGCTTTCCCGTCCGATCCTGCAACCAAAGGTGGTCAATGAGCGAGAAGCAGAGTCTCAGCTCGCAGCGTTTCGCAAGCTCCAGCGTGGCCCGAAGATCAGCAAACAAAAATTCATCCGGGCGTAAGGGAATGCCTTTCTCTGACAAGAAGCCGCCGCGCCCGTCCGCGAACAAAAACCAGCGCACGACGCTCACGCCGCAATCGCGAATGCGCGCGAACTCTTCCGCAACTCTGGAAAGATTTTCCGGAAGTGAAAGCCCCCGGTGCCCCGAGGGGCCCACACCGAAGTCTTCGGCATAATTTGCCCAGGGATAGTTGACGCCAAGGAAGAAAGGCTGGTTCGTCATGGCGGCTCTGTAAAACTGCTCGTGGTTAACGAATCGAAATGGTTTTGGCGAATTGCGCCCGCTCCGCAGCGGCAGCGCGTTCGGCCAGATGTTTCTCGCGCAGGTGACGCTTCACGCGCCGGCCCCACGAGCGGATGAACGTATAGTTCAAGGCCCCGCCGATGGCGGAGCTGGCAAGCGGCACCATGCGTCCCACCCACTTTTCCGCGCTTTCTTCCCCGATGCGCACGGCCAAACGGCCCGCGATTCGCGGGGCGAGGCGTTCGGCGATCTGCTTTTCCGCAAGGTCCTTGCCCAGATCAATTCCCGCCGCTCCGGCCGCCGCCAGCCACATCTGTATGCGGCGCTCCGATTCGCGTTCCTCGAATCCATAAAGTAGACAAAGTCGTTGAATCAGCCGCAAGGCAATGATGGTGAGCAGGCTGGCGTCCGGAAGAATGGTGATCATGCCGCCCAAGCCGAAACCGGCGCCCTGCGCCAGCGCGACACGTTGCGCGTTCTGAATCAGGCGGTCCGCAATGGCATCCAATTGTTCAATGGGAACATCCCGCATGCGTCCGAAGTGCGGAATCCAGAGATTGTGCTTATCGGCAAGATATTGGCGGAATTCCTCGGGATCGATCTCCACCGAGCGCAGGCCCCGAAGCACCCCAAAGCGCAAGAATCGCCCAACGGTCCGCCGAGCGAGCGATTTGGGTAACTTCCCCATAGGCTTAAGCATCCTATGCCGATTGGATGCGGTCAAGCGGCCAGCCAGCCCGGACAGGGATGTTGACCACCCGGAGGCACCGGGACCCGAGTTCTACTTGACGCGGGAACGATTTTCGGTAAACTGCATTTTTCCTATGGCGAGCATTTCTACGTATCTGCCGACCGAAGTCACTGTGGATCTGGAGTATCCGCAGCGGGAAGCGGCATTTTTCTACGGTTTGTTCCTGCGGGGACATTCCGCGGACAAACTGCGCCAGGACATCGAGGTTCCGCCAGCGGTTCTGGCCAAATGGCATCGCGAAGCCGAGCGCGAACCCCAACTGCGCGACGTTTTCTCACGCATGCTCGAATACCGCCGGCACGTCCTCGCTATTTTTGACACCCTCGTCGGCTGCGAAGTGCAAAACCATCGCGTCCAGTAGGCAGAAGTTTCCCCTCAAAGTTCATCTGCTCTCAGGCAACGCCAATACATCCTCTGCACGTCTAACCAGCATCAGGGGATAAATGTCCTTGAATGAACGAGATTCCCGATTTGACGTCTCAGGTGCACGGGTTTAGAATTCAGTGTCCCTAAAGGTGTCTCTATGCATATGACGTTTCGCAAGGTTACCGCCAGCTTGACTGCGTATGTCTTGCTGCTGCTTCCTGTCGCCGGACAGCAGGCCCAGGCTCCCGATTCCAACCCGCAAGCGCCTCCGCAAAATCAAAAACTCACCAAAGACCAGAAGCAGAAAATGAAAAAGACCTTGAAAGAGCTGGATAACTCTTTCAAGACCTGGTTGAACGAAGATGTAACCTACATCATCTCTCCAGAAGAGCGCACCGCTTTCCTGCAACTGGAAACCAACGAAGAACGCGAGCAGTTTATCGAGCAGTTCTGGCTTCGCCGCAGCAGCAATCCGGACATGCCGGACAACGATTTTAAGGAAGAGCACTACCGCCGCATCGCTTACGCCAACGAGCACTATGCCTCGGGAATCCCGGGCTGGAAGACTGATCGTGGACGGATTTACATCATTTGGGGCGCGCCAGATGAAATCGAATCGCACCCGACTGGTGGCACCTATGATCGCCCGATGGAAGAAGGCGGCGGCTCGACGACAACGTATCCTTGGGAACGCTGGCGGTATCGGTACCTTGAAGGCATTCAGGAAAACGTTGAACTTGAGTTCGTTGATCCCAGCGGGTCGGGCGAGTATCACCTCACGATGGATCCCTCCGAAAAAGACGCACTGCTCTATGTGCCCGGCGCCGGCCTCAGCATGATGGAATCGATGGGCCTTGCCTCCAAGACGGACCGCTTTACGCGCTCCGACGGCACCCACATGCCCACCTCGCTCGGAGGTACGCCGGCGAGTTTGAATGAGTTCACGCGCCTGGAACTTTACGCAAAAGTTCAGCGGCCACCTGAAGTGAAATACAAAGACCTGGAAGCGCTGGTGACTTCACGCATGGTGCGCGACCAGGTGAAATTCAATTACCGGACGGACTTTCTGAAGGTAACCAACGATACGGTTCTCGTGCCGGTGACCGTGCAAGTGCCAAACAACCAGCTTCAGTTCAAGAACAAAGATGGGGTATACACTGCGCAGCTCAACATTTTCGGACGCGTCAGTACGCTGACCAATCGAATCGTGCAGACATTTGAGGACTCTGTCACGCGCGACTATCCCGAGTCACTTTACAAGCAGTCCATGAAGCTTTCGTCCGTCTACCAGAAGTCGCTTCCCTTGCGGCCGGGGTTGTATCGCCTCGACTTGGTCATCAAGGACGTGGATAGCGGCAACGTGGGCGCGATCAACACGCGGCTTGCGGTTCCCCGCTACGAGGATGAGAAGCTGGAAGCGAGCACTCTGATCCTTGCCGACCAGATCGAACACGTGCCGGCCAAGCAGATCGGCACCGGGCAATTTGTGCTCGGCTCCTCCAAAGTGCGGCCGCGCCTGGATGCGGATTTCACGACTGCCGACAAGCTTGGCATCTATCTTCAGATTTATAACTTGAAGGGCGACGAGAAAACCCACAAGAGCAACGCCAGCTTCATCTATACGGTGAAGAAAGGCGACCAACAGGTGATGCAGTTCAAAGAGACATCCGCCGACATGAAGCAGACCGGTGATCAAGTGACCATCGAAAGACTTTTGCCGCTGGCCACGCTGACCCCGGGGAAGTATACTCTCGAGGTCAACGCGACCGACCTGCTATCGAATGTAACCATTTCCCGTTCCGCGGAGTTCTCCGTGAAAAATCCGGTGGAACAGAAGACTGCGGCGAACGTCACACCAGGGAGGTAAACGAGTGAGGCGCGGCACCCTCCTGTGCTTCGGGGTACTGCTCGGCTCCGCTGTGGGTGTGACTTGTGGCACGCCATCCGTTCTTGCGCAATCCAATAAGCAACCGGTTTCGAGTCTCGGAAAATTATCCGGCCAGGTGCGTGATTCCAGCGGAGTCCCCCAATTGGGCGCTACCGTGGCCATTCTTTCGGAAACACCCGGCGCAGCCGCCACCTACCAGTTCCTGACCAACACCGAAGGCGTCTTCAAGGGCGAAAAGCTCGTTCCGGGTTCGTATACCGTGCGCGTTACGCTGGCCGGTTTTTTGCCCTTCCTCGAGAAGCACATCCAGATTTCCCCGAATCTCACCACCACGGTTCGTATCCAGCTTGAATCCATGTTTGCTTCGATCGAACAGCTCCGCCGGCCGCCGGTGGCCAGCGCCGCGGAGGCAGACGATTGGAAATGGGTATTGCGCTCCGCGCCCGGGTTGCGCCCCGTACTGCATTGGGATGATCCCGATCCTGCCTGGTCCATCACTTCTTCGATCGTTGTCGAACGAAACGTACACCGCCCGTTGGGAATCGTCGCGTTGACCGATGGCGCTCGCCGGCCAGGCTCCATTTCAAACGTTGCTGCCGCGCCCAGCACCGCCTTCGCCTACGACCAGAAGATCGCCGGCTCCAACCACATTGTGTTTGCGGGCCAGATTACGCCGGATGAAGAATCTCCTGCGGGCGGAATTGCGACCGTCTGGCTGCCGACGGGTTCCGCGGAAACCGGCCCTTCGAGCACGATGGTCTTGCGTGAAGCAAAAGTTGGCACCAATGGCTTAACGTTCCGCGGCGTTCGCCTTGACCAGAGCGAAACGCTCGCTCTTGGCAGCCGTTTTCTGGTCCGCGCGGGTGGAGAATACGTTCTGGTTGGCTTGGGCACGCCTGCCTCTGGTCTTCGCACGCGCGTGAAGCTCGAAACTCGCATCACTTCAAACTGGTATGCGGATGCCATCTACGCGGCGCTGCCAAACGGCACCACCCCGAATGACGCCTTGAACGCGGAACTCGAGGGCATGGATGCTCCCGGCGTGCTGGCCGACGCCCTGAATCAACTCGACACTTTCCCCGCGCTCCTGATGCGCCGGGGCCGCCCCGTTCTGGAGAGCGGCCGCCATGAAGAGTTGGCAGTCGAGAGAAAGATGGGAACCCGCGGCGTTTTCCAGGTGGCCGCCTTTCATGATGATTACAGCCACGTTGCGCTTTTTGGGCGCGGCAGCAGCCTGCCCCCCGCGGAATTCTTCCAGGACTTCTTCTCCAAGGGATTTGCTTATGACGGCGGCTCGTCGAGTGATTGGGGGGGGCGCGTGGCCCTTCGGGAAAAGCTCAGCGACGATCTGGAACTGACGGCCATCTATGCGTTTTCCGGAGCGCTGGTTCCCGTGGCGGAAATGGATGGCGGTTTGCGCGAAGGATTGCGCAATGCCCAGCGCCAATCGGTAGCGACGAAAATCACTGCCCGGATTCCGCAGACCGGAACGCACCTGACTGCCGGGTATAAATGGATTAACGACACAGCCCTTTCTCGCGTGGACCCTTACGGTGAGGCTGCCTACCAGGTCAGTCCGTATCTAAATGTGGGGATTCGGCAACAGCTTCCAAGAATGCTGTTCGGACGTTGGGAAGCCAGCGCTGAATGCGACAACCTGCTGGCGCAGGGTTATTTTTCGCTGAACACGCGAGACGGCCAAATCCTGTTTGTACCGGCATTTCGGAGTTTCAGGGGTGGCGTGAGTCTCCAGTTTTAGTCAGTGGAAGGCATCCTGAAATCTGTATCCACCCTATTGAAAACCGGATGCGGCCTGCCCTGCGCCCTCATGATGTATTTAAGCTATTTATTTGCATCTTGTTATGGCCATAGGAATCTACTAAAGATTGGAAGACCAGTTGCTGCAATTGAGGTAAGGTTAGGTGCGAGCCTTTTAGGTTTGCTATGCGACAGAACCTCCGCGTTCGGGTAGGGGCCGTAGTGCTGGCGTTAGCCACGCTGGCTGCGATTGTCTTTGCCTGGCTGAACTTCCTTCAACGTTCGCGTTACGATCTCGTGGATGATGGCGTGGCGTGGACCGATGGGTTGGCTGGCGTGGAAGCCTGGAAGGTTGCCGCCGATTCTCCTGCCTCCGCCGCGGGAATCCACGCTGGGGACATCCTGCTGGCGATCAACGACGTTGCGGTGCCCCGTGCGGCCGTGGTAGCCAACCGCCTGTACCGAGCCGGGCTTTGGACACAAATGCGTTACAAGCTCTCGCGCAACGGCGAGGAGTTTGAAACCCGCCTGATCACCACTCCGCCGCACAAGCCGATCACCGTTGAAAACTATCTGCGCGTTGTCGGACTTCTGTATCTCTTCATTGGCCTGTTCATTTTTGCGCGGCGGTGGAACGCGCCGCGCGCCGTGCATTTTTATGTTTTTTGCCTGGTTTCCTTTGTTGTTTGTTCTTTCCACTACAGCGGCAAGCTGGACACCTTCGATCTGGAAGTCTATTGGTCGGGCGTTGTGGCAGGTTTGTTCGCGCCGGCGCTGCTGCTGCATTTTGCGCTGGTCTTTCCGGAGCGGCCGGAAACTTCGCGAAAATCTCTGACGAAGTTTGCGGGGGTTTACCTGCCTCCGCTGGCGTTGCTCACGATCCACATTCTGGCGGCCGTGAATGCCGGAGGCTTTGTTCCTACAACCCGGGCGAGAGTGGAACTCGACCAGCTGGAACTCGGCTTCCTGGGTTTTTATTTTCTTGCTGCGGGTCTGATTTTCAATCTCAGTTACCGGCGCTCGCGCTCCGGCGTATTGCGGCAGCAGTTGAAATGGCTTACCGGCGGAACGCTCGCGGGAAGCCTGCCGTTCACGCTGCTCTACATCGTTCC
>Ga0210402_10000672_pt1 | contig 37769 bp, 32 predicted proteins | sample IncBWC7MmetaG_FD_161055 | JGI IMG/M metagenome (GOLD analysis project Ga0210402, IMG submission 161055) | Forest soil microbial communities from Barre Woods Harvard Forest LTER site, Petersham, Massachusetts, United States - Inc-BW-C-7-M | ecosystem: Environmental > Terrestrial > Soil >...
CAGCAGCAGGGCCGGGAGCAATAGAACAGGCAGCAACCACTCCCTAACGGTCGAGCGACAAGTCGTGGCTCTGATGGCCTTCGAATCCGAGCCGCGACCGTCAGGGGGTATTACGCGCGGAGACAGAGTTTTGCGATGGAGAATAGTTAGGAAAATCGCTCGGATATTCAAGAGTCCTCTCATAACGGATGTCTTAACGGATGCAAAACAGAGTGTTCTGTCCCCGCAGGTAGATCGCGCCGTCCAGAATCGCGGGAGTGCCTATAAACATCTGGTCCTTCAGAGTGTTGGTCGCCAGCACCTCGAACTTCTCGCCCATTCGCACCACGATGACATCGTCATTCTCGGAAGCGAGATAGAGTTTGCCGTTGGCGCCCACGGGTGACGATTTGAAGCTGTACGGTTTGGGCAGGCGCTCCTGCTGATAGTAGGGCTTGCCGGTCTTGGCATCGAAGCAGGAGAGCATGCCCGTATCGGTGAGCACGTAAAGCTTGCCGTCGTGCAATACGGGCGACGGTGTGTAGGAGTTGCCGCGCTGGTTCTGCCAGACGATGGCGTCGGTGCCGGTCAGGTCGCCCTCCCGCCCCAAGCGGATCGCCATCAGATTCGGATTGCGGTAGCCGCTCATCACGAATACCATGCCGTCCCCAGCCACCGGCGCCGGGATGGTGTTCTGCCCCAGGCCCCTGGCTTTCCAGAGCGGCTTGCCGGTTTCCAGGTCGTAGCCGCAGACTTCCCGCGACGCCGACACCACCACCAGTTTGCGGCCGTTGTGCGACGTGATATAGGGGCCCGACCAGTTGGTGTTGCCCTGGCGCGGCGTCCGCCACAGCTCGCGCCCGGTACCGGTGTCGAGCGCGATCAGGTACGAGTCGCTTTCGTGATCGAGCACCACCAGGAGCTTGTCGCCGTCAAGCGCCGTCCACGCACCCTCGCCGAAACTGTTGAACATTCGTAACGCGTCGAAATCCTTCTGCCAGACCAGTTCGCCGGCGAGGGTATAGCAGTAGAGGCCGCGCGACCCGAAGAACGCGAAGACATGCTTGCCGTCGGTGATGGGCGAGTTCGACGCGAAGCTTCCGTATTGGGGGTGGGCTGGCTGGTGGGGTGTGGCCACGCGCGCCACGCGTTCCCACAGCAGTTTGCCGGCATTGCGGTCGTAGCAGAGCACCATGAACTTGTGCTCGGTCAGGCCGCGGCTGGACCCGCCGCCGCTATTGCCTGTGGGTATGACTGTGGGCACGGCGGTGGTGACAAAGATCCGGTCGCCCCAAAACACCGGCGAGGAGTGACCACGTCCCGGAACCGTGGCTTTCCACGCGATGTGCGCTTCATCGCTCCAGCGCAGGGGCGCATCGCCGCGGGCCATTCCATCGTCGTTGGGACCGCGCCAATGCGGCCAGTCTCCGTCGCCGGCGACTGCCACCGCGGCCACCAGCACAAACGCCGACAAGCCTCCCAAGCGATGCATGAGGTTAATGATACTATGACGTGCCCGAACACCGCGCCGTAACGCCAGGTGCTTAACCGTTTTGGGGAAGACACTTGAAGGTGAGAAGAGCTTCTCGACGTCGAGGCGCCCGGCACGGATAAACTCCGCCAGTTCTTGACGGGTAACTCCGGCTATTGCGGAAAAGAGGCGAGGGGCGGGATTTGAGGTTTCCGAGACTTCATTTGTACACACCCACGAAGGTTCAAGCACCTGGGGCTCGGGGCCTTCCGGGTCAGGATCGGGCACTGGTGGCACAGACTCGGGGCTATGGGGGTCCGCAGTAGGGCAAAATGAAAGAACGAACCCAATTCTTGTTGAGCTCATTGGAGTTGGGCGGAATCGGCTTTGGCTTTGGGCGGGGGTGCCGGCCTTTTGGGTGGACTTCCGAGCGGCGGCGCAGCGTTTGACCTGAAGCCGTTCGAGGTCGTGCAGGGTGCGGTTGGGTAGTGCCCTGGGCGGGGTCGGCGCGGCGCTGGAGACGCCGAAATGTTGGCGGCCGCGGAGGAAGGTTGGGTCGATTGGCAGCGATTTGTTTAGGGTGCTCATCCACCAGGGATAGCAGGCGAGGGGGCTGGAGTCTGAAATCGGGAGCTGTAAGTGGTTGAGGGGATGGAGAGAATTCAGCGAAAAAACGTGTCACCGGTGAGTAGGAGGGGTGTATTTCGGGGTAGTGAGGGAGCGGAATCCGGTGGGGATGGGGCGACCGATCCGTCACGGCAGGCGCGCAATTCCCTGGTAGGTGTAGGTCAGTGGACGCGGTCCGGGAAGATAGCAAGTCGTCAGTTCAGGAATGTGAAAGCCTGCGCCGGTGATGATCTCGTCAACCTTCCGATCAAGGTGACAACCCCCTCCAATCCGCTTCCAGATCGGGTTTAACCGATCCTGCCAGAGAGCCACCCGAGAATCGGGAGCCCGGCCGTGCTCCAGGAAAATAATGGACCCGTTCGGCTTCAAAACTCGCTTGACCTCGCCAAGCGCTTTTGAAGGGTCCGGGATGGAACAGAGCGTCCATGTGAGGACGACGGTGTCGATACTTGCATTGGAAAGCGGCAGTTGTTCCTCAGCAGACTGCAGGAAGAACTCGACGTTAAATGGTCCGCCGGCAGCTCTCTTGCGTGCGATTCGCTGCAACTCGAGGGAAGGGTCCACGCCGGAGACACGCTGCACCTGCGAGGAATAAAAGGGCAAATTCAGGCCCGAGCCGATGCCGACTTCCAGTACTTCGCCGCGGGCCTGGGGAATCCAAACTGCACGGAGACGAGCCGTCTCCTTATTCCTCATCGCCAGATCAATGACGCGGGGCAGAACGTACTTCGCGTAAAAGCTCATGTGGGCTATATTTTACATGGGGCGTCGCGCCGAAGCCCGTTGATATTGCTCTCGTGTGGCGTCATACACTTTTGCGGAGGCCAATGCCGAGGCCGAATCTGGTTGAGCACCGGCGTGGCCCGGCTTAGCTGGTTGCGCGGCAATCAAATACTTGATGAGCGAGCCGTCGAGGAGGAGCGGTTCCTGGCGGCTCACTACCTCAAATCCGGACTCTTGCAGTTCAGCAGCCAGGAGGTCTGGGGAGAACTCGTGCTTCTTCGTCTGTTCATCTCGGGGGAGGTGGCGGCGACTCTCCACATAAGCTTCAATTACGACTAGCCGGCCAGTGGGCTTGAGCGCCTGGCGGATGTGCGCCAGCATCTCAGCGTGCTCAGTCATTTCGTGATAGGCGTTCGAAATCAGCACCGAATCGAAAGAAGCAGATGGCAGTAGAGGGTCATTGGCCCTTCCCAAATGGATCTCGATGTTAGTGGTGTCTGCCGGCAGGCTTTTCCTGAGTTTGTCAAGAGCCTTTTGATCGATATCGACGCATACGACCCGGCCGCCTGGTCCGACGGCGTTCGCAATACGGAGTGGGTGCAACGGATCATCGCCAGTGCCAACGTCAGCCACGACAGCGCCCGGTTTCAGGGCGAGCGCCTGATGAACGTCCGAGAAGAACTTGCGCTGTATGGCCTCGTCCTGCCCAATCAGGGCGCTACATGCAAGAAGTAAAACGGCTAATACGTTGACTTTCATGCTGCAACCTTTCAAGGCGACTCCTTCGCCCTCACTGGAAGTGTCTCATCCATAACGAATGCTACTATGGCGCCCGAGAGCAACGTGATCGTCCCTATGGCCCCGATCGAGAACCTCATTCCCAGACGGTCTGCAAGCGCTCCGGCGAGCAGTGCTCCAAAGGCGTAACCAGCATCGCGCCACAAACGGTAAACCCCCACCGATGATGCTCGCCAGCTCGGGTGCGCTACGTCTCCGATAGCGGCAAGGAGAGTTGGGTAGACCATGGCAGTTCCGACTCCGAGTAGAGCAGCGCAGAGAGCCCATGATGAAAACCCGGCCCAGAGAACGAACCCGATGATGCTGGCGCCTTGTAGAAGCATTCCGCCGGCGATTAGACCTTTTCGGCCAAGCCGGTCGGAGAGTGCGCCGGTGCCAAGCTGCGTAATACCCCAAACGGCCGGATATAGTGCGCCAAGCACACTTATCTTGGTGAGCGAAAGTCCGCGGGAAGCAAAGTAGAGAGGGAAAAGCCCCCAAACCATGCCGTCATTGAGATTGTTTATCATTCCAGCCTGGCTCACAGAGAAAAGCTTCCGGTCTTTCCAACTCGTGAGCCAAAAGATGCTCCAAAACGAACGCGTCTCCGCCCCCCTCAGCTGCACCGTGGCTTCGTGGCGGGCGTGGCCAAGAGACTCGTGAACAAACGCAGCGGACAGGAAAAGACCAGCCAGCGCGGAGACCCCGCCGATATAGAGAGGAGCGCTGCGGAGCCCGAAGGCTGCTGCGATATAGCCTGAAACCAGAGCCGCCAGGGAGACCGCAAAGTATCCCGAGGCTTCGTTAAGCCCCATCGCGAGACCGCGGTTGTTGGGTCCCACAAGGTCAATCTTCATGATCACCGTGGTGGACCAGCACAGCCCCTGATTGAGCCCGAGGAGAACATTTGCAAAGACAATCCACTGCCAGGACGGCGCGTAGAAAATGAGCAGCGGTATCGGAAGGGCAAACAGCCATCCAAAAACGAGGACCCGTTTACGGCCCAGGCGATCGCTCATGCGCCCGGCAAACAAGTTGGCGAAAGCCTTGGTGAATCCGAAGCTCACCAGGAAAGAGAGAATCGCGGCACGGGAGACCAGGCCAAACTCGTGCTCGGCAAGAAGTGGGAGCACAACCCGCTCCATGCCGACCATGGACCCGACAAAGGCATTGACGACAACCAGAAGGGAAAACTGCTGCCAGTTTTCGCGAAGCCCAAGTGCGACTTCGTCTTCATTGCCGATCGGGATCGCCTTATGAGGAGACAGCACAACGGTTCGCCCCTGCCTCAAGATCAGTCGGATCACCCTCAGGCAACACCCCTGCCTCGTTCAACTCGACAATGTGCGTATAGTTCGGGGGTGTTGGTGGGATTCGTTTCAGGATGCGCTCAACAAAACCTTCCTCGGAAGAGAGCCACTCATGAAGCCTCTCGGCGACATCGCCTAAGCGCGCACATAGAGGCACCGCGTCAAAGGCGATCGGTTCGCTTGCATGTCCAGGAAGGACGAGCACATCCGGGCCGATGGCAAGAAGTTGATTGAGCGTCTGATAGAGAAGCCGGGCACGTTCCCGCGCCGTATCGGAATCGGCGTGCAGGTCCGGCCTTCCCACACCCGATAAGAAGAGTGTGTCACCGGTGAAAAGCGCTTCACCGTTTATGATGTATGAGGTGCTCTCCAACGTGTGACCTGGGCTCCGAATGGCCCTAAGGGTCGCCTTACCAAGAGTGACGGTATCGCCGTGAGCAATGGGAGTGAATGGAAAATGAACCCGCCCTTGTGGGGGAAGGCAAAGTGCGGCACCGGCCTTATTTGCCAAACTCCGTGAACGTGAAAGATGATCCGCGTGAATATGGGTGTCCAGCACATACCGAATTTGTAAGCCGTGATGGGCGGCAAGGTCCAGGTAGATTTGAGCCGGCAAGGAAGCGTCAATTACGAATGCGTCCTGCATAGAGCAGACCAAATAGGAAAGACATCCTTTCCCAGTCCGCCGTATCTGGATAATGCGAGTGCGCTTATCTTTGACGGGAACCTCTGCCATGTTCCAGGCAAGGCTCCACGACTTCATCCCGCCTTCCAGGAAGTGCGCCTCGAAGCCGCGCTGCTGGAGCACCTGAGCGGCGGTCCGGCTTACACGCCCCATGTTGCAGATGGTCACAACCGGGACGTCGGCGGGAAGGGCGGCGTCTGCAAGCGCACCCGGCCTTCCGGCCTTAAGTTCGGTGTAAGCGTCGATGTGGATGCTCCCCGGTATCGACCATTGCGCCCGGTCTTCTTGAGTGCGGATATCGAGCACGGTAACGGGCCTGCCGCTAGAGAGCCATTGCCGCAGAGTTTCGGTTTCCATTGGTTGGCTCATTGCGGTGCTCCGAGCCCCGTGGCGATCGGTAAGCCCTGAATCTTCCACTCGGGGAACCCGGTCTGCAGCCGGAGGGCTTCGTAACCATGCTTGCGGAGCAAGGACACCGCCTCGTCGGCAAACACGCAGTACGGCCCCCGGCAGTAGGCGACCACAGTGCTCCGTTTCGGAATCTCCTTGAGGCGTCTTTGCAGCTCTGCGATCGGCATGGACTGGGCCGCGGCGATGTGTCCCGCGCTAAATTCCTCCTCCGGCCGGACATCGAGAACGACAACATCCCGTTTTCCAAGGCGGGCGATCAGCTCTTCGTTCGTTATCGCTTGAAGCGCCTGCCGATCTTTCAGATAGGTTTCAACAACTCGCCGCACCTCAGCGAGCCGTGCTTCGCCAAGCTGACGGAACGACAGCCAAAGGCTCAGCACCTGTTCGTCAGCCAATCGGTAGCGGGCATAAAGCCCTTCACGGCGAACCTCGACAAGTTGCGCACCGCGAAGCACCTGGAGGTGCCGCGAGCAGTTCGCAACGGACATTGCCGACTCAGCCGCAAGCTCCTCGACGGTGCGCTCCCGCTGAGCAAGCAATTCCAACAGTTCAAGCCGGCGCCCGTTGGAAAGCGCCTTGCCGATACGCGCGAACTGCTCAAAGAGCTGGTCTTTGAACTGCCGCTTCAGGGCCGGTTTCACTATTCAACTATTCAACCACATACTTGAATAGCAATCAATCATGCAAAGGATTCGGGAGTTTCCCCGCGACGTGTGGTCAAGCGGAATAACAGCGAGACTTCTCTGACGAACGGGATTCTCGCGGGGCGCCGCAGAGGGCTATGCGAGTAAGGCGATCGGCACCCTGCCGTATCTCACCCTGCCGTATTTCTCAAACAGCGCAGTCTCGCCGGATTTGATATACTTAAGCCCCATCTTTTATGGGAGGTGCCTGGATGATTTGGTTAGCGGCTCTGTTTTTTCTCCAACTGCCGCAGATGGCGGATGTACAGGTTGGAGACCAGAACCCCTACACAACTCCGGCGGATCTCACGCAAGGGAAAAAACTGTATGGCGGCCGTTGTGCCGGATGCCACGGGCCGGAGGGCGACGGCGGGAAGGGCGCGAATCTGGCCGTACCAGTCCTGCCACGCGCCGCGCAGAATAGCAGTCTTTATCTGGTGATTCGTTACGGTATTCCGGAAACCGAAATGCCGGCATCCAACATGACGCCTCGTGAAATCTGGCAGCTTGCCGCCTTCGTGCGGACCCTCGGCCGGCTGTCCGCGGAAGTGGTGCGCGGCGATGCGGCGCGCGGATCTCAGCTTGTGCATGGGAAGGGCGGTTGTCTGCAGTGCCACGCGATCGGTTTGGAGGGCGGACGGACTGGCCCCGCGCTTACCGACATCGGCGTACGCAGAGGTGCGTCTCACCTCCGGGCCAAATTGCTCGATCCGGCCCGCGATATTCCCGACCAATTCCGCATAGTCGAACTGAAGACCCGCGCGGGGGAGGCAGTTTCAGGTGTCCGGCTCAATGAAGACTCCTGGTCGATTCAGGTACGCGGTTTCGACGACAAGATGCATTCGTTCTGGAAGCAGGATGTGGCTGAATTAAAGGTGGAGCGGCGCACGGTCATGCCGTCCTATCGACAGAAATTTGACGATGGGGAACTCAATGACATCATCGCGTATCTGGCCGGACTGAGAGGCGGCCAATGAGAATGAGGCCCCCAATGAAAATGAGGCCCAGAATGAGATTCCTGTTAGTAATAGCGGCGGCAATGCCGCTGATGGGACAGTTGACTAATGAACGCATCTTGAGTTCTGAAAAGGAGCCGGGTAACTGGCTTACTTACTCGGGTAATTACTCGGGCCACCGGTATTCCCCTCTGGATCGGATCAACGATCGGAACGTGGCGGGATTGCGGCCCATCTGGGTGCATCAGGTAAACTCGCTCCAGAGATTCGAGACCACGCCATTGGTTGCCGATGGCGTGATGTACATCACCGAGCCTCCCAGCCATGTGACGGCGCTCGATACGCGCACGGGCAAGCCGCTGTGGAAGTACCGCCGCGTTTTCCCGAACGATATAAGAGTCTGCTGCGGCGAAGTCAATCGCGGCGTCGCGATCCTAGGCGATCTGATTTATGTGGGCACGGTGGACGCGCATCTGGTTGCGCTGGATGCCAAGACCGGCGCGGTTCGCTGGGACACTGCCGTAGCCAATCACAAGGCGGGATACTCGATCACCGTGGCCCCGCTCGCCATCAAGGACAAAATCGTGATCGGCATGGCGGGCGGCGAGTACGGTGTGCGAGGCTTTCTGGATGCGTATGACGCCAAGACGGGAAAGCGCGCCTGGCGATTCTGGACGGTGCCGGGACCGGGAGAACCGGGGCATGACTCCTGGGCGGGCGATACCTGGAAAACCGGCTCCGCGACCACCTGGACGACGGGCGCCTACGATCCGGCTACCAACCTGATTTTCTGGGGTACGGGCAATCCGGGGCCGGATTGGAACGGTGACACTCGAGGCGGAGCCAACCTGTACTCCGATTGCATCGTGGCGCTTAATGCCGATACCGGCGTGCTGAAGTGGCACTTCCAATTCACCCCGCACGACGTTCACGACTGGGACTCCACCCAGATTCCCATATTGGTGGAGCGCGAAGTTCGCGGCGCTATGCGCAAGCTGGTGGTTTTGCCGAATCGCAACGGCTTCTATTACGCGCTGGACCGCAACACGGGCGAGTTTCTTCTGGGGAAACCGTACGTGAAGCAGACGTGGGCCAAAGGTCTGGACGATAGCGGACGCCCCATCCTGCAACCCAACATAACTCCGACTCTGGAAGGCGCGCCGGTGTGGCCGTCGGTATCGGGCGGGAATAACTGGTACAGCCCGACTTATAGCCCTAAAACGGGGTTGTTATATGTGGCGGCGCGCGAGGCCGGCTCCGTGTATTTCACGGGAGACCCGGACTACAAAGAGGGCGAGCAGTTCAATGGCGGGGGATTCCGAAGTATCCCGGGCGAGGAGGAATGGGGCGCGGTTCGCGCGCTGAACCCGGCGACGGCGGAGGTGGTTTGGGAACACCGCCTGTTTTCGCCGCCATGGGCGGGGCTGCTCTCCACGGCCGGAAATATCGTATTCGGGGCCACTAACGAAGGTCAGTTCTACGCGCTGGATGCGGCGACGGGGAAACCCCTATGGCGCTTTCAGGCCGGCGGCCAATCACGCAGCAATCCGATGAGTTATATGAGCGATGGGAAGCAGTACATAGCCATGTCGATTGGCAATGCGCTGTACGTGTTCGGTCTGGAGTGAAATAATCCTATTTGCCGAAGCAGTAGAGTGCGGAGCGGGTGCGGACGTACAAGCGCGAATCGCCGATCGCAGGGGTGCTGAAACAGGTATCCTCCAGGTCGTTTTGGGCCAGAATTTGCCAATCGGCGTCGGCCCTGAGCACGGTGAGCTTGCCGCTTTCGCTTAAGACGTAGATCTTGCCGTCGCCGGCCACGGGCGAGGACCAGTAGCGGTCCAGCGCCCCTCGCAGGCGGTCTATTTTGTACGGTTCGCCGGTTCGCGGATCCAGGCTGGTCATGACGCCGCCATCTCTCACCAGGTACAGCACACCTTCATAAAGCAGGGGCGAGGGCACGTTGGGCAGCGATTTGCGATAACGCCACAATACCCGTTTATTGGTCACATCCCCGCGTCCGCCGGCGCGGATCGCCACGAAGATATTCTGCGAGGCTTTGCGCGCGCGATAGAAATTCCACTCCCGTTCATTGATCGTTTGATCGCGATCCAGATCGTATTCGCCGAAGTTGCGGAATTCCGGCATGACTTCGGTAGGCGTGAGCTTGCCATCGTGATCCGTGTCATAGCGCGCCAGCGCTTCTTCCCAGGTTGGCGATTCGGCCGGCGTCGCGCTGTCGCCGCCCGACTCCCATCCGCAGACATAAACCACATCGCCATCCACCACGGCGGCGGACTTCTGTTGCCAGGACATGCCGCGCACCCACCACAACTTCTCGCCGGTCGCCAGATTGTAGGCGATCACCAGATAAGAGCCGGGGATGATCAACTCGGCGGGGCCGCTCTTCGGCCGATAGACCGTTGGGATCGAATAGCTGCGTGTCACCTCGGGCCGTTCGATGCGGTAACGGACCTGCCCGGTGGCTTTATCCAGCGCCAGGACATAGGAATCCGTGTCCTGATCGCAGATCAGGATGAGCATGTCGTCGATCAGGACGGGCGACGTGCCGTGGCCGTTGGCGTTATTGAACGGGCCCAGAGGGACGCGCCAACGGTCTTCCCCGTCCACTCCGTAACAGAGAATCCCGAAGTCGCCGAAGAACACATAGACGTTGCGGCCGTCGCTGACTGGCGAACCGGAAGCGGGACTGTTGGTCGACTGCATGAACTCCTGGCGCGGCCGCGGCGCTTCACGCTTCCAGAGGATCTTGCCGGTCGAGCGGTCGAGCGCGATCGTGAGGAGCTTCTGACCTTCGTAGGCGGTGACGAAGATGCGCGGGCCGGCGAGGATAGGGGAAGAATGGCCGGGTGGCAGCCCGGTCTTCCAGACGACGTTCTTTTCCGGGCCGAACTGGACGGGCAAATGCTTGTCGGCGGACACGCCGAGGCCATTGGGACCGCGGAACTGCGGCCAGTCGGCGGCCACGGCCGCGGTGGCGGTGAGCAGGGCAAGCGGAAGAAATTGCCGCATTTCCTACAGCCTATCAGCTAACCGGTCAGCGGTGATTGTGGCCGCCTCTGGAGTTTCTACATTCTGGTCGGACCAAAGTGGGACGATCGGGTTTTGTCGTCTGTCACCCAGCTCGCTTGACCATCGCTATGGTTCTCTCTTTCAGCCATCGCATGATGGTGGGCATTTGCGGCATGGGGTGCGGTGATCGCGTGGACGTGAGGCGGCGAACCGCCTCCCCATCCAGGCCCGCGTTTAAAACTACACCGGCGAGTGTCTGGCGAGGCATGACAGACCACGAAAGGCGATGGTCTGTCCCACCTTCTACACCGGCGAGTGTCTGGCGAGGCATGACAGACCACGAAAGACGATGGTCTGTCCCACCTTCTCCCGGAAATGTACAAACGTTGTGTCATGATGAGGCAATGCGAATGGTGTGGTTCTTCGTCCTGTGTTCGGCAGCCTGGGGGCAGTGGGACCGGTTCCGTGGTCCCAACGGAACGGGAGTCTCGGAGGGCGCTGGGTTGCCGTCGGAGTTCGGAGCGGGCAAGAATCTCATCTGGCGCACCCCATTGCCTCCCGGCCACTCGTCGCCCGTGATTGGCGGCGGGCGTATCTATTTGACGGCGGTTGAGCATGATCGGCTCTTCACCCTTTGTCTGGAACCGGGCACCGGGCGGACTCTGTGGAGGAGGGAGGCTCCGCGGCCGCGGCGCGAGAAACTGCATTCCTTGAATAACCCGGCGTCACCCACTCCAGTGACGGATGGTGAATCTGTCTATGCGTTCTTTCCCGACTTCGGGCTATTGAGCTACACACGGGATGGGAAGGAGCGGTGGAGGCTGCCGCTGGGCCCCTTCACGAATGTGTATGGCGTCGGCGTTTCCCCGGTTCTGGCGGATGACGTGGTGGTGCTGTCGATCGACCAGGACAAGAACTCGTTCATCGTGGCGGTGGGACGGAACGATGGGAAAGTTCGCTGGCAGAAGCCGCGGCCTGAGGCGCTGAGCGGGGCTTCTACTCCCGTGGTGGTAACGCGGACCGGCAGTCCTTCTTTGATCCTGGCTCCGGCAAGTTTCCGGATGGATGTTTATTCCGCGCGGGATGGTGAAGCGATGTGGTGGGTGCGCGGATTGCCTAGCGAGATGAAATCGGTGGCCGTAGTGGTCGGGGACCTGGTTTACGTCTCCGGATTCAACACTCCGGAGAACGACCCCGGCAAGCAGGTTTCGCTCCCCACCTGGCAGGAACTGCTCGCCCGCGATGATGCCAACAAAGACGGCGCTATTCAGAAGGAAGAGGTATCCGACGAGCGGACGAAAAAGTATTGGCCGTTTATCGACACTGGCGGGCGCGGGCAGATCGTGGAAAGTGAGTGGAACCTGTATCGGGCGGTTATGGCGGCGGAGAACGGTTTGTATGTATTCCGGATGGGCTCGCGGGGAGATGCGACTGCCAGGCTGGTGTGGAAATATCAGCGGTCGGTGCCGCAGTTGCCTTCGCTTGTGGTGTACCGGGATGTGGTCTACATGGTGAACGATCGCGGCGTGCTGACCACGCTCGACGCGGGGACGGGGCAGATGCTGCGCCAGGACCGGGTGCGCGGAGTGTCCGACAACTACTATGCGTCGCCGGTGGCGGGGGACGGCAAGATTTTTCTGGCCTCGCACAACGGGGTGGTTGCGGTGTTGCGCGCTGGCGGGCAGCAGGAGCTGCTGGCCGCGAACGCACTGGATGAGGAGATCTTCGCCACGCCCGCAATTGCCGATGGCCGGTTATACGTGCGAACCGTAGCGGCGCTGTATTGCTTCGGGATGCGGTAAGGGGATTTTTCGTTCAGATGACCGCCGTTTGTTCGTTGCGAATATGGATTCGCCCACTCGCGATGCGCCCACCTGGCCGAGTACCGACTGGTGCTATCTGCCGGTTGGAACGAAAGATCCAGACAGGATAGCGGACGGAACGACCGATTGAAAGGTCGTCACGCAGAATCCCAGGGATTGAAAACCGTAACGCCAAGACCGGCGAAATCCTTCACGTTCCGCGTGACCAACGTCAAGCCGTGTTCAAGCGCGGTCGCGGCGATCAGGCCATCGGGTACATTGAGAGGCCGCCCCGCAAGTTGCCCCTGGGCCTCCAAAACGCCCCACCGCTCGGCAATAGATCGTGTGACCGACAGAATTACGGCCGGAAAACAGGATCGATAGATCGGTTTCAATCCAAGCTTCGAGCTCCGCTCGCCGCTTCCCGGGCGACCGCAGGATGATCCCTTTACGGAGCTCGCCGAGACTCACGGAGCTAATGAACAACGTGTCGAGGCCCTGTGCGGCAACCCACGTCTTAACTTTCGGCTCAGGCTGGGGTCGTACCAAGTCGGATGGAACGTTGGTATCCAACAGGAAGCCGCTCATTCGAAATCGACCGGGCGAGCAAAGGACGGGCTTCGGCTAAAGAGCGTGTCAACTTCTTCGTCCGTGAGCAGTCCCCGCACCTTGGCGCATGCATCGATCAATTCCTGACCGGTGTGCCGGGGCAGTGATTCGGGGGAAACATGCGCTTCGCGCGTCACGATCTCTTGCACATAATCGCTGAGCGAGACACCACGGGCCTGGGCCAGGGCGAGGAGTCCTCGTTCGATCTCGGGTTGAAGAACAAGGGTGATGGTCATGGGCGTCTCGTTCGCAGTCTGTATTTTTCTTTTCCTATTGCCCACCGTACCCCGCCGTCCCTGCCGGCGTCAACCATTTCCTACAACGTTGCAAATGTCTTGTGCAAGATGGAGGGCATGAAATAGCGATCACGCACGCGTCTCGGCGGAAGACTAGACTCCGCCCTGCATCTCACGGCCTTGACCAAGGCCGGATGCCACCGCCGCTGATCATTGTAAGGTCTCACGGGAAGGTATACGACGTTGCTCTTAAAGGCTCCCTGTATGACTTGTAATGGAGAATCATAGGACGCAGGAGTGAAGCACTGTGAGTCGAAGCACAAGACCCCGAGTTTGAAATTAATTTGCTGCAACCCAGGAATATACGACGGTCCGGCATACAATACAGTCATAACAGTTTCGGGATAATTCTGGGCTGACAGAACCGGCTGGTCTGCGGTCTGGTTATACCCAGTGATCCAAAGTGTGTAAGTACCACCTGAACGCGCAGGGTTTTTCTCGGTCAGTAAATTGCCTTGTAGGTCGGTTACCGCGCCACGCATGAACTCGTCCCAGGAACTTTGAGAATCAAGTCATGCATCATGCCACCACGATCAGCGCCCAGTCTCCCTTCCGTCTGACCTCGGTCGCGGCCGGCAGTGTAGCCTGCACCAACTCCACTTCGTGACGCTCAAAGCCGCTGGCCAGCAGCACACCGCCGGGGCGGCGCAGGACCCGGAGCAGGTCGGGCGCGAGACCGGCGATCGCCTCCGGGCTGATATTGACCACCACCAGATCGACCGCGGCAGAGGTCACGGCATCCACCGACCCGACAAAGCCGTTGCCGGCGATCTGCACGGCCACCGGGTCGACATCGCAGGCGTAAACGGTCTGAGCTCCGAGCAAACGCGCGGCCTCGGCCAGGATGCCGGAACCGGTGCCGACATCCAGCACGCTCATGCCGGGCGTCAGATAATCCTCCAGCGCCTCCAGGCAGAGTTGCGTGGTTTCGTGGACGCCGGTGCCGAATGCCATTCCGGGATTCACCGTGATGCGGAAACGGCCGGCGGGCGCAGGGTCGTCGCGCCAGGCGGGTACCAGGAAAAACCGCGAGCCCACCTCCCTTGGCTGCAGCAGGTCGCGGGCCGATTGGACCCAGTCGCGCTGCTCCTCCACCCGCTTTCGGGCGCCCGGAAACAGGCGCAGCAATAGGGCGCAGTCGGCGGCGTCATCAAAGAAGGCGCGCACGCTGGCGGCGCTCAGTTCGACAATGCCGGCCGAGCCCTGCTCCCAGAGTTCGGCGATCAGCAGGTCGCGGTCTTCCGGATCGCATTCGATTTCGAGAGAAAACATGGTGCCATCATCCCCGGCCGCTGCTTAACCGAATTGTCCGCCTGCCCGAAGCACCCACATGAGTCCAGCAGGCGGATTGCCAATCCGCCGCAGGTTCACAACCTGCCCCACAATGTTATGGTGGAATTTCTCAGACAAATGAAGCTACAAGGTATTTTCCCACCAATTGCAACTCCGTTCGATTACAACGGAAACATTTATCTCTCGAAGATCCAGCACAACGTGGAGAAGTGGAACCTGACGTCGCTGGCCGGCTACGTAGTGATGGGGTCCACCGGCGAAAGCGTGATGCTGACAGCCGAAGAAAAGTACACCGTGTGGGAGGAGGTGGCCAAACACGCGGCGCCGGACAAACTGCTGATCGCGGGTACCGGAATGGAGAGCGTGCGCGAGACCGTGGCGCTTACCAACCGCGCCGCCGAAATGGGCTACAAGGCCGCCATGGTGCGCACCCCGCACTACTACAAGAACCTGGTGAACGGTGCCGCCGCGCAGGCGCTGTACTTCCGCGCCGTGGCCGACCAGGCGCGCCTGCCGCTGATCATTTACAACTGGCCGCAAGCCACGGGCGGGGATATTCCGGTGGAAGCCGTGGTGGCGATCTCCGAACACCCCAACGCGATCGCCATCAAGGAGAGCTCGGGCAACCTGGAAAAGGTGATGCAACTGATCCGCGAGGTGAAGCACGGTTTTCAGGTGCTGGTGGGGTCGGCGCCCACGCTGTGGCCATCGCTGCTGATGGGGGCATCGGGCGCGATTCTGGCCTATGCCAACGCCGCGCCCTATTCGACGATCGCAATCTGGGAGGCGTATCGCACCCGCGAAGAGGCGGCCGGACTCGATTGGCAGAACCGCATTGGCCGCGCGGCAGCGCTGGTCACGACGAAGTATGGAATACCGGGGCTGAAGTACGCGATGGACCTGAATGGCTATTATGGGGGGCCACCCAGATTGCCGCTGACCGTGCCCACGGCGGAGGCGAAGAAGGAAATCGAAGAGGCGTTTCGCGATCTGAAGGGGTGAGTGGTCCGCTTGCTAACGCGCGCGGCTCCGATTCAGCCGCCGCAGCATTCCGGCGCTCTCTTCGACTCGCATCAGGTAGGTCGCCACGAAATAGAGTACGCCATAGACGCCGAGAATCAGCAGGCCCGCGGCAATGGGATCGACCAGGCCGATGGCTAACTTGACGGCCCACCCAGCGCGGCTGCGATGAGTGCCGCGGTCCAGAGGCGCACCACCAACGGGGCCGGCAGTCCTGTCGAACCGATGCGGCGGTTCAGCGTGCGCCGCAACAGGGTAAACTCCACCCAACCGGCCACGCCCGCCGACGCCGTCAAACCGGCGGCGCCCCACTGCGGATCCAGACCGATCCAGCGGCGCAGCGGAAAGGCGCAGAGGTAACCGAGCGCGATGGTGAGGGCCACCCGCAGCACGGCGAATCGCAGCGGGGTGCGGGTATCGCGGAGCGCGTAGTAAGTGGACGCGTAGAGGCGGCCCATGGTGGAGGCGAGGAGACCGATGGCGGAGCCGGCCACGATGCCCCAAACGTAAGCCGCATCAGCCCGCGTGAATCTGCCCCCAACGTAAAGCATCGCGGTGATCACATCGCCCAGTGCCAGGAAGGCCATCGCCGAGGGGACGATGAAGAACGCAATCTGCCGCAGGCCGCGGTTCAAACGCTGGCGCAGCGCGGCGGCGATCTCGGTTTCGTTGCCCAGCGCGCTCGACATGGCGGGCAACTCGGCCGCCGAGACCGACATCCCGAACAGGCTGACGGGCAGCGTGTAGAGCGATTGGGCCGTCGTCATCGCCGCCATCGCTCCAGTGCCTAGAAGGGAGGCCAGCGCCTGGTCCACGTACGCGCTGATTTGCACCACGCCGCGGCTGATGGACACCGGCGCGAAATTTCGAATCACCTCGCGAACGTGCGCGGTCCGGGTATCCGGATGCAGGCGCAGTTTGCGGACCAACCGCAGCACCGTGGGCAATTGAACGCCGAACTGCAGCGCGCTGCCGGCAACCGTGCCCCACGCCAGCTTGACGGCCAGCGTGCTGAGATCGGCGCGCCGGTACGCCAGCATGGTGACGATCATCGCCAGGTTCCAGATTACCGGCGCCGAGTAGGACAGGAAAAACTTCCGGTGGCTGTTCAGAATGCCCAGGCACCAGGCCGAACAGACCAGCAGACCGGCACCGGGAAACAGAATGCGCACTAAAAGGATGGTCAGCTCCCGCTTCGGGCCGTGGTAGCCGGGTGCGATGGCCCACATGAGATAGGGCGTTCCCAGCACGCCCAGCAGCACGATCAAAGAGGTAGAGAGAGCCAGGATGGCAAAAATCGCCCCCGCCACGCGGCCCGATTCCTCGTCATCGCCTTCAGCCAGCAAACGCGCATAGACCGGGATGAACGACGCCGAGAGCACGCCTTCGCCAAACAGGTTCTGCAGGAAATTGGGCACGCGCAGCGCCGAAGAAAAAGCGTCCGCCTGGTCGGTAAAAACTCCGAAAGAGTGGCTGAAGATGCGCTGCCGCACCAGCCCCATGATGCGGCTGAGCAGAATCCCGGCGCCCACCAGGAAGGCGTGCCGGCCCGTGCTGTCGCGGTGCGAAGCCCGCGCCACTTAACCCAGTTTCTCCAGCACTGCGTTGGTCACTTCTTCGGTGCTGCTGGCGCCGCCCAGGTCGGGCGTGCGCACCTTGCCTTCGGCCAATACCGCCGCCACCGCGGCTTCCACCTGGGCCGCCGCCTCCGCCATTTGCAGGTGTTCCAGCATCATGGCCCCGCTCAGGATTTGCGCCAGCGGATTGACGATTCCCTTCCCGGCGATATCGGGCGCCGAACCATGCACCGGCTCAAACATCGAGGGGTATCGGCGCAGCGGGTCCAGGTTGGCGCTGGCGGCCAGGCCCATGCTGCCGATGATGATGGCCGCGATGTCGCTGAGGATGTCGGCGAAAAGGTTGGAGCCCACCACCACGTCAAAGCTCTCCGGGCGGCGAATAAAATTCATGGCGGCGGCGTCCACCAGCAGCGATTCGGTCTGCACCCCGGGAAACTCGGCCGCGACCAGGTCGAAGGTGCGGTCCCACAGGGTCATGCTGTAACCCTGGGCGTTCGATTTCGTGATCGAAGTGACGCGCCTCTTCTTGTTGCGCTTGACCGCCAGTTCGAAAGCGAAGCGTACGATGCGCTCAATGCCCCGTCGCGTGAAGACCGAGGTCTGAATGGCGACCTCCTCCGGCTGCTGATGATAAACGAAGCCGCCCACCTGGGCGTACTCACCCTCGGTGTTCTCGCGCACCACCACGAAATCGATGTCGCCGCCCTTGGGCCGGGCCAGCGGCGATTGAACGCCGGGGTACAGGTACGCCGGCCGCACGTTGGCGTACTGGTCGAAGGCGCGGCGGATGGGAAGCAGCAGGCCGTTCAGCGTGGTGTGGTCGGGAATCTCCGGGTGGCCCACAGCGCCCAGGAAAATGGCGTCGCAGGGTTGCAACAGGTCGATAGCCCCGGCCGGCATCATGCGGCCCCACCGGAAGAAATGCTCGGCCCCCCATGCGAAATCCTGAAACGCAAAGGTCACATCGTGTTTTTTCGCGATCTTTTCCAGAACGCGCTTACCTTGAGGGATGACCTCGGTACCGACGCCGTCGCCGGCAATCACCGCAATCGTAAAAGTCTTCATGGGCTGAAGACAATTCTAACGCGCGGCCGGCGTTTATAACTGAAGACAGGGAGCGGGAATCTCCGCTGGTGCCGCTCGCCGGGGCTCTGCACAGCGGGCTCTGCACAGCGGGCTCGACACCGCAGGCTCGACAAGCCAGTCCGCCGGATCGTCTGCCTGGCTTTACGAAAGTCCGGCGAGGGTGTACATCATTTGAGGATGCGCCGGTAGGCGCGGCGGACGTTGCCGGGGATCTGGTACCGGTCGAAATCGGCGGGCGTGCACCACGTAACGGCGTGGGATTCGGAGGAGACCCGCAGTTCGTCGGCAATTGCGTGGAATTGAAAGAGGAGGTCGTGGTGTAAGTGGTAGGGTTCGCGGCCATTGGTTGGGATGGCGTGGACGTCGGCGCCGATCAGGGGTGCGGCGCCCGGAAGCAGCACCGCGCCAGTCTCCTCGACCACTTCGCGGCGGGCGGCGTCGGCGACCGAGGCATCGTCCGGCTCGACGTGCCCTCCGGGCAGCAGCCAGCGATGGAGCCGCCGATGGTGGACCAGGAGGATTCGCTCCGCGCCGGGCGCCAGCACGAGACCGGTGCAGGTAATGTGGCCGGGCGTAAAGTGATTCCGATGGAACGGCTCCGGGGAGCCTTCGAGCAGCCGCAGGATCAGTTCGCAACTCTTGAGCGCCTGGCCGTCGGTAGCGTCATCGAAGCCGCCGACCAGGTCCGCAACCGTTTGAGCTTGGATCATAAGAAGCCCCTGGCCCCGGCCCCTGGCCCCTGGCCCCCATCCGTCACTTCGCCGGCATCGGCCGCGGCGTGGTGTCTCCGTCGGTCATCCCCATCGCCCACTTCACTCCTTCGATCCACATCTTCTGGATATCCGGCAGATCCCAGACCTCGTCCCGGTGCCCGAGCGACGAATGGAAAACCCGCCCCTTGCCATACTGATGCACCCAGGTCACCGGGAAATCTTTGTCGGTGCGGTGGATGCGCGGATTTGCCAGGTCCACCGACGCCGGGTCGACGCTCATCAGCACCCGCACCTTGTCGCGCGAATATGGCTCCTTGAACTGGTAGATCTCGTCATAGAACGGGAAGGATGCCGGGAAGTGCGCCGTCGCCGGAAACTTCTGGTCCTCGGTGCGGATGGTGCAGTGCACCTGCCCCCACGGATGCTCGTTGAAATAGCCGCCGATCAGCTCGCCGTATTCCGGCCAGTTGAAATACGTATCGGTGGCGGTGTGCGTCCCCAGAAATCCCTTGCCGTCGTCCTTCACGAACGAGAGCAGGTCCCTCTTCTGCTGATCGCTCAGCCCCAGATCGCCCGTCGTATAGAATATGACGGCGTCGAAGTAATCCAGGTTCTTGGCGTTGTTCGGCAGTTTCGCCTTGGTCAGCAGTTCGTTGTCGGTGCGGATATACGTATCCCACAGACCGGTCTGCCGGCCCAGTTTCTCGAGCGTTGCCAGGCCGTGCGACACCGAATCGTGCTCGAAGCCCTTCACCTCGCCGATCGCCAGCAGCTTTTTCTTGGGTGGCTGAACTTGCGCCCACCCGCAGACCGCCAGCGACAAAACCATCCCAAACACCGCACTTGCTTTCATGCCAGGAATCATCTCACAATTCGGTATCCTCAGAGACAGTGCGAGAAACCATGCCAGTAACAGCGCCGCGGGTTCCCAAACCGAGAGCCGAATACCTCACGTTCCTTTCGCCGTTTCCGCCGGCCGTTCAAAAGCTGGCGCTGGCCACCCGCGCCCTGGTTCTGTCCGAATGTCCTGGCGCCATCGAACTCATTTACGACGCCTACAACGCTGTGAGCAGCGGTTACGGCTTCACCGGCCGCCCCAGTGAGTGCTTCATCCACGTGGCGGTGTACGCCCGCTGGGTCAATCTCGGATTCAACCGGGGCTCGCAAATCCCGGACATCCACGGCATCCTTCAGGGCACCGGCAACTGGGTTCGCCACATCCGGATCGCCAGCCTCGAAGACCTGGAGCGACCCGAAATCCGCGCCTTCGTCAAAGCCGCCATCGAACGCGCCGTGTTGCCCGATCCGCAGAAGCCCGCCGCGCCCGGCGGCAGCGGCGGCAGTATAGTCCGCGCCATCTACCCGCGCAAACGCCGCCCCGGCCCCCGGCCCCTGGCCCCAGCGAGTCCTAAATGACACCACCGAAACTGATTCTGCCCGCCGCCCTCGCCGCCCTCGCCACCTTGACCGCGTTCGGGCTCGCTGCCCAGACACCCGTTTTGATGAACCGGTACGATGCCTTCACCACCGGCGCCAATACCCGCGAAACCACGCTGACCGCCGCCAACGTGGGCGGCGCCCGGTTCGGCAAGCTCTACAGCTATTACGTGGATGGCGCCGTCTACGCGCAGCCGCTCTACATGCCGGGCCTCCGCGTCGCAGGCCAGCCGCCGCGCAACGAGGTCTTCATCGCCACCATGACCGACAAGGTCTACGCCTTCGATGCCGATCAACCCGGCCCGCCGCTCTGGCTGCGCGATCTCACCAACGAACTGGCCAGCGTGACGCCCGTGCCCGTCATCGATATCACCAACCGCAACGACCTGAATGTGGTCGGCACCGCCGGCATCCTGGGGACTCCGGTGATCGACCCCGCGGCCAACGCGCTGTTCCTGGTAGCTCGAACCAAGGAAGTAGCTCGCACCAAAGAGGCCGCTCGCAACAAAGAAGCCGCCCGCTACGTGCAGCGCCTGCACCGGCTCGATCTCCGCACCGGGAAGGACCAGTTGCCGCCTGTCGAGATCGAGGCGGCCGTGCCCGGTTCCGCCAAGGACGCCGTCAACGGTTTGGTCCGCTTCGATCCCAAGCTCGGCAACCAGCGCCCGGCACTGGCCCTGGTTTTCGACCAACGAGCCCGCGGCATGGTGATCGTCGCCTGGGCATCGCACGAAGATATCCAGCCCTACCACGGCTGGGTGATGGCGTACGATGCCGCCACTCTCAAGCAGGCCGCGGTGTTTTGCGTGACACCCGATGGCCCCATGGGCGGCATCTGGCAATCCGGCCGCGGCCCCGCCGTCGATGCCGCCGGCAACATCTACTTCGAAACCGGCAACGGCCACTTTGACGGCAAGCGCAACTTCGGCACGTCGCTCATCAAACTGAGTCTCGGCGAGCTTGGTCCCGGCAAAACCGGCTTCTCCGTGGTCGATTTTTTCACGCCGCACGATTTCGAAGCGCTCAACGACCGCGACGCGGACCTCGGTTCCACCGGCCCGCTTCTGATTCCCGGAACCACGCTGCTGCTATGCGGAAACAAGAAGGGCATTCTGTACCTGATCGACAGCCGCAACCTGGGCCGCATCACGCCCGACGACAAAGGCGTCCTGCAGTCGGTCGAAGTAAAGGGTGGCCGCGACCTGGCCGGCCCGGCCTACTGGGATGGCGACGGCGGCCCGGCCATCTACCTTTGGACCGAAGCCGATGTGCTGAAGGCTTTCCGGTTCGATGGCAAGCGTCTGGACCCCACGCCCTTCGCCAAAGGCACTACACCCTCGAAGGGTTCGCCTGGCGGCGCCCTCACCATTTCGTCCGATGGCAAAAAGGCGGGAACCGGAATCGTCTGGGCCATGCTGACCAACGGCAAGAGCGCCGACGCCGGCAACGCGCCCGGCATCCTCTACGCCTACGATGCGGCCGCTCTGCACCCACTTTGGAACAGTGAGCAAAAACCCAAACGCGATCGCCTGGGCACGCTGGTCAAATTCGTTCCGCCGCTGGTAGTCGGCGGCAAGGTCTACGCGCCCAACTACGATAACGCGGTCAACGTCTATGGGATCCCGTAACCGGGTGTGTTATTGTCTACCCATGAATCGTAGAGAGTTCGCCAGCGTAGGGCTTGGTCTGGGCATCCAGGCTCACAGACTGTGGGGCGATGCCGGCATCGCCAATCCGGGCAAGATCGATGAGACCTTGCGCTCCGGAATCGCCCGCCGCAAGATCCCCGCCGCGGTCGGGATGGCCGCGACCGCCGGCAAGACCCTGTACACCGGCGCGTTCGGTGAACGCGATTCGCAGGGAACGCCGGTGACCGCGGACGGAGTCTTCGCCATCGCATCCATGACCAAGGCCGTCACCACGGTGGCGGCGCTGCAACTGGTCGAGCAGGGCAAGGTAACGCTCGACGAACCGGTGGCGAAACATCTTCCGCAACTCGAAAAGCTCGACGTTCTGGACGGATTCGACGCGGCGGGCAAGCCGATTCTCCGGCCGGCGAAGACTCCGATCACGCTGAAGCACCTGCTGACCCACACGTCCGGGCTCTGTTACGACACTTGGGATGGAAATATGTTCCGTCACGCGTCGCAGGCCGGAGTGGCGGCGCCGGCAGGAACCGCCGGACCCCTGATGTTTGAGCCGGGCGCCCGCTGGCAGTATGGTCAGGGATGCGATTGGGCCGGCCGCCTGGTGGAAAAGATCAGCGGCATGAGCCTGGAGGACTATTTTCAGGCCAGGATTCTGGGCCCCCTGGAAATGCACGACACCAGCTACATTCTGCCCGCATCGAAGTTCGACCGCATGGTGACCGGGTGGACCCGGGACAACGGCAGCCCGCTAAAACAGAACGCGCGCGCGCTGCCGGCGCCCCCGAAAACGTTCAACGGCGGCGGCGGCCTCTACTCAACCGCGGCCGACTACACCAAGTTCATGCAGATGATTCTGCGCAAGGGCCGCGGCCCCAACGGCGGCCCCAAGGATGCGGTGATCCTGCAACCGAAGACGGTGGAGAGCATGGCGATCAACCAGATTGGCGAGCTTACGGCCGGCAAGATGCGCAGCTCCCGCCCCAACTCTTCGAGCGACGTGGATATCCAACCGGGCGCCACCGAAAAGTGGGGCCTGGGTTTCCTGATCAATACCACGGCGTATCAAGGCGGGCGCGCCGCCGGGAGCCTGGCCTGGGCCGGCCTCTACAACACGTTCTACTGGATCGACCCGAAAAATGGCCTCTGCGCCGTGTTGTTGATGCAATTCCTGCCGTTCGTGGACAAAGAAGCCGTGGGGATGCTGGGCGATTTCGAACGGGCAGTTTACGCCAGTTTGAAAGGGTGATATGTGGGGCAGGTTGTTAACCTGCGGCGGATTGGCAATCCGCCTGCCGCGATTTGACGCGCCCCTACCGGCAAGGCCCAAACCCCTGATTTTTTCACGTAACGTTCCTGGATTGCATGGATCGTCGAGGCGGAGTCCTGCGGAGGGCAGCGAGGTCGTTTGGATCCCCGGGAAAGAACCTGTTTGGCGATCCCACTGACGAAGCGGTCGCATCTCCAGACATTTTCATCCTTGTCTGGGCTGGGAAACGAGGGTGTTGGCCCCGTCCCAGGTGCGGTTGCCACCCCACACCTTCCGTGCCATCACTGCCGGCCGAATGGCCCGCCCGGCCCGATTGTTGGTCCCTTCCAGACCCGGGCAATGCAGCAAGGCGAACAGGTACTCCCGTTGCTGGCGCAGATGGTTTAGCTCAGGGAGGGCGGGTGCCCGGTGTACGCGTGAAACCGCGCCGACGCTTGTTTTTTTGTTGACAAACAGCCGCGAACCGGCTCAAACTGAGACAGACTCTTAATTCCTTAGTTGTGGAGGCTGCTTGGCTCGAAAGAAGTCGCCGAACCTCACCGAGGCCGAACTCCGGCTGATGGATGTGATTTGGGAAAAGAGGCAGGCCACCGTGGGCGAAGTGGCGGAAGCCCTGCCGCCGGACCTCGGTCTGGCCTACAACACGGTGCTGACTACGCTGCGGATTCTGGAGGAGAAGGGCTACCTGCGGCACACCAAAGCCAAGGAAGGGCGGGCCTTCGTGTACCAGGCGGTGGTGGGGCGCGATGAGGCCAGCCGCAGCGCCGTGCGCTATCTGGTGAGCCGGTTCTTTCGAAACTCGCCGGAACTGCTGGTGCTCAATCTGCTGGAAGACGAGGAACTGAGCGCCAAGGAATTGCGGCGGATCCGGGCCCTGATCGCGGAGGACGGGCAATGAACGAAATCCTCGAAGCGGTATTGAATAGCCTGTGGCAGGCGGCGGCCGTGGCCGCGGTGGTATGGCTGCTGCTCAAGTGGACGCCGCGCATCAATGCGGCCACGCGCTACGCGGTGTGGTGGGCGGTGCTGGCGGTGGTGGTGTTGCTGCCGATGGCGACCGAATACCGCTTGCTGACGCGCGCGGCTCCGAATAAGGCGGCGACGCGTGAATCGTCGACGCGCGAATCGTCGACGCGCGAATCGGCGACGCCCGAGGCGCCCTTCCCAGCCGCGACCGTCAGGGAGTGGTCTCCCCCGCCGGCGGTCCTTATGCCACACACCGTCGATGCAGGCAACTGGCCGGTTGCAGTCTTCGCTCTCTGGGCGCTGGTTTGCCTGGTTCTGATGGCCCGAATCGGCTGGAGTTATCGCCATCTGCGGCGGATCAAAGGCCGCGCGCGCCCGGCCCCGCGCGAACTGCAGTCCCGTTTCGATGCCCGGTTGCTCGCCTGCGCGATCCCGCGCCAGGTGCGGCTGCTGGTTTCGCGCGAGATCGGGTCGCCCATGGCGGCCGGGTTCCGGCATCCCGCGGTGTTGCTGCCGGAGCCGCTGGTAGACCAGTTCACCGAGGCTGAGTTGGACCACGTGCTGCTCCACGAACTGGCGCACGTCGCGCGCCGCGACGATTGGACCAATCTGTGGGCGCGCCTGGCGGGCGCTCTGCTGGCGCTTCATCCGGTGGCGGCCTGGGTGGTGCACCGCATCGACCGCGAACGCGAAATCGCCTGTGACGACTGGGTGGTGGCGCAAACCGGGGATGCCCGTCCCTATGCCGCCAGTCTGGCGCGCCTGTTTGAGTTGTGTTGCGTCGGGCGCCGCACGCTGCTGGCTTCAGGCATGGCCGAAAGCGGCAGCCACCTGGGAGACCGCATCGAAATGCTGCTGCGCCGCGGCCGTGAATTTACGCCGCGCACTTCGGTCCTGAGGGTTGCCGGTATGGTGGTTGTGCTGGCGGCATGCGCGGCCGCGGGCGCCCGCATGCCGCGATGGATTATCTTTTCGCCCCGCTCAGCGCAGACCGCGCGGGCGTTGGCGGGAATGCCAGTGGCCCTGGCGGCGGAGACGAAAGGTTCATTCCTGGCGGCGTTGGTCGCCTCGGGCTACGGCGACTTGACGGTCGACGAAATTGTCGAACTGAAGGATCAGGGCATCTCGGGCGCCTACCTCATGGGGATGAGCCAGGCGGGATGGGGCAAGATTCCTCCGAAGGAACTGATTGACCTGCATGCGCAGGGAGTCGATCCCGGCTATGTGCGGACCATGCGTGAAGCCGGCCTGCGGGACTTGAGGCTTGCCGATGTGATCCGCCTGAAGCAGCACGGCGTGCCGCCCGATTACGTTCGCGAAATCCATGCCTGCGGCCTGGGTCCATACACTGCCGCCGAAGCGATCGACTTCGCCGCGCAGGGCGTGCCGGCGGACCTGTTCTGCGCGTTGCAGGCTGCCGGCTTTCAGCAAGCCAGCACGCGCGAAATCATCGATGCCAAGAACCAGGGCTTGCGCCCGCAGCATTTGCGGGAAGCCGAAAAGTTCGGCAGCAAGCTCACGCTGCGGCAAGTCGTCAAACTGAAACAGGCGGGAGTGATCTAAGAGGGGATATGAAAGACTCGGACATCATGATCGTGGTGGGCGCGCTGCTGGGCGCCGCCATTTTGGCCACCGGCCAGGAAACCAGCCGTGAGTGGAAATTGCGGTACGCCAGTTCCGCGAATCAAGTTCATTTCACGGTGGAGCGCTACTATCGGAACGGCCATTCGGTATTTAACCAGGATGTGCCGCTGTCCCGTTTTCGCGGCCTCTCCCTGGACACGGTGAATCGCGGCGGCTCGGCGAAATTCGAATACGTGCAGGACGCCGGCAGCCTGGTCTGCAAAGGCGCATTTTCGTGGAGCCGCGGTTCCGGGAGCTTTACCTTCGTGCCGAACCCCGCGTTCCCGGCGGAACTGTCTAAGCTGGGCTACGACGCCCCCAACGAAGACCAACTCTTATCCATGCTGATGCACGACGTGGGGCTGGAGTTCGCCCGCGCGGTGCGCGATGCGGGCCTGAATGCTTCCACCAACCAACTCGTGGACTTGCGCATCCATGGCGTGACGCTGGACTACATCCGCGAAACGCAGCGGGCCGGATACCGCAGCTTCCGCGCCAAGGACTACATTGACATCAAGATCCACGGAGTCCCCAGCGAGTTCCTGCGCGACCTGAGAACGGCCGGGTACGACCTCTCGGCCCAGCAGGTGATCGAACTGCGCATTCACGGCGTAGACTCCGAGTTCATGGACGACCTGAAGCAGGCCGGCTACGAACTCTCGCCCGCCCAGATCACCGAACTGAAAATCCACGGAGTGGATTCCGGGTTCATCCGCGACCTGAAGGGTTACGGGCTGCAGCCGAAGGCGTCCGACCTGGTGCAGTTCAAGATTCACGGCGTGACGCCCGACTTTCTCAAAGAGCTCAAGGACACTGGCTACGGCGGACTCTCCGAAAGCCAGATCACGGAACTCAAAATCCACGGCATCTCCACCGGGTTCATCCGGAAGGCCGGCGACCTGGGCTACCATTTCAGCCCGCATGACCTCACCGAGTTGCAAATGCACGGCGTCGACGCGCAATATCTTCGAAGGCTAAAGGACTCCGGAATGCGCAACCTGGACGCCCAACAAATCGCCAAACTGAAGATGCACGGCGTGGATTAGGAAGTTTTGTAAGCTTTTTGTCGGCTGTGTAAGCTTTTTGTCGCCGCAGCAGGTTTTTCCAAACTGACTGTTATACTCGGGTTGCTGGGAATCGAGCGGCCTGCCATGGCTCACTGGGCTCCTGGGGTGCGGCCTTACGCACCACAAATCAGCGGAGACGCCGTGGGCACCAACCAAACCATTATCCATAACCGAGCACGCCTGAACTGGTCCGCAGGTGTGACCCTTGCGGGATTTCATATCGCCGCCATTGTGGCCCTGTTTCATTTTCAGTGGCGTTACTTAGCCATCGCCTGCGTCCTGCACTGGGTGGCGACCGGCCTGGGAATCAGCATGGGCTATCACAGGCTGCACACGCACCGGTCGTATAAAGTGCCGAAAGCGCTGGAGTATTTCTTCGCCTTGTGCGGCACCTTGACGCTGCAGGGCGGGCCGATCTACTGGACCGCCACGCACCGCCTGCATCACCAGAAATCGGATCAGCCTGGCGATCCGCACTCGCCGATGGATGGCGCCTGGTGGTCGCATATCGGCTGGATTGTGTTCAGCGAGCGCAACGACGAAGAGAACAAGATGGTCTCCCGATACGCGCCGGATTTGTCCAAAGACCGGTTCTACATGTGGTTGAACGTCTATCATTGGGTTCCGCTGGCTGTGCTGTCCGTCCTGCTGCTGGCGATGGGCGGAATGCCGCTGGTGTTGTGGGCCATCGCCTTCCGCATTGTGTTCGGCCTGCATTCCACCTGGCTGGTGAATTCGGCCACTCACATGTGGGGCGGCCGCCGCTTCGCCACGCGGGACGATTCGCGCAACACCTGGTGGGTGGCGCTGCTGACCTTCGGCGAGGGCTGGCACAACAACCATCACGCGCACCCCACATCGGCGCGCCACGGGCTGGCCTGGTACGAGTTCGACCCGAGTTGGATTCAAATCCGGATCTTGAAGTTCCTCGGCGTGGCGAAGGCAATTCGCGTAGTGAGCGTCAACACGGCTTTCTCGGAACGCCCCACCTTCTCCGAACGGGAAGCCGCGTAATTTTCTTTTGTGGGGCAGGTTGCTAACCTGCGGCGGATTGGCAATCCGCCTGCCCGCCACGTTGAAGCGCCGGCCGAGTGGAAGACGCAAAGGCTCGCAGCGCAAACACTCGCTGCCGCAAACGCTCGCTGCCGCATCGCGCTGGCGGATTAACAATCCGCTCCAGATTGACAATCTGCCCCACAAACTGGCTATCCTGCTTGGTATGCGATTGGCTCAGAGTCTGCTGCTGCTGTCGGTTCCGTTGTTCGCGCAAATCAACCCCCTCGACTTTCTGAATCACAACCACCCGGTTCTGGACGCGCACAATTGCTATCCCTACGAGGGCAAGTGGGCCGATCGGGTGGACCGTGCGCTGGCCACCGGTTTCCCGGTGGGTATCGAGCAGGACATGGCCTGGTACGTCGATCCGGCAACCGGTAAGGGACGGGCAGTAGTTTCGCACGACGACAAAACCAAAGGTTCGGAGCCGCTGTTGCGCGATTACTTCTTCGAACGGGTGCGGCCGATTGTGGAAAAGGCGCTGGCGGACAACGATCGCGCCCATTGGCCGCTGATCGTGCTGCACTTCGATTTCAAGAGCGTGCAACCGCCGCTGCTGCACGCCGTGTGGGACGTGCTGGGCGAATACCAGGCCTGGATCACCACCGCTACCAAATCCGCCGATCCGCACCAACTCATGCCCTTCGACCCAAAACCGCTGCTGGTTCTGACCGAGGATTCCGACGAGCAGGAGGAGGTCTTCTTCAATCAGGTGCCGGTGGGCGCCAGGCTGCGCGTCTTCGGCTCAGCACACACCAGGGCCATTCCGGCGAAGCCGAAGACGGAGCACGACCACCTGCTGGCGACTTTGCCGCCCGAGCAATTGCTGCCCGCGCCACCGACCAACTACCGCCGCTGGTGGAACAATTCATGGTTCGCCGTGGAAGAGGGCGGCCAGCACCAGGCCGGCGCCTGGACCGCGGAGGACAACCGCCGCTTACGCGCGCTGGTGGACCACGCCCACCGGTTGGGTTACTGGATCCGCTTCTACACCCTGGATGGCTTCGGCGCCGGTGATGACAAAGGCTGGGGCGACGGATACAACTTCGGCTCGCGCGCAGCGGTGCGGTCGCGCTGGAAAGCGGCGGTAGCCGCGGGCGTGAACCTGATTGCCAGCGACCAGTACGAGGATTTGCGGGCGGCGATGAAGTAGGGCCGGGGCCATTAGCGCTTAAGCAGGACGGAGGTCTGGGTGTCTTCGTTGCCGATCGATCTTGTTTCCAATTTCAAGCAAGCGGTGTTCAACGCTGATGCGGCGCAACTGGGCCAGCTCCTGCAAAGCCACCCCGAGTTGAAATCTCAAATGAACGAACCGCTGTTTCACTTCGATGCGCCGGCCATCGTGCAAGCCGCGGGCCGGGGCAGCCGGCCGCTGATTAATGTGCTGATCGGCGCGGGCGCCGATATCAACGGGCGCAGCCGATGGTGGGCGGGTGGCTTTGGCGTCCTGGATCTGGCGAATCCCGAACTGGCCGCGTACCTGATCCAAAGGGGCGCGACGGTGGATGTTCACGCCGCGGCTCGTCTGGCCATGCCGGAAAAGCTCCGGGAACTGATCTCGGCCCAACCCGAACTGGTTCACGCCCGTGGCGGGGATGGGCAGACGCCGCTGCACTTCGCCGGCACGGTGGAGATCGCGGAATACTTGTTGGCGCAGGGGGCGGATATCGATGCCCGCGATATAGACCACGAGTCGACGGCGGCGCAGTATCTGGTCAAATCCCACCCGGAGGTCGTACGTTTTCTGATCCGGCGCGGATGCCGCACCGATATCCTCATGGCTGCCGCCGTCGGCGATGCCGCGCTGGCCGGTAAACATCTCGACGCCGACCCCGAAACCATCCGCATGCGGGTCAACGAGCAGTTTTTCCCGAAACAGAATCCGCACAGCGGGGGCACGATTTACATCTGGACGCTGGGGGCGAATCTGTCAGCGCATCAGGTCACCCACAAATTCGGGCACCAGGATGTGCTTCGGTTGCTGACGGACCGAAGCCCGGCGGAAGTCCGGTTGGTCAACCAGTTCGCCGTGGGCGACGAGGCCGCCGTCAAGGCTCTGCTGGCGAGCCGGCCTGGCCTGATGCAGAGCCTCTCCGCCGCGGATCGGCGCCAGATCTGTTATACGGCACAGGACAACGATGCCGAAATCGTGCGGCTCATGCTGGAGTACCAATGGCCGGTGGATGGTGGTCAAGCTGAAACTCCGTTGCATTGGGCAGCCTTCCATGGCAACGCCGAAATGGCCCGGGCCATCCTAAAGCACAACCCGCCGCTGGAGGGGCGCGACTCCACGCATCAAGATACGCCGCTGGGCTGGGCGATCTACGGTTCGGAAAACGGGTGGCATCGCGAAACGGGCGACTACGCGGGCGTTGTGGAACTGCTGCTCCAGGCTGGCGCCAAGCCTTTGCCGCGAACCGGGGGGGCGATGCGGTCAAGGAAGTGCTGCGGCGGTTCCTGTGATGTGGCCGTTGCGGATCAGTCCCGAGGCCTCCGTGGCGTCCACCTCAACCTTGCCGCCGTCGAACCGCAGCTTCAGGGTGTAGTGGTTGATATTGGCGATGAAGTTCAGGTCCAGCAGAAACTCGCTCTCCGATGTCCATTGGCCCTTGGCGCCGGCCAGCAGGTGCAGCGGGCCGTACGGTCCCAGCTTGTAGCGGCCATCCAGGCCTAGCGGGAACGTCAGTTCCTGGCCCAGGTACTTCACGTTGAGCTGTGCCTCGCGGCCAAACGTCAGCGACAGGCTGTCCAACCGCGAGGGGTTCAGCGGAAACTCGTAACGCACGCCGGAGACCTTAGCCGCCATCGCCGGCAAACTCGGCGCCGCACCCGCGTCGGGCACCTTTGCGGCCTCCGCAACCTTCGCCTGAAGCTGACGATCCCCGTCGGCATTCGCCGGCAGCGCCGCCTCGGATTTGACCGCCTGCCGAATCAGCGGGGCGATCTGCCCGGCGTTGCCGCCGGCGTTGATCACCACGATCATGTCGAGATCCGGCCAGACAATCAGACTTTGCCCACCGCGGCCGTTGCCTCCGTACTGGCGGCCATTCGGTCCGTTGGAAGCGTTCCACTCGATGCCGAGCGCACCGGGACCGCCGCGCTCAGCCGCCGCGGGCGTCGTAGCCATGGCCACCCAATCGGCGGGCACGATCTGTTTTCCATCCCACTGGCCGCCGTGCAGGTAGAGGTAACCGATCTTCGCCAGGTCCTGCGGAAACAGATGGCTGTCGCCCCAGCCGTGGTTGCGGCCCTGCGGGTCGTCGGCCCAGACCACATTGCCAATGCCCAGCGGCCCGAACAGATTCTTGCGGCCAAACTCCAACTCGCTTTGGTGCGCCGCGGAAGCGATCACCGACCCCAGCAGATGATACCCCGGGCTGCAGTACGAAGAGTGTGTGCCCGGTTCGTACTTCATGGGCAGCGCCAGCGCGAACTGCACCCAGTTCGCCGACCGCTTCATCTGTTCCAATTCCTGCTCGCCCGGCAGGTAGCCGCAATCCAGGCCCGATTCCATGTGGAGCAGGTTGCCCACCGTGATCCGCTGCTTGAGTTCGTCGGGTTTTTCGGGCCGCTCCTTCGGGAAAAACGCGAGCAGCTTCTGGTCGGTCTTGACCAACCCCTGTCCGACGGCGATGCCCGTGAGCACTGACGTCAGGCTCTTGGTCACCGATGCCAGATCGTGCGGCACGCTCGAGTTATAGGGGTAGAAGTAGGCGTCCAGCACCGTGTAGCCGTGGCGGATTACCAGGAGGCTGTGAACGCCCAGTTGTTTCTGCAGCACCTGATCCACGGCCGATGCCAGGGCCTGCGAGTCCAGCCCCTGCGATTCCGGCTGAGCCGTCCGCCAATGGGCTGCCGGCCAATAGGCAGCCGCCGCGTGCAGGGCCACGCACGTAGCCGCGAGCATCGCCAGGTATTTCGGTGCCGGACATTTCAGCCGCACAGTTAAGCCTTCCTGCCCTTCGCCTGCTCGATCAGGTGGTCGCAGCCGCGGGCGCTGAGCGCCATCATGGTCAGCGTCGGATGCTTGTCGCCAGTGGAGGGGAAGGCGTTGCCGCCGAACACGTACAGGTTGGGGACATCGTGCGTCTGGCAGAAGGAATTCAGCACGCCATCCTTCGGGCTGGCGCTCATGCGCGCCGTGCCCACTTCGTGGATGGAGCCTCCCAGGGCGCGCCCGCCGCCCGCCGCTCCACGTCCGCCGCGCCCGCCACGCCCTCCGCCCTGGCCGCCGGCGCCCACATCGGGCGACCCGGGCGCGCCCGGAAAGCCCGTCGGCCCGCCGCGCCCCATGCCGGGCATGGCTTCACCGCCGGCCCTCTTGAAAAGCTCGTCGGCTTTTTCCTGGAAATCCGCGATGAGCTTCCGATCGTTGTCGCTGTGGGTGAAGTGGATCTTGAGCACCGGAATGCCCCAGCGGTCTTTCACTTCGGGGTCGAGCTCGACGCGGTTTTCCTTCTGCGACAGCATCTCGCCGCCCGCGATCCACACGCGCGCCTGCGCCACATAGCGGCTCTTCACTTCCTTCTTCCACTCCGAACCGTAACCGGGCAGCGCGGCCGCGAACTGCGGATACTCGCTCTGCCCGCCGGTGGCATTGATCACGTAGCCGCGGATGAAATCCTTGCGCGCCGTCTTCTTGTCGATGTTCTGGAAATTCGGGATGGAGATACCGGCCGATTTGCCGTCGTCCAGGCGGCTCGGCCCGCCTTTCAGTTTCGGCAGAATGCCGGTGACGCCGCCGCCCCCCACCTGGTCCATCATGTAGTGGCCCAGGGTATCGCTGGAATTGGCCAGCCCGCCCTTCGCCGAAAGCAACATCAGCCGCGTGTTTTCGAGCGTGGAAGCCGCCAGCACCACGTACCTGGCGTCCACGTCCACGGACTTCATGGTGTTGCGTTCGATGTAAGTCACGCCCTGCGCGCGGTTCTCGTTATTCATGCGCACCCGGGCCACCACGGTATCGGTTCGGACCTCCAGGTTACCGGTCTTGAGAGCGGGCGGCAACGTCACCGCCACCGTATTGAACATGGCGCCCACATCACATCCGTTCACGCAGTTACCGCAGTAGTGGCAAGGCGGGCGGTTGTTGTGCATGCGGGTCAACTGCGCCAGGCGGCGATGGGTGGAGCGCCAGCCCAGGCTCTTGCAGGCGGCGGTGAAGATGGTCTCGGCACAATTGAGGGGCATCGGCGGCAGGAAGACGCCATCGGGAAATTGCGGCAGCCCTTCCTTGGCGGCGCTGACGCCGATGAAGCCTTCCACACGGTCGTAATAGGGCTTCATGTCGGCGTAAGAGACGGCCCAATCCAAGCCGTAACCGTCGCGCGAGGCGGCCTTGAACTCATAATCGGCCATGCGGTCGCTGGCGCGGGCCCAGTGCAGCGTGCGTCCGCCCAACACCCGCGAACGGCCCCAGTTGTACACCGTGTCCGGCCCGGTGGTGTACGGATTCTCGGAGCTGTCGAGCATGATGCGGTAGTTGCGCTCGCTCCCGGCGTATCGCCGCAAGGCGCCCGGCTTAGCCTGGCCGCGGTACTCCATTTGATAGAGGAACGTGTGGTGAAAGTCTTTCGCGGGATCGATGTGGCTGCCGGCTTCGAGCATCAGCACCTTCATCCCGGCTTTGGAAAGTTCCATCGCCGCCCAACCGCCGCAGGCGCCGGAGCCGATTACGATCGCGTCATATGTGGTCGCCATGAGCGTCTCCTAAACGATGTGGTGCTCCGGTTAGACCGTGTGGTGTTCCGGATGAGTGCAGGCCGGGAAACTCGCGTTGTACGAGTTGCCCTTGTATTCCAGCGCGCCGATCATGCCCGCCCGCGAAGTGTAAAACGCGAACGTAGTCTGCTGTTTGATCAGGCGGTATGCATTGTAGGCCGGGTGCGTGGCCGAGCGGTCGCGCTCGGGCTTGGACATGGCCTCCACCAGGGCTGCGCGCCCCTTGGCATCGGCGGCGTGGAAACCGGTTTCTTTCACGGCCTTCAAAGCGTCGCGCCAGGCGTTCTGGGTTTGCGGAACGTCGCCCGAGGCCTGCATCAGGAAGTCGATGTAGTGGGCGCAGCGGGCTTGGCGCGCGCCGGGAGTGTCGTCGGTGGGGATGAGGATTTCGGTGAAGGCCTGGAGCGCTTCGAAATCGTCCGCCGCGAAGAATTTCGGCACGTAATCGAGCAGCAGCGGCGGTTCGGGCGGCGCGTTGGAACCGGTCGAACCGGCGTCGTGCTGGTGTTCCTGTGCGGCCCTGAGCCAGGTAGCGAAGAACTCCGCGGCGCCCGGCAAGGCGGCGGCGCGCACGGCAAGATCCACAAGGTCGCGGCGAGTTGGCAGCATGCCCAATACTATATACCCGGCGGGCGCTGGTTCGGGCGGCGCTGGAAAAGCACGACACCATCATCAGCTATCAGATTGTGCAGGAATTCCTGAATTTGGCAACCCGCAAGCCCCATTACCACATGAACCAGGCTGAGGCGCAACTCTACCTGGCGACAAGGTGCAAGCAAGGTTTGACTTCGCCCTTGGAAAAGCGTTAAATTGGCCAAGATCGCCAGGGGGGCGCATCCAGCCGACAGAGTCCATCCAGAAGAAGTTCACCGAGGCGCTCGACGAACTGGTCGCGCAGGTGAAACAAGACCGCTCCATCCTGGCCGCCATCCTCTGCGGCAGTCTCTCGCACGATACCGTCTGGGCGAAGTCCGATATCGACCTGGCGCTGGTGACCATCGACGACAAGAAGGTGGAGACGGCCAGCCTGGCGCTCTACGCGGACGGGGTGAATGTCCACGCGTTCCTGATGCCGCGGGCGGAGTTCCGCAAGACGGTGGAAGGCGCCGTCCGCAACTCGTTCATGCATTCGCTGCTGGCCAAAGGGCGGCTGCTCTACACCCATGACGAGACGATTACCGCGCTCTGCGCCCGGCTGCACGAAATCGGCGAGCGCGACACGCAGGTGCAACTCCTGGCCGCGGCAACGTGGGCGCTGAGCTCCATCGACAAGGCCCACAAATGGTTCGTAACCCGCGGCGACCTGGACTACTCCGCGCTTTGGATTCTCTACGCGGCCACGCCCCTGGCGCGGATCGAGGTGATCGGCGCCCGCCTGCTGGCCGACCGCGAGGTGATTCCGCAGGCTATGAAGCTGAACCCGGCGTTCTTCAAGACGATCTATGCCGGCCTGCTCAACGCGAAAAAGACGCGTAAGAGCGTGCAGGAGGCGCTGGATGCGATCGACGGTTACATGGTAGAGCGCGCGCCTGAGCTGTTCGGTGAGGTGCTGGATCATCTGAAGGAAGTGGGCGAAGCACGTTCGTCCACCGAAATTGAGAACCACTTCAAACGAAACTTCAACGTGGAGGGAGTGACCACGGCTTGCGAGTACCTGGCCGACCGCGGTCTCATCGGCAAGGTCTCGACCCCCGTCCAACTTACCAGGAAGAGCAACGTCCTGGTGCAGGAACTGGCCTTCGTGCACCTTGGGGAAGCGGTGGGGGAAGCGCCGGATGAGTTCTAGGCCCGCCAGGAAGCCTGTCCCACAGGCGGCGCGCACCACTATCTCCGTGCAGGGCGCGCGCGTGCATAACCTTAAGAACGTGTCGGTGGAGATACCGCGCGACAAGCTCATCGTAGTCACCGGCCTCTCGGGCTCGGGTAAGTCAAGCCTGGCCTTCGACACCATCTATGCCGAGGGACAGCGCCGCTACATGGAATCGCTGTCCAGTTACGCCAAGCGGTTCGTGGCGCAGGTGGCCAAGCCCGACGTCGATTTTGTGTACGGCCTGTCTCCGGTGATCTCCATCGAACAGAAGACCATCGCCAACAACCCGCGATCCACCGTCGGCACCATGACCGACATCTCCAGTTACCTCAACCTGCTGTACGCCACCATCGGCCATCCGCACTGCCCGCGCACCGGCGAGCCCGCGCCCAGCCGCACGGCAAGTCAGATTCTGGAGGCCATCCTGGCGCTGCCCCAAGGCGCGGAGATCGAGCTGCGGGCGCCGGTATTCAAGCAGTACGGCGAGGAGCTGGACTTCGTTCTGACCGAGGTTCGCAAGAAAGGCTGCCGGCTATTGATCATCGATGGCAAGCCGGTGGACATATCCGCCGAGGTGGAGCTTGACGAATCGAAGATCCAGGACATGGACGCCGTAGTGGACCGGTTCGTGGTGGGCCGCCAGCACGAGAAGGCGATCAAGGCGGGAGTCGCGGCTACTTTGCTGGTGGGCGATGGGCTGCTTCAGGTTCACATCGTCAAAGGCGCGGGCAAGGCGCAAGGGGTCAACCAGGCGGAAGCCGAGCGCTTTTACCGCGGCCTGTGCACCCCGACGCACCATTTCGTCTACGGAGACATCCAGCCGGAGTTCTTCATGTTCAACAATCCGGAGAGCGCCTGCCGCACCTGCGGGGGCCTTGGCGTGCACAAGCTGACGCACCCGGAGTTGCTGGTTCCCGACCCACGGCGCAGCATCGTGGGCGGATGCTTCGTGCGCGAGGCGTTCAAGTACAACCCCGACACCTGGGATGGACGGGTGATGTACAGCCTGTCCAAGGAGCTCGGTTTTTCGCTTGAAACGCCGTGGACCAAGCTGCCCGAGAAGGTGCGGCACGCGATCCTGGAAGGGCTCGACGGCAAGAAAATCGTGATGAGGGTGCCGCCGGATGCCAAGGTCAAGCGCGAGGACTCGGAAGGCAAGGAGATCGGCTTCGGCGGGATCGCGCGCCGCATCGAGCGCCAGTACCGCCGCTACCGTCAGCGCGGCGAAGCCAGTTCCGGCATGGAGGCCTGGCTCGACAAGGTGATGGTGGAGCACACCTGCCCCGATTGCAAAGGCGCGCGCGTCCGCGCCACCAGGCTGCTGTTCACCATCGAAGGTAAGACGGTCCACGATATGGGCCAGCTACACTTCGACGAGTTGCACGCGTTCCTGGGCACGATCAAGCCCACGGGCCGCGGCGCCGATGCCGGCCGGCAGGTGCTGGGTGAGATCCGCGCCCGGCTGGAACTGCTGCTCGGGATCGGGCTGGACTATCTGAGTTTCAACCGCCGCTCCGGCACGCTTTCGGGAGGCGAGGCGCAGCGCATCCGCTTGTCCACGCAGATTGGCTCCGGACTGATGGGCATGCTCTACGTGCTCGATGAGCCCAGCATCGGCCTTCACCCCAAGGACAACGTGAAGATGATCGCCACGCTGGAAAGCCTGCGCGATATCGGCAACACGGTGATCGTGGTGGAGCATGACGAGGACACCATCCGCGCCGCCGACCACATTGTGGAGATGGGGCCCGGGCCGGGCGTCCACGGCGGCCAGGTGGTGGTGCAGGGGACCATCGACGATGTGCTGGCGTGCAAGGCGTCGCCGACGGGCCAGTTCCTCTCGGGCAAGCGTGAGATCGCCACGCCCGCGCGACGCCGTAAAGGCAACGGCAAGACGCTCACGGTGCGTGGGGCGCGCGAGAACAACCTTAAAGGCGTGGACGTGACTTTTCCGCTGGGCACGATGGTGGCGATCACTGGCGCTTCGGGCTCGGGCAAGAGCACGCTGATCAACGAGATCCTCTACAAGGCGCTATGGAAGCGGCTGGTGGACACGCGCACGCTGCCGGGCGAGCACGATGGCGTGGAGGGCGCCGAGCATGTGCACAAAGTGGTCAGC
>Ga0210402_10000674_pt1 | contig 37705 bp, 37 predicted proteins | sample IncBWC7MmetaG_FD_161055 | JGI IMG/M metagenome (GOLD analysis project Ga0210402, IMG submission 161055) | Forest soil microbial communities from Barre Woods Harvard Forest LTER site, Petersham, Massachusetts, United States - Inc-BW-C-7-M | ecosystem: Environmental > Terrestrial > Soil >...
CTCGATCACCGTGCCGAGCCATCCAGACCTGCGCGCCGAGCTCGACATTCCCGTGCGGTACAACTACGCCTTCACCTCGAATTTCTCCGGCAGCAGCGGCTCCAGTGGCATGAGCGGCAGCGATGGAATGGCCGGCTCGAGCGGCAGCATGGGCTCTAACGATCCGAATAGTCCCTCGGCGGGCGGAAACGGCGGAAACGGCACCGATGGCTCGAACGGCGGAGATGGAGGGGATGGAGGAGACGCGCCGCCCGTCGAGGTCCGAGTAGCGTTCCGATCGGGCAGCAATCCTCTCCTCCAGGTCAGCGTCTCCGCAGCGGGCAAGCAGAAACTGTACTTGGTAGATCCGCGGGGAGGTTCGCTGACCGTGAGGGCGGATGGAGGCGCCGGCGGCGCCGGCGGAAGAGGCGGCCGTGGAGGCCAGGGAGGCTCCGGAGGCATGGGAACGCCTGGCGGATCGAGCGGCAGCAACGGCTCCGATGGACGAAGCGGCTTTGATGGTTCGCCAGGGAAGGGCGGAAGTATCACCCTGACCTACGATCCCCAAGTCAAACCTTTCCTCGGCACGATCCGACTCTCCAACAAGGGTGGCCCGCCGCCGGTATTCAAGGAACAACCCGTGGCTGCCTTGTGGTGATGGCGGCCCGCTCTTCCTACGCCGCCGCCAACGCGAACGCCTGCTTCGCCGCCGCAATGGTTTGCTGCACGTCGCGTTCGGTGTGGGCCGCGCTCAGGAACGCCGCTTCATACTGCGACGGCGGCAGGTAGATGCCGTTTTCGAGCATCGCTCGGAAGAAACGCCCGAAGGCCTCGGTGTCGGACTTGGCTGCAGAAGTCCAATCGGTGACTGGACCCGGCGCGAAGAACCATGTAAACATCGAGCCGACCCGGTTGTGGAACATGGTCACGCCCGCATCTTTGGCGGCGGTAGCTACTCCGGCGACCACTTCTGCGGCAAGCGTATCGAGCTTGGAATAAACATCTTTGTGCTCGCGCAGGTAGCTGAGCGTGGCGCAACCCGCGGCCATCGCCAGAGGATTTCCTGAGAGCGTTCCGGCTTGATACACGGGGCCGAGCGGAGCCATCAGATCCATGATTTCGCTCGGCCCGCCGTAGGCGCCCACCGGCAAACCTCCGCCGATGATTTTGCCCATCGTCGTAAGATCGGGTTGGATCGCGTAGAGTTCCTGTGCTCCACCATATGCCAGGCGGAATCCGGTCATGACTTCGTCGAAAATCAGCAGCGCCTTGTCCTGCGAGGCAATGGCGCGTAAAGCTTCGAGATATCCGCGCGCCGGAGGGACGCATCCCATGTTGCCGACAACCGGCTCCACAATGATGCACGCAATCTGGTGCTTGAATTTCTCAAAGGCTTGATCGAGTGCACAGATGTCGTTATAAGGAAGCGCGAGCGTGAACTGCGTGAATTCTTCCGGAACGCCCGCCGAGCCCGGAATGCCGAGCGTCGCCAAGCCGGATCCAGCTTTCACCAGCAACGCGTCGGCGTGTCCGTGATAGCAGCCCTCAAATTTCACAATGTATTTGCGCTTGGTAGAGGCGCGCGCCAGGCGGATGGCCGACATGGTCGCTTCGGTGCCCGAACTGACAAAGCGAACTTTTTGCATGTGCGGAAAGGCGGAAATCACGAGCTCAGCGAGATCCGCTTCTGCGGGAGTGGAAGCTCCGAAGCTGGTGCCCTTGCGCGCCGCCGAGATCACCGCCTCGACCACTGGAGGCGCCGCGTGCCCGAGGATGAGCGGGCCCCAGGAGCCGATGTAGTCCACATACTCATTGCCATCCGCGTCCCAAAGGTGCGAGCCCTGACCGCGCACGATGTACGGCGGCCCGCCTCCCACCGCACGAAAGGCGCGCACCGGGGAGTTCACCCCTCCGGGGATGAATTGTTCAGCGCGTTTCTGCAGCCTGCGGGATTGTTCTGTCTTGCGGCCCATCATTCCTCGACAGCAGCGATCGCCAAGTCCGGGAGCCTCAGCTACCTCAGATCAATATAACAGCGGCGGCGCGAGGGTTCCGAGCGCCTCCACGGCTGCGGCGACGACCTGCCAGACGGAATCGAATTCATCTGACTTTCACAAATTTGCAATATTCCTGCAATCTGCGGCGGCTATCCTGATGCCAGTTGCCCTTCTAACCGGGAGGGTTTATCAGGACGGCCTTGGGGGGCTCCGGGCTGTCCTTTTTATTTTTGCCCGGGCTCGTCGCCTCCCCGTTTCAGGCGTGAGTGCGACCTGGCCAGCCTCTCCTCGCGATCAGTCCGCTCCGCCGATGACGAAGGCATGCGCTCCTGTATTAACCATGGTTAACTGTTTGTGATATGCTCTTGTTAATCATCGGCGCAGTCATCATTCGGCGCAGTCATCATTCGGCGCAGTCATCATACTGATCGCGGCATGCTGATAGATTGGCTATGGGGCAAATGGGGAAGCGCAATCGCAAATCGATACGCTGGACGGCAACTGCGCTCCTCGCCGTGACCTCGCTCTTGGCGGCCGCGACATGCCGAATCCCGGCATACGCCGAGCCGCCTGATGCACCCACTCCAACTCCGGTTCCAACTCCGGTTCCGGTTCCAGCTCCAGTTCCAGTTCCGAAGACCGACACTCCCTCTCCGAGTGCGGACGATCCGGCCAAGGCACCCGACAGCCCGCCCGCCACTGCCGACCCCGAATCGATGCTCCCGCATTTCAAGAACACGCGCTTCTGGCTCTCCGGGCAGGTCAACTTCATCTTCCAGACTCATCCCGACTTCCACGCCGACTACAGCGGGCCGAACAGCCTCAGTCCACACTATGAGAAAGCCACCTCGCGAGTCATGACGCTCTACACCGGCGTCCGCCTCAATCCTTCCACCGAGATTCTAGTGGACATTGAGGAAGCCGGCGGCCAGGCGCTCAGCACCGGCCTGGGCTTGGCCGGGAACACGGATCTGGACATCGTGCGCAATCCATCATTGAGCAAGGCGCCGTACCTCGGGCGCGCCATGATCCACAAAGTGTTCGCGCTGAGCAAGGACAGGGTCGAGAACCAGCGCACCTTTCTGTCGCTGTTCGACGAGTTGCCGAGGCGCCGCCTGGAAATTCGTTTCGGCAAGTTCAGCATGCCGGACTTCTTCGATCTGAATTCGGTCGGCACCGATACCCATTTTCAATTCTCCAACTGGTCCGTCGACAACAACGGAGCCTGGGACTACGCCGCCGATACGCGCGGCTATACCGTGGGCATGGTGGCGGATTACGAGGACCGCAACTGGGGTTTCCGCTTCGCCGAAGCGCTGATGCCAAAGGTTGCGAACGGAATCGATCTGGTATGGCGGGCGTGGCAAGTGCATGCGGAAAATTGGGAATATGAGCTGCGCCACGGCGTCCTACCGAAAAAATCCGGCGTCGTGCGGCTGCTCGCGTACACGAACTATGCCAACATGGGCATCTACCGCGATGCGGTTGCTCAGTTTCAAGAGGGCCTGGTCCCGGTCCCGGACATCACGAACCACCCGTGGCACATCACCCGCAAATATGGCTTCGGCGTCAACCTGGAGCAGAATCTCACTCGGAACGTGACGGCGTTTGCGCGCTGGGGATGGGACAACGGAAGAACCGAGTCCTTTGCCTATACGGAAATTGATTCCACCTTCGACGAGGGCATCGGGGTGAATGGCGCGCAATGGCATCGCAGGCAAGACCGCGCCGGCATCGCCTTCGTGTCGAATGGCATCAAGAAGGATCACCAGATCTATCTGGCAGACGGCGGGAACGGTTTTCTCCTGGGCGATGGAGAGTTGAGCTACGGGCGGGAGAACATCGTCGAATCGTATTACACAGCGCACGTCTGGCGCGGAATCTATATCGCTCCCGGCGTGCAGTACATCGTCAACCCCGGCTACAACCGCGACCGGGGGCCGGTAGTGGTGCCGAGCCTCCGGGCTCACGTGGAATTCTAGAACCCGCGCTTTTCTCTCTCGCGCGCGTCTCAGTCCCCCCTTGTGCTCCTCTGTGCCCCGAGTGGTCAAGTTTTTGCATTTAGCCAGGAACGGGGACGAAGCATCCCAACCCTGGGATTCCCGCGTCAACCGCTTCGTGTAATTCCGCATTCTTGCTTTTCCACGGTGTGAATCGCCCAAGCCATGCGCGGAGTGTTGTGGGCAATCCCGAAACGTCCCAGAGCATCGAGCAGAATGATTCCCCCGTGGCCGTTGAGCCGCTGCTTCAGATAGTTCATCGCTTCCGACGCGACCCACTCGGGCAGGCTGCCGGATTCGACGCGATCCGCCGCCCACTTGGCGAGCACGAGCTTCATGATGGGCTCGCCCCATCCGGTCGTGGAAGCGGCCGCGCTGAGATTGTCGGCATAGCAGCCGCAGCCGATCAGCGAAGAGTCGCCGAGACGGCCCGGAGCTTTATTGAGCGTGCCCCCGGTCGAGGTCGAAGCCGCGATATTGCCGTCGCGGTCGAGCGCCACCGCTCCGACCGTATCGTGAGAAAGCAGGTCGTGCGAGACGGTGGGCGCGAACAGATCGTTGCCGCCGGCTGCGGCCTGGGCTTGATATTCGCGCAAGCGCTCGATCTCCCTGGGGATGACGAGATCTTCGTTGCGGCAGAGAGCAATGCCGTGCTCGGCGGCAAAGCGCTCGGCACCCTCGGCGACAAAATAGACGTGCGGACTGTCGCTAAGTATCTTCCGGGCGGCGCGAACCGGATTGCGCAGGCGCTCGACGCAGCCGACGCCTCCGCCGCGCAGCGTCGCGCCGTCCATGATGAAAGCGTCAAGTTGCACCTTGCCATCGCGGTTCAGGAAACTGCCGCGGCCGGCGTCAAACGTCTCGTCGTCTTCAAGAACGACAACGGCTTGTTCAACCGCATCGAGAGCGGAGCCGCCGTGTTCGAGCGCGCGCCATCCAGCAGCCGCGGCATTGCGCACGCCGTTCAGGTGCGCCTCGACCATATCGTCGGGAATGGCCCACGCACCGCCGTGAACGACCAGAACAGGATTTGTCGGCACTCGAAGACTCCGCGCAACTTTGCGGAAATTAGTCTAGCAGGCTGCGGAAAAACTCAGAACGACTTGTTGGGAGATGACGCCCTTTGCCAAGCTTAAAAAGAAGGGCGCTGGCAAGGAAAAAGAATTTTGCAAGCTGGAAGGGAACTTAAGCTGCATTCTCCGTTTTCCCGCGGCCTGCGGGCACGCGAAGAAATGGAAGTCGATGAGCGAGCGATTAGGGAAAATAGTTCGCGGTGGAACCGGCGGGGACGCCCGTCGCTCCATCGTTCGGGCACCGGGATCCGGGCGCCCGTCAGGCGGCCCGCGCGGGGGCGTCCATCTCCGTCGTCCGCTGCCAGGTGTAAATAATGCGGTGGATTACGGTAATTGTCGACAGCACGGCAATCACCCACAACACCGGAGCCATGACGTTGAACAGGGCGCCGATAATCAGCAGCACTAGGCGTTCAGGGCGTTCCATGAAGCCGACGCGGCAGGTGCCGATCAGCGACTCGGCGCGGGCTCGGGCATAGCTCACCATAATGGCGCTGATCATGGCCAACGCGGCCAGCACGACGTAGAAGAATCGGTTGCCACGACCGTAAAAAACCAGCAATCCCAGGAACAGCGACGCATCGCTGTACCGGTCTACTATGGAATCGAAAAATCCTCCGAAGCGGGTGACCTTGTTTGCGGCGCGGGCCACGCGGCCATCCACCAGATCAAAGAATCCCGATCCGATGATGACCAGGCCGGCATAGAAAAACATGCGGCGCTGGTTGTTGCCGTTGGCATATCCAAACAAAAACGCGGCGTAGGTGTTCACCACCAGCCCCATCAGGGTCAGGACATTCGGATTGATGCGCGAGAGCGCGAGCAAGCGCACGATGGCATCGAGCAGAACGCCGCAGACTCGTCCGACTCCGCTGGTCCAGGTCATAACGTCCAGCTCATCGCGCGCGACTTTTGTAACTCATTAGTTTTGCAGCTCGTCGCTTTCGAACTCATTCTGATTTGGGCTTCGATTCCATTTCCAGCTTGGCTTCGGCGAGATCGTGCATCGTCGAGAGCTTAAGGATTTCCATTTCACGGCTGCCGCCCGGCGTGACCACCATGGCAGTGTCGCCAACTTTTTTATTCAGCAGGGCGCGCCCGATCGGCGAGGTCGTCGAGATTCTGCCCGCCGCCACGTCCGACTGTTCGCTGGCCACCAACTCATATGTCATTTCTTCATTCTTGGTGCCGTCGAAGATCGTCACGGTCGAGCCCAGGCCAACTTTATCCTTGGGGATATTGTTCATGTTGACCAGGGACAGGTCGGCGAGCCGCTGACCGAGCTGCCGGACGCGCGCCTTCAAATACTCCTGACGCTGCTTGGCCGTGTGATACTCGGCGTTCTCGCTAAGGTCTCCGAGCGCCACGGCCTTTTTAAGCTCTCTGGGGATATCGAAAGCCAGCTCATGCTCGAGCGTGTTCAACTCTTCCCGAAGTTTCTTCTTGATCTCTTCCGTCATCGCTTTGGGAATTATAACCCTCGACCGCCACGAACTGGCGCGCGGGTCCCGATTCACGCCTGAAAGCGCCGGCCCAACCTGCTCAACCGAAATGACTTACGTCAAACAGGCCTCCTGGCGCCCCTTCTCGATTGCCTTAGGAGCGCCTGTCGGCTAGACTAGAGGAAGTGCTTCAGCTTCCCTCGGGCGAGGGCCCCTCCATGAACGGCAACGGCGTTTTCCACATCGGCGATAAGGTCGTATACCCCAACCACGGCGTCGGAATTATTGAACAAATCAGCAGCCGGACCATGGGAACCACGGTCGAGAAATTCTACCTGCTAAAAATCGCAGCCAGCAGTCTGAAAGTGATGGTGCCGTTCGCCAACGTGGGCAATGTAGGGATGCGTCCGGTGGTGCGCAATGGCGAGGTGGAGAAGATCGTGGACTACCTCTCCTCCGGCGAATGCATCAACGCGGCCGACTGGAAGGACCGCTTTAAAGAAAATTCCGATCGCATGCGCACCGGGTCGCTCTCTGACGTAGCCGCAGTGCTGAAGAGCCTGCTGATCCTCGGCCAGGGCAAGTCGCTTTCCTTCCGCGAAAAAAAGATGCTCGAGCGCGCCCGGTATTTACTGGTCAGCGAAATCGCCATCTCGCGGAACTGCGAGGAGAATCTGATTGAACAGGCGCTAACCAAGGCTCTGACAAAGTGCAATCTGCGCTTCCCGGAAATTAGCGAACTAGCCTCTTAATTGCACTCACCCTCGCCTCTGATCTTCCGATGCGCTCGCCCCTGCTTTCGGGTAGAGGCGCGGCTTGCCGCGTCTCCTGCATGCAGCATATCCGGCGATCTAAAGAGACGGGGCAAGCCCTGTCTCTAGCGGAGACCGGAGTGCGCTTCCATCCACGATTGAAGAATTAGAATGGCGGCCATCCGGTCGACCGCCTGCCCCCGTTTCTTAATCGAAAGATCGGTTTCCCTCAGCAGCCGGTTGGCCTCGGTTGACGTCCAACGCTCGTCCCATAAATGGACAGTCAACCCAAAATGCGCGTGCAGATCGTCGGCGAACCGGCGCATCTTCTCCGATTGGGTGCCTTCCGCTCCACTCAAGCGCAGCGGCAGCCCGACCACAATCTCCCGGACGTCGTATTTCGCCAGCACTTGTCCCAAGGCCTCCAGATCACGGCGCTTATTCTGACGCTGGATCGTATCCAACCCCTGCGCCGTGATCCCCAGCGGGTCCGAAACGGCAACTCCGATTCTTTTCGAGCCCACATCCAGGGCCATGATGCGCCGATGGCCGATCATCCCAGGTGCATCCATGTGTCAATTGTAGATTGCGGAGCGCCGCGCGTCCCCCTGTATGCGGTTCCCCTGTGAATCTCTGTGCCCCCTGTGGTGAGGTTTTTGGAATGCCGAATATGTCCGATCTGCAATTTCAAATTCCAATAGTGCAATTCCCGCGCCAGTAAGGCAGAATGATTGCCCAGTCGGAGCGGGGCACCGAACGCCCTCATGGAAACCTCTGAAACCCAACCCGGGCATCACTGGTCGCTGACACTACTTGGCATGGCCCTGGTCATTATGTTCGCGTATTACGGCGAATCTGTGCTGGCGGTACTGTTCTTCGCCGTTCTGCTGAGCTTTATGCTTTCTCCGGTGGTGCAGGCGTTAGAATATTTGCACCTTCCGAGAGCTCTGGCGGCGCTCGTCAGCGTGGTCGTTCTACTGGCCGTGCTCTATGGCATCAGCGCCGCGTCATACAACCAAGCCGTCATTTTCGCGGACAACGTTCCGAAGTATTCGCAGAAAATCCGCTCCATCCTCCAGCCCTTCCGCCAGGAAGCGGAGAAGCTCGAGAAGACGGGCGAGGTGGTCGGCGCTTCCGAGGATACGAATGTAGTGCCGGTGCGGCAGGTGCAGAGCTGGTCCGAGGTGCTCACCCACGGAGCCGGTACTTTGACCGACATCCTGCTGGCGGCGTCGTTCATCCCGTTCCTGGCGTACTTTTTGCTGACTTGGCAAAGCCACGCGCGTTCCGCCACCGTCATGCTGTTTCCCTTGCATTACCGGCACACGGCATTTGTGACGCTGGGGCTGATCGGAAAAATGTTGCAAAGCTTCATTGTAGGAAACCTGATGATCGGATTGCTGATTTCGGGCGTGAGCGTGGCGATTTTCGGGTTGCTGCACGTCCCATTCTTCTACTTCGTTGGTTTTCTGAGCGGTTTCCTCAGTCTGGTTCCGTACCTGGGAATTGTGCTGGCAATGGTTCCGCCGATCCTGGTCGGCCTGGGACAACTGGAGCCGGGAGAGTTGTTGGTGGTGGTGCTTTGCGTGGTGGGCCTGCATCTGTTCGCGCTGAATGTTCTCTATCCGAAGCTGCTCGGCAGCCGCCTGAAAATCAATCCCCTGGCGGTCACGCTCGCCCTGCTGTTTTGGGGAGCGGTCTGGGGAGCAATCGGACTGGTGCTCGCCATTCCAATCACGGGAGCAATCAAGATTGTCTTCGACCACGTCGAGTCGATGAAACCATATGCGGATTGGCTGGGGGAATAGTGGGAAACACGCTGAAAAATCAGAAAGCCCGGCCGTTCCCGGCCGGGCTCGTCTTATGGGGTCACCCACGTTAGGCGGCCGCGGATCTCTTGGAGCGTCCCTCCAGGGTCACAGGTTGCGCTACCTTGCGCACCAGGAAGGGCTGAAGATTCGCCTCAGCGCCAGCCCACTCCATGCCGCTGATCGAGTGGCCTGGTTGGCAGGTAACGAAATAGCGTTCTCCAGTCGGGCTGGTTACTTCAAACTTGCCTTGCTCGCCCTGTAGAGCTTCGGCAATGTCGTATGTCGTGATGCTATCGTTCAACTTCATGGGGACCTCTTTCCGTCTCCAATACAACCGTGACTGGTTGAGGCTGTCCCCCTAGGGGAAGGTATTCCCTTGTTTTTAGAACGTCGAGTCGGGGCAGACACGCGTTTTTTTAGAAATTGTTGCCCTCTGCAGTGTTTACTGCAGGGTCCATTTGGGGATCAAGCTTCCTGTGTTTGAAAATTACTCACCGCGGTGTTTCCTGAGCCACGACGCGACATTCAACTCAACCCCGAAGGAAACCGTATTAAGGACGCTGTACGCACTGTAGCTGTAGCCAGCGCTCAGATCCACAAAGCGCGTGAGATTGTAATCGAGTCCGAGATTGATCCCGTCGTCCCGCGTTAGGCTTACGCCCCCTTTGGTTGAACCGGGGGAGCTTTTCTTGCCACGAACGAAGATTTCTTGCGTGCCCCATGGGAGTATGTAATACCCCGAAGCACTAACACTGAACTTGTCACCCAGGTCCATCTCGGAGCCCCCCTCAAAGTGCGCCAGCGTGCCGAGAGAAGTATAGGGACGCTTCAGGAATCGGGTGTCAGGAACCGAGTTGGCGACGCCGAAATCGAAAAACGGGGTAAAGAGATCGAAACCGTGTGCGAAATGATTGTCCCAGTCAAAAGTCACGCGGCCAGTGCTCAACCCCTTCGCCGAACTCGCTACCGGAAACGCTCCATTCACGGCCGTGCTGAAATCAAGCAATGGCCCTTTCCGGGAGTATCGGAAACCTAACGATGGGTTCCCCATGCCGGACGCGGAAGTCGTGCCCGTCTTCGAAGCAGATGGGTTGACGAACTGATACGACACGCCCATGTTTATCGAGAAGTGCGGATTGAACACATAGCCCGCCGACGAGTTGATATCGCTGATGAACCCATCGGTATCGGCGCTGCCTTCATAAGTCTCCGTCAAGGTGAAGCCCTTCTCAACCGCAGTCTTGTTTGCCGCAGCAGGCACGGCCGCAGCAGGCACGGCCTCACCCAGCGCGGAAACCGCAAGCAGGCATGACCCGACGAGAATCGCGAATCGACGACAGTAATCTTTCATTATTAGTGCCCCCTTTGGCAGGTACCTTTGGCCGCTGGTCCGCCCGGTAATGGCCAGACTGCCAAATCGTTGCCCTTCTTCTACCGGGTCTATTGCGGAATGAGCCACTATTCTCGGGTGGCATCGAGAACTGGTCGAGTGACGATGGTCCAATGCTTGGTTGGCAGGTTCATCTCAGTGCCGGAAGGGGTGTAGTGGTGGCAAGAACCTTTGCAAGGTTCGTGAACGGCGGTTCGGGTCTGGGCGCAGATGGAACTTTAGATCAACTACCGAGGTTTCTTGCGGAAGCCCGCGTCACACCTTAGCCTGATGCGTGGAAAGCCTGATGCGTGGAAGGAAACTCATGAAATCGAGCCGATGGTTGCATACTTTCGCCATAGCAATACTAGCGCTAAGCACCAGCATGGCTCTTGCTCAACATGAAGATCATGGACACGGGCGCGGTCACGATAAACATGGCAACGAAGACGAAGATAACGATAAAGATCGAAACGGTAACAGCAACAGAGACCACGGCTATCAAGACCATGGGCATGGGCATGGGTATGATGTCCGAGACCACGAGGTTATGCATGGCTGGTACCAGAGCCATCGCGGAAACTTGCCGCCCGGTCTCGCAAAGAGGGATCGATTGCCGCCTGGACTGGAGCGGCAACTGGAACTTCGGGGCACGCTGCCGCCCGGTTTGAGGGGAAGGATGTATGCTGTTCCCGTCGATCTTGAACGGGAGCTGCCTCCGCCTCCTCCGAATTGCGAGCATGTCTTTATCGGCGGACACGTTGTGCTCCTGAATCGCAGGACGTTTGTGGTCGTAGATGTTTTCCATCTGGGGTTCTGAAAACCTTTTACACTAGAACCTTGCGCACGCTGATCAAACTGTTTTTGGTTGTCGTTCTCGCCGTTGCCGGCTGGGCCGCTTGGCAACTCTATGTCCCGCTTACGCCGCCGGCCAATAGTTCTTTGCTGCTGCGTCCCGGATATTCGACCCGTCGAATTGCTGCGGAGTTGAAAAGGTCGGGAGTGATCCGCAGCGAGCTCGTTTTCGGGCTGTGGCACGTGTTGCACCCCAAGCCATCCCTGAAGGCCGGCGAATATCGTTTCGAGCGGGCCGCAAGTCTGCCACAGGTTTACGAGCGCATCGCGCGCGGCGATATCTACTTCCACGTAGTCACCATTCCCGAAGGCTACACGATGTTCGACATCGCCAAGGCGATGGAAGACGCCGGGCTCGGGCCGGCAGCCGATTTTGTGCATATTGCCGAATCCCAGACCCACCTCATCTCGGATCTGGCGCCGGAGGCCAAGTCGCTCGAGGGCTACCTGTTCCCCAACACCTACCAGTTCACGCGCACGCAGAGCCTCGCGGAAATGGCGGCGGCAATGGTTCATCAGTTCCGGCTGGTGGCGCAACAGATTGGGCTAGACTCCAACTCGGGTTCAAACTCGGGTTCAAACTCCAATGTGCACCAGGATGTGCACAAGATTGTGACCATGGCCTCGATCGTCGAAAAAGAGACGGCTGCTCCCGTGGAACGGCCCCGCGTGGCCAGCGTCTACTACAACCGGCTGGCGCGAAACGTGGCGCTCGATGCTGATCCAAGCGTGATCTACGCGGAGTTGTTGGCGGGCACCTACCAGGGAACCCTCCATCACGCCGACCTGGCCGTGAACTCGCCCTACAACACCTATCGTTTCCCGGGATTGCCACCGGGGCCGATCGGCAATCCGGGAAAAAGCTCTTTGGAAGCAGCTCTGCACCCCGAGAGCACGGAATTCTTTTATTTTGTCAGCGACGGCAACGGCCACCACCGCTTCGCCCGCACCCTGGAAGAGCACAATCGCAACGTGGTCGCCTATCGCCACTCACTCGGCCTGCGGTGAGCAGCCCATGTCGAGATTCCCACCCCTGTGGCTGTGTCCCTGTGGTTCCCCGCGTCCCCATTGCATCACGAACCACAGTGTGGGACGCCCGTCACAGACCGGGAATCCGCGCCGTGGGACAATAATCGTCGAATTGGCGCAGTCCGGGTGCACTCGTCAACCATGACGACCCTCGAAGCTGCCTCAAAGGCATTTTTCAGCGCTCTTTGCTTCGAAAATACCTCTCAGGAGGGCCCACTTAGGCGGGGACGATCTTTGATAACAACAGAGTGCTCCGAGCTGAACCGGCCAGTTTCATGGCCGAGGGTGTCAATCGGACATGCGGGTTGACAAGTTGGCGATTGGCGGGCGTGAGCGGGAGCCCATTGCCGAAATCCTGGGCGAATCGAAGAATCTCTCCCTAAGTCCTTATTCTGGAATGGTTTACAACTAAGTCATTTAATTAGAATACTTTAGCGGAAATGGGGGGGTTGCAAAACCGGCACATCCTTGACAAAACAGATCGGGGAAACTCCTGGCACAATGATCGATTGGCGCAAGCCTGTAGAACTAACCTGTGAAGGGCGTCCCCGATACGAACCGTGCTTACCGCGCGGCCCCCATTAAACGCGGAACCCTTCGCTGCCATATACTAATCAAATACAAATGTGGGAAAAGTCTTTCTGGGTACCGGCATAGGAATGTATCGCCCTCATCTCCGCATCCTCTTGCTTTTATTGCTGACGACGGCTACTTTTCCGCTCGGTGGATGTCTGTTCCGGACACGTACTCTGGACCGTCAGCTTTCCGACCGGCCGCTGAAAGCCGCGACTCAGCAGGATCTGATCGAATACGTCAACAACGAGGCCGCCAAGATTCAGTCCATGCAGGCGACTGTGGATATTGACGCTTCGGCCGCCGACCTGAAAAACGGACGGGTTACGGATTACAAAGAGATTCGCGGCTACGTGCTGGCGCGCAAGCCGGCCATGCTGCGCATGAAGGGACTGCTGCCGCTGGTGCGGAACACGGCCTTCGATATGGTTAGCGATGGGCAGGAATTCAAACTATGGCTTCCTACCAGGAATAAATTCGTCGTTGGCGCCAATGATGCCGACAACTACCAGCCCGACAAGCGGCTGGAGAACATGAGGCCGCAATACATTTACGACGCGCTGCTCATTCCGGCAATCGGTCAGGATGAAATTGCGGTGCTTGAAAACGGATACGAAACCGTTCTGGACGCGAAGAAGCATCGGGTCGAGCAGCCCGATTACGAATTGGCGGTCATCCGCAACGGCCCCAAGGGCTGGTATCTATCGCGCCGTATCGAGTTCAGTCGAACGGATCTGCTGCCGCACCGGCAAAGGATCTATGACCAGCAGGGAAACGTCGTGACCGACGTACACTATCAGGATTACAAAGACTACGCGGGAACCTTATTCCCGAGCACGATCGAGATCGAACGGCCGCGGGAAAATTACGATATCACCCTGAGCATCATTAAGCTGGAAATCAATAAAGCGCTGACCGACGACCAGTTTGCGCTGGAGCAGCCAGCAGGGGCCGAAGTGGTGCATCTCGATCAGCCCGGTCCGAGCGCGGCCAAGGCGTTGAGTGGCCCAAGCAAGTAGAACGCGTCCCATAGAATTAGGATTGTCGACGAAGAAAGGGACTCTTCAGGCTGTCGAAAAAATCACGATTAGTATCCAGACGGTTCGAATCAGGGCGTCGCTTCTAGCGATGCCGAAAACCGCCGCAATCAGGACGCCCCTTTAGGGCCGAGGGCCAAAAGACATGATGAATCGCATGATCATCGGGAATTTGGTGCATCGGCCCTTGCGCTCGTTGATCAGCGTCGTGGCTGTGGCTCTCGAGGTCACGCTGATCCTGCTGATCGTAGGCCTCTCCATGGGCATGCTGCAAGACAGCCGCACGCGAACCGCTGGTATCGGGGCCGATGTGCTGGTTCGGCCGCCGGGGTCTTCATTCATCGGTGCGTTTTCGGGCGCCCCCATGCCCGTCAAGGTCGGAGAGGTGCTGGCCAGGCTGCCGCACGTAAAGAGCGTGGCCCCGGTCATCACGCAAGTAGCTTCCACCGGGACGCTCGAGATCATCGCGGGTATCGATTTGCCCAGCTATGAAAGCATGTCCGCGGGCTTCCACTATTTGGAAGGCGGTCCATTTCAGGGACCGTACGACGTGCTGGTCGACGATCTCTTTGCCAAATCCAATCACGCCAGGGTAGGGGACACGGTGGAGATTCTGAACCACAAGTTTCGCGTCTCCGGGATCGTGGAAAGGGGCAAGGGAGCCCGTAAATTTATTCCGCTGAGCACTTTGCAGGACCTCATCGGCGCCAAGGACAAGGCCACGATCTTCTATCTCAAGCTCGACGATCCGGCGAATGCGGACGCCGCGGTCGACGAGATCAAGCACGTGCCGGGCATGGAGCGCCACGTCGCTACCTCGATGGCGTCCTACCTGGCTATGATGACCACTAGCAATTATCCAGGGCTCTCAACTTTCATTGACGTGGTTGTCGGTATTTCCGTGGTCATTGGATTCATCGTAATTTTCCAAGCCATGTACACGGCCGTGATGGAGCGGACACGCGAAATCGGCATCCTGAAGTCGATGGGGGCGTCGAAGCTTTACATCGTGAATGTGGTGCTGCGGGAGACGGTACTGCTGGCGCTCGGCGGCATCGTGCTGGGCATCGTGGTAAGCCTGGCAGCCCGGGCAGTCTTGGCACAGAGGTTCCCGCTGCTGCAGGTGGTGGTGGCCGGTGGCTGGATCGTGCGCGCAACCCTGATTGCGATTGCCGGCGCGATTGCCGGCGCGCTGTATCCGGCCTTCAAGGCGGCGCAAAAGGATCCCATCGACGCGTTGGCGTACGAATAGGGCAGACGTAAGGCATCGATTCCCCATTTTCGGTTTTAGTTCGCCTGGGCTTACGCGATTTTTTCCGTCCTGAATAATTTGGCCATAATTTTTTCTCGCAAATCGGGTGAGAATGCACGATACTGCCCGTGAAACTCCCGTGCTATAATCACGCCCCGTACCCGAAGGCAATGCAGTTTCGCAGCGAGTTGTCCTAATTCCCTAACCCTGCGCGCGGCTGCGCGGGGTGGCGAAATACTAGGAGGAGATATGCGCTTCAATGATCCGACTCTGTATGGTCGGGACGATGAGACGGATGAGTACAGTGACAGCGGCGCCTACGGCGAATCGCTGGAAGAGGATTTGGAAGAAGAGGAAGAAGAGGAAGAAGAACCCGTCCTCGTAGAAGAAGACGACGAGATTCCCGTGGCGCCAGCACGGGAACCTGTGCGAGCACCTGCGCCCGTAACACCGTCGGGCGGCGGCGGCAGCCAGGGTGGGCCTCCGAAGAAGGCGCCCGCCAAGAAACCTTCGGCAAAGAAGAAGGCGGCAAAGAAGCCGGCGAAGAAAAAGGCCGCGAAGAAACCCGCTCGGAAGAAACCCGCAGCGAAGAAAAAGGCGAAGAAGAAATCGCCGAAGAAGCCGGCCAAGAAAAAGGCTGCTAAAAAGGCTCCGAAAAAAACTGCACGCAAGAAGAGCCGTCGCCGATAGCGGTGAACGCCATCAGACCGAATGATGGGCGGAAGTCCGACGCTCTTTCCGGGCTTCCGCTATCTCATTTATTTTCCGTCGGGCACGATTGCGTCCGCTTCGATTTCCAGCAGCATCTCCGGAGAAACCAGGGCCGTGATCGCCACCATGGTGCTCGCGGGACGAATCTCGCGAAAAAACTCGCCGTGGGCTTTTCCTACTTTTTCCCAATCCGCAATGTTGGCGAGGAACACGCGAGTGCGGACGACATCTTTCAGTGAAGCTCCGGTCCGCTCCAGCGCGCGTTCAATGTTCTTGAGGGTCTGAACCGCCTGTCGATACGCGTCGCCCGCGCCGACGATCTTGCCATCGGTTCCAGTTGCCGTTGTGCCCGCTACGTGGACATACGCACCCACGCGAACCGCACGAGAGTAACCGACGATCGGTTCCCACGGTGTTCCACTCGAAATGTTGACGCGCTCCACTTTGCCTCCCTTTTCCTGTTCTTCTTGTATAGGTAGATTCGGGAAACCAAATTTTCGATCCACGCGATGCGGAAATTAGCAACCGCCTGCTTTGGCTGCCAATAGATAGACCGGAAACCCCGCGCACCGGGCGTGCCTCTAAACACACAGGGCACCAATGGTCACTTGCGTTGGATCCCGATTCGCGGTATCTAATCCGCAGAAGGTTTTGTGCCGATTGGAACCATTAGAGGTCCGGTTTGAGGGGGAAGTGGGGCCATGGACATGGAAATGATTCCGGAGACGCATCCGCTGCAGCAGTTGTTTGTTGAACTGGTCGGCCGTCACTATGCCGAGGAGATCGGAATTCGCGATCCGCAACTCGTGAACTACGTCGCACATCTGCTGTCGGAGTTTTGCGATGCCGAGCAATTGCTGAAAATCCGTAATGCGGCGGGGAAACCGTTGAACGATTTGGGCGAGATGTTGATGGAATCGGACCCGATCTATGGTCCGGCGCCCTCGTTCGATCGTGAACGCCAGGTCCGCAAGCACATTGGCGACTTTACCCTGTTTTACGCGGGCATGTTTCCGGAGAGCATCAACCATTATCGCCTGCGCCGTCAGCGGGTCGAGAGTTTCGTGGATTGGATGAAAGCAGGGAAAGAAAGCTATTACATCGTGTCAAAGTTCGAACACTTCGAATATGCCAAGGTGGCGCCATTGTTCGCGCAACTCTCGCAAAGATTTGAACAGTGCGTTTATGGACTGAATCTGGTGAAGAACGAACTCGAGGTGATGCGGCACCCGATTGCGCGGATGAGCAACGAACTCATTATGTAGGATTCGAGAGGTGAGACGGTCAGATGGCAGAAGTAAAAACCCGCGTGCTGAATTTGGGTTTTGCCTCTGCAATCCGACCTCTCACCTCTGACCTCTCACGATACGCCGGCCCGCGATCTCAAATTTCCCTTCCAGCACAAGGTTGATGGCTTCGGGATATGCGATGTGTTCCTGCTCAAGAATGCGCCCTCCGAGCGTGTGCTCGTCGTCGGAATCCAGCACGGGGACGGTCTTCTGCACTACGATGGCGCCGTGATCGAGTTCCTCGTCCACGAAGTGCACGGTGCAGCCTGACACTCTCACCCCATAGGCAAAAGCCTGTTGCTGCGCTTCCAGACCCGGGAAGGCAGGGAGCAATGACGGATGGATGTTGAGAATCCTCGCCGGAAACTGCTGCACAAACCAGGGTGAGAGCAGGCGCATATACCCGGCGAGGCAGATGAGATCGACTCGGTTGTCCAGGAGTGCAGCGACAACTTCGCGGTCGTGCTCCTCGCGTCGCTTACCTTTCGATGAAATGACAAGCGCATTGAGCCCTCGATGGCGGGCGCCTTCAAGACCGGGAGCATCGGCGCGGTTCGAAATCACGACCGCAATGCGGGCATCGGGTATCCTGCCCGCCGCAATGCTGTCCGCGATAGCCACAAAATTGGAGCCTCGTCCGGAAAGAAGGATGCCGAGATTCTTCATAGGACAACATTATTCACCATCGGGAGCAGAGATGGGCGTGCCCCGTCACTTTTGGATGCAGCATCTAGGCGGGCGCGGGAAACGCGGCAAGCCGCGTCTGGACAGGACTGAGTCTAGCTGAACATCACTTTGCGATCGCCTTTTACGATGCGGCCGACGCTGTAAAATTTTTCTCCGGCGCGTTCCAGCAGCGTCTGCGCCTTCTTGAATTTCTTGGCGGGAACCACGATCAGCATACCGAGGCCCATATTGAAGGTGCGGAGCATTTCTTCTTCAGCGACGTTACCGAGTTTCTGCAGATGTTCAAAAACGGGCAGAACCGGCCAGGTACCGAGTTCGATCACAGCCGACGTGCCCTTCGGCAGCACTCGGGGCAGGTTCTCCGTGATGCCACCGCCGGTAACGTGCGCCAGCGCCGCGACGCACTCGCCCGCGATCATCTTCCGAATAATCGACCAGTAGCTGCGATGGGTCCGCATGAGTTCGTTGCCGACCTTGTTCTTGATCTCGCTGACAAAGGTCTCGAGGGAATAGCCCGCGATTTCAAAGAGCAGTTTGCGAGCCAACGAGTATCCATTGGTGTGCAGGCCGTTGGAGGGCAACCCGAGCACGCAATCCCCCACCTGCACGTCCTTGCCGCTGATGATGCGGTCGCGCTCGACCACTCCGACAATGAATCCGGCAAGATCGTATTCGCCTTCGGGATAAAACCCCGGCATTTCGGCAGTCTCGCCGCCGATCAGGGCGCAGGCGTTATGCTTGCAGGCTTCGGCGAGGCCGCCGATAATTTTTTCCGCCACTTCAGGGTCGAGCCTGCCCGTGGCCAGGTAGTCCATAAAAAATAATGGCGCCGCACCCTGCACCGCGATGTCGTTCACGCAGTGATTCACCAGGTCGGCGCCGACGGTGTGGTGCATTTTCATTTCAAAAGCCACTTTTAACTTGGTGCCCACGCCGTCCACGCTCGAAACCAGCACCGGGTCCAGATACTTCTTATCGACCGAGAACAAGCCGCCAAAGCCGCCAATCTCGCTCAGTACTCCCTTGGTAAAGGTTTTGTGGGCAAGATACTTAATGCGCTGCTTGGTGCGGTTGCCCCGATCGAGGCTGACACCGGCATCGGCGTAGGTGATCGAGTCGCCTTGTGGGTTGGGACGCTGGGCCACTGTTCAGTCCGTCATTGCCGGGGTGGAGAGATTCGATGTGCCACGAGCCGGTGGAAGCGTTTCAGGCGCAACAAATTCTAGCACGTCTGGAGTAGTCTCCAGCGGGACGCGGGGTTGGTCGCCGCAAGAACAAAACCCCGGCCAGTGCCGGGGCCTGAAACGAGAAGGATGGTGGGCTTATTTCGGTTGGTCGTTCTTCATTTCGTCTTTCTTCATTTCTTCTTTCTTTTCCTTCTTGTGGTATTTGTGGTGGCGCTTTGCTTTGGCGTTTTCTTTTTTCTCCATCGGCTTGTCCATCTTGTCCATCGGTTTGCAGGCCGACTTGTCGCCTTGGGCAAAGGCAAAAGACGACATCGAGACGGACAGAGCAACGGCGAACAGCAAGGCGAGTACTCTTTTCATATTCAGATGCTCCTTGGAATGGTCTTCGCGCACACGAACTCCCGGAAATTGTGATGTGATTGTCCAGGGCCAGCGAAATTGTAGACCTCGGACAAGGCTTTTCCAAGTGCGATAGCGAACACGCTCTATAATGCTGGTCCAACTCTTTTCTCCCGGAGACAAAGATGAGAATTCTGATAGTTTTCCTTTTCGCCATGCTGACGATTCCGTGTACGCTGGCGCAACCAGCCCAATCACAGAACACGACGCCCGAGAGCGCGATGCCGGTCACGTCCCGGAAGAATAGGGGCAAGAAGGAGCCGCCGCCGGCGAGCACCGTAACGCCGGACAAGTCCGCGGAAAGCGGCAAGCCTGCGGAACCGCCCAAAGCCGAATCCAGCGAAGCCGCCGATAAGGATAAAGACAAGGAAGAACATTACGATGTGGCAGAAGTTCCTCCCATCGTCACGCATCACCAGGTCGCATGGAACGGCAAGACGCTCAGTTACACGGCGACGGCCGGGCGGCTTCCGATCAAGCGCAGCGACGGCAAGATAGAAGCCGAAATGTTTTTCGTCGCCTATACGCTCGATGGGCAGGAAACCGGAAAGCGTCCGCTGACGTTCTCGTTCAACGGCGGCCCTGGCTCCGCCTCGGTCTGGCTGCACATGGGAGCACTCGGACCAAAGCGCGTAGTCCTGCAGCCGAATGGCTTTATGCCGGCAGCGCCTTATCGTTTGGAAGACAATCCCAACACGCTCCTCGATCGCAGTGACATCGTCATGGTGGACGCCATGGCCACCGGTTACTCGCGCGCTGCGACCGCCGAACTTGCCAAGAAGTTTCTGGGCGTAAAAGGCGACGTGCAAGCCTTCGGAGAATTTATCCGCCTCTACATCTCCCGCTACGATCGTTGGAGCTCTCCGCTGTTTCTGCTGGGGGAAAGCTACGGCACGACGCGCGCCGCCGGCATCGCCGGATATTTAGCCGACCACGGTATCGCTTTCAACGGCGTAACTCTGCTCTCGATGGCCGTGGATTTCCAGACGCTCGAATGGAATAAATCGAACGACCTGCCCTATTTTCTGCTGGTGCCCACATTCAACATGATCGCCGGTTACCACCACAAGCTGTCGGCCGATCTCACGCAGGATATGGCGAAGACGCGCGACGAAGTCGTACGCTGGTCCACCAATGATTACGCCCTTGCTCTCGGCAAAGGCGACGCCTTGACAGCGGAAGAACGCCGTAAGATTGTTGACCAACTTTCACGCTACATCGGGCTGCGTCCGGAAGTCATCGAAGCGCATAGCCTGCGCATCGATGTTCCCACCTTCACCCACGAGCTGCTGCTCGATCAGAAACTGGTCGCCGGCCGGCTCGACGGCCGTTTCAGCAGTCCAAATCCGGACGAAGATCGTCTCTTCTATGATCCAACCAGCGCCGCCATTCTGCCGCCTTATACCTCCGCGTTCAACGGCTACTTGCGCACCGAACTGAACTACAAGTCCGACATGCCCTACAGGGTCTTCGCCTACGACGAACCCGGATTCCAGAAGTGGGAGTGGGGCAACGCGGTAGAAGGCTTTCCCAGTACGGCTGGCGGCCTGCGCTCGGCCATGATCAAAAATCCGTACATGAAGATTCTGGTGATGGAAGGCTACTATGACTTGGCCACGCCCTTCGCCGCTGCCAACTGGACTATGGATCACCTGAACCTCGATGGGCAGTTCCGGCAAAATGTTTCCTACGCCACTTACAACTCCGGACATATGGTGTATATCGATCGCGCCGAGCACAACAAGATGAAAAAAGATCTGGTCGACTTCATGGAAAAATGCCTGCCGAAATAGGAGCCGCGCGGAAAGGTTCGTGTGGGGACGGGCGCCCTCCGGAGCCTGCCCTGAGCGCAGTCGAAGGGTCCAAGCCGAGCGCAGCGGCGGGGCAGTTGCCCCGCCCTGAGTAACTCTGTATTTCGCCACCAGGCTGAACGCTAAACGCCGAGCTCATGCGCGCCGCCGTCATCTTCGGGTTGGGAACTTCAGCGGCAGATTTAAAGCCGTTTCAGACCGGCTCTACAACCGAGTGGCTCCAAGGCCTGCCCGCCGCTTCCGGCGACGCCGACGCCATACTCATCTTGGGTGGGGATGGCACCATTCACCGTCACCTTCGAGCGCTCGTGCGGCTCCAGCTTCCGGTACTGATCGTCCCCGCAGGTAGTGGAAACGATTTTGCCCGCGCGCTGAACCTGCGCTCGACGCGGGACTCCTTGCGCGTCTGGCGTGAATTCGAATCGGGGAAAATTCAAGCGCGGGCAATTGATCTTGGGGTCATTGTCCCATCCGCTTCGCCGGAGCAAACCCATTATTTCTGCGGTGTCGCCGGGTGCGGTCTGGACGCGGCGGCCTCTCGGCGCGCCAATCAGATGCCGCGTTGGCTGCGCCGACACGGCGGCTATGCCTTGGCGCTCTTGCCGCTGCTGCTCAAACTTCCGGCATATTCCATACGGCTGACGCAGTTCAATGGCAAGGATCGCACCGAAGCCGAAAGAGTGACTCTGCTCGCCGCCTTCGCCAACACGCAGTTTTACGGCGACGGCATGCGCATCGCTCCAAAGGCCGATTTCGCCGATGGCAAGCTCGACATCTGCCGCATCACCACGCTGAATCCCTTCAAACTGTTTTGCATGTTTCCGACCGTGTACTTCGGGCGCCATCTCCTTCTGCCCGAAGTGGAGTATTCGCGGGCCGAGCGAGTCCGGGTGCAGACAGAGACTCGGCTTGAGATCTACGCCGACGGAGAGTTTGTATGCGAGACGCCTGCCGAGATTTCGGTTGCAGCGGGCGCGCTGCGAGTGATTGGTTCGCCGCGCTAGAACGTTCCCGCAAGCGTCGCGGCATAAGCCCGCAGCCTTCTCAAGCAGTCCTACAAGATCTTCTTTCCAAACGCCGAGAGCGCCAGCTCCACGGCTAAGTCGGCAGTCTGGTTGTGCTCGTCAATGACCGGATTGACTTCGACGATTTCGAAGCTCGTCATGCGTCCATGATCAGAGATTATTTCCATGGCGAGATGCGCTTCGCGATAAGTGGCGCCGCCCCAGACTGGAGTGCCGACACCGGGCGCGTCTTCGGGATCAATCCAATCCATGTCGAGCGAGACGTGATAGCCAGCGGTGCCGCGTCCAGCCATGCGGAGAGCTTCCTCCATGACAGCGCGCATGCCGCGTTCGTCGATGTCGCGCATGGTGAAGACTTCGACCCCGGATTTGCGGATGTTTTCTTTTTCGAAGTTGTCGACGTCGCGGATGCCGACGAGCACGCAATTTTCCGGCTGCACTTTGGGCGAGAAGTCGTAGATGTTGCCAAGTTCGACGGGAGGCAGGCCCATGATCGACGCGAGCGGCATGCCGTGAACGTTGCCGCTCGGGGAAGAGTCGGGCGTGTTCATGTCGGTGTGCGCGTCGATCCAGAGGAGCCCGATTTTCTGGTTCTTGCGACGGTAGAACTCGGCCACGCCTGACACCGTACCGGCCGCTACAGAATGATCGCCGCCCAGAATGAGCGGAACTTTGCCGGCTTCCAGCGTCTTCAATACCAAGTCGGCGCTCTTGACGCAGGTGGCGGTGATTTCCCTGAGATATTTGGCGTTGGCCGCGCCTTCCTTTTTCCGCTCGGGGATGGCGACGGCGATGTTGCCGGCGTCTTCGACAATGTGCCCGATGGCTTCGAGGCGGGCTTCGAGTCCGGCGACGCGGACTGCGGAAGGCCCCATGTCAACGCCGCGACGGGATTGGCCGAGGTCGAGAGGAACGCCAATCACGCGGATCTGGCGCGGTGTGATGTTGCTGAACGTCGTGCTTCGTAGAGGCATAGAAGCAGTTCTCGGTTCTCAGTAACCCAGTCCGCAGATTTTACTGAGAACTGAACTACGGATACAGGCGATGCAACATGCGCGGGAAGGGGATGGTCTCGCGCACATGCTCTAACCCGCAAATCCACGCTACGGCTCGCTCGATGCCCATGCCGAAGCCGGAGTGAGGAACGCTGCCGTACTTGCGGAGATCAAGATACCACTTGAAGGCTTCTTCGGGCAGATTGTGCTCGCGAATGCGCTGGAGGAGCAAGTCATGCGAGGCCATGCGCTGCGATCCGCCGATGATTTCGCCGTAGCCTTCGGGGGCTAAGACGTCCACGCAGAGGGCGAGTTCGGGTCGCTCTGGATCGGGCTCCATGTAGAACGCCTTAACGCTGGCCGGGTAGCGATGGATCATGACGGGCCGGTCATAGAGCGACGAGAGATAGGTTTCGTCGGGCGAGCCCAGGTCTCCGCCCCACTCGAATTTGTTTTCGAGTTTGCCTTGAGCATGGCCTTCCTGCAATTTGCCGACGGCTTCGTCGTAGGTGATGCGCGGAAAGGGCGCATCAATTTTCTCGAGCTTCGCGAGGTCGCGGCCGATGGTTCGGAGGTCGGGCCGACGTTGATCGAGACATCTCTTCGCCAGAAAAGTCAGCAAACCTTCGGCGAGTTCCATGAGATCGTCGAGTGTGCCGTAGGCGATTTCAGGTTCGACCATCCAGAATTCGGTGAGATGGCGGCGGGTCTTCGATTTTTCCGCGCGGAAAGTTGGGCCGAACGAGTACACCTTGCCGAGCGCCATGGCAGTGGCTTCGATGTACAGCTGGCCGGACTGCGTGAGGTATGCCTGCTCTTCGAAGTAGTCCACTGGGAAGAGCGTGGAGGTTCCTTCGCAGGCAGCGGGCGTGAGGATGGGAGGGTCGGTAAGAGTGAATCCGTTGGTGTCGAAGAAATCGCGGGCGGCGCGAATGATTTCGGCGCGCACGCGCAGAATCGCGGCCTGGCGCTGGGAGCGCAGCCAGAGATGGCGGTGCTCCATTAAGAAGTCGACGCCGTGTTCTTTGGGAGTGATGGGGTAGGGAGTCGACTCGGGCACGCGCTGCACGACCTCGACGTTCGAGACGTCGAGTTCATAGCCGCCGGGGGCGCGCTTGTCGGCGCGGACATTGCCTTCGACGATGACGCTCGATTCCTGGGTGAGGCCTTTGATGGCGTCGAAGACTTCGGGCGGGACGGCGTTCTTCGGGACTACGCCCTGGATGACGCCGGAGCCGTCGCGAAATTGGGGGAACAGGAGCTTGCCACTTTCGCGGAGGTTGTAGAGCCATCCGCGAATGGTGACGGACTGGCCTTCGTGGGCGCCGATTTGTGCGATGGTGCTGATCGGTGACATAGGAGGTTCGTGGTCCAAGGTCCGATGGCAGAGGTAAAAACCAGGTTGCGTGGAGGGTGAAACCTCTGCCATCTGACCTCTGGCCGCGCTCTACGACCCTTCCAGCTTTTGGAAGGTCGCGCTTACTTCATCGCTGGGACTCTTTTTTTCTTCGCCGTCGATTTCGAGCAACAGGGGCGGCTTTTCGGGCGCGGTGCGCAGCAATTCCATGGTCTGACTCCAGTCGATCGATCCGTTGCCGGGCCAGAGATGGGAGTCTTTGTCTTTATTGTTGTCGTGCACGTGGGTCGAGCAGATGTGACTCTTCAAAATGGCGAAGGCTTCGGGAATGCCACCCATCATGTGGGCGTGACCGCAATCGAAGCAGACGCCGATGTCGTCGAAGTGCATGGTCCTGATGAACTCGACCAGGCGGTCAGCGGTGGAAAGTTCGTTCGGAATATTCTCAATGAGCACTCTGACGCCGAGCGGTTTGGCGAAGGCTCGCAGGTGCTCGACCGAAGTCATCGCCGCTTCGAATTTCTTTTCGTCGAAGGCGTCGTTGGGATTGCCGATGTGCTGGACGAGGAAACGAAACGGAATGTGCTCGGCGATTTCCAGGGCGCGTTTGATCTCGTCCATGGCATCGATGCGGCCGCCGCGGTCGGTGGAGGCGATGTTGACGGGCGGCGAACCGGCGCGTCCCCACTCGTAGTCGGAGTACAAAGGCGCATGGACCGAATTGAGCGGAATGCCGGTGGAGCGGAACCAGTCCGCAATCTCGCGGACATGCTGCTTGCGATTGGCGTAGTCGAAGTGCTGGCGGGCGGCGAAGATTTCGATCGACTGGGCTCCGGCCTTGACGAGCTCGTCGAGCAAGCCCGGATGGAGCCGTTCCTTTACATAGACGTACGTCGATACTGCCCTCAGCATCAGTAGCCTACCGCCTTCCCGTTGTTGCGCCCGTCGCTGGCGCCCAGTCGTTCGCCGGTTGCGGGGTCAATCATGACGCACTCGCCGTCTCCCCAAAAATGCCTGACCGTCAGCTTGTGTCCCCTGGAACGCAGAACATTCATTGTATCGGGAGAAAGCTGGTCTTCGACGAGAATCTGGTCGGGGAGCCACTGATGATGAAACCTGGGCGCGTTGACGGCTTCCTGGATATCGAGCGAAAAATCCACGACGCCGATGACGACGTTGGCGACGGTGCTAATGATGGTGGGGCCGCCGGGCGAGCCGAGAATCAGAAAAAGTTTGCCGTCTTTCAGCACGATCGTCGGGGTCATGGCGGAGAGCGGGCGTTTGCCGGGCCCGATAGCGTTGGCCGGACCCTGGATGAGTCCATAGTTATTGGGGACGCCCTGTTTGGCGGCGAAGTCGTCCATTTCGTCGTTGAGCAGGAAGCCTAAGCCTTCGGCAGTCACGCGGGAGCCAAACGAGTCGTTGAGCGTGGTGGTGACGGCGACGGCGTTGCCTTCGCCATCGACCACGGAATAGTGGGTGGTGCTTTCAGGTTCGCGAATGGCTGTGGAACGCGACTGGGCCACGCGCTCCAGTTCATTGAAGATCGATGGGCGTTTCAGGTCTTTGCTCACGCTGGCATGGTTGAGGTCGATGGAGTCACGCCAGGCGGCAGCGTACTTTTTATCGATGAGCTGCGCGACCGGAACTTTGGAGAAGTCGGGATCCCCCATGAAATCGGCGCGGTCGTAGAAGGCGCGGCGGAACGCTTCGGTTTCGAGGTGGATAGCGTCGGCGGAGCGGTTGCCGAATTTCGCGAGATCGAAGCCTTCGAGGATATTGAGGATTTCGACGAGCGCGACTCCGCCGGAGGATGGCGGCGGAGCGCTGATGACGTCGTATCCGCGATAGGAGCCGCGAATGGGCTCGCGTTCTTTGACTTCGTAGGCGGCAAGATCCTCGGCAGTGATCAGGCCTCCGCCTTTGTGGACGGCCGCAGCCAGCTCGCGGGCCATCGCGCCGTGATAGAACTCGTCGGGATTTTTGGCGATGCGTTCGAGGGTGTGGGCGAGTTCGGGTTGTTTGAGTAGTTCGCCAGGCTGGTAATAGGATCCGTCGCGCAGGAAAATGCGTTTGGATTCGGGAAACTGGGCGAGGTATTCGTCTTTTTTCAGATCTTGCGTGTCTTCGTAGGCGAGGGGGAAGCCATCGCGGGCTAGTTTGATGGCGGGGGCGATTACTTTTTCCAGCGACAGCTTGCCATATTTCTTCTCCGCATAAACCAGGCCGGCCACGGACCCGGGGACGCCGATGGATTTGTATCCAACGACGCTGGAGTCTTTACCGGAGTCTGGGATCCGGTTGCCTTGGGCGTCGAGATACATGTTTTCAGCGGCAGCGGCGGGCGCTTTCTCGCGGAAGTCGAGGAAGTGAGTTTCCCCGCTGGCGTTGCGGAGAAGAAGGAAGCCGCCGCCGCCAAGATTTCCGGCTTGAGGATGGACGACGGCGAGCGCGAAGCCGGTGGCGACGGCGGCATCGACGGCGTTGCCACCGGAGCGGAGCACCTCGACGCCCGCGCGAGAGGCAAGTTCGTGGACGCTGGTAACGATGGCGTGCGGAGCGTGCGTGGGGCGCAGAGGCGCGGCCGCGACGGTGGCGATGGATAGAGCCCACAGGTTGCAGAGGATGAGAAGACGAGCTAGAGAACGATGTTGAATGCGCATGAAATGGGGCGAAAGTACGAGGCTAGCCCAGGGGGTTGCGGAGAGTCAAACGGGTTCACCACAGGGATGCGGAACGTGCCGAGAAACCCGTCATTCGGATTTCTTTGATTGACGCTTTGCAGATCGACGTTTCGTTCTCCTGCTCGCTTTGGGCTTCGGTGCTTTGGCTGCGACCAGGCTGTAGGACTGGCGAATCAGGGACTCGAGTTCGTGGGAGGACAGGACGCTGGAGTTGTCGAGCATCACCCACTGGTAGCGTCCGACGTAGGGCGCGGGGGAGATGCCTTCGATCTCCAGCAATTTGTGGAATGTTTCCGGCGCGCATTTGAGAGTAAGGCGCGGGAACCGGCCGTCGGAGAGGACCATGGCGGTGAAGATCTTGCCGCGGACTTTGAAGCAGAGGTCGTCTTCCCACGGCATATCCTCCGTTACGTCGGGAAAGGAGAGACAGAGTTTGCGGATCCATTCGACGTCGGGCATGGACTAACCAATCATTTTTGCAATATGTACCGTTTCCTTCCATTCCGCTTCGAAATATCCGGGCCGTCCGGGAAGACAGGAAATCACAGTGCCCATACCGTCGCCGTTGCCGATAATTTCCTTCCGAGCCGCGAGCAGGTCCATTTCCTTACCGTCGAAATTCCCATGTTCAGCAATCAGGTGGCAACGATCGGGTGCACCTAGACGGCGCAGAATTGCGTAGATCGGATCTGGGTGTTGTTCGTTCGGCTTAATTCCCCGAATGCACTCGGGCATTGGAATATTGTCCGCATGATCCATTAACCACCCAAGAAACTTGTGGCGTTGCTTAGAATTGGCGAGACACGGCAAAGTACGCTCGCGGCCATCCGGTTGCACCAAAGAATCGACGAATGCCTGTTCCTGTAAATTCATGTCCAGGAGAAAGCAACTAAGAGCTCGTCACACTTGGTCCCTAGCTTCACCTAAAACTACCGGTACCTCCAGCTGCTTCTTCCCGCGGAAGAGCGTCACCTTCACCGTGTCCCCCGCGCGGTGCTTGTTCATGATCTGGGCCAGGATTTGCTGGCTCTCAACTCTTTCTCCGTCGATGGCGACGATTAAATCTCCGCCGATCATGATGGGAGTGTTGCCGAGGTAAGCGCGGTCGGAACCGCCGCGCAATCCGGCGCGATCGGCGGAGCCTCCGGGGACAGCTTGAACGATGAGCAATCCGTAGTCGGCGGCGAGGCCCAGTTCGTTCGCGACTTCGGGATCAATGGGGATCGTGCGAATGCCGAGCGCGGGGCGGCGCACCCGTCCGAGCGTAACCAGATCGTTGACCACGGCTTTGGCGGTGTTGATGGGGATGGCGAAGCCGATACCCGCGCTTTGTCCGACGCTGGAGGCGATCATTGTATTAATGCCGATCACTTCGCCGTGCCAGTTGAGGAGCGGCCCGCCGGAGTTGCCAGGGTTGATGGCAGCATCGGTCTGGATGGCTTCTTCAATCACCAGCCCGTCGGGCTCCTGCACCTGGCGGATGGAACTGACGATGCCCCGCGTCAGCGTTCCGGCGAGGCCAAAGGGATTGCCGATGGCATAGACCTTTTGGCCGACTTGCAGATTGGTCGAGTCGCCCAGGGTCATCGGTTGCAGGTCTGGGGCCTTGATCTGGACGATGGCTAAGTCATGGGACTTGTCGGTACCGACGATCGTTGCCTTATATTTCTTGCGGTTGTGGAGTGTGACTTCGACCTGCCGCGCATCGGCGATCACGTGATAATTGGTGAGGATGTGTCCTTCTTTGTCGAAGACGAACCCGGAGCCCTGGCCTTCCTGCGGGACCAGGCCGTAAAAGAAGTCGTAGGTCATGACGCGCGAGGTGATATTGACCACGGATCCGATGTTTTTGCGGTAAACGCCGATGTTGTTCTGCTCTTCGGAGTCGAGCCCTTCGCCTCCGGCGGCTTCGGTGATTTCAATGTGCTGCGGACCGCTGGTCCCGTTGACGGGGTGGAGATGTCCGCTGCGATAGGTAGTGAAGTAGAAGAAGGCTGACGCAAGAACAAGTGCGAAAATAAGAGGACGCAAAAATCTCATCATGGGTACTCCCTGAAAGTCTGCAGCTTGAATTCTAGCGAAAAGTGGGATTTACCGCAGATCGAGTGATGAGTCAAGGCGTGGAGCGACGGAGCGACGGGCGTCTCGCCCGTCGAGCGGCGCGGCGGCCGGGCGGGGACGCCCGCGGCTCTCCACCAACGAGAACTCTGCGCCCTCTGCGGTTCAGCCGTTTGCTCTTCCCCAGCCACCGCCGCCCGGGGATTCGATGCGGACTCTTTCTCCAGAACGCAGGCGAACACTGATCTTGCCGGGGATTTCCTCGGCAGAACCGTCACGCCGGATGATCAGCGTGCGGCCGGATGCGCCGTCGACTCCGCCGGCCAGGCCGTAGGGGCCGCGGGAACGGCGGTCGGCGAGCAGAGTGACTTGGGCATCGGTTAAGACTTCGATTTCACGGACAATTCCGTCGCCCCCTCTGTGGAGGCCAGTGCCTCCGCTTTTGGAGCGTAAAGAATACTGCCGGAGGCGAATCGGATAGGCGTATTCGAGAGCCTCGGCGGGGGTGTTCAGAGAGTTGGTCATGTGAGTATGGACCCCGGAGACTCCGTTTTTGGTAGAGCGCGCGCCCATGCCACCGGCGATGGTTTCGTAATAGGCGAAGGGCTCGCCCGAGCGTGGATCGATGCCGCCGATGGTGAGGTTGTTCATGGTGCCGGCGGCGGCGGCCGGGATGCGGTCGGGAATCGCTTGCGCCAGCGCTTTCAGAAGCACATCGACAATGCGCTGCGAAGTCTCAACGTTGCCACCAGCAACAGCGGCAGGGGGTTTTGCGTTGACCACGGTTCCCGATGGCGCGATGACCGGGATGGGGCGCATGAGGCCGGAGGTGGCGGGCATGTCTTCGCGGAGCAGGCAGCGGAAGACGTAGAAGCAGGCGGAGTAGGTGATCGCCTCGACCGCGTTGATCGCGCCCTGGACTTGCGGGTCGCTGCCGGTGAAGTCGATTGTGACTTGAGCAGGCTGCTGCATTTCTCTCGACCCAGACGGAGACGCGGCGAGCCGAGTCTCTGCGGGGGATTTTCTGGTGGATGCCCCCGCGACTCGGATGGTCACGGCGATTCGCACGGGTCTGTCGTCGACGCCATCGTCATCGAGAAAATCCTCGGCCTGGTAGTTGCCGGGCGGGATGGTGCGCAGGAAGGCTCGCATCATTTCTTCGGAATAGACGAGTAGATCGGCGGCGGCTTGTCTGGCGCGGTCGATTCCATAGCGGGCGCAGATTTCGCGGAGGCGCTGAGCTCCGGTCTGGCAGGCGGCAAGTTGAGCGCCGAGGTCGCCTTCGCGTTCTTCGGGCGTGCGGACATTGCTGAGGAGGAGGGCCAGCACATCGGCAACGAGTCTTCCGCCACGCATGATTTTGACGGGCGGGATGCGGAAGCCTTCCTGGTAGATCTCGCGGCAGGGGCCCATGGAGCCCGGGTAAGTTCCGCCGACATCGGAATGGTGGGCGCGGGAAGCGACGTAGAAATCGGGTGTTGGGTAGGGCGGGCGCGCCCGTCCGCCGCTCCTCGTTCCGCTCACGTACACCGGCATCACCAACGTGATATCCGGGAGGTGCGTGCCGCCGCGGAAGGGATCGTTGAGCATGACGACGTCGCCAGGTTCGAGTTCGCAATCCTCCACAGCGGCGGCAACCGACATCGGCATGGAGCCGAGGTGCACCGGCATGTGGTCACCCATGGCGATGACCTGGCCTCCGGAATCGAAGACAGCGCAGGAGTAGTCGCGGCGCTCTTTGATATTGGGAGAGAAAGAAGTACGACGCAGGGCGGCTCCCATTTCTTCGGCGATGGAGTGGTAGAGGTTCTTGAAGACCTCGAGTTCGATGGGATCACGCATGAGAAAACAAGAGTGTACGCCAAGAGTGGGTAAGGTCAGAGGTTCGAGGTCAGATTGCCAAGGCGACCCATAACAGATTTCACCTCTGCAATCTGACCTTTGACCTCTCTCCCAGTGCTACACTCGTCTAATTATGGCTGAAGGGCGTTCGCGGATCTGGATATGGCTTCTGGTGGGCGGCGGGCTGTTTGCGCTGTTCGTCGTCGCAGTGTTTACGCTGGTTTTCCTGAGTTTCGGCGGCGAGAATGAACAATCGTTTTCCGGCTTCGGGTCCAGGATTGCCGTGGTGGAACTCGATGGCGTAATTTTCTCGCCCAAGCAGATCGTTCCACAGCTTAAGAAGTTTGCCGATGACGATTCCGTTAAGGCCATCATCATCCATGTGAATTCGCCCGGAGGCGGCGTAGCCGCGTCGGAGGAAATCTACCGTGAAGTGAAGCGGATTCGCGACGAAAAAAAGAAACGCATTGTGGCTTCGATTGAGACGGTGGGCGCCAGCGGGGCGTATTACGTGGCGTCTGCAACCAACAAGATCTATGCCGACAAAGGCAGCGTCGTGGGATCGATCGGAGTGATTGCCGAGTGGGTGAACTACGGCGAGCTGCTACGCTGGGCGAAACTGCACGCCATCACGCTGAAGGCGGGGGAATTCAAAGACGTGGGCAACCCGACGCGCGAAATGACGCCCTCGGAACGCGAGTACATGCAAGGCCTGATTGACAACATGCATACCCAGTTCATCAAGGCGGTGGCCGATGGGAGGCATACGAAAGAAGAAGACGTCCGCGCCATCGCGAACGGAAAAGTATGGACCGGCGAGCAGGCGTGTTCGCTGAAACTGGTGGATCAGATTGCAGATTTCGAAGGGGCGGTGAAGGATACGGCCCGGGCGGTGAATATTTCCGGCGAACCGACCCTTGTGTACCCGCCAAAACAGCGGCGGTCAGGGCTTGATCTGCTGTTTGGTGATGTTTCCGACTATTTGCCGACCCGCGAGAAGCTACTGGAGCAGCAAGTCGGCTTCTATTATCTTTGGAAATGAGTGCCTAAGAAATGAGTGCCTGAAACAGGTGCCCGCTTCCCTACTTGCATAGAACCCCTTAAATTTGAGAAGGTTATAGACAGGCGCAGTGCGCCGGGGCGGCAAAGCCCCGGCACACGGAGCCCAAAAAAGGAACCGGCCCAAAGGGAGCAAAGGCTTATGACGAAAGCTGACCTGATCGAAGAAGTTTCCCGGCTGGCGGAACTCACCCGCAAAGACAGCGAAGTGATTGTGGATACGATCTTTGACAGCGTGGTGCGCTCGCTGCGAGTGGGCGACAAAATCGAGATACGCGGGTTTGGCAGCTTCCGCACACGCCAGCGCAAGCCGCGCGTGGGCCGGAACCCGAAGACAGGGGACCGGGTGGAAGTTCCCGCAAAGAAGATTCCGTTCTTCAAACCCAGCAAGGAATTAAAGGATCTGGTGAATAATAGTGCGGCGGTAATTCCTCCGGCAGCGCCGCCACCCCCCGCGCCACCCACCACGCACTAGAGTCGTGTCCGCGAAGTTCGTTGCATACATCCGTATGGACGGCGATTCCGCTTAGCGGGATGCGGCACGGGCGCGTGCCGATGATTGCTGCTTGAGGACTTCCACGGTGGGGAAGGATTTCGCCGTCGTGAATGTGCGCTCCGGCGGCAGCGCGCCGGTGGCAATCGATTTCACCATCATCTCAATCGCCTGATCCGCATTCGGCGGAATGAAAATCGTGGCGGTCAGCAGATTGCGGCGCACCCACTCTTGCCCAGTCTTGGGAAGGCCATCGCAACCGAAAAACGGCATCTTCTGCCACTGCTCATGGAGTTCGCGGCATTCTTCGAAGGCCTTGCGGGCTCCCATGGCCATGGAATCGTCCTGCGCGCAGAGGGCTTCAATCTGCACCTGGCGCGAGGTGGAGAGACGGAGAAACGAGCTGACCGTTTTGTAGGCGCTGGCTTCGGTCCAATGGGCCTTGAGGACGCGAAGTTGCACGCCGTCGGACTTGGTTTCGAGCAAACCGGTGTAGCGTTGTTTGGCGGCTGAACTTTCGCTGGGACCTCGAATGTAGAGCACCGTCCCGCCAGCCGGCAGCACGGCGCTCAGTTGCTGGCCCTGGATGCGGCCAATCTCCTCGTGGTTCGAGGTGATAGTAAATGCGGGTATATGGAAAGCGCGGCGGAGTTCGGGAATGTAATCGGCATCGCGATTCAGCAGCACCACTCCAATGCCAGCAGTGGCGGCCGCCCGCGCGATCTGTGGATGTGCAGTAGATCCAGCCGGTTCGAAGATGATGGCGTCGGGTCGCTGAGCGCTATTGGACTGGATGCTGAACAGCAGTTGCTGGCTCTGCACAATGCCCTCGTTGCGCGCATAGACAATATCGAGGCCAACGCCCAGCTTGCGGGCCGCCTGTTGGGCAGCGAAGGTCTGCTCGATCTGGTAATCGTTGTCGTCGTTGGTGAGCGAGAGCAGGAAGCGTAGCTTTTTCATCCCGGTAGATGTTCCCTAACGCAATCATACGATGACGCTGCCATCGCTGAGGTGTGACCGTGGTAACCGGCTTTGCGAGCATCGGACAGCTTTCGCGGGCAGCGCCTGCCCTGGGGCGAAAGCGCAGGAAGTGACCGTCGCAACACCTTTGAGGTGAATGTGTAAGATATGGGAAGCGCGGGGGCCCGTAGCTCAACGGTTAGAGCAGCAGACTCATAATCTGTTGGTTCTAGGTTCAAATCCTAGCGGGCCCACCATTTTGCCAACATTTCCGCATTGTGACGGTCGCCACCATGGTGCTGTTCGTTGGCCCGCTGACAGACGCAACAGCGAGGGGCGGCATCGTCGCGTGTGTATTTGCGCTCATTGCTGTCGCCGTCCTAAACATTGCACTTGAGTACCACTACGTACGTTCTGGCCGCGCTACCGAGGTGGATTTGTCGGCCCAGTCGGATGGTCGGCGACGTGACCAATGAGCGACGTACGTGATAGTTGTTACAAAATCCCCATTGCAATCATTGACCTTGGAAATTTCTAGCCATCCTCTCTTTTTTGCCAGTTTCGTCGCCGCTTGAGGTTATAGGGGACATCTTTCCCAGTAGCGATGTCTTCCAACAACTGATCGAGCCGAGCCGCCGCGCTCCTTAGCTCTTGCCCGTCCGCGTCCACTGCGGCCTTCAACATCTGATCGAGTCGGGCCGCCGCAGCCTTCAGCGTCTGTACTTCTTCATCCGTGATCGGCTTCTTCAAAGCTTGCTCGTTCGCCCGAATCAGGCTCACGATGCGTTGCCGGAGATGGTGTTCCCTGCCTTTTTCGTTTTCGTTATTCATGGCCCGAGCAAGAAGCAAAACACAGAAAACGGCAGCGACAAAACCTTGCCGCCCACAATCAGGCGATTATCACCCGTCACCCCGTACAAGACCAGATGTCAATTGCCTGATTTCGTCAGTTTGCTGTCTATACTCTTGTGATATGGCTGAAAACAGAGTGAGTTCTCCGCCGCCCGTTCTTGACTGTGCTCGTGTACTTCATTACGTCATCATCGACAAGAGCATCGAGTTTTCAGGACGGTCACTTCTCTTTGTGGCCGGTGAGGAGTTGGGCGCAGTCCCATGTCTAGCCATCTGCGAAGAGAAGAAAAACGGAGGCGTCTTATTGTTCCATTGCACAGACGATTGGAAGCGTGTTGGGCTGCTCGGCCCACAAGTCAGCTTCCGAAGCACAGGCGCGTACAGAGCGCATCTACAAAGGCGTATCCAGTCGATGGGTCGATGCAAATATTTCGCGAAAAGCTGCTGAAGCGTATCTGAATGCGCTATTTGCTAACGACCGATGCAGCGTTTGTGGCAGGCGGCCTGATGAGGTGGACTCCTTCATTCAAAAAGGTACCGCGAGGGTTTGCGACCAATGCGCGGCTCATTGACCAGCTTTCAGGCTTAGAATGCCTTATGCGCTGGGCACTGCTGTTTTTCGGGAGTCTCGCCACTGGAGTGGTGGCGATTGTGCTGTCGCTGGCGTTACTGCTCGTGTCACTCGCTATATACGACAGGTATATTCTGGGAATTACCTCAAACGGATCGGTCGGTTGGGACCCTGTTTCGATTTTCGGACGATGGGTGATCGGCATTCCACTACTCATATTCGGCCTTGGTTGGAGCGCTGGCTTCTGGTTTCTTAGCAAGCGATTGCATCGCTAGACCAGCGGTCTCTTAGCTTGTGGTTGGCGTTAAATCGCCTCACCAGCGACCGGGTTTCGATTATGATTCGCACATGCCGGGTTTTGGACGACTGCAACCCTTTAGCAAATTTCGGACGGTGGTGATTGTCCTTCTATTTGTCCTAGTTTTCGTTCTTGTGCGCCTCGGGCTGCTCCGCTAGTGCCGCAACGAATTGAAAATATCCCCATTGCAATCATTAACCGGGGTTCTGAGTGGTAACGCCTTAACAAGAGCAAACTGCGGATTTATTATAGGATCAGAATATGTGCAGAGGGTTTCTCTGCATGATCTTTACGACTTCCTCCCATCCATACGAGTTATCGGAGTCGATCATTCGCGGTGGCACGGCAAACACGTACTTGCGATTGCGCCCAATTTCTCCCGACCCAATGGAAGCCGCACTAACGGCAAAGTCTCCTTGCTGAAGTGAGTTCCACTGAGCGTGCGTGAAGACCATGATCGTAATGTCTTGTCGCCGATTCTCATCTGTCCATTGGGGATGCCTGATGGTGATCTCGGGACCGCTCTGACGTACTTTGTCTTGAGGGGTATCTTGCCAGCGTTCCGCGACCACGGAATACCCCTTCCAACTCCTCGGTAGCGAAAAGGTGAATCGATAATTTGCATTTACGTATTTGATAGTCTCGTCGCCCCGGGCCGGATGTCTTGAGTTCGTCTGGGCGATATGAGGCGCTGTCTGTGCGAGTGGAGAGTCGGCCTGCCCTTGCGGAATCCCCACGAGGAGTGGTGCTGCCAGAATCAGAAGGAACAGGACAGCGGGCGGTGTTGCGTGAGCAATCCTAATATCCAAAAGCTCCTGACTATGACTTAAGTACACCACTGCCAATTTCAACGGTCAAGGCTCGTTCGGGTTTATCCTCCGCCGTATTGGAATGAGGTCTGCCGTTGTTGACGTAACAGTGCGCCGTGAAAGACGCCGGATTTCAGCCGGTGAAACTCCCGCCCGCAAACTGGTTCGCTCCACCGCCGCTCCGATCCCGAACCACGGCGGCTTGGGAATTACGAATGGTGAAACCACTTGTCAGGATGAATCGAAAGCAAATCCAGTCTGGTCGCAACATCCACGCCATTAGGGTCGAACACTAGATGGTAGACCATCCCAGCCACGAGACAGGCGGCAAAGCCGAAGAGCGCGAGAACGACAGCGTAGGGAATCAGTTCTCCAGCCTCAAGCAGGCACTCCAACAGCGCCTCGGTCCCAGTTCTTGGCGAAGTTTGCTTTTTGCACTGGTTCCGGCGAACCTATAACGCCGATCATGGAAATTAGTACGTTGATCCTTCCAGAGAAGTTCCCGTCCTCCTGTCCGAGGCGGCTGCCTGTTTTCTTCCTACGAATTGCCCGCGTAAGATGCGGAGATGATGGTAGCAACACCACAACTCACGCCCGACCAAATCGCCCAAGTTAAGGGGCTCGTGGCCCAATACATCTCCACTCAGCGGGAGAAGTACGCGCCACGAGCGATCCCCTTATCTGTGCGGCAGAAGACTGCCCTAAAGGGATTTCTATCGGCTGAAGTTCTAGACGGCACGCGTCTCCTCCTCCTGAGAGGGGAGCGAGTCGGGAATCCAGATTTCTACCCGATGCTGAGAGGGTTGGGCTTCAACAATCTGCCCGACCAATCGACGATGGGGGCGATTACATTTTCAGACGTGGTGGTCTCGCACGAGACGTTCTCGAATGGACTGTTGTTTCACGAACTCGTCCATGTGGAACAGTATCGGCAGCTTGGCATTCCGCGTTTCTCTGAGCTTTATGTACGGGGATTCCTGAATGGCGGTAGCTACGAGGCCATCCCGCTGGAGGTCAATGCATACACACTCGGCGGTCGTTTTGAGTCCGACCCGCAGCGGGTGTTCTCTGTTGACGACGAAGTAAGACGATGGGCAGCGGAGGGGAGACTGTGATGGACGATAAGACGGCGCTCACTCCCGTGCCAGAAATCAAGCAGCTTAAGAAACGGCTCGACCTTTCTTCTTTCCCGTCAGATTGGCGGCTCACTACTGTCTCGATTGATTGGCAGGGCGAACCTCTCGTTTTATTTCAGGAAGGCAAGCCGCCGCGCCCGCAACCCGACGCGGGAATGGAAGCGACTGTTAAGTGGATGAATACGCCACCGAAGAAGTTGGAGCGGGTGTGGGAGAACTTGGGAGCAAACCGTGCGATTGCCGTCCGTGGTGACCGCCTTGTCGTTTTTCCGGCGTATGACAAGCCCTATCTAGTTACCCGCACATTTGAGAA
>Ga0210402_10000675_pt1 | contig 37693 bp, 35 predicted proteins | sample IncBWC7MmetaG_FD_161055 | JGI IMG/M metagenome (GOLD analysis project Ga0210402, IMG submission 161055) | Forest soil microbial communities from Barre Woods Harvard Forest LTER site, Petersham, Massachusetts, United States - Inc-BW-C-7-M | ecosystem: Environmental > Terrestrial > Soil >...
GGAAGGGTTCTATTCGATGTCGCCTGGGCTGTATGCGTATTCGGACGATCCGCGTCCGGCGGTCCGCGACGTCACGACGCGCTACAAGCAGAAGTTCGGCATCGAGATCAACTACCTGGGCGAGGCCGGCTGGGCGGCGGCCGCCTGCCTGATCGACGTGCTGCAGCGGGCGGGGCGCGAGCTGAATTTGGACACGTTCCAAAAGTCGATGGAGAGCATCAGCGACTGGCGCGACATCTTCGGCGGCCCGCCGCTGACGATCACGCCCACCGATCACCATGCCTCGACGCAGTCGTTCCTGTCGGTGGTGAAGAAGACGCGGTGGACGCCGGTGGTGGCGGAGCCGCTGGGTTACTGAGCGGGGGGTGGCGCGGCGGCGGTTGGTTGCCGAACGGGAGTGGCGTTCCGGCGCTGGCCTGGGTGGGACGGGGCAGTTGGTGAGCGCACGGTATCGAAGCGGGATGCACTGGAAGATGCGGGCGGCGGCAGAGTGATGCTGCGGTTGCCGGCTACCGCGGGCCCACCGCCCCACCGCAGCAAGCCGTGGCGCCAGCACTCCACCGCCGCCCGCACACCGCAGCACCCGCCCGCAGCAAAACCGTCATGGCCGGGCTTGACCCGGCCACCCACGCCTTCCTCGCCGTCGGCCGTTTTCTCTCCCTCCTTGGGGGCGCAGTGCGGGGTGGCGTGTCCGCAATTTTTACACGGAGACAGAGCGAGAACCACGGAGGGCCACAGGAGTCGGAGCGGTTCCACGGCCAGCGGCTACACGGCGTTGCGACGGCAATCAGTACAAGCACTGACTCCTGTGGCCCACCGTGGCCCTCCGTTCGCCCTCCGTGTTATAATTAGCAAAAGCGCAAACGCATCGGCGCTGGGTCGATCCCCAAACCGCCCGCCTTTGATCAGTGATCGTCCTCGGCACCAACGTCATTTCCGAACTGATTCACCCCGAACCGCGGAGAGTCCAGAACCACATTTGAGGAAATCGCGATGATCCCGTGCCGCCGTCACAGGGCGACCGCCTCGGCCCGCACGCGTTCGCCCATATAGGGTTTGAGCGCCGCCGCCGAGACCAGATCGACCCGCAGTCCGCTGATTGCGGCAAGCCGCGCCTCCAGCGCGAGAAAGGACGAAAGCGCGATAGGCCGCGCGAACTCCACCAGCACATCAAGATCGCTGTTGGCAGTTGCGTCGTCCCGGACACGCGAGCCGAACAAGGCAAGCGAGCGGATCGGCCACTCCTCCCGCAGACCGGGCAGGGCCGCGCGCAGGATGGCAATGATGTCGCCGGTCGCGGTCATGGCGGTTGCCTATACATGGGCGCAGGTCATAGCAGAATTCGGGCCGATCAGGCAGAGCGAGCCGCCGCTGCTCGGCCAGGAGGTGTTCCCGGCAGTGCACGAGATGGCGAAGGAGTTCGGTCTGAATATCCCGTTCGAGAAGGGGGGCCGGTGAGTACGCGGTATATGGCGGGGTGGAGCAGGCGTGGTGGGCCGCGACGGAATGAGGAAGCAGCGCACACCGAACCGTAATGGGGCGACGCGCGGCACAACCGCAGCCCCAACACCCCACGGCCTACACATCGCAGCGCCCGACCGCAGCAAACCGTCATGTCCGGCCTTGTGCCTGCCATCCACGTCTTCCTCGCCGTAAGCCGTATTCGCTCCCTCCTTCGGGGCACCGTGCCTGGTGGCGTGTCCGCAAACTCAACACGGAGATAGAACGGAGGACCACGGAGGGCCACTGGAGTCGGAGCGGTTCCACGGCCAGCGGCTATACGACGTTGCGGCGGGAAGCAGTTCAAGCACTGACTCCTGTGGCCCTCCGTTCGTCCTCCGTGTTAAGATTCAAAAAGCGCAAACGCACCGGCACCGGTTCGATGCCCAAACCGCCCGCCTTCGATCAGCGATTATCCTCGACAACGACGCCATTTCCGAACTGTTCACCCCGAACCGCCGAAAGGCCAGGACCATATCGTTGAGGAAATCGCGATGATCCCGCGCCGCCGTCACAGGGCGACCGCCTCGGCCCGCACGCGTTCGCCCATATAGGTTTGAGTGCCGCCGCCGACACCATCGACGCGCAGTCCCCTGATTGCGGCAAGCCTCGCCTCCAGCGCGAGAAAGGACGAAAGCGCGACCGGCCGCGCGAACTCCGCCAGGACATCAAGATCGCCGTTTGCAGTTGCGTCCCCCCGGACCCGCGAGCCGAACAAGGCAAGCGAGCGGATCGGCCACTCTCTACGCAGACCGGGCAGGGCCGCGCGCAGGATCCCAATGATCTGCCAGTCTCGGTTCGGCCTGCAACCAAGCTAGCACAGTTGACCACGGTTAGCGCTCAAAGGGCGGTCGGCATATGTGCCGATCGTCCTCACTCGTTGTCGCTGATGTGATGCGCGTCAGCTGGGCCGTCATTTATATAGAGGTTGTTCTGGGTTTTCCCCCACACTATGTGGTGAGGTTCTTCTCGATCCAAGCCGTATCACCGCCTTCACAACTCCAAGTTGTCCAGCAGAAGGTTATCGAAATGGCCAAATCTGCCCCTCAGAAGCCTACCTCCGGGTCAGCACGTATTCGCTTCATCATGCTCGAAGCGGAGATACCAGAAGGTGACCTGAGTCAGTTCACGCATGCCATCCAGCATGCATTGCGTCCGGCCGCAATATCGGTGCCCAGTCCTCGGATTACTTCGCCACCTACCCAGCGCGTGCCCGATCATTCCGACGAAGTCGAGGCTCTTGCGGACTTACCATCCGTCGAGACCGCTATTGAAGAGCGAGAGCTAGCAGAGGAGGCTACGCCGACCCAGGCTCCTCGCAGGTCGCCACCGCGTACGCCCAAGGTGTTGGACATCGATTTGATCAGCGAGCCATCGTTCGCTACTTTCGCAGATGAAAAGAAACCGAATAACCATTCTAAACGGTACTTGCTTGTGGCTGCTTGGTTTAAGCAGGCACGTGGCATTGATGCGATCACCGCTGACCATGTATATACGTGTTACCGATCGGTCAAATGGCCCTGCGATGTGACTGATTTCGCCCAGCCATTGCGGACCCTCAAGCACAGACAGAAGATGACGCAAACCGATGAAGGCTTCGTCATCAACCACCTCGGGCTCCAAGAGGTGGACGAGCTAGTTAGCCCATAGTTCGATGGAACTGACTGATTTTATTAGACAGCTGCCTGACTTCGGCGCGATGCCGACGCGCCGAAAGATCTGCCTGTTCGGCTGGTTCCTACATGCGCACCGCAACGCAGAGAAATTTGACAACGACGCTATCAGGACGTGTTTCCGCAAGGTCGGATTGGTCGTTCCCGATGTGACCGTTTACTTGCCGCGCATGGCTAACAGCAAGTCACCCGAATTGATCCATGACCGCGGCGGCTACAAGCTCGAGCGCTCAGTTCAAATATCACTTGACGCCAAGTACGGCGAGCATCAGACGGCAGTGGCTGTTACCAATCTATTGGCTGATCTGCCAGTGAAGATGCCCGATGCGGCGACCAAAGTATTCCTGACCGAAGCCTTGAGTTGCTACAAAGTCCGTGCCTACCGGGCTGCGATTATCATGGCTTGGAATTTAGCGTTTCATCACCTCCTCAGGTGGGTATTGGCTGACCCGGAAAGAGTCAAAGGCTTCAATACGGCTATACCGATAAGGTTTCCGAAGCGAGTGAATTTATCAATCTCTTGCATGGATGACTTCGAAGAGTTCAAAGAGGCGGATATCGTTGAAATCTGCCGCGTCGCTAAGCTGTTCTCGAAGAATCTAGCTGATATTCTGCGGGACAAGCTGAAACGCCGCAATATGTCGGCTCATCCCTCCATGGTAACGATAACGCAACACCAAGCGGATGATACAATTACCGATTTAGTTAATAACGTAGTCCTGGGGTTGGTGTAATAAGTGATCAGCAGCGCGCTCTCTGCCGTCTATTCGACAATAGATAAGAGCAAAACCACGAATGTTTTCGCATCTTGAGCAGCTAATCGTTGTCCGCCTGCGGCCCATTCGGCATGCTCAGCAGGAATCGTAATCGGGACAGATAGGCATAATAACCCTTGACTGTGAGTTATGATAACTGCATACTGTTGTCATGGATTGCTCCGAGCCCGACCTCACCCTGCAGCTCACCCGGGACATGTACTACCAGCTTATCCACACCCTCCGCACCTCGCTCCCTCCGCCAGTCACCAACGCCCCAGAAGACGAAATCCGCCGCGACAACGCCGCGATCTCCAAGGTTGCGTCCATGCTGCCCGCTAATGGCGAAGAGGGCGAGCTCGCCGCCCAGTTCGTCGCCGCCAGTGCCTAGGCGTTGGACTGCCTGCGGCTGGCCCGGGAGCACCCGGCGGACATACCGCGCATCCTGAAATGCACCGCCCAGGCCGCCAACATAGCCTGCCCCGGCGAAGGCCGGGGATGCGCCAGTCGCGCGGCGCCCGCTCGCTGCTCCTGCGCGTCCAGGCCGACCGTCGGAAGCGCGAGGCGGACAGCGCCTCTCTCGACAAGGCCGCCTGGCTCGAGCATTGCACCATCGGCCTGATGGCGGACGCACTGGGCCGCACCCCGCCTGCGCCGATGGAGGAACCGCCGCCACCGCCGTCCGCGCCAGCGCCGGTGGCGGAAGCGGAGCCGCCGTTCGAACAGCTCGCCGAGGCCGATCAGTACGCGATCATCTACCCGCGCCGCGCGGCACTGATCCGCTCCCTGGGCGGTCTGCCGGCCAGGTGCGACTTTGGCCCTCCATCGTCCGACCTGGTGCACGCCATCGTCACCGGCACCAGCCCAACGTTGTGCGCGCTCGACTGTCCCGCGGATGCCGCAGCCCCAGCCTGACTGCTACGCCGGGGATCGCTGCTTTGCAGTTGCCTCCCACCGTCATGGCAGGGCTTGGCCCTGCCATCCACGTCTTTGCTTATGCCTATAAGGAAGACGTGGGTGGCCGGCCTGCGCCGGCCATGACGATTGGAGGCGACGGCGTCTCAGTCTCAATGGCTGGCGATTATCCGCGTGCATCTGCGGTTGCAAATTCTTCTTCAACCGGCTTCGCCCACCTCTCACCCCACGCGTCATTGTCTCCGTCACAGCGAAACGAGACGCCGCCGAGACGCCGCTCACCCCACCAGGTTCTTCGGCACATCCCGGAACGGCCGGTCATTGTCGGTCCGCGGCTCCTTCGGCATCCCCAGCACCCGCTCCGAGATGATGTTGCGCTGGATCTCGTCCGTCCCGCCGGCGATCGAGCCCGCCGGCACCGACACCAGGATCTCGGCGATCAACCCGTCCATCGCCCCATCCTCCCCGGTCAGCATCGCATCCGCCCCGCTGATCAGCGTGTGAACTCGCGCCGCCGCTCGTGCCACGTGGCTCGACACCAGCTTCCCCAAAGAGCCTTCCGGTCCCTGCGGCCGACCCTGTGCCTGCGCTGCCCGAGCACGCAGCGCGGTCCATTCCGCCGCCTTCGACATCGTCAACAGCTTCGCGATTTCCTGCCGCACCACCGGGTCGCTCGCCCGCCCCGTCGCCTTCGCCCGCTCCACCACCAGATCAACCCGCCCGGCCCGCTGCGGATACCACTTGTAAGGCTCCATGACGGTGACGATCTCCGCCCGCTCCTCGTCATAGATGCGCCCCGCGCGGTCGGACGCCTGCCCCCAGGTGCGGATGCCATCCGCGCCCCGCCGCTCATGCATCAGCGTCGTCGTCGCCACGGCCCAGCCCCGCCCGACCTCCGAGACCAGCATCTCGGGCGGCACCTCGGCATCGGTGAAGAACACCTGGTTGAACGACGCATGCCCGTTCATCTGGCGCAACGGGTGCACCTCGACCCCCGGCTGGCGGATTTCGAGCACGAAGTACGACAGCCCCTGATGCTTGGGCACGTTCACGTCGGTGCGCGCCAGCAACAGCCCCCAGTCGGCGTGATGCGCGCTGGTGGTCCAGACCTTCTGCCCGTTGATCACCCAGCGGTTGCCCTTGAACTCGGCCCGCGTCGTGGCGCCGGCGAGGTCCGATCCGCTGCCCGGCTCGCTGAACAACTGACACCACGTGTCCTCGCCGGTCAGGCTGCGGCGCAGGAACTTTTCCTTTTGCGCGTCGCTGCCGTGGACCAGCAGCGTAGCCGCCGCGAGCCTGCGGATGCCGGTCTTGGCGACGCCGACCGCGCCGATGCGCTGCAGCTCCTCGTCGACCACGCGCTCGAGCGCCACCGGCAGTTCGCGGCCGTACCACTCCTTCGGCCAGGATGGCACGCCCCAGCCGGAGTCGATCAGCATGTTGCGCCATTCAATCAGGCCGCGATCGGGACTCCAGTTCGCCTCGAGCCAGGCACGTGCCTCGGCGCGGACGGACGCTTCGGTCGGTTCGGTCATAAACCCCTAACCCCTCCCAATTCCGTCATCCCCGCGAAAGCGGGGACCCAGGGGATGCAGCTGGGTCCCCGCTTCCGCGGGCATGCCGACGGCCGTGGCGATCTGCGCTCGCATCTCAAACGCCCCACGCACGCATCATCAGCTCGCGATGATACGTCGGATCGCCGAGGAACACCTCGGAGCTCTTCGCGCGCTTGAACCACAGGTGAGTATCGTTGTCCCAGGTGAAGCCGATGCCGCCGTGGATCTGGATCGTGTGTATCGCCGTCTGCATATACGCATCCGATGCGCACGCCTTCGCCAGCGAGGCCAGAGCCGGCAGATCGGCATCGTCGTCATCAGCCGCGGATGCAGCGGCGTAGGCTGCCGATTTGGCGAGCTCGACATCGACCAGCATGTCGGCCTGCTTGTGCTTCATCGACTGGAACGAGGCGATGGCGCGGCCGAACTGCACCCGGAGGTTGGCATAGTCGAGCGCCGACTGCCGCAGCCTCTCGGCGCCCCCGACCATTTCGTTCGCCAGGCAAACCGCCGCCAGCGTCAGCGTCTTGGTAAACGGCGCCGCACCGCCGCCCTCCGCGCCCAGCAGCTCCGCCTCAACCGAGCGGAACTCAAGCCACGCCTGCTTGCGCGTCGGGTCCATCACCTTCAGCGCGCGCCGCATCAGCCCCGGCGCATCGCCAGGCACGGTGAAGAACGACAGCCCCTCGTCACCGGTCGATCTCGGACGGCGGCCCAGCACCACGATCAGGTCAGCCGTGTGGCCGTCGAGCACGAAGCTCTTGACGCCATCCAGCCGGAATTTCCCACCGGCCGGTGTTGCCGTCGTTGCAATCCCCTCGGCATCCCACCGCCCGTTCGGCTCGGTGAACGCCAGCGTCGCCACCGTATCGCCGGCGGCGATGTCCGGCAGCAGTTCGCGCTTCTGCGCCTCGGTGCCGGCATTCATGATCGCGGTCGCCGCCAGCACCGTCGAGGCGAAGTAGGGCGCGCACAGCAAGGCGCGGCCCATCTCCTCCAGCACGATGCCAAGTTCGACGAAGCCGAAGCCCTGGCCGCCATACGCCTCCGGGATGTGCACGCCGGTAAGCCCAAGCAGTTGGTTGATCTCGTGCCAGCTTTCGCGCTCCCAGCCCGCCTCGGTCTCCATCAGCCGCCGCACCACGGTAGGCGGCGATTTCTCCTCGAGGAATCGCCGCAGCACCGACCGGAACTCCTCCTGCTCGCTGGTGAAGCTGAACTGCATGCGGTCTCCTCCCGGTGCGCTCCTGGCAATAATCGTGACCGTGGCCCGCGCGCGTGTCCACCAGACCTACCCAGCGGCAGCAATCGGGTGGACAATGCGCCGATGGACAGGGCCGACAGGACTCCCCCCGCCCGCGTCGAGGTCACGGCAGGGTTCCTCGCCGAGGCCGGGGCCAAGCAGAAAGCCTATGAGGCGCAGCGGCGTATGTGGACATCCGCGTTCCATCCGTCGGAGCCGCGAGCGCAGGCCGCCGCGCGGTCGCGTCGTGGCGGCAGGATCCACGATCCGCGCCAGGGCAAGTTCGATCTCTGAAGCGGCTCAGCGGCGCGCGTCGGACAGAATGCCCGGCAGGTCCAGCCCGTGCTCGCGCGCGCAGTCCAATGCGCTGTCGTAGCCGGCATCGGCGTGGCGCATCACGCCGGTCGCCGGATCGTTCCACAGCACACGCTCAATGCGTCGCGCGGCGGCGTCCGTTCCGTCGCAGACGACGACCATGCCGGCGTGCTGCGAATAACCGATGCCGACACCGCCGCCGTGGTGCAGCGAGACCCACGTCGCTCCCGATGCACAGTTCAGCAATGCATTCAGCATCGGCCAGTCGGAGACGGCATCCGACCCATCCAGCATCGCCTCGGTCTCGCGGTTCGGCGACGCGACCGATCCTGCATCGAGATGATCGCGGCCTATGACGATCGGCGCCTTCAGCTCGCCGCGCGCGACCATCGCATTGAACGCCAGGCCCAGCCGGTGCCGATCGCCCAATCCGACCCAGCAGATGCGCGCGGGCAATCCCTGGAAGCGGATGCGCGAGCGCGCCATGTCGAGCCAGTGATGCAGATGCGGGTTGCCGGGCATCAGTTCCTTCACCTTGGCGTCGGTGCGGTAGATGTCCTCCGGATCGCCCGACAGCGCCGCCCAGCGGAACGGTCCGACGCCGCGGCAGAACAGCGGACGGATGTAGGCCGGCACGAAGCCCGGGAAGTCAAAGGCGTCGGCCACGCCTTCATCCTTGGCGACCTGGCGGATGTTGTTGCCATAGTCCAGCGTCGGAATGCCCATCCGGTGAAACGCCAGCATCGCGCGTACATGTTCGGCGATGGAGGAGCGCGCGGCAGTGGCGACCTCGATCGGCGTGACCTCGCGGCGACGCTCCCATTCGGTGACGCTCCAGCCCTTTGGGAGGTAGCCGTTCGCCGGGTCATGCGAGGACGTCTGGTCAGTCACCACATCGGGACGCACGCCACGCCGTACCAGTTCTGGAAGCAACTCCGCCGCATTGCCCAGCACTCCGACAGATATCGGCTTGCGTTCGCGGCAGGCACGTTCGATGACGGCCAGGGCCTCGTCCAGGCTGGCCGCGCGCAAGTCGAGGTAACCCGTTTGCAGCCGCATCTCGATCCGGCTCGGCTGGCATTCGATGGCCAGCAGCGATGCGCCGGCCATTGTCGCGGCCAGCGGCTGCGCGCCGCCCATGCCGCCGAGGCCGGCAGTAAGGATCCACCGTCCCGAGAGATCGCCGCCATAGTGACGGCGCCCCACCTCGACGAAAGTCTCATATGTACCCTGGATGATTCCCTGGCTGCCAATATAGATCCACGAACCAGCCGTCATCTGGCCGTACATCATCAGGCCCTTGCGATCGAGTTCGTTGAAGTGTTCCCAGGTCGCCCAATGCGGCACCAGGTTTGAATTCGCGATCAGCACACGTGGCGCGTCCTCATGCGTGCGGAACACGCCGACCGGCTTGCCGGATTGCACCAGCAGGGACTGATCCGCTTCCAGCCGTCGCAGCGTAGCGACAATGCGGTCGTAGCTGTCCCAGTCGCGCGCGGCACGGCCCATGCCGCCATAGACCACCAGATCGCCCGGACGTTCCGCCACCTCGGGATCAAGGTTGTTCATCAGCATGCGCATCGGCGCCTCGGTGAGCCACGACTTCGCTGTAAGCTGCGTGCCATGCGGCGAACGAATGGTCCGTACGTTGCTGATCTGTGCCATGCGATCTCCCCAAACGAACTCCGACGCCTACGCGACGCCAGGCAGGCTGGTTTGCTCGGCCACCTGCGCGAGCCTGCCGGAGCGCACCAGCGCGATCGCCTTGGCGATGTCCGGAGCAAGCTCGCGATCCTCGTCCAAATGCGGCACCTCGGCGCGCACCATGGCACGTATTCGTTCCAGCGCCACGCTCGATTTCAGCGGCGCGTGGAAGTCGCAGCCCTGCGCCGCGGCCAGCAGTTCGATGCCGATCACCGCTGCGGTGTTCTGTGCCATGGGAAGCAGCCGGCGCGCAGCGTGTGCCGACATCGACACGTGGTCTTCCTGATTCGCGGAGGTCGGGATTGAATCGACGCTGGCCGGCATCGCGCGCTGTCGGTTCTCTGCAACCAATGCGGCCGCGGTAACCTGTGGCACCATGAACCCGGAATTCAAACCGGGCTTCGGCGTCAGGAATGCCGGTAGCCGCGACAATGCCGGATCGATCAGCATCGCGATGCGGCGTTCTGCAATTGCACCGATCTCGCACAGAGCAAGGGCGATGATATCCGCTGCAAAGGCAACCGGTTCGCCATGGAAGTTGCCGCCCGACAACGCTTCCGGCGGATCGGCGAAGATCAGTGGGTTGTCCGATACGCCGTTTGCTTCGGTCGCCAGCGTCACAGCCGCGTGGCGGAGAATGTCCAATGCGGCGCCCATGACCTGCGGCTGGCAGCGCAGGCAGTACGGATCCTGCACACGGTCGTCGCCGGTGAGATGCGATGCACGGATCGCGCTGCCGGCGATCAACGCACGCAGAGCCTGCGCCACATCGATCTGTCCGCGATGCCGCCGCAGCGCATGGATGCGCGGATCGAACGGCACATCCGACCCGCGCGCCGCATCGGTCGACAGCGCACCGGTGATCAGCCCGGCCTGCAACAGAGTCTCCGCCTCGAACAGTCCGGCGAGCGCATAGGCAGTGGAGAATTGCGTGCCGTTCAGCAGCGCCAAGCCTTCCTTGGCGCCAAGTACGATCGGCGTCATGCCGACCTGCGCCAGCGCGGCAGCAGCACTTTTGCGCTCGCCGGCGTGCATGACCTCGCCGACGCCGATCATCGCCGCGGCCATGTGCGCGAGCGGCGCGAGATCGCCGGATGCCCCGACCGAACCTTGCGTCGGCACCACCGGCAACAGGCTGTTCTCCAACATTGCAGACAGGAACTGTACGGTTTCGACCCGAACGCCCGATGCTCCTTGCGCCAGGCTGGCCAGCTTCAACGCCAGCATCAGCCGCACCAGGGGAGCCGGCATCGGCTCTCCCACGCCGGCCGCGTGCGACACCACGATGTTGCGCTGAAGCGTGGTCAGGTCTGCCGGCTCGATGCGTATGCTTGCCAACCGGCCGAAGCCTGTGTTGATGCCGTAGACGGGCTCGCCCTTGGACAAAATAGCATCAACCGCGCGCGCGCAACCTGCGATAGCCGCGTGACAGCTCGGATCGAGCGTTACAAGGGCGCCACGATAGATTGCACGCCAGTCCGCCAGAGTGGCGTGGCCCGGCCGCAGCACCACCTCGGCCACATCTGCCTCACAGTTCGAGCCGAACGTCCAGCAACGCGAGGTGTCCTTGCTCCACCGCGGATATTGCACGCCGGATCGCGGATTCCAATTGGCCTGGATCGGTCACGCACTCGCCGTGTGCGCCAAAGGCGGGCGCCATCGCCGCATAGTCGGGCGTCGGCTCGATCACGCGGCCATAGGGGTTGTTGTCACGCAGCGCATAACCGGATGGGAAATACTTGTACAGATTCCATTCCTGCGAAACATAGCCTTGATTGTTACAGATGATTACCAGGATCGGCACGCCGTATTGCTGCGCAAGGCCGAGGCAGGCGGGCACCGGATTGTAGCTGAACGCTCCATCGCCGATGACGCAGACAACCATGTCCTTGGGTCTGGCGAGCCTGACGCCGAGCGCGGTCGGTATGCCTGTGCCGAGCGCACCTGCCCAGCCGCGGATATGGCTGAAATCCCGCTCACGGAACAGGTGTTTGATCATGGCGGGTACCTGCGCGACGATTTCGTCCACGATCACCGATCGGTCGGGCAGCATTCTGTGCAACGTGTCGAAAAGCAGGGCCGCGTGAATGCGCTCATTTGAACGCACGGTTTCGCGTTCCTTCACAGCCTCGGCCTGGCTGGCGGCGTTGTGTGCGTGCCAACGTTCGGTGCGGGCGGCGACGCGACTGGCTTCCTCCACCGAGGTGGCGCGTGCTCGCAGGAGCGCGGCCAGTTGCGCGAGATTGCTGCCGACATCGCCGGCGATGCAGTGGTCGGTGCGAAAACCCCAGTACGGCGCGCGCGGCCGCAGTGGGTCCTCCTCGATCTGGATGACCGTGCAATCCTCCGGCAGTTTCGTTTCCTGCGGATGCCATGGGCCGTGCGCGCCGACGACAAGAATGCAGTCGGCATCTGGCAGATGCGCCTCGATTGGGTCGGTTGCATAGAGCGGATGCGCGCGCGGGAAGTTCAAGTACAACGGCATCCAGTATTCGAACACCGGCGAGCCGATGTGCTCTGCGATCGCCACCAGCGCCGCCTGATCTTGCGGCGTGCGGGCCGCGTGCTCGGTGACGATGAGCGGCGAGCGGCTGTGCATCAACAGGTCAGCCAATTCCTGCAGACTTTCGATCGGCGCGACCAGCGGAGACGCCTTGGCCTTGTTGCCATGCGGTTCGTCAATCTGGCTCATCAGGATGTCAAACGGCACGCTCACCAAGGTTGGGCCTCGCGGTACGCTTTCGGCAAAGTACCAGGCGCGGCGAACATCGGCTGCCAGATCACCGCTGGTCTTTATCTCCTTGCCCCATTTCGTCACGGTTTCGCCGTTGCGCACCGGGCCGGCGAGATCGACCAGCAAGGTCGGCCATTCGGGTCCCGGGTCGAGACCGGCCACCGCGCCATGGGTCAGCGTATCGGGCGCGACGATGACCATCGGAATGTGTTCGTGGAACGCCGAACGGACCGCCAGCGCGCCGTGCAGCACGCCAAGCCCGGTGGGCAATAACACGACCTGTGCCCGGCCGGTCGCCTTGTAATAGCCGGACGCCAAACCGACCGCGAGAATCTCGTGCCGGCAATTCAGGTATTTCGGGGTCTCAATGTTGGTCGTCGCCTGCCGCTTGGCAAGCGACTCCCACAACGGCGCCCACGCCGCAATCGGCGAGCAGAAGATGTAATCGGCCCCTTGCGTCTGAAACAGTTCGAGCAGGGCTTCCGCCCCGCTCACGGTCCCCGTTTGGGTCATGATTCCCTCCGCATCATCGGCGGCATGTCGTCCGCGTCATTGTGCCTGCGCGCATCAGGCTTGAACAGCAGCGGCACGTTGGCGAAGTACAAACCGTTGCAGCTTGCCGGTGCCGGTCCTGGGCAGCGACGCCACAAACTCGATCGCGCGCGGATATTTGTATGGCGCGATCTCGGCCTTCACATGGTCCTGCAATGCACGTGCGAGGTCAGGGGCCGCCGCATCAAGGTGACGCAGCACGACATAGGCCTTCGCGATCATGCCGCGCGACGCGTCGGGCGCTGCTACCACGGCGCATTCCGCGACTTCCGGATGCGTCAGCAGGACTGCTTCCACCTCTGGGCCCGAGATGTTGTAGCCGGACGACAGGATCATATCGTCGGAGCGCGCCTGGAACCAGAAGTACCCGTCCTCGTCCTGATAGTAGGTGTCGCCGGTTACGTTCCAACCGTTCTGCACGTATTCGGTCTGTCGCGGATCGGCGAGGTAGCGACAGCCGGTCGGACCGCGCACCGCCAACCGACCAGTGCTGCCACGCGGCAGGTCGTTGCCGAGCTCGTCAATCAGCTTCGCCTCGTAGCCAGGGACCGGAATACCGGTTGCACCAGGCCGGGTTTTCTCGACCGGTGCGCCGATGAAGATGTGGAGCATCTCAGTAGACCCGATGCCGTCCATGATCGGGATGCCCGTTGCGGCGTGCCACGCATCCCAAGTCGGTTTCGGCAGCGTTTCGCCGGCGGAAACGCAGATCCGCAGGCTGGCGACATCGCCTGGCCGCATCGCGCCGAACATCGCGCGATACGCGGTGGGTGCGGTAAAGCACACGGTCGGCCGCATCAAGCGGATCGCATCTAACAACGGCTCGGGCGACGCCTGCTCCAACAGGATGGAGCTGGCGCCGACACGCAACGGAAACAGCACCGCCGCGCCAAGTCCGAAGGTGAAGGCGATCGGGGGGCTGGCGATGAACACGTCGTCTTTGTGCGCGCGCAGCACATGGGCGCCGTAGGTGTCGCAGGTCGCCAACATGTCACGATGAAAATGCATCGTGCCCTTCGGCTCGCCGGTGGTGCCAGAGGTGAAGGCAATCAGGCATACATCGTCAGCCTTTGTTGCGCACGCTGCGAAGTCGTCGGTCTCGCGTGCCATCAGTGCAAGCAGATCGTCCTCGGAGTCACCGCCCATCGCCACGATGCGTAATCCGCTGCGAGTCCGTGCTGCGGCCTCCAGGTCGGTCAGCAAGCGATTATCGCACAGCGCAAGATCTATGCGTGCCTTGTCGATGATGGTGCCGAGCTCTCCAGCGCGCAGCAACGGCATGGTAGCTACCGCAATACCGCCCGCCCTGATTACCGCGAGATAGGCGGCGACCATCAGGTTCGTGTTCGGCGCGCGCAACAAAACCCGGTTGCCACGGATCATGCCGAGCCGGCGCGAATGGACATTGGCGATGCGGTTTACACGCGCAAGAAGATCCGCATAGCTCCATGTCTCCGTCTGCGACACCAGACAGGGTCGCGAACCTTCTCCGGCTGCAACGCGATTGTCCAGCAGCGCGGTCACGCAGTTCAGTTGTTCCGGGTAGCGCAGGCCTTCGAGCAGCAGATCGGGCCATTGCTCGCGCGGCGGCAGATTGTCGCGGGCGAAGCTGTCGAAGGGAGAGGGATCAGCCATCGTCTGCTACGGCTGTCGCCTCGATCTCAACCAGTGCTTCGCGCACCACCAGACAGCTCACGCCTATCACCGACATGGTCGGGTAATGCTTCCCCATCACACGGCGGTAGCTCTGGCCGATCGCCTTCGCATCCCGGCGATATTGCTCCATATCCGTGACGAACCATGTCAGCCGCACAACGTCTGTCGATTCCGCGCCGGCCTCGGCCAGCAGCGCGACGATGTTGCGCAGCGCCTGCTCGACTTGCGCCGCCAATCCCTCGGCGAGGCAGCCTGAGATCGGGTCCCAGCCGATCTGGCCGGCAAGGACGATCGTCGGTCCATCTGCCGCGATCCCATTGCTGTAGCCGGACGGTCGCGGCCAGCCGGCAGGCTGCAGAATGCGACGCCCAGTCATGTCACCTCCCCGCCGGCCACGACGATCGACTGACCGGTCATTGCCGAGGCCGCATCGCGGCACAGGAACGCGACGGCTTCGGCCACCTCCTCGGGCGTAACCAGCCGTCCCTGTGGATTATAGCGCGCGAGCGTCGCCCTTGCATCGGTTTCGCTGCGTCCGGTCTGCTGCGCGATCGTCTGGGTGGCACGGTGCACGAGGTCGGTATCAGTAAAGCCAGGACAGACCGCATTCACAGTCACGCCCGTCCGAGCCAGTTCGATCGCCAGGGCACGTGTCAGGCCGATCACGCCATGCTTCGCGGCGCTGTATGAAGCGGTGTACGCGTAGCCCTTCAATCCTGCCGTGCTGGCGATATTGACGATGCGCCCCCAGCCTTGCGCGAGCATGTGTGGAAGGACCGCGTGGCACGCCGTGAACGTCGATGTCAGATTGACGGAGATCATTGCCGCCCAGTCCTGCGGTGTGGACTTCAGAAAAGGCTGCGAGGAAGCGGCACCCGCGTTGTTCACCAGGATATCGAACGGGCCCAGTCGCGCGATTGTGGCGACGAGCATTTTCGGCTGCGTCACGTCCGCCACTTCATAATCCGCGTCCAGGTCGTTGGCTGCGGCCTGCAACGCGGTGTGATCGCGACCGAGCAGCGCCAGCATGGCGCCTTCCTGCGCCAGTCGCCGCGCGATCGCCAAGCCAATTCCTTTCGCACCGCCGGTGATGAGGGCACGCCGCGGCGGTTTCATATGATGATCGCCATGTCGCTGTCCCGCCTGAGCGTGCGCTCGAATTGCGCCTTGCCGGCGAGATACTGCTTTGGCCACGCCTGCTCGGCGTAGCCGAGTTCTGCTGCGGCATGTAGTGCAAAATGCGGGTTGGACAGATGCGGCCTGGCTAGCGCACACAGATCGGCACGTCCCGCGGCAATGATGGAGTTCACATGGTCCGGCTCAGTGATGTTGCCGACGGCCATAGTGGCGATGCCGACCTCGTTGCGGATACGGTCGGCGAACGGCGTCTGGAACATCCTGCCATAGATCGGCATCGCCTCGATCGAGGTCTGTCCGGCCGATACGTCCATCAAATCGACGCCCGCCTGCTTGAACGCATGCGCGATCATCACCGCATCGTCCACAGTGACGCCGCCATCCACCCAGTCGGTGGCCGAAATGCGCACCGACATCGGCTTGTGCGCCGGCCATACAACGCGTATGGCACGGAACACTTCGAGCGGATAGCGCAGCCGATTCGCCAAACTGCCACCATATTCATCTGTGCGGTGGTTGGTCAGCGGCGAGATGAACGACGACAGCAAATATCCGTGCGCGGCGTGCAGCTCGACCATATCGAAACCCGCCTGTTCAGCACGGTAAGTCGCCTGCACGAATGCATCGCGCACAGCATCCATGTCCGCGCGGGTCATTGCACGGGGAACCTGATTGCGCGGACTCCATGGTACGGGACTTGGCGCGATGATCTCCCAGTTGCCCGCATCCAGCGGTTCGTCCATGCCCTCCCAGCCAAGCCTGGTCGAACCCTTCAGGCCGGAGTGACCAAGCTGCAGGCAAATCCGTGCTTCAGTCTGCCCATGCACGAATTCGACGATGCGCTTCCAGGCGCTCATCTGCGCGTCGCTGTACATGCCGGCACAGCCCGGCGTGATGCGGCCCTCCGGCGTGACGCAGGTCATCTCGGTGAATATCAGGCCTGCGCCGCCAAGTGCACGCGAGCCAAGATGCACCAGATGAAAATCGTTCGGCATGCCGTCCTTAGCGCTGTAGGTCGCCATCGGCGAGACCACCACGCGGTTGGCAAGCGTCATGTCCCGAAGTTTGAACGGCAGGAACATCGGCGGGATTGGCCGGTTCGGTGTTCCGCTATCGGCATGTCCGGCAAGCCAGCCCTCCATCCCTTCCAGCCAGGCACGGTCGCGCAGACGCAGGTTCTCATGGCTGATGCGCTGGCTGCGGGTCAGCAGGCTGTAGGCGAACTGCTCCGCTTCCAGACGGGTGTAGCGGGCAACGTTTTCGAACCATTCGGTGGAATTGCGCGCGGCGGACTGTAGTTTCAGCACTTCGACACGCCGTTCCGCTTCGTAGGTTGCAAGAGCGAGGGGGATGTCTGCGCCGCATCGGTCGATGGATTGCGCGAGCCCGATTGCGTCCTCCAATGCAAGCTTGGTGCCGGAGCCGATGGAGAAATGCGCAGTGTGCGCGGCATCTCCCATCAGCACGATCCGGTCCTTCACCCAGGTCGCGTTGGAGACCCGGTGGAAATTTATGAATTGCGAGCCGCGCAGGTGACGCATGTTGGTCAACAGCGCATTCCCGTCGAGCCAAGGCGCGAACAGGCGCTCGCAGAAGGCGACCGACTGCGGCACTTCCATTTGGTCGAGAGCTGCAGCCCGCCAGGTCGCCTCTCGCGTTTCGACGATGAATGTCGAGGTGTCGTCGTTGAAGCGATAGGCGTGAGCCTGGAACCAGCCCCACTCGGTTTCGACAAAGACGAAGGTGAAGGCATCGAACAGCTTGTGCGTCCCGAGCCAGGCGAACCGGTTTGTCCGCGCGTCGATGGAAGGCCGGAAGTGATCTGTGTAGCGCGTCCGGATCGTGCTGTTGATGCCGTCGGCTGCCACTATCAGATCGGCATCGGCGAATTGCGCGACATCGTGCACCTCGCGCTGGAAAATCAGTTCGACACCAAGGTCTGCCGCGCGTTCGTGGAGGATGCTGAGCAGTCGCTTGCGTTCGATGCCGCAGAAGCCGTGGCCGCCGGAACGGATGACGCGGCCCTTGAAATGGATGTCGATGTCGTCCCAATGGACAAAGCTGTCGCTGATGCGTTGCTCCGTCCGCGGGTCGCCGCCCTTGAGGTTGCGCATTGTTTCGTCGGAGAACACCACGCCCCAGCCGAACGTGTCGTCGGCGCGGTTCCGCTCGATCACGGTGACGCGATGACCGGGGTCGCGCAACTTCATCAGTATCGCGAAGTAGAGACCGGCCGGGCCGCCGCCGATGCAAACGATCCTCATCGGGTCTCCGTGCTTGACGGAAAGTTCGTTCATACCTGCATTATCCGTCGCGCGGCAAGGAGGCGTCGATGGTCCATCCGATGCACGGTCCTAATCGTTTCAAGCTGGGGATCTTTTCGGCCAACGCCGATGGCGGCCTGACGCTCACGCGGGTGCCGGAGCGCTGGCCGGCGCGCTGGGACGAGGTGGTAGAGGTCGCGCAGATGGCCGACCGCGCGGGTATCGAGTTCTTCCTGCCGATTGCACGCTGGAAGGGCTTCGGCGGCGAGATGAACAGCCGGGAATGGAGTTTTGAGACTCTCACCTATGCCGCTGCGCTGGCGGGTTTCACCCGACGCATTGCGCTGTTCTCCACCGTGCATGTGCCGATGGTGCATCCGGTCTTCGCGGCCAAGGCTTTGGCAACTGTTGATCATGCTTCGGGCGGACGGGCCGGATTGAATATCGTATGCGGCTGGAGCCCGCAGGAATTTGAGCTGTTCGGATTGACGATGATCGAGGACCGTTATGAGCATGGCCTCGAATGGGCCGAAATCGTGGAGCGTATGTACGCCGGTGGGCCACCATTTGACCACGAGGGCCGGTTTTATCGGTTGAGGAACGTCTCGGGCCACCCGCTGCCGTTGCAGCGACCGCGTCCGGTGACGCTGAACGCCGCGTTCTCGCCGGTGGGGCGCGATTTCGCGGCGAGGACGGCGGATTTCCTGTTCACGACATTCGTCGACATCGAGGGCGGGCGTCCGCATATCGCCGACATGGCGGCACGTGCGCGTGCGGTCGGGCGTGAGGTCGGGGTTTACACGACGTGCCATGTCGTGTGCCGGCCGACGCAGACGGAAGCCGAGGATTACTACGAACACTACGCGGTGCGCATGGAGGATACAGCGAGTGTCGACTTCTACATGGGCGCCAAGGAGAAGCACTCATCATCGCATGACCCGGAGGCGTATCGCCTGCACCGCAAACGCTTCGTTGGTGGTGCCGGCACCTATCCGCTGATCGGCACGCCCCGCCGGATAGCCGAGGAAATGGTGCGGATGAGCGAGGTCGGCTTTGCCGGCACCACGGTGTCGTTTGTGAACTTCAAAACTGAGTTGCCGTATTTCATCGAGACGGTGCTGCCGCTGTTGCGGGAGGCGGGTCTGCGACAGGCAACGTAATGCCGCGAAGCTATGCTATTGGCGTCGCTGTGAGCATCGCGCGGCCGGCGGCGTCGTTGCTTGCCGCGATTCTGACACGCGTTCCGACATCGCAACTCTCGGTCAGAAAGCACAAGACGGTCGGTCCCGGATCGAGGCGGACCAGGCCGACGCATATTGGGAGTGCTTCCTGAAACGCCGCTTCATGGCTGTGGTGCAACATAGTGCTCGCCAACACTTCGCCGTTCTCGGTGTCTGTCGTGCGCCATTCCAGTTGATCGGCCAGGCACGTGGAGCAAAGTTCGCGAGGCGGGTATTGTACCGTTCCACATTTGACACAGCGCTGCAGGGCCAGCTGCCCGCGAACAGCACTTTCGATCATCTGCTGCATCGGCGTCATGCGGCCAACACCGCGGCCACTGTACAGAGTCCGCGATCGTAGTTGATCATGCCGAACCCGCCGACCAATGCATGGCGCGCACCTGGCACCAGTCGTCCTTCCGCTCCACCGGTGAGCTGACGCACAGCCTCCACCAATCCGAGAAAGCCGCCCGCTGCTCCAGCCTGGCCGCCGGAGAGCTGACCGCCCCCTGTGTTGTGCGGCAGGTTGCCGCCAGGCCCGAAGTCGTTGCGCCGGATGAAGTCCGCACCGGCATCCTTGGCGCAGAATCCGAGGTCCTCGAATTGCAGCATCGAGATCACCGGATAATCGTCGTAGGTCTGCACCACGTCGATGGCATCAGGCCCGATCGCCGCCTGCTGCCACAGTGCATCGGCATCCACCGCCCAGCCGCCACGCCACTGTATCGGATCGTCCGGAAATGCGTTGTGCCGCTCGATAGCGGCGATGATGCGCACGCAAGGCAGTCCGAGCGATGTCGCCCTGGCTCGGCTCATCACCAGGAAACCGTCCGCGCCGGCACACGGCATAACGCAGTCGAACAGATGCAGCGGCAGTGCGATCGGCGGGGCGGCAAGGTACGCCTGCAGCGTCAGCTCGTTGCGCAGCAGGGCCAGAGGATTGAGCTGCGCCCATTGCCGTTGCGCCACGCACAGCTTGCCGAAGTCCTCGCGCGTTGCGCCGGTGCGGCGCATGGCATGGTTGGTCAGCAATGCGAAGCTCTCATTCGGGCCGCCCGCGCCGTACGGCCAGACGCAGTCACGCGAAAAGCTGCTGAACTGGGCCACCAGATCGTGGAACGTTTCGGGCCCATTGGTGTCGCCGGCGATGCACGCCACCACCTCGGCATCGCCGCACTGTACCGCCCTGGCGGCGCGACGCAGCGCCATGACGCCGCACGCGCCACCGGTCGGCAGGAATTCCAGGAAGCGCGGCGACAGGCCGACATATTGCACGAAGGGCGCGGGTCCGTCGGGCGCAAGCGTGAAGCTGGACAGGCACAGTCCATCGACCTGCTGTTTCGCCAGGCCACTCACCTCCAAAAGCCGGCGCAGGGCGGTACCCAACCACCAGGAGGCTGATTGCTCCGAGCGCCGCACGTATGGCACGGTGACCGGTGTGCAGATTACGACGTCGCCATAGTCCAATGCCACGAAGACGGTGTCCGTCAGAGCGGATCCCAGTCGAACACCTCGCCCGAGCGATCCAGCGGCATGAACGCCGCCTTCAACGCCGGCGCCGCATGCTGCGCGATGCTCTCCGGCGTCCACCCCTCGGCGCTATGGACGATGCGGATCGGCCGCGGCGAACTGAACAGGATGACCTCGTTCATCCGTGTGCCGAACACCTGGCCCGTCACGTCCTTCGCAGCATCGGACGACAGGAACACCGCCATCGGCGCGTTCTTGTCGGGCGTCATCTGCTGGATCTTCGCCACCCGCGCCTGCTGCTCGGGTGTGCCGGCCGGGATCGAGCTGGTCATGCGGCTCCACGCGAACGGCGCGATGCAGTTCGACCGCACGTTGTAGCGCTTCATGTCGAGTGCGATCGACTTCGACAGCGCGGTGATGCCCAGCTTGGCCGCCGAGTAGTTGGCCTGGCCGAAATTGCCGATCAGTCCGGAGGTGGACGAGATGTGCACGAACGTGCCGCTCTCCTGCTTGCGGTAGTGCTCGGCCGCTGCCCGGCTGACGAAGAAGCTGCCGTTGAGGTGGACGGCGATCACCGACAGCCAGTCCTCGGGCGACATCCTATGGAAGATCACGTCGCGCAGGATGCCGGCGTTGTTCACCACGCCGTCGATCCGGCCGTAATGGTCGAGTGCGGCCTGTATGATTTTCTGCGCCGACCCCCATTCGGCCACCGAGTCCGTGCTGATCTCGGCCGCACCGCCGCGCTGCTCGATCAACTGCTTGGTCTGTTGGGCGGGGGAGGCGGAGTGGCCCTCGCCGGACAGCGACGCGCCCACGTCGTTGATGATCACCTTGGCGCCGGCCGCCGCCATGGCCAGCGCGATCTCCCGCCCGATGCCGCCGCCCGAGCCGGTCACCGCCACGACCTTACCTTCCATCATCCCTGCCATCACGTCCTCCTGTGCGTCGGCCAACTGACTACTGGCCAGTAGCCACGGCGACAACCCCTTGGCGGCGGCAGCGGTGCGACTCTGGGTGGCAAAGCTGGTAGAGTGTCTGCTCAGGCAGTGGGCGGAACGGTGGCATGCCAGCGCGGAATGTCGAGGTGACCGAGCGACAGGACAAAATGATCGAGGCCTTGGTGCGATCTGGGCGCTATCAGGACGCCGACGAAGTCGTCCGCACAGGACTGCGATTGGTCGAGGCGCATGAGGCCGAGCAGGCTGTCCGGCTGAAGGCACTGCGCGAGGCGGTACAGGTCGGCATCGACGATCTTGCCGAGGGCCGTTCGCTCGATTTCGACAGCATCGAGGACCTTCAGGCGCATCTGGCCACACTTGTCGAAGAGGTCGTCGAAGCCGAGCATGGCTGAATGCCGGCCGGATGGAAGGTGCGGCTTTCGGCAGCGGCCCATCGGGATTTCGCTGAGATCATCAGGTGGACGCTCAAGACGTTCGGCAGGGCGCAGGCGCGTCGCTACGGTGAAGCGATCAACCTGGTGTTGGGACAGCTTGTTACCGGTCCAGAGTTGCCGGCGAGCCGCGCGCGCCCCGACCTCGGGCCACAGGTCAGAGTCGTGGCCATTGCCCGCCAAGGGAGGCGTTCCAGTCATCTATTGGTTTATCGAAGCGTGGCTGGTTCGGAACTTGAAGTCATCCGCATCCTGCACGACGCCATGGATCTGGCGCGCCACGTGGGACGCAGCGGAGGTGCGTAGCTCTGCCGCATCGCTTCAGGAGGTGCAGGCGGTGCGAAGGGACGTTGCTTGCCAGGGAACTGCCATCAAAGCAGTTTAGCGAATATCTTGGTGTTGCGCCTTCCTCAGAAGGCTTGTCGCGACCACGGGTCGATGCCCGCGAGGCCGGGACAGTGTTCTGCAATCAACCGGAAGTCCGAAATGTTGCGCGTCGCCACGCCCGCCTGATGGGCAACGGCGGTGGCGGCGATCGCCAGGTCTCCGGCGAAGCGAGGCTTTCTTGCCAGCGGCGGCGAGGCGATCAGGTTGCGCAAAGCCGGCACCGCGAGCAGACGGCCGAATATGCGCGCGGCACCGGCGTCCAGCGGCAACACAAGCTGCGTCGCCACGATCGAATTCAGCCACACCGTGAGTTGCGTCGCCAACGCGCTGTCCCGCGGAATCCTGGCGATGCCATACTCGATCTCCGCCACCGAGAAGGAGGCGATCGCCAAGTCCGCCGAGGGTTGCGCGGCAAACCATGCAGTCACGTTCGGGTCAGGGTTCGGCAGTCGCAGCTCACTTAGAACGACTGTGTCCAGAACGGTCGTCACCAGTAATCTCCTGGCCAAAGCCTTCAGGCGCTAAAGTTGTGCCGAGAGTGGCTCGCGCTTCTTCCAATACCGTATCGAGCAGGTCGCCTCGCTCGCCAAAACGGTGGGACAGCAAAACCGACTTCAGATTTGGCCTGGTCCGCTCATAATAGTCCTTCGATACGACAACCACCTCCCGACCGTCTCTGCGGCGAATGATTTGCGGCCGCCCATCGACCGCGGCATCGACGAGTTCCGAAAAGCGATGGCGAGCGGCTCCTGCCTGCCATACGTCCGCCATTGAATTCGCACCCTGTTCCAGGCGACAATCCTAGGTCTGCCATGTTGAATTGTCAATCCATATGTGACACTTAAGCTGTCACTTTGGCCGACATAGAGCGGCTTCCGACGCCGGGCGAGCCGCTGCAAATGCATCCGCCAGGCCTTGACGGGCCGTATCCTGTACGCCATCTCCAGCCAATCAGGACTGTGTTGGTCCGATTAGCTGAATGCCATACCTTCAAGGGGTTTCGCAGACCATGCTCAGGCTGTCGAAGCTGACCGACTATGCGGTCGTCGTGCTGGTCCGCCTGTCCCGAGACACGGGCGTGCAGACCTCGCCTGGCATAGCCGCCACCACTGGCATCCCGGAGCCCACTGTGGCCAAGGTGCTGAAAACGCTGGCCGCCGGTGGCCTGGTCGCCTCGCAGCGGGGAGCGCGGGGCGGTTATCGGCTGCTGCGTCCGCTGTCCACCATCCCGATCGCCGATGTGATCGCGGCGGTGGATGGCCCGATCGCGCTGACTGCCTGCGTCGAGGGGTCCACCGTGGAATGCGAATCCCAGGGGCTGTGTCCGATGCGCGGACGCTGGGACCCGGTGAACGAGGCGATCCGTCAGGCGTTATCGACGATCACGCTGGCTGACATGCAGGAGGCCTCGATCCCCAGGGCCTTCCGTTTCCCGATGCGAACGCCGGCCTCCCTTCCCGCCGCCGAATAGGACGTATTGATGTCTGCTACGACCCAAACCCTCGACACCGTCCAGTCGCTCACGCAATCCGGCTACAAGTGGGGCTGGGAGACGGACATCGAAATGGATCTCGCGCCCAAGGGGTTGAGCGAGGACACCATCCGGCTGATCTCCGCGCGCAAGCAGGAGCCCGAGTGGCTGCTGGCGTGGCGGCTGAAGGCGTACGCCGCGTGGCTGCAGATGGAGGAGCCGCACTGGGCGCGAGTCGAGCATGCGCCGATCGACTATCAGGATCTGCACTACTACGCGGCGCCGAAGAAGAAGCCCGGGCCGAAGAGCCTCGACGAGGTCGATCCGGAGCTGCTGAGAACCTACGAGAAGCTGGGTATCCCGCTGAAGGAGCGGGCGATTCTGGCCGGAGTCGATCCGGATACCGTGCAGAGCACCCAGGTCGCGGTGGATGCGGTGTTCGACAGTGTCTCAGTGGCGACGACGTTTCGCGAGACGCTTAAGAAGGCGGGCGTGATCTTCTGCCCGATCTCCGAGGCGGTGCGCGATCATCCTGAACTGGTGCAGCAGTACCTCGGCTCGGTCGTGCCGGTGTCGGATAACTTCTTCGCCGCGCTGAACTCGGCCGTGTTCACCGACGGCAGCTTCGTTTACATCCCGAAGGGCGTGCGCTGCCCGATGGAGCTGTCCACCTATTTCCGCATCAATGCGCGCAGCACCGGCCAGTTTGAGCGCACGCTGATCATCGCCGAGGCCGGCAGCTATGTGAGCTACCTGGAAGGCTGCACCGCGCCGATGCGCGACGAGAACCAGCTGCATGCCGCGGTGGTGGAGCTGGTCACGCACGACGATGCGCAGATCAAATACAGCACGGTGCAGAACTGGTATCCCGGCGATGCGGAAGGTCGCGGCGGCATTTACAATTTTGTCACCAAACGCGGCGCGTGTCGTGGCGCGCGGAGCAAGATCTCCTGGACGCAGGTAGAAACCGGATCGGCGATCACCTGGAAGTATCCGTCCTGCGTGCTGCTGGGCGACGACAGCGTGGGCGAGTTCTACTCGGTGGCGGTGACCAACAACTGCCAGCAGGCCGACACCGGCACCAAGATGATCCACGTCGGTAAACGGACGAAGAGCACGATCGTCTCCAAGGGGATCAGCGCCGGCCGCTCCAACAACACTTACCGGGGTTTGGTGCGCGTGCTGCCGCAGGCTTCGGGCGCACGCAACCACACGCAGTGTGATTCGCTGCTGATCGGCGATTGCTGCGGCGCCCACACGGTGCCGTACATCGAAAGCCGCAACCCGACGGCGAAGGTGGAGCATGAGGCGACCACCTCGAAGATCGCCGATGATCAGCTGTTCTATTGCCGTCAGCGCGGGCTGTCGGAAGAGGATGCGGTTAATTTGATCGTCAACGGATTCTGCAAGGAGGTCTTGAAGGAGCTGCCGATGGAGTTCGCCGTCGAGGCGCAGAAGCTTCTGGCGGTCAGTCTGGAAGGCTCCGTAGGTTAAGGGACGAATCATTATGTTGGACATTCGCGGTCTTTGTGCCGCAATTGATGAAAAACCGATCCTGCATGGCATCGACCTTACGGTGCCGCAGGGCGAGGTGCACGCCATCATGGGGCCGAACGGCTCCGGCAAGTCGACGCTCGCCTATGTGCTGTCGGGGCGCGAGGACTATGTGGTCACCGGCGGCTCGGTTACGTTCGATGGGCATGACCTGCTGGCGATGGCGCCCGAGGAACGTGCCGCCGCCGGCGTGTTCCTGGCGTTCCAGTATCCAGTCGAACTGCCCGGCGTGGGCAATGCCAACTTCCTGCGCACCGCACTGAACGCGCTGCGCCGTTCGCGCGGTGAAAGCGAACTGGATGCGGTGCAGTTCCTGAAGATGGCGCGCGCCGAGACCAAGCGGTTGGCGATGCCGGACGACATGCTGCGGCGGAACGTGAACGTCGGGTTCTCCGGCGGCGAGAAGAAGCGCAACGAGGTGCTGCAGATGGCGATTCTGCGGCCGCGGCTCGCGATCCTCGACGAGACCGACAGCGGGCTCGACATCGACGCGCTGAAGATTGTCGCGGACGGCGTGAATGCTCTGCGCGGGCCGGGTTTTTCCACCCTCGTGATCACGCACTATCAGCGCCTGCTCGAACACATTGTGCCGGACCGCGTGCATGTCCTGGCCGGTGGCCGGATCGTCCGCTCCGGCGGCCCTGAACTGGCGCACGAACTGGAAGCCAAGGGCTACGCCGGCATGGCTGCGGAGGCGGCGTGACCGCTCCCGTACAGACTGGCGCCGCCGGCTTCCTCGCTCGCTTCGAAGGGCTGCGCGCGCGCCTGCCCGGCGGCCCCGGCCCGCGACTGGCGGCAGCAGAGGCATTCCGCCAGGCGGGGCTGCCGGGCGGTACCTCCGGCCGACGCGAAGAGGCGTGGAAATACACCAGCCTGCGTCCTGTTGCCGAGGCGGCATTCCACGAGCCGATGAGCCTGGTCGGCGACGACAGCACCTTGCTCGAGTGCCTACCGCGCGTCGATGCGCCGCGCATCGTTTTCATCGATGGCCGCTTCCGTTCGGAGCTGTCCATGCTGCCGCACGCGCTGCGGTTCACACGCTTCGCCGATGATGCCGCGTTCGGCACGCTCGCCCGACCGGATAGCGAGCCGATGGTGGCACTGAACACAATGCTGGCCGAAGACGGCGCGTTGCTTTCGGTCGCCGATGGCGTGGATGCCGGGTTGCTGCTTTTGGTCAGCCTGGCGATGGATACTCCAGGCGCATCCGTCGCGTTCCATCCGCGCCATGCGATCCGGCTTGGCGTCGGCGCGAAGCTCACCGTATTGGAAATGTCGCTGGGCAGTGGCGCCTACCTGCACAACCCTGTCACCGAGGTCCATGTAGGCGAGGACGCTACGCTGGCGCATGTTCGGCTACAGAACGAATCGCAGACCGCCTTCCACCTTTCAACTGTGTACGTGGAAATCGCCGGACGCGGCACCTATGACAGCTTCGCGCTGAACCTCGGGGCGCGCGTCGCTCGCACCGAGGTGCACGCGCGGCTGATCGGCGCGAAGGGCACCACGCATCTCAACGGCGCGCAGTTGCTCGGCGGCGCGCAGCATGCTGACTTCACCACCGTGGTGAAGCACGACGCGCCGTCCTGCGTCTCACGGCAGACAGTGAAGAATGTGCTGGCGGGACGCTCGCAGGGCGTCTTCCAGGGACGCATCGAGGTCGCGCGCGCCGCGCAGAAGACCGATGGCTACCAGATGAACCAGGCACTGCTGCTGTCGCCCGATGCCGAGATCGACACCAAGCCGGAACTCGAGATTTTCGCCGACGATGTGAAGTGCAGCCACGGTGCGACGGTCGGCGAACTGGATGCCGATCAGCTATTCTACCTGCGAAGCCGTGGCATTCCCGACGCAGAGGCGCGTTCGATGCTGGTGCACGCGTTCCTTGCGGAATCACTGGAAGCAGTGACGCACGAAGGCGTCCGCGAGGTGCTGGAGCAGGCGGTGGAGAACTGGTGGAAGAGACAGGCTGCATGAACATCGAGTCCAAAATCCATCTGGGCCGCCCTGCCCTACTGGACGTCGCGCGCATCCGCGAGGATTTTCCGATCCTGCGCCAGAAGATTCGCGGCAAGGACCTGGTTTTCCTCGACAGTGCCGCCTCGGCGCAAAAGCCCCGCGTGGTGATCGACGCGATGCGCGAGGCGATGGAGACGCAATACGCCAACGTCCATCGTGGCCTGCACTGGATGAGCGAGCGCACCACCGACGCTTACGAAGCGGCGCGCGATGCCGTGGCCGCGCTGCTGAATGCGCCGGACCGGCACGAGATAGTCTTCACGCGCAACATCACCGAATCGCTGAACCTGATGGCGCACAGCTACGGCCGGGGCGTGCTGAAGCCGGGGCAGGCGGTGTTGATCTCGGGGATGGAGCATCACTCCAACATCGTTCCTTGGCAGATGCTGCGCGACGAGCGGAGCATCGAGCTGCGCGTGGCGCCGATCACCGACGCGGGCGAGCTCGACATGGACGCATTCGAGGCGTTGCTGGCCGACGGCAAAGTGGGGCTCGTCTCGATGACCCACATGTCCAACGTGCTTGGCACCTACACGCCGGCGGAGCGCATCGTGCGGATCGCGCATGCGCACGGCGCCAAGGTGCTGTTCGACGGCGCGCAGGCGGTGGTTCACCGGGCCGTCGATGTGCAGGTGCTCGGCTGCGACTTCTATGCGTTCACCGGCCACAAACTGTATGGGCCTACGGGCATTGGCGTGCTGTGGGGGCGTCGCGAACTTTTGGATGCAATGCCGCCGTTCCTCGGTGGCGGCGAGATGATTTCTTCCGTGTCCTACGAGCGTTCCACCTGGGCGCAGGTGCCGCACAAGTTCGAGGCCGGCACACCGCCGATTCTTGAAGGCATCGGCTTGAAGGCGGCGATCGATTACGTGCAGTCGATCGGCTACGACGCGATCGCCGCGCACGAGACCGCGCTGATCGATCACGCTCTGGCACGGCTCGACGGGATCGCGGGTATCCGCGTTCTGGGCCGCGCGCAGGACCGTGGCGGGGTGGTGTCGTTCGCACTCGACCGTGCGCATGCACACGACGTGGCGACGCTGCTTGATCGCCAGGGAATCGCGGTGCGCGCCGGGCACCACTGCGCCGAGCCGCTGATGCACCGGTTCGGGCTCGAGAGCACGGCGCGCGCCAGCTTTGGGATCTACACGACGCTCAACGAGATCGACTTTCTGGCCGACACGCTCACCCGCGTGCGGGAGTTCTTCAAGTGACATCCGACACGTTCGACGACCTGCGCGATCTCTATCAGGAAGTGATCCTGGATCACGGCCGTCGCCCGCGTCACGCGCGGCGTTTGGAAGACTTCGATGCGACTGCCAAAGGCGACAACCCGATGTGCGGCGACCGCATCGAGGTATGGGTAAAATACGCCCCCGACGGCACGATCGCCGACACCGGCTTCCAGGCACGTGGCTGCGCGATCAGTGTCGCCTCCGCCGATCTGATGGCCGAGACAGTCATCGGCCGCAGCAAGGCCGACACGCGCGCGCTGTTCGACGCATTCCGTGAACTGGCGCGCACCGGCAAATGTCCGCATTGCGACGCCGCACTGGCCGAACCGATGGAACGTCTTGAGCCGTTGGCGGGCGTGCACGAATACCCTTCGCGGGTGAAGTGTGCGACACTGGCGTGGCACGCATTGGTCGCCGCATTGGACGGGGGCAGGGAGGCGAGCAGTGAATGACGTGAGCCAGACACATGCGGCCTGGACACCGGACGGCGAGACGCAGCCGGAACCGAAGCCGACCGAGGACGCGATCATCGCTGCGATCGCCGAGGTGTACGATCCGGAGATCCCGGTGAACATCTACGAACTCGGGCTGATCTACACGATCGACATCGGCGACGATGGCGCGGTGAAGGTCGAGATGACACTGACCGCGCCGGCCTGCCCATCCGCTCAGGAACTGCCGGAACAGGTGCACAGCTCCGTCATGTCGGTGCCTGGCGTCACATCCTGCGACGTGGAGACCGTCTGGGATCCGCCCTGGGACCCGAGCCGCATGACCGAAGAAGCCCGCCTGCAGTTGAACATGTTCTGACCGAACCCGATATCGAGCGAACCATGAGCACGACAACGATCACCACACCCCGAAAACCCCGCGCACTGCCGCCGCTGATGACGCTCACCGATGCCGCGGCCGAGCGCCTGCGTTCGCTCTACGCCAAGGGCGAGCAGGGCAAGCTGCTGCGTATCGGCGTCAAGACGAAGGGGTGCTCCGGCATGTCCTACGACATGACCTGGGCCGACGCGCCGGTGCCCACGGACGAGGTCGTGAAGGACAAGGATCTGACCGTTCTTGTGGACCGCAAGGCCAGCCTGTTTCTGATCGGCACGGTGATGGACTACGAGACGAAGGCGCTCACCGCGGGCTTCACGTTTACCAACCCGAACGAAAAGGGCCGCTGCGGCTGCGGCGAGAGCTTCCACGTTTAGCGGTTGAAGACGCACACGCTTTCGAGCCGGGCAGACCACAGAAATTGATCGATCGGTGTCGCCGCTGTCAGGCGGTAACCGGCCTGCGACAGCATCCGGGCATCCCGGGCCAGGGTGGCCGGGTTGCAGCTCACATAGATGACGCTTGGCACGTGCGATGTCGCGATCTGCGTGACCTGTGCAGCGGCGCCGGCGAACGGCGGGTCCAGCACTAGTGAGGCGAATCCTGCCAGTTCCTTTGCCTGGAGTGGCTGCCGTGCCAGGTCGCGTTGCGTCACCGTGACGCGGCTTGACAGACCGGCATGGTTGGCCGCGGCGCGCAGGGCGGATACGGAAGCCGGGTCGCCCTCCCAGGCGTTGACGCGTGTCCGCCGCGCCAGCGCGAAGGTGATTGCGCCGCAACCGGCAAACAGTTCGGCGATGCGGCCATTGGCAGGAATTGCGTCGACGACAGCGGTGATGATTGCGGCCTCGCCTGATGGCGAGGCCTGCAGGAACGCGCCGGGTGGCGGCGTGATGTTGACGCCGGACAGCATTGTGCTTGGGGGCCGTAAGATGGCCACAGGCTCCGGTTCGTCGCTGTTCTTCGCCCACGCGATGCGCGGCAGGGCGAGCGCACGTGCAAATTCGGTAAGAGCGATACGATCGTCGAGGTGCAATGCTGCATCGGTGCGGAGCAGCATGTCGGGCCCGCTGTCGAGCAGGTTCGCGATCACCGAACCCTCGCGCCGGAACGCGCGAAGCCGTGAGAGCAATGCGCGCAAGGGCGCGATCAGCGCCGCCAGCAATGGGTGCAGCACGTGGCATTCGGCAAGATCCACCACCTCCGCGCTGCGCAACCGATGCACGCCAAGCACGATCCTGCCGCCCACGCGGCGCGCAGTGAGGTCCATGCGCCGACGTTCTCCAGGACCGGTGCGGACCGCCGCTGCGATGACGGCATCGGCGTATCCGCCCCGGCGCAGCGCTGTCCTCAGCAGGTCCGTCTTCCAGGCGATGTATGCATCATCCCGCCAATGCTGCAGCACGCAGCCGCCGCATGTGCCGAAATGCTGGCAGGGCGGTTCGACACGCGCGGTGCCGGGATCGGGGAGTGCAGTGGCAGACCCCTCCCCCCAACCCCCTCCCGCAAGGGGAGGGGGAGTCATGGAAACCAAACTCCCCCTCCCCTTGCGGGAGGGGGTTGGGGGGAGGGGTCCGGCTTTCGCGCTCAGCCGCCGAAGGCCGACAGGCCGGTCTGCGCTCGGCCCAGGATCAGGGCATGCACGTCGTGCGTGCCCTCGTACGTGTTCACTGCTTCCAGGTTCATCACATGGCGGATCACGTGATACTCGTCGGACACGCCGTTGCCGCCGTGCATGTCGCGCGCCTCGCGCGCGATCGCCAGCGCCTTTCCGCAGTTGTTGCGCTTCAGCAGGCTGATCATCTCCGGCGCGGCGTTGTCCGCATCGATCAGCCGGCCCAGCCGCAGCACCGATTGCAGGCCGAGCGTGATCTCGGTCTGCATATCGACCAGCTTCTTCTGAATAAGCTGCGTGGCCGCCAACGGCCGGCCGAACATGGTGCGTTGCAGCGTGTAGTCACGCGCCGCCTGCCAGCAGAATTCCGCCGCACCCAGCGCGCCCCACGCAATGCCGTAGCGCGCGTTGTTCAAACACGAGAATGGCCCACGCAGGCCCTTGACCCCCGGCAGCATCGCATCCTCGGGGACCGTCACGTTGTCCATCATGATCATGCCGGTGATCGACGCCCGCAGTGAGAATTTGCCCTCGATCTTCGGCGCGCTCAGGCCTTTCATCCCCTTCTCCAGGATGAAGCCGCGGATATCGCCGGCATCGTCCTTCGCCCATACCACCAGCACATCGGCGATCGGCGCGTTGGTAATCCAGGTCTTCGATCCGTTCAGCACATAGCCGCCATCGACGCGCTTCGCCCGCGTGCGCATCGACGCGGGGTCCGACCCGGCGTCCGGCTCAGTCAGGCCGAAGCAGCCGACCCATTCGCCGCTGCGCAGCTTCGGCAGATATTTTTCCCGCTGCGCCTCCGAACCGAAATCCCAGATCGGATACATCACCAGCGAGGACTGCACGGAAAATGCCGAACGGTATCCGGAATCCACCCGCTCCACCTCGCGCGCGATCAGCCCGTAGCTGACGTAGTTCACGCCGGCGCAGCCATAGCCTTCCAGCGTGGCACCGAGGAACCCCATCTCGCCCATCTCGTTCATGATCTCGCGGTCGAACCGTTCGTGCCGGTTCGCCTGGATCACGCGCGGGAACAGCTTCTCCTGGCAGTAATCGCGCGCTGCATCGCGGATCGCGCGCTCTTCCTCGGCCAGTTGCTCATCGAGGCGCAGCGCGTCGTCCCATTTGAATTCGGTGAAATGACTTTTGTGTCGAACGGGTGCGTCGTTCATGCCTCGCTGTCCCCTTCCTCGATGGACGGGCCGGCTACGGCCTGGGCACTTCGCCGGCGCAACAGCATGAAGGCCGGCATCTCATCGCCAAACCCTGTTATCGCCGGACCCAGATCGTTATCCCGCCGTCTCGGCTCGCGGCGCGGGGATTCACGTGGCGGCGGCAGCGGTTCGCGCAGAGCTTCAGGCTTCGGTTTCGCGGCGCGGGGTTGCGGCGCCGGCTTCTCATGAACCGATTTCTCGGAAGCCGGCTTCTCGCGGGCGGCCTTCTCTCGCGCGGGCTTCTCGCGGGCGGCCTTCTCTCGCGCGGGCGCCTTTTCGCGGGTGGTTGCCTTCGGTCGCGTCGTCCTTCCGCGACCACGCCGGCGGCGTCCATCGTCCTCCGCCCAGTCGATCGGATCGAGACCCTCGACATTGAACGGCGGTATCGGATGGCCGATCAGCTTCTCGATCGCCTCGACGTGGGCGCGGTCCTCCGGCATCGCGATGGTGAAGGCGTGCCCCTCCAGTCCCGCCCGCCCAGTCCGGCCGATGCGATGCACATAGTCCTCGGCATGGATCGGCACGTCGAAATTGAACACGTGCGACAGCCCGCCGATGTCGAGCCCGCGCGCGGCAACGTCGCTACAAACCAGCAGCCGCAGTTCGTTCGCCTTGAACTTCTCCAGAGTCGCGAAGCGCACGGTCTGCGCCATGTCGCCGTGCAGCGCACCCACGTCGAACTTGTGCCGCGTCAACGACTTGCACAGGATATCCACGTCGCGCTTGCGATTGCAGAAGATCAGCGCGTTCTGCACCTTCTGGGTGCGGACCAGCCGCCGGAGCGCCTCGCGCTTATCATGTTCCGCCACCAGCGCCAGGCCCTCGATGATGGTCGTTGCCACCGAAGCGGGGCGCGAAACGACGATCTCCTTGGGGTTCTGCAGGAACGCATCGGCCAGCCGGCGGATTTCCGGGAACAGGGTCGCGCTGAAGAACAGTGTCTGCCGGTTGCGCGGCAGCAATGACACGATGCGCTCGACGTCGGGGATGAAGCCCATGTCCAGCATGCGGTCGGCTTCGTCGATTACGAGGGTCTTTACATCCGACAACAGGATGGAGCCGCGCTCGAACATGTCGATCAGCCGGCCGGGCGTCGCGATCAGCACATCGACCCCGCGCATCAGCACGTCCTTCTGGTCGGACATGCTCTCGCCGCCGATGATCAGCGCGTGCGTGAGCTTCAGGTACTTGCCGTACTGGACAAAGTTCTCGGACACCTGCAGCGCCAGTTCGCGCGTCGGCTCGAGGATCAGGCTGCGCGGCATGCGTGCCCGGGCGCGCGAGCCGGTGAGGATGTCGAGCATCGGCAGGGTGAAGCCTGCCGTCTTGCCAGTGCCGGTCTGCGCCGTGCCCAGCACGTCGCGACCCATCAGCACGGTGGGGATCGCCTGCTCCTGGATCGGCGTCGGGTGGCGGTAACCCATCTCGGCGATGGCGCGCAGGACCGCCTCGGACAGGCCGAGATCGGCGAACGTGGGGCGCGACAGCTCCACACTGGTCGGCTCGCTTGCCGGCACGGTCTCGATCGGCGTGTGGTCGGTCGGTTCCGCCGGGACGGTCGTGCTATCGTTCAAATCATGTCCAGTCGACTGGCAGGTTGCGACGCTGCGCCGCAATACCCGCGCTTAGGCCGCCTGATGGCCGCCCGCGCGAAACGAACGGGGTATCAGGAGGAAACTGTTGAAAGTCAAGTTCCGCTGCCGTTGGGTGCGCGCCGCTGCGGGAGTGGCCCATCACCCCATTTAACTGGGGCTGGAGCGAATGATATACCAGAATACAGTAACATGCGAGGCTCAATAGGATGACCTGTGCGTTTCCAACCTCGTTCCGCCGCGCGCTTGCCTTGGCGGCGCTTGGCGCAGTGCTTGCAAGCGTCCTGGCGGTTCCTGGCCCGGCGCAGGCCCGCGTGTTCATCGGCTTCGGATTCCCGCTGTTTGTCGGTCCGCCGGTCTATTATCCGCCACCGATGTATTACCCGCCGCCGCCCTACTTCCCGCCCCCCTATTACCCGCCCCCCGGCGCCTATTCTCCGCCGCCGGCGTCGTTTGCGCCCCGGTCCGCGGCTCCGTCCGGCCAAGCCTGCTATGCCGGAGGCACGGTCTGCCCGATGGAGCACCCGGTAGGGTCCGGCTCCTCCTGCTATTGCACGACCGGGCAGGGCCGTGTCTGGGGGCGCGCGAGCTGATGGCGAGCCCGGCAGGAAACGCGCCGCCGGAACAGCCGGGGCGAAACCCGCGAGAACGGCCGCCGGAACAGCCATCCGCCCAGCACGCGACACCGATCGAGGGTTACGCGCTGATCGGCGACTGCCGCAGTGCCGCACTGGTCAGCCGCGACGGCTCGATCGACTGGCTGTGCTGGCCACGCTTCGACAGTCCTGCCTGCTTCGCGGCAATCGTCGGCACTGCGGACAACGGGCGCTGGCGGATCGCGCCGCGCGATCCTGCGGTCCAGGTCAGCCGCCAGTACCGGCGCGGCACGATGATCCTCGAGACGGTATTCGATACGAAGGATGGCAGCGTCGCGCTGATCGACTTCATGACCGCGACCTCCGGCAACTCCTCGGTGGTGCGCATCGTCGAAGGGCGCAGCGGGCAGGTCGCGATGCGGCTCGACCTTGCGCTGCGGTTCGACTATGGCTCGGCGGTACCCTGGGTGACGCAGCTGCACCATCGCACCGGGCTGCGCGCCATTGCCGGCCCCGATCTTGTGCTGCTGGCCAGCGGGGTCCAGCTGCATGGCCAGCATCTCACCACGGTCGGCGAATTCACCGTCGCGGCGGGCCAGCGTGTGCCGTTCGTGCTGTCACATGGACCGTCCCACGCACCGGATCCGGCGATTCCGCACGCCGACGAGGCGCTGGCTGAGTCTGAGGCGGAGTGGGCCGCGTGGTCTGACAAGTGTACCTACCGTGGTGAGTGGCGCGAGCAGGTGCAGCGATCGCTGCTCACGCTGAAGGCGCTGACCTATCAACCGACCGGTGGCATTGTCGCCGCCCCGACCACATCGCTGCCCGAACTGCCTGGCGGCGAGCGCAACTGGGACTACCGCTATTGCTGGTTGCGCGACGCCACGCTGACGTTGCTGGCGCTGGCGCACGCCGGTTATTCCGACGAGGCGCGGGCCTGGGGCGCATGGCTGCGCCGCAGCGTGGCCGGCACACCTTCGCAGGTGCAGACGCTGTACGGCCTGGCGGGCGAGCGCTGGCTGATGGAATGGGAAGTGCCGTGGCTCGTCGGCTATGGGGGAGCGCGTCCGGTGCGGATCGGCAATGCCGCGAGCGCGCAACTGCAGCTCGACGTTTATGGCGAGCTGATGGATGCCATGTATCAGGAAATGCACTATGGCCTGTCCCGTCCGGGGACGAGCTGGAACATCCAGCGCGCGCTGATCGCGCATCTGACCGAGACCTGGGAGCAGCCGGACGAGAGCATCTGGGAGGTGCGAGGCGGTCCGCAGCACTTCACCTTCTCAAAGGCCATGGCGTGGGTTGCGATGGACCGGGCAATCCGCGGCGCGGAGGAGTTCCATCTGCCGGCGAAGCTCGAGGAATGGCGTGCGCTGCGCCAGCGCATCCATGACTCGGTCTGCCGCGACGGGTTCAGCGCGGAGAAGCGTAGCTTCGTGCAGTACTATGGCGGCTCGGCGCTCGATGCGAGCCTGCTGCTGCTGCCCCTCGTCGGCTTTCTGCCGCCCGACGATCCGCGCATCATCGGCACCGTCGATGCGATCCAACGGGAGTTGACGGTCGATGGTCTGGTGATGCGGTACCGAACGCATGAGGGCGTCGATGGCCTGCCGCCCGGCGAGGGCGTGTTCCTCGCGTGCAGCTTCTGGTTGGTCGACAACCTCGTGCTGCTGGGACGACGCGACGAGGCCTGCGCCCTGTTCGAGCGCCTGCTCGGTCTGTGCAACGATGTCGGTCTGCTGGCCGAGGAATACGATCCTCGCGCGCGTCGCCAGCTAGGCAACTTTCCGCAGGCATTTTCCCATCTGGCGCTGATCAACACGGCACTGAATTTTGAGAACCATGGGCCGGCGCAGAAGCGGCGCCAGCGCGGACACGCCAACGCAAGTCCGTCGGAGAGTTCGCCGTAAACCGTACGGATCAAGCGTAGTGCGGGCAACGCTTTCTGTCGTCATCCCCACGAAGCTTCTGCTCCCTATCCCCGTGCTTTTTTTGTCGTCATCCCCGCGAAAGCGGGGACCCAGGCTGCAACTGGGTTCCCGCTTGCGCGGGAATGACGTTAAGAGTGCGGGGATGACGAGTAGAGCACAGCCGATCACTCTGCCGGCACTGCAATCGGGGGCCGCCGACCCGCCAGCCGCTCCAACGCGAGGTAGACCACCGGGGTCGTGTACAGCGTCAACATTTGCGACACGATCAGACCACCCACGATCGAAATCCCAAGCGGCTGCCGCAGTTCGGCGCCGGTGCCGAAGGCCAAGGCCAACGGCAATGCCCCGAGCAAGGCTGCCAGCGTCGTCATCATGATCGGGCGGAAGCGCTCCAGGCAGGCCTCGTGGATCGCCCGGGACGGTGAAAGGCCACGCTGGCGCTCCGCTTCCAGTGCGAAATCTACCAGCATGATGGCGTTCTTCTTCACGATGCCCATCAGCAGGATGATGCCGATGATGCCCATGATCGACAGTTCGTTTCCGGTGATCAGCAATGCCAGCAGCGCGCCAAGGCCGGCCGACGGCAGCGTGGAGATGATGGTCAGCGGATGCAGCAGGCTCTCGTACAGCACGCCGAGCACGATGTAGATCGAGATCAGAGCTGCGCCGATCAGCAGCGGCTGAGTCGCCAGCGATTGCTGCATATATCGCGCATTTCCGGCGAACTGGGTGTGCACATCCTCCGGCAGGCGCAGCTCTCGCGATGCGTTGTCCACCGCCGCCTCGGCATCGCCGAGCGCCATGCCGGGAGCCAGGTTGAAGCTGAGCGTGGCAGCCGGGAACTGGCCCTGATGACGCACCGCGAGCGGCGATGTTCCGCGTTCAAAATGCGCAACGGTGGACAGCGGCACCTGCTTGCCGCCCGCCGCGCCGACGTAGATGCGCTCGAGCAGCGACGGGTCGGTCTGCAGGCGCGGGTCGATCTCGAGGACCACCTTGTACTGGTTGCGCTGGGCATAGATCGTTGAAATCTGCCGCTGCGAATACGCATTGTTCAGCGCATCGTCGATCGCCGCGATATTGACGCCGAGCCTCGCGGCGGCGTCGCGATCAATCACCACATTCACCTGTGGCCCGGAGCGATCCTGATCGGAGGTG
>Ga0210402_10000676_pt1 | contig 37670 bp, 34 predicted proteins | sample IncBWC7MmetaG_FD_161055 | JGI IMG/M metagenome (GOLD analysis project Ga0210402, IMG submission 161055) | Forest soil microbial communities from Barre Woods Harvard Forest LTER site, Petersham, Massachusetts, United States - Inc-BW-C-7-M | ecosystem: Environmental > Terrestrial > Soil >...
AGCTTTGGTCGCCGGAACGTCCCACGCTCTATCACGTCACCTTGCAGGCGGAGGGAGACGAGCTTAACGATGAAATGGGTTTCCGCACCATCGAAACGCGCGGCACCCAACTCCTGTTGAACGGACGGTCCATTTTCCTGAAGGGCGTCAACGCCCATGCCGAAGCGCCGTTCCGCACTGGCCGGGCATTTAGCGAACAGGACGCCGAGACGCTGCTTGGCTGGGTGCATGAGCTGGGAGCCAATTTTGTGCGGCTGGCCCACTATCCCCACAGCGAACGAATGGAGAGGCTTGCGGACCGCATGGGCATCCTGGTCTGGTCGGAAATTCCGGTTTATTGGGATTGCCACTTCGAAGATCCCGCAGTGCTCGTCAAGGCGGAATCGCAATTATCGGAAATGATCCGGCGCGATCGAGACAAGGCCTCCGTGATTCTGTGGTCCGTGGCCAATGAAACGCCGGTGACTCTGGCGCGAACCGCATTTCTTACCGCGCTGGCTGGTGATGCCCGCAAGGCGGACCCGAGCCGCCTGGTGACAGCGGCCCTGCTGGTGCGCACCGAGGGCAACACGAAAATTGTGGACGATCCGCTCGGGGCCGCTCTGGACGTCGTGGGGACAAATGAATACGTGGGGTGGTACGAGCACACCGCTGCTGACGCGGATCACACCGCCTGGGACATTCGCTTTCCGAAGCCGGTGATCATGAGCGAGTTCGGCGGCGACGCCAAAGCCGGGCTGCACGGGGATGCCGCCGTGCGGTGGACCGAGGAATTTCAAGCGAATCTTTACGAGCACCAGTTTGTGATGCTTAACCAGATCGCGCAACTTCGGGGAATGTGCCCGTGGGTGCTGATGGATTTCCGTTCGCCTCGCCGGTTGCTGCCCGGCATTCAGGACAATTTCAATCGGAAGGGACTCCTATCCGAGGCCGGCGAAAAGAAAAAGACCTTCTTCCTTTTGCAGAAGGCTTACCGTGAAAACAGTGTCGGCCACGCGCAGTAGAGAAATTCCAGATTGGAGAGGGGCCCAAACCTGGGACGCTCTTTCCAAACGCGTCGAGTGCCAAGCGAACGGCTCAGTTGTTTTCTACTCCCGAAGGGCATGATCCGAAGTGCTCGGCGACTGCGGAGATTTTTAGGTGGAGCGAGTGAAAGGGGCGGGCTTCGGCGGCGACGAGGTCGCGTACTGCGGTGATGCCGAGCCTCGATTGAGTGTCGCGCAGCTTTAGCTTGGCGTCGAAATGGGCGCTTGGCCGGACCTAGCCGATCAGAATCCACTGATAGATCTGGTCAGAAAGCCCGGGGTGCGATTGCTGTGCAGCCGACCCCGCGACCGGTTCCCAGCCCCGGTAATCTTTGGCTCCATGAAATTTCAAAGATGCTGCGATCACGGTGAAGTCGCGGTTGGAGAAGTGCAAAGAAATGTTACCTTGGGCCTCGCAATCGACTCTAAGAATGTGCAGGAATAAGGCGCTGGTGACACACCGAGAATTCAAGTTTGGAGGAAGCGATAAATGAGTGAAGCAGCTCGACAGACGGTAAAAGAAGCAACTTCAGGAAAGCCACAAACCTTTACGGCCGGCGCATTTGCCGCCCAGAGCCCGACTTCGGGATTGGCGGCGTTCAGCATTCCGCGGCGTGAACCTCGCCCGCAGGATGTGCAGATCGAAATTCTATTCTGCGGCGTTTGCCATTCGGATTTGCACCAGGTGCGCAACGAATGGAAAGAGGTGATGCCGACCGCGTATCCCGTCGTGCCGGGCCACGAAATCGTGGGTCGCGTGACAAAGGTTGGCGGCGCGGTTACCAAGTTCAAGGCGGGCGACATCGTGGCGGTGGGTTGCCTGGTGGACTCAGATCGCGTGTGCCCGGCTTGTAAAGCTGGCGAAGAGCAGTATTGCGAAACCGGCATGACGCTGACCTACAACGGCGAAGACAAGATTCTCGGCGGGGTCACCTATGGCGGGTATTCGACCGGCATCGTGGTGGACGAGAATTACGTGCTGCGCGTCCCAGCGGGGTTGGACCTGGCGGGCACCGCGCCGCTGCTTTGCGCCGGGATTACCACGTATTCGCCCCTGCGCCACTGGAATGTGGGCAAGGGACAAAAGGTAGGCGTGGTGGGCCTGGGCGGTCTGGGGCACATGGGTGTGAAGTTTGCTCATGCGTTCGGTGCCCACACGGTGTTGTTCACAACCTCGCCGAACAAGGCTGGTGATGCGAAGCGGCTGGGCGCCCACGAAGTGGTGAATTCCCGGAACCCCGAAGAAATGCAGAAGCATGCCGGGAGCTTTGATTTCATTCTCGACACAGTTTCCGCGGACCACGACCTCAACGCCTACCTGCAACTGCTGAAGCTGGACGGCACGATGACGCTGGTGGGCGCGCCCGAAAAGCCTGCGGAGGTCGCGGCGTTTAACCTGATTATGAAGCGGCGGCGGCTGGCGGGTTCGGCCATCGGTGGCATCCGCGAGACGCAGGAAATGCTCGATTTCTGCGGGAAGCAAGGGATTACTTCAGATATCGAACTCATTCCAATCCAAAAGGTCAATGAGGCGTACAAGCGGTTGCTGAAGAGCGACGTGAAGTATCGGTTTGTGATTGATATGGCGTCGCTGAAGTAAAGTCGAGAGCGGGGCTGAATGTGTAAAAGCGGGCCGACCCGGTCGGCCGCACTCAAAAATTATTTGCCGATTACGAAGAAGGAGCTGGTATTGAAGCGGTGGGGATTCGTGGAGTCCCAGAAGATGCTCCAGGTGGAGAGAGGGACTTTGCCCGGGGCGCCGCGGGTATAGAAGATTTGCAGACCGTCGCGGGACCATTCGGCGGCGCGCTGGTAGGAATCCGCCGGGCCGAGAATCGTGCGGCGCTTCGAGAGAACTTCGTACAGAAAAAAAGTGGAGTACAGACCCATGGAATCCGCGGGCGCGCCTGCGGGGGTCTTCAAATAATAAGCGGTGACGAGCAGCAGGTCCGCGTTGATGGGATTAGGGCGCAGCGTATCGCTGCTCATCACTTGAAACAAATCGCCGTAAATTTCCTTGAGCGACACGGTTTGCGCCGGCTTGTCATCGCTCAGCCAGTACGCGTTCTGCAGGTCACTCGCGAGGATCGTTGCCGGCGAAATCCATCCGTGGAGCGCCTCAACGGATTCTGCGGAAAATAGCGCGGCGGTTTCGGGGGCGCTGACGGGAAGCGTCCAGACCTGCCAAATCTTGCCGTCATATTTTAGGAATGCGACGCGGGAATCGTCGGGCGACCAGAAGGCGCTTCGAACGCTGGTGGTGGCGAGATCGCGCAAGCGGCCGGTTTCCCAGTCGTAGAGAACGATGGTGCGCTCTGGACCGGTCTTGGAGTCGGAGCGGGTGAAGAGCAGTTTCTTGCCGTCGTGAGAGACGGCCAACTCGGAGCCTCCGGGCGCGATGGTTCGCCTGATCGCGTTGCGGCTGAAAATGACTTTGCCGTCGGCGTCGAGATTCGCTACGGCTGTGGGCAGCTGGAACTTGGTGATCGGTTCGAGGACAGACTTTTTGTCTTTGTCCTTTTCTTTGTCCTTCTCTTTATCGTTTTTCGTTTTGTCCTTGCTTTTATCCTTTTCTTTGTCGTCCGCGTTGTCGTCGGGATCCAGCCGATTCTTTTTTCGAAATTCGGGGAATTTTTCGGGGGCGCTCTGCCCGCAACCGTTGAGCGTGCCGATCTGCGCGTGCTGCAGTTCCACTTTGAATGTGTACTTGATGTCATCCATGCCATCGGAGCAGGCTTCTCGGGAAAGTTCGACGGCGACGTCGGCGCCGGTGACATCGTCTTTGGCGTGATAGACCCAGGAGACACCGGGTTGGTCGGGAACGATTTCGTCGGGATCGAGGACGATGGGCGGATAACCGGCGCGGTCCAGCCGCTCCGGGCCTTTCATTCCCAGGCGCAGGAGCCAGGAAGGTTCGTTTCCGTGGGCGATCACCAGGATGGGATAGTGGCGCGAAACGGGGGAAGGGATTGGCGCGGCTGCGGCAGGGGGAGCTGGATTCGATTGTGAGTTCGGGGCGGGTTTTTGCGCGGGATTTGGCACCGGCGTTTGCGCGGGCGCGAGGTTGGGGAGGAGCAGCGCGCTGCACAGAAATGGTATGCGAGTGAAACACGGCGCGCGCATGCGGTGGGCTCCCAGCAAAATACTGTATCAAGAGGAGCTAAGAACGGGCGAGGAGAATAGCCGCGGGAGTTTCTGAGAATGAAGTGGAGCAAGCGGCGGCGACGGAGGTGCCGGAAATGAATTTCCTTGACATAGCGAACAAAAAGCGAAAGACTGGGCGGGCATCGAGGTGAGCCATGTCCCCAGTTCTTCCCCATACGACGCCGCGTTTTGCGATGCGGCGCCGCCTCGTTCGACGCCCCGCAACACAACTCCTTCCTTTTAGCCCTGCTGAGCCAAAGCCAGAGGCCGGCGCCCTTGCCCAGGGCCAAGCCGGCTGGCGCAAGGCAAGTCTGGAAAGCCCAACGGCGGATTGCCCTCCGCCGGAATTTCCAACTTCCCATGCGCCACTGGTGGGCATTGCTCGCCTCGCCGCCGAAGCTCCGGCGGCGGATACGAAGCGGAAGTCTTCGGAGAAGCCGGAGTACTTTTTTCTGCCGGTGAAATCGATTCTGAACAAATGCGATTCGGCGCGGGTGCCGTTTGACTGGACGATCAATCCATACCGCGGGTGCGAGTTTGCGTGCAAATACTGTTATGCGCGGTACACCCACGAGTACATGGAAATTGACGGCGGGGAGTTCGAGCGCAAGATTTTCGTGAAACAGGATGCGGCGGCGCTGCTGGGGCTCGAGGTGGAGCGGAAGTATTCGCGCGCTTCGAAGGCTTCTGGCTACACGAAGGCGGAGCACATTGCGATCGGGACCGCAACGGATCCCTACCAGCCGGCGGAGCGGGAGTATGGCGTGACCCGGGCGTGCCTGGAAGAAATGGCGAAACGCGAAGGGTTGAGCGTTTCGATCATCACCAAATCGAATCAGATTGTGCGCGACATTGATATTTTGAAGGTGATCGCGGCGAAATCGGCGCTGACGATAAATATCACGGTAACCACGCTGAAGCCGCGGCTGGCGCGATTGCTGGAGCCACGTGCTCCCCGCCCGGATTTGCGGCTGGCGGCGGTGAAGGAGCTGCGCGAGGCAGGCCTCCACGTGGGCGTTTCCGCGTCGCCCTTGCTGCCGGGGATTACCGATGCGGACGGTGAACTGGAAGGCGTGGCAGCGGCGGCAAAAGAGGCGGGGGCGGAGTGGTTCTGGTCAGGAGTGCTGTTCCTGATGCCTGCGTCGGCGAAACAGTTTCTGCCGTTCATCGAGGAAAAATTCCCACGGCTGGCGAAGCAGTATCGCGAGTGGTACGCAAAAAACGGCTATGCCCCGGAAGAGTATCGCAAGAAAGCCTCGGACCGGGTGGCTCGCATCCGCCAGAAATTTGGCTTCGCATCACGCCCCTGGGAAAGCGACCGGCCGAGCGCCCCGCAAGCCCAACTATCGCTCGGCTGGGACGCCGGCGCGGTTAGCGGAGAGGTGCATGGGAGGCGTTCCTGTTCGGCGGGCTGATACCGCGTGCTCCGAAGTTGCCATCGGACTCGGGCAATTCCTGCGAGTTGATAAATTTAAGGCCGGCGGGGCAGGACGAGCGAATCCGCAATTGATGAGTCTCCGACTGAAATTCGATTTGCTCCGGGTCAAGTTTATGGCAATCGGGCTAAGCGTTTCGGAATTGCGAAGCATAAAATGCAGGCTCGCACCACCCGAGTGGGAAGAATTTTTCTCATCCGCGCTGAAGTCAGGAATATCCACGCGAAAATTACCATCCAGATCAGGCGTAGCTGTGGCCACCTGGAACTCGGTTACCATGCCGTCCCCAACACCAAAAAACCGGCCAGCCCAAAAGGCCACGTACCGTATCTCTAATTCGGCGTTTTCGTGGCGCATCAGGTCGCTTGGGATTTCACCGTCCATTGTGATCTTGGAGAGTGGTTCGCAGTCGAACCGCACTTTTGGATTCAGACTTTGCATCAGGTCCGGCTCGAATGCCTGAAATTTACAGCCAGGGGCGCACACAATAATTTAGATCGAATTTATGGCATGGCCCTGCACGGAAGCATCGATCTTGTACTCTGTCTGGTTCGGCTTGGTTTCGAGGTTCCCGCCATATCCCGCGAACTCTCCGGTCATGAAGTAATGGATCTGAACCGTTTCGGATGGAACATCTTCCGGCAGAGAAATGAAAACGGCTGACGACGGCTCTGGTTGAACCCCTCCAACATCAGATCAAACTGGCAGCAAGAATTAGAACAGAAATAAACGCTGGGGAAAATGTCAGGGGACGATGATGCGGGATTCTTCGCGCTTTAGTTCGTGGGCGCCCGGGAACTGGCCGCGGAGGAATTCGAGGAAGCGGCGGGAGCGTGGGCGGCCGTTGGTGCGCAAGAGGCCCATGCGGTAGAGGAAGACGAGAAGTTGGGAGATTTCGGAATCTTTGGGACGGCCCTGGGGGTTTTGCGAGGGGGATTGTTTGGTTTCGTTGAGGAATGCGGTGAGAGCGTCGTAGAGGTCGCGCTGGAAGGGTGGGACCGGGGGTTGTTCGTAGACGATTCCAGCGGCGAGCGTTTTGTAGGACTCGGCTTGCGATTGTAGGGCGGCGAGGACGTCGGGGTCGGTGGCGGCGGGTTGGGCCGCGCAGAATTTCGCGATGGTGAAGGCGATCGCAGAAAGAAATTGCGGATGGATGCGGACGAGATCCGGAGCAAGGCGCACGTCGAGCAGCGGCGTGTCGGCGGGGATCTGGCGAGGGTGTTGTTCTTCGTAGCGATGAGCAGCGGCTAGGTAGGCGCAGTCGGAGGGGCAGTCGAGGGTGACTTCGCGTTCGGTGCCGCAGCAGACCGGGCAGATGGTTTCGGCTTTTGCGGGGCAGAAGCGGCCGGGTTTCCGTTTTTGACAGATCGGGCAGGACAAGAGAATCCCCTAGGGTAGAGCAAGAAACGATCAAAAGGCGCCCGCCTCGGAAGGCGGCCGCTACAAAAACGGGCACTTGTCACGACAGAATATCACGCCATGATGACTTTGTTTTGGAAGCGGCGGGCGGCGATTACCAGGAGCATGGTGCCCATGAAGAAGAGGGCGGCGGCGTCGATCCAGAGATGGACCCAGCCGGCGCCGCGGAGGATGATGCCGCGGGTGATGTCGATGAAATAGGTGGCGGGAACGAAATAACTGAGGACGTAAAAGAATTTGGGCATGGTTTCGCGCGGGAAGATGTAGCCGGAGAAAAAGATACTGGGAAGGATGGTGAGGAAGGCGAGCTGCATGGCTTCGGCCTGAGAATTGGCTTTGCTGGAAATCAGGATGCCAAGCGAGAGAGAGACGAAGATGTATGGCAGGGAAAGCAGCGCGAGAAGAATAACGCTGCCGTGAATGGGCACGCTGAAAATGAATCGCATGAAAGTGAGAATCATGCAGAGTTCGAAGAAGCCGATCATCAGATAGGGAAGCAGTTTACCGAGAAGCAGGCCCATCGGGCGCACCGGGGTGACGAAGAGCTGTTCGAGGGTGCCGCGCTCTTTTTCACGCACAATAGAAAATGCCGTCAGGAACGTGGTGACGTTAAGTAGAAGAATCGCCGTGAGACCGGGAAGGAAGAAATTTGGCGAGCGCGAATCGGGGTTGAAAAGGATTTTGGGGCGCATGTCCACGGCGAACGTGGTATCGCCTGTGTTGGCGAGGACGCGGCGGAGGGATTCGTCGAGGCCGATCGCGGTGGTTACGTTGATGGCCTGGCCAGCGACCGAGGAATCGGAACCGTCGATCAGGACGAGGACCTGGGCGCTCATCTGATGGAGAAGCTTGTCGGAATAATCCACCGGAATCTTGATGCCGACGCGGCACTTGCCCGAGACGATGGCGTCGGTGAGATCGTGGTCGGTTTCCACGAAGCGGACCAGATGAAAGGTGTCGGAGTTGCGAAGGCGGTCAAGCAGTTCGCGGCTTTCGCGGCGGCCGTCGGCGTTGTAGACGACGGTGTTAATCTGGCGGATGTTGGTGTCGATGCCGAAGCCCAGCAAAAACATTTGAAGCAGCGGAATAATTAAAGAGAAAAAGAGAGTGCCGAAGTCGCGACGCACGTGTAGCGCTTCCTTGTAGAAGACGGCGGTGAAACCGCGGAAAGGGTTAAGCACGAGTGGCCTCGGTCTCGGATTGGTGTTTGTAGGTGAGTTCGACGAAGACGTCTTCGAGCGAAGGGGCGAGAGGACGGATTTCCGCGACGACGATGCCCTGTGTCAGCAACTGCTCACGCAAATGATCGGGCTCGAGATCGTCATTGATCAGGGCGTGTACGGATTGGCCGAAGATCGTGGCGCTGCGAATTCCGGGAATGGTGCGCGCGAAGCGCAAGGCGCGGGTCACTTCGGGCGTGGTGATTTCGACGCGATAGGTGCCGGGAGGCTGCACGTCGGGCAGTTCGCGCAGGGAATCGGGCGTGCCGTCGGCGATGAGCTTGCCGTAATAAATGTAGGCTACGTGGCTGCAACGTTCAGCTTCGTCCATGTAGTGCGTGGTGACGAAGAAAGTGATGCCGTGGGCTGAGAGTTCGAAGAGGAGATCCCAGAGTTGGCGGCGTGCTACCGGATCAATGCCCGCGGTGGGCTCGTCCAGGAAGATTAATTTTGGTTCGTGCAGCATGGCGCAGCCGAGGGCCAGGCGTTGCTTCCATCCGCCGGAGAGTTGCGCGGAGAGGCGATCGAGGTATGGGCCGAGGCCGTTGAGCTGGATGATGTCGTCCATGCGTTTGCGGAGACGATCGTTCGAAAGGCCATAAATGCGGCCGTAAAAGGTGAGATTTTCGGTGACAGTCAGGTCGGAGTACAAACTGAAATTCTGCGACATGTAGCCGATATTTTCGCGCACAGTTTCCGAATCTTTTCTTACATCGATGCCTAGGACCGAAGCTTCACCGCCAGAGAGCGGCAGCAAGCCCGTTAGCATCTTGATGACGGTGGTTTTTCCGCTGCCGTTGGGGCCGAGGAAGCCGAAGATTTCGCCTTTTTGCACGCGGAAGCTGACATCATTCACCGCGGTGAAGTTGCCGAAACGGCGAACGAGATTTTGCGCGGAGATGGCGGGTAGTTCACGATCGGTCACAGTCAGCTCCCCGGCGCCAGTGTGACGTCGGCAGCCATGCCGGCGCGAACGCGGTGCGACGTGTCGTCAATGCGCACCTTCACGCCAAATACCTGGTGGACGCGCTCTTCCACGGTTTGCACATTGCGAGGAAGAAATTCGGCCTGCTGGTTGATCTGCTCGACGGCGCCGTCGAAGATCTGCTTGGGAAAGGAGTCCACGCGAATCTGGGCTTTCTGGCCGAGATGCACGCGACCGATCTGGGTTTCGGGAATGTAGATGCGGACGTAAATCTGATCGCGTTCGAGAAGCGTGGCAACTGGCGTGTTGGGAGCGATCAGGTCCCCGGGACGAACGTCGAGCACTTCAATGGAAGCGGCGGAGGGCGCAACGACCTGGCGTTCGCGAAAGCGGGCTTCGTCATAGGCGAGCGCGGCTTTGGCGGCGGAAATGTCTTCCACGCGAGAGCCGTTCTCGAACTTTTCGAGCGTGGCTTGCGTCTGGCGAAAGCGGGCTTCGGCGGAGGCGATCTCTTCGGGACGATAGCCACGATGCAACTCGTCCAGCTTGTGCTGGAAGTTCGATTGTTGCGCCAAGGCCATTTTCCAGTTGGCGTCCGCGGTGTCGCGCTGCTGCTTGGAAACGAGATCCTTTGCGGCAAGGGCGTCGTAGCGCTGGGCATCTAGACGCGCGCGAACTTCGTCGGCGTTGGCGCGATCGAGATCGGCCTGCGCGGCGTCAATGTCTTCCTGGCGATAGCCGTTTTTCCGCTGGTCGTATTCGGCTTTGGCCTGGGCTGCGGCGGCGCGGGCTTCGGCAATTTCTTCGGGCCGGGAGCCGCGCTGGGATTTTTCGGCGGCGGCACGGGATTGCGCAAGGGATGCGGCGAGTTCTTTTTCGTCGAAGGTGATCAAGACTTGCCCTCCTTCGACCGGGTCCCCTTCGCGAACGAGAACCTTATCGATGCGGCCGCCGATTTTCGAACCGACGCGGATGTTGCGCGCTTCGACAGTGCCGGAGCCGTGGAGAGACGCGTCGCGATGGAGCATGCCGGAGGAGTACACAGCCAGGCCGATGAGAGCGGCGACGACGAGAATGGGAATGAGAATTTTTCGATTCATAGTTTCCGTTTCCAACCTGAACTAGGGGACCGCCGAATCGGGAGACGGAGAGCCGCGCGGGGCGAGTCCCGACCAGAGCACTTTGAAGGCGTCTTCCATGCGAGTCAGGAGTGTGCTATCGGCGTGGAGGGTCCAGATGAGCAGGGTGCCGAAAATGGTTTGCCGGAAAACGTGCGCGATGACTTCGGGCGGAAGATCGTTGCGGATTTCGCCGCGGCTCTGGCCGATGCGGATCATTTCAGTGTGAATGGCGAGGACGCGGTTTTGCAGATTCAGCATGGGTTCGCGAACCTGTGAGTCCGTTAGGAAGGCCTGCAAGAGAATCCGGATGATGGCCGGATTGCGCATGGGTTCCTGAGTCATGCGTGCGCCGAGGGAGCGCATGAAGACGGGCACGGGCACGTTCGCGTCGCGCATTTCTTCGAAGGCGGTTTTCAACTTGGCGAGTTGCATTTCGCCGAACGCAAGGAGAATGTGCTCCTTGCTGGGGAAATAGTTGAAGAAGGTGCCTTTGCCGAGGTCGGCGGCGTTGGTGATGTCCTCGACGGTGGTTTCAGCGAAGCCTTTGCGGGCGAAGAGATCCATGGCAGCGCGAAAGAGGCGTTCGCGCCGCTCGAGAGATTGGCGTTCGCGGCGGTTGGAGGGGAGATTTGTGGATACGGCTGGCATAAGTTGACCTGTAGGCATAAATGACTATAGGTCATATTTATGAGAAATGCAAGAAAAAAGGCTCTGCGATTTACCTCCCAGAGCCGTTCGTTAAGGTCAGGTGTATGTTGGCCTTAGTCGCTAGATCTCTTTACCGGAGGCAAGGTTCTTCGGTGATTTCTTGTTCAGGTAGGAGATGAGCTTCTGGGCGGAGGCAGGAACCGGCTCGGCGCCTTTGAAGACGATGTCCTTCGAACTGACTTCCTTCTTGTAGAGCTTCTGGTTCGCGCTGTTGTCCGGGCGTACGGTCGAACCGGCGAGAGAGATTCCGGCGAAGAGGCCGCGAGCGCGTGAGTAGGACAGAATTTCCGCGCGCATGGTCACGTCGGTTGAAGCTTCGGCGTTGCGACCCTTCGGGCCAGCAGCGGCGGAAGCGTCGGCGCCGAGTTTTACCTTGGAGCTGAGAACGGAATTTGCGCCGCGGCCGTTCATAATGAGTAGGACGAAGTCCGTGGCCTGGCCGCCGATCTGCAGGCCGAAACTAGCGCCTTCCAAGGCCATCATGGTGGGAGCACTCCAGGGGCCGTTGAAATGTTCGCCGCTGCGGCAGGTCATGGCGCCGCGCCCATAGCTGCCGCCACCAATGAATGCGGCTTTAAGTACCGAGGGATAGACGATGATGCAGTAGGATTTGTCGATCAGGTCCTGCGGGATGTCGTCGGGAATATCCATGATTTCCTGAACCACTACGCCGCAGTTTTCGAGGCGGTTGTTTTCCTTGCGGTCGTCGGCGAGCATCGGCGGGCAGAGGAAAGAGGCCGCCAGCAAAAACGAAGAAATCTTTTTCATTCGAATCCACCTTTTCAGAAGATTGCTTCCAATCAGTGCTTGAGCCCTAATCGATGAAACCATAGGGGCGGCGGTAGTTGCGGGGCGTGGCTGGATTTGGCGATGCGCCCTGCTCTTGCTCCTCTTGTTGGTGCGGGAGGAAGCGCCCACTGACTTTCGACTATACTTTCAGTCCATGGGAATTGCCAATAGCGGAATTGCGCGGAGTGTGAGGGGAAGAGCGGTGCGCGGGGCAATTTGTGTGCTGGTCGGGCTCTGTATGCTGCCGTTTGCGGCGGCGCAGGAGAAGGGTTCGCAGGAAAAAGTCAGTCTTGCCGCCGCGCGATTTTCAGGGCGCGTGGAGAGTTTGCTGGGCGCTGCGCCAGTCGATAAGGGCGAGTGGGGATTGCTGGTGGTGGACGCGGAAACGGGCGCGACGCTGTATGAGAAAAACGCGAACGATTATTTTTTGCCGGCATCAAATATGAAACTGCTGACGACGGCTCTCGCGCTGGACACTTTGGGGTTGGAGTACAGATTTCCTACGACGGTGGAAACGAACGGAACGCTGACGCCCGACGGAAAGCTGTCCGGAGATTTGATTCTGGTGGGGCGCGGCGATCCGAACTTGTCCAATCGCAAGTTTCCTTATGAGACGAAGGAAGAGTTTGACGGGCCGCCGGAGAAGGCGTTGGCCGAGCTCGCGGACGCGGTTGCTGCGCGTGGGGTGAAAGAGATTGCGGGAGACGTGGTTGGCGACGACAGTTATTTTCCGCGGGAGCGTTATCCGGACGGTTGGGAAATCGACGATATGGTTTGGGAGTATGGCGCGGCGATTTCCGCGATTGTAGTGGAGGACAACACGGCGACGCTGACGTTGACGCCGGCGGAAAAAGCGGGCTGGGCGGTGACGGCGGTGGTGGAGCCGGCGACTCAGGAATTCGTGGTGAAAAACGAAGTGACCACCATCGGTGCGAAAGAGAAGCCGGATTTGCGGCTGATGCGGGAGCCGGGCGGGGACACAGTGATTGTTAGTGGCGTGATGCCGGCAGGCAGCGCTCCGCGCAAGATGGTGCTGGCGATTCAGGAGCCGGCGCTGCACGCGGCCAATCTGCTGGCGCAGTTGCTGAAGGATCGTGGAATCAAAGTCGGTGGAACCGTGCGCGCTGTGCATGAACCGGAACCGGGTGAAGCGGCACAGACGGTACTGGCCGAGCATCTTTCGATTCCGCTGAAGGATTCTGTGAAGCTGGTGAACAAGATCAGCCAGAATCTGCACACGGAAGTGCTGTTGCGAACAGCAGCGCGGCAGCAGGGGCGCTGGGCTACGCCGGAGGATTTGCAGAAATTTCCGCAGGCGTTTTACATGAAGGCGGGGATTCCGGATGGCGACGTGATCCAGACGGACGGATCGGGATTGTCGCGGCACGACCTGGTGACGCCGCGGGCGTTCGTGGCGTTGCTGGCTTATGCGCAGAAGCAGGCGTGGTTTTCGGCGTTCCTGGCGTCGCTGCCGGTAGCGGGCGCGGATGGCACGTTGAATGAACGGATGAAGGAGCCGCCCTTGGCAGGAAAGATTCATGCGAAGACGGGGTCGGTGACGCACGTGCGAAGTTTGTCTGGTTACGCAGAGACGCCAGGCGGGCGAAAACTGATTTTTTCGTTTCTGAGCAACAATCAGGGCGCCAAGAATCACGAGGTGCATTCGGCGATTGATGGAGTGTGCCTGGCGATGGTGGAAGAGTTTGATGAGAAGAGAGGGGGAACGAAGCAAGGAAGCAATGAAGTAATGAAGTGACGAAAAAGCGCGAAGGATGAGGGCGCGGTGGTTACTGAAAAGATTGTTGCGGTGTTTGGGAGTTCGCGGGCGAAGGCGGGCGACGCGGAGTATGAAGAGGCGCGCGAGTTGGGGAAATTGCTGGCGCAGCGGGGGCTCGCGGTTTGCAGCGGCGGATTTGGCGGGGTGATGGAAGGTGTTTCACGCGGAGCGAAAGAAGGCGGCGGAAAAACTTACGGCGTGACCGCGGAATTTTTCAAACGCAAGGCGAATGCATGGGTGGATACGGAAGTGCGGATGGAGACTTGGGACGCGCGGTTGTTTGAGTTGATACGGCTGGCGGATGGGTTTGCGGTGTGCAAGGGCGGAACGGGGACGCTGGTGGAGCTCGCCGTGGTTTGGGAGATGCTGAACAAATCAGTGATCGCGGGGAAGCCGATCGTGGTGGTCGGCGATTTCTGGCAGCCGGTTCTGCACCGGGTGCGCGAGGTGGAGCAGGGGCCGCGTCCTTCGACGGAGGATCGGATTTGGGGTGAGGCGAATGGGAATCTGATTTATAGCGCGCCGAATGCGGAAGAGGCCGTGCAATATTTGGCGGACAGATTGGGGATCTAAGAGAAAAACTAACACAGAGATCACAGAGAGAAGCACACGGAGGACACAGAGAAGGATGTCACGGTCGACGCAAGACGTTTTGGAATTTGACAAGCTGCGGGAGTTGCTGCGGCTGCGGACGACGTGTGTGCCGGGGCGCCGGGTGATTGATGCGCTGGAAGTTGGCACAAACCGGGCGGCGCTGGAGAGCGCATTTGCGTTGATTCGCGAGGCTCGCGAGTGGCTGCGATTGGGGCGGGAGTTGGGATTTGGGGCGCTAGCGGATCCGGAGACCTGGATGGGGCGGTTGGAGGCGCCGGGAACGGTGCTCGAGGCTGCGGAGTTTCTAGACGCGGGATCGCTGCTGGAAACTGCCGGATGGTTGAAGCTGCAGTTTCGAGAAGATGCGGACAAGTTTCCACTGTTAGCGACGCGTTGCGCTTCGCTTGGCGATTTTCGGGATTTGCAGGCGGCGATCCGGCGATGCGTGCTGCCGAACGGAGAGATCAGCGACGACGCGTCGAGCGCGTTGCGGCGGATTCGAGCGAGCATCCAACAGACGCGCGACTCGATTCAGAAAACGTTGCGGCAGATTCTGCGTTCGCGGCAAGCGGAGAGCGGCGAAGACTATGTGACGCTGCGCAACGACCGGTTTGTGATTCCGGTGCGCTCGGAGCACCGGCGGAATGTGCCGGGCGTGGTGCATGGCGCGAGCGGAACGGGGCAGACGGTGTTCGTGGAACCGTTTGAGACGGTGGAGACGAATAACCAGTTGGTGCAGTTGGCGGAAGACGAGGCGGCGGAGATTTTCCGCATCTTGAAAGAGTTGACCGATCGTTTGCGCGGAATGGAAGGCCCGCTGCGCGCTGCGGCGGAAACGATCGCGTTGCTCGACAGCTTGTTTGCACGGGCGCGATTTGCGCGGGATTATGACGCGTGTGTTCCGGAGTTTGCGGAAACGTCCGAGTTGCGGTTGGATGCGGCGCGGCATCCGGTGCTGGAAGATAAATTGCGGAAGGAAAATCGGGCGATTGTGCCGATGTCGGTGGCGCTTGGCGGCGAGGAACGGTTGCTGGTGATCAGCGGGCCGAACACTGGCGGAAAGACCGTGGCTCTGAAGACGACGGGGATCGCGGCACTTTCGGCGCAGGCTGGAATTCCCGTGGCGGCGCAGCGGGCAGTGCTGCCGCTGTTTGACCGCGTGCTGGTGGATATTGGCGACGAGCAATCGATCGCAGCGGACCTCTCGACGTTTTCGGCGCACATGCTGAATTTGAAGACGATGCTGGCGGAGGCTACGCCGAAATCGCTGGTGCTGGTGGACGAGATGGGAACCGGTACGGCGCCGGAAGAAGGCGCGGCGCTGGCGGTTGCGTTGCTGGAGGAGTTTCGCAAGAAGGATTGCATCGTGCTGGCGACGACGCATCATGACCGGTTAAAGACGTACGCTTCGAAAACGCCGGGGATTGTGAACGCGGCGGTAGAGTTTGACGAAGTGAATCTGCGTCCGACGTACCGTTTGATGGTGGGCGTGCCGGGAGGATCGAGCGGGATTGCGATTGCGCGGCGGCTGGGGTTGTCGGAGGAAATTATCGAGCATGCACGTTCGCTGCTGACGCCGGAAGCGAGCGAAGCAGCCGACCTGATTGCTTATTTGCATCGCAGCAGGGATGAGCTGGACCGCATGCAGAAGCAGATGGCCGAGGAGCGGCATGCGCTGGAAGCGGAGCGGCAGAAGCTGCGTTCGGACTGGGTGGAGCGGCAGAAGCAGCGCATTGCGGAGTTGGAGAAACAGTTCGCGGAGATGCAAAAGCGGTTCGAGGAAAACGTCGCTGGCGTTGTGGCAGCGGTGAAGGATCGCGAAATGCGCGCTCAGGTGGAGAAGACGGCGCGGCGGAAACTGCAGGACGTGCGCGGGTCGGCGAAGGAAGAGCTGAACGCCGCAGTAGTGCAGACGATTTCGGAATCGCAGCTGGATTTGGGTATCCGGCCGGAAACGCTGGATAAGGTGAGCTCGGAAAGGTTGCAGCCGGGTGTGAAGGTGCGAGTGCGCGGGTTCAGCAAGCCAGTGATTCTGCGGCGCGTGGATGGGGCGACGGCGGAAATTGAAGCCGGGCCGCTGCGGATGAAAGTGGCAGTGGAGGAAATTACTGGAGTGGAAGGCGAGGCCAAGGGGAAGACAGCTATTCTGCCATCGAAGCGAGAGAACATCACCGTGAGCGCACAATCGAGCGAGGGCGGCGCGACGGGCGAGATCAACGTGATCGGATTGACGGTGGAGCAGGCGAGCGAGAAGGTGGATAAGTTTCTGGATGAAGCGGCGCTGGCAAACGTGGTCCGCGTGCGTATTATTCACGGGCACGGGACTGGCGCTTTGCGCAAAGGGCTCGGAGAATTCCTTCGGACGCATCCGCTGGTTGAGAATGCGGAATTTGAAAACGAAGAACATGGCGGAAAAGCGATCACCGTTGTTGATTTGAAATTATAGAAATGGCGGAAGCGGGATCATTTGCGGATCGGGTGAAACAGCAGGCGGACATTGTTCGCGTGATTGGCGAATACGTGCGTCTGAAGAAGAGCGGGCAGAATTTTACCGGCTTGTGCCCGTTTCACGGGGAGAAGACGCCGTCGTTTGCGGTGCATCCGGTGAAGCAGATTTTCCACTGCTTTGGATGCGGGAAGGGCGGCGACGTTTTCAGCTTTGTGATGGAGATGGAGAAGTGTCCGTTCCTTGAGGCGGTGAAGGTGGTTGCGGAGAAATGCGGCATTCCCGTGCCGCGACCGAAGGAGCGGACGCCCGAGGAACGGAAGGAGAATCAGCAGCGGGCGGCGTTGATTGAGATTCACCGCGAGGCGCAGGCGTTTTTTGTGCGGCAACTGGAATCGACGGCGGAGGGCCGAGCGGCGCGGGCGTACCTGGTGGACCGCGGGTTGAATGCGGAGTCAATTGCGCAATTCGGGATCGGGTACGCGCCGAGCGGTGGTGATGTGCTGCTGCGGCAACTGAAACCGAAGTACGCGGAGAAATTGCTGGTGGAGTCGGGAGCGATTTCGCGGGACCAGTCGGGGGCGCGTTTGTTTGACCGCTTCCGGCGGCGCATCACGTTTCCGATAGCGAATGAGTCGGGTAAGATTGTGGCGTTTGGATGCCGGGCGCTGGGCGATGACTTGCCGAAGTATCTGAATTCGCCGGAGACGCCGATCTATTCGAAAAGCAACGTGCTTTATCACATGGATCGCGCGAAAGAGCCGATCCGGCGACAGGATTTTGCGATTCTGGTGGAAGGCTACATGGACGCGATTGCTGTGGCGCGGGCGGGAATCGGGAACGTGGTGGCGAGTTGCGGCACCAGCCTGGCGGAGCCGCAAATTAAATTGCTCGGAAGATTTACCAAGCGCGTGATTGTGAATTATGACCCGGATGTGGCGGGACAGGCGGCGACGGAGCGATCGCTGACGCTGCTGTTGGAACAGGATTTCGAGGTGCGCGTGCTGGCGTTGCCGGCGATTGGCGATAAGAAAGCCGATCCGGATCTTTTTATTCGTGAAAAGGGAGCGGAGGCGTACATCAAGCTGCTGAAGGAAGCGCCGCCGTATGTGGATTACCTGATTGCGCGGGCTCGGCAGATGGATTTGTCTACCGGTGAAGGGAAACAGCGAGCACTGAATTTTCTGATGCCGTATGTGCAGCGGATTCCCAATCGGTTGCTGCGTTCAGAATGGGCGACGCGAATTGCGCAGCAGTTGCGGATTGATGAGCCGGTGCTGCGGGCGGCGCTGAATAAATCAGCGACGGAGCGCCGGGGTGAAGTGAAAGTGGCGCCGCAGCTTGTGGGCAAGCCGGCGAAGCAGATTGAACGTCGGCTGATTCGGATGCTGGCCGAGGCGGAGGGATTTAGAAAAGAGCTGGCGCAGCGGCTGCAGCATGGGCGGTTGTACGAGGGATTGGAGACGGAGAAAGTTTTTGCGGCGTTGATTGTTGCGGGGTTGTCAGACGAGCCGATACCGGCGGCGGAGATTGGCGCGCAGTTGGAGGAGAGGGAGCGGCGCCTGTTTTTTGAGATTCTGTTTGAAGATGCGCAGGAGCCGACGTGGGAAGAGGCGGAGAGTTGTTTGGATGCGTTGCGGCGGCGGCAGATTGAGCAGGAATTGGCGAAGGTGCAGAAGACGATTGAGGCCAATCCTAGCGGGGCGGGGTTAAGGGAGTTGCTGGAGAGGAAGCAGGAGTTGATGAAGCGGCTCACCGCGGCTGGGTAGCCGGGATAAGCTTTTTTTGATCGTGCTTGGAATTCAAATGCTGTTCCTGGAAGAAACCGAAAGAATCCGATGAAACTGAAATTGCCGGAAGGTTCGTTTGGGGCGTATTTGTTTGACTGCGACGGAACGATTGTAGATTCGATGCCTTTGCACTACCTGGCATGGAAGAAGGCTTTGGGTGAGTGGAATTGCGAGTTTTCGGAAGAGCGGTTTTATGCGTGGGGAGGGATGCCGGTAGCGGAGGTAATTTCTACGCTCAATCGGGAACGCGGATTGAATATGCCGGTGGAGAATGTGGAGTACCGGAAAGAGAGCTTGTATTTCGAATTGCTGCCGCAATTGAAGGCGGTGCCGGAGGTTTTGGAGCACATCGAGGCGCAGCACGGAAAGATTCCGTTTGGCGTGGTGTCTGGGAGCAGGAGAGATTCAGTTACGGCGTCGCTGAATGTCCTGAACCTTTTGGACCGCTTCGATACTTTGATGTGCGCAGGAGAATACACGAAGAGCAAACCGGATCCGGAAGCGTTTCTGCGTGCGGCGGCGAATCTTGGCGTGGACCCGAAGGCTTGCCTGGTGTTTGAAGATACGGAGATGGGGATTCATGCGGCAAAGGCCGGCGGGATGGCGTGGGTAAAGGTGCCTCCGCCATGGGAGAGAACGTCGTAGTTTTCTGAAGAGGCGCGGTACAACGCGCACGGCAAAGAAATTCGTTCATGAGAACTTCTCAAACCAGAGTGGTGCGGCTGATTGCGATCTTTAAGCTGCTGAAAGGCGTTTTGCTGATCGCGGTCGGCGTGGCAGCGCTGAAATTGCTTCATACGGACGTCCCGGGCGTGGTGGAGAATTTGGTGTCGGTCCTTGGGCTGGATCAGAACAGCCGGTTTGTGGGCCGTATTCTTTCAACCGCGGCGGCGGTTACGCCGAACAGGGTGCGGGATCTGGTGGTGGGCAGTTTTCTTTATGGCGGATTGTTCGTGACGGAGGGAATTGGGCTGTGGCTACTGAAAATGTGGGCGATGTGGTTCACGGTGATCATCACTGGTTCGTTCCTCCCGTTGGAAATCTATGAGCTGGCCCGCCACCCGAGCGGGGGTAAAGTGGGGATCCTGGCCATCAATCTGGTCCTAGCGGTATATCTGGCTCGGCGGATACGGGATGGACGGGTGGGCTAGCTCGAAAGGGCGATGACGCCTGCTACCGAAGGCCGGGCTGTGGAAGGTTCGGGCTCCGAAATGGCAAAAACCGCTTCAGGCGGAGCTAAATCCTTTGTCTGGAGTGGTATTAAAGGGGCGGGAAGGCGCCAAGTCTTCCACTTCTTTGGTCAATTTTCCACAAACTAAAATATTGACCGGAAGGGACTTAAGCGTGTAGCGTAGAAGGGTTGCGCGGATAACGGGTTGGTTTGTTCCGGCATCTATATGTACGTCTATAGTGCTCGGAGCCGTTCGGCAACGGCACGGCAGGCGGACAGCGTGCAGCAGCATAAAAGACACAGCACGGCGCATCGGGCTTCACCGAAAAATTTGAGAGTCTTCCGGGGGATTCGCTCCCTCCCTTTGCCCATTGCGGGCTTTCTCTCTGGATTTCGTGTGGACAGTGCGCGGAACTACAGCGGTGCAGTTCACGCAGAAATCGAGAGACGGATTAAGGAAGCGGGAGGAGTGCAGTGGCAGGAACCGGTTTAGAGGAAAAATATGATGCAGTACGCCAACTCATTGCCGTTGGCAAAGAGCGGGGGTACCTGCTGTATGACGAAGTAAACGATTCTCTTCCTGCGGAAGTGCATTCTTCGGAAGAGATCGACGACCTTCTGACCACATTTGAGCGCAACGGCATCGAGATTTACGAAGATGCGGCGTCGGCGAAAGCGGCGCGTGCGGTTGAGGTGTCTTCGGATCATAGCGACCGCGATGCGGTGGTCAAGGACGACGGGCACGAGGCCGAGGGCAGCGACCTGGATTTGACGCCGGGTTCGCTGGAGAAGACGAACGATCCGGTGCGCATGTACCTGCGCGAGATGGGTACGGTGCCTTTGCTGACGCGCGAAGGCGAAGTGACGATCGCGAAGCGGATCGAGCGCGGGCAACTGGTGGTAATGAAGGCGATTACTCGTTCGCCGATCGTCATCAAGGAACTGATCGCGGTTGGGGATGACTTGCGCAAGGGCGCGCGGTCGATCAAGGAAATCGTCCAGTTTGACGATGAAGAGCTGACCGAAGAGAAGATCGCCAACAAGACCAAGCAGACGCTGAAGTACATCGAGAAGATCGCGAAGCTTTACGACCTGGCGCTGAAGCAGGCGGTGAAGCTCGACAAGACGGCGAAGGCGAAGAAGAAGCAGTACGTTCGCGCGAAGTGGGAAGTGGCGCGGACGCGAATCGCGATTTCGCTGGAAATCCGCGGGATCGATTTCAACCCGTTTGAGAAGAAGCGGCTGATCGACAAAATGCGCGGCACGGTGGAGCGCCTGCAGTCGTTGGAGCGCGAGGCTGGACGGCTGGAGCGGCGGGCGGACGTGTCTAAGGGCGAGAACGCGGCGGAAGCGCGGCGTGAACTGCGTACGCGGCGTTCGGAGCTGAAGGATATTGAGGAGGCCAGCGAAGTCGGGCTGACCGAGTTGAAGCGCACGCTGACGATCATTCACCGGGGCGAAGCAGAAGCCGAGCAGGCGAAGAAGGAATTGATTGAGGCCAACTTGCGCCTCGTCGTTTCGATCGCGAAGAAATATACGAATCGCGGCTTGCAGTTCCTGGATTTGATCCAGGAGGGCAACATTGGCTTGATGAAGGCCGTGGACAAGTTCGAATGGCGCCGCGGCTACAAATTTTCTACCTACGCGACGTGGTGGATTCGCCAGGCCATCACCCGCGCGATTGCCGATCAAGCGCGCACCATCCGCATTCCGGTGCACATGATCGAAACGATCAATAAGCTGGTGCGGACGAGCCGCCAGTTGGTGCAGGAACTCGGGCGCGAGCCGACCAGTGAAGAGATCGCCAAGCGCATGGACATTCCGGTGTCCAAGGTGCGCAAGATCCTGAAGATTGCGCAGGAGCCGATTTCGCTGGAGACGCCGATCGGGGAAGAGGAAGATTCGCACCTGGGCGATTTCATCGAAGACAAGGCCGTGGTTTCGCCGTCGGATGCGGTGATCAACCTGAACCTGAAGGAGCAGACGTCTTCGGTGTTGAAGACGCTGACGCCGCGCGAAGAAAAGGTGATCAAGATGCGGTTTGGGCTGGATGACGGCAGCGAGCACACGCTGGAGGAAGTCGGGCAGTCGTTTGCGGTTACCCGCGAGCGTATTCGGCAAATCGAAGCGAAGGCACTGCGCAAGTTGCGGCACCCGTCGCGTTCGCGGAAGCTGCGGGCGTTCTTGGAAGGACCGTCGCGGGACTACCTGTAGAAAGATGGAAATTTGAAATTGGAAGATTGAAAATGGAAAAAACGCCCGGCAACCGCCGGGCGTTTTGCTTGTACGCCGTGCAGCTAGCCCAAGTTCGTCACTGAGAGGGCCAAAAGAGGATTAAGTCCTTTGAAATCAGTTTAGGCTATGGCCGAGTTTGCACTACATTTTTGAATCTGAATCGGCTCCAAACGTTCCGGCAATTGAAGTCGTAGCTGGTGAAGAATTCTTTGCTGCTGTTCATCGAGTTTGGTGATGCGTCGCAGCCAGATCTCTCGGCCTTCCACCGTCGGCAGCACGATGTCGACACTACGGATCTCCGCCAGCCATTTCAGCGCTTCGGCCGGGGAATACTCTGAAGCACTCCGCTTCAGCAGGTGCTTGAGCGTCTCCTGCAGCGCATAACCGAGAAACGCCACCAGCACGTGTGCCTTCACCCGCTTTTCCAGCTGATGAAACAGCGGCCGGATGGCCAACTCGCTCTTCAGGGTGCGAAAAGCCGCTTCGACTTCCGTCAGCTGCATGTACTTTTTCCAGAGATCTGCAGCACCGTCGACTGTCAGATTCGTGTGTAGCAGATGCAACAATAGCCCAGCCGTAGCGCCAAGCCCTTTGTTTTCAGGCGGGCTGTGATTTGACCATTAGTTCTTTCGCACAAGATACCAGCTGTCTTGCTCGATCGGGCGAAGGATGTCTCGTACTTTCACGAAGCAAACATAATTGGGGCGGGGCGGGGCAGTCAAACCCCAGGATGTGCGACCGGAGATGGGGAAAAAGGCTCCCCAGGCGAATCGGGGCGCCTTTTTTTTGTTTATCGAGTTAGAGGATTTATTGGTTCACGTTAATTGTCGCGGTCGTTGTCGGACGCGAAGAGGTCGGTCATTACGTCGGCGTTAGCATCGCAGGCGTGATTCAGGCAGGGAAGGCGGAAGCCCGATTCCAGCGACTTGAGCAGGGAGAAGTGGGTGTAGAAGCGGCCGCTCTTCACGCCATGCTTTCCGTAATTGGTTTCGACCGTCAGCAACACCTGGTTGGTGGTGGGCAGAACGCTGTAGTCGTTTTCGTCCCAGACGATGATGATGGCGTTGTGTCCTTCTTGCCAGACCGGGGAGCTGTGGATGGCGTTGACCAACGTGCGCAGGGTGAGATCGCCCTGGTAGATCAAGGCGGGATTCAAACCGACCTGGGTGCCGTTGTCCGCAGGATCAAAATCGCACACGGGGCCGGCGTTTCCGCGGCCATGCTGGTCGTTGCACTGATTGGGGACGATGAAGGAAAGATTCGGTGCGTGGCCCGAATTAAGGTCGTCAAACAGCCCGTGCGGACCCTGGAACCCGACCATATTTTTCAGGCTATTGCGGGGATTCATCCCTTCCTGAACGCTCTGGAAATAAGCGAACGGGTTGTGCTTTACGGCGTAGAGATTAATGAGCGTCTGCTTTTCGCCGGAAATGACCGAGGGGATGTTGGAAGCGTCGGTGAAAAAGCCGTCGCTGTTGTTGACGCCGTCGGCGCCGGTGGCCGGCAGGCTTTCCTGATAGCTCTTCCAGGTCTTGCCGAAGTCCGTGAGCTGATCGCCAATGCTTTTGCCGGAAATATTGGTCGCGGCTGCAAAGGAGAGCCTGCCATCGATGTTGACGTCGCCTGGAGGCCCGGACGTTTCATTGGAAAAATCGAGAGCCGGCGTGGCCGCATCGGTTCCCATGCCGCGAATCGGGCAAATGGAGAGATTGTTGGGAGGCGTGCTGTTGTCGAACGAGGTGATTCCCGTGGCAAGGTTCGGCGCGCAAGTGTCGTGCCAGGCGGGGCTGTTGTCGTTCAGAACGCCGAAGTTGGAGCCGCCAGCGATTTCCAGGTAGTTGGTGGAGCTTGGATGCGCAACGGCAAAATAATTTGCGCCGACATTTACGTGCCTGAGGTAGTCGTTGGTGAACGGCGAGTTCGGGTTGCCGACGATCTGGCTGTAGCCATGATTTTCCATCACGATGAGGAACACGTGATCGAGATGCGGCACGCCCTTTGGAACCGCGCCTTCGTTGGCGAAGGTGGGGCTGATGAGCGAGCTTGCGGCCAGCAACGCGGCGGCCGACTTCAGATTCCACTTCATTTTCATGATTTCTCCCTTTCCATTGTCTCCGAGGAAATTCTTGACCTGCATTTGAAACGGGGGATACGCACTATCCGGCCCGGCGGGAACATGCGCAGAGCGCACCGGGCAGGCTCCGTTGATTGACCGGAGGCGGAGTGATGCAGCGGACCGCGAATGACTGTAGAGGGGCATCGTTACAGGCAGGAGTCGGAATTGTTACGGGCGTGTCAAAGCTGTGTGGGGAAATCGCGGAGAAGGAAGCAAATCCCGGAAGTGCGGGTCACTCGCCGGAAGGTACGGTCTGAAAGTGGCGGACCAAACAGACGACCAAGGTGAGCAAGCCGGCGAGAAAGCAGCCCATTACGATGATCATTGCATGGGAATTGAAACGGTGATTCGGGCCGAGGTTTACCTGGATGGCGAGGAAGGTTCCGCAAATCAGCACGAACAGGATGCCGCAGCCGAACCACGCCATCGTCGCGGAAATGTAGCGCATGGTTTCCGGGCGGCGTTCGGGGGCGAGCCTGTAGGTGCGATGAGGAAGATTGATACGGAAATTGGACTTTGCGGCGATCTGCCGGGGAGCAACGAAACCGACGAGGGCTGAGGTAGAGGTCACCAACAGCATCCAGGCAAAGAATGCTTCGCGGGATTGCCAGCCATTGGCGCGCCCATCCGCCGCAAAATGCGAAGCCATGCGCTGCGGCATTTGTGGATAGTAGTAGGCCATCATCAGCAGGCCCACCAGTATCAGGAACACATACAAGATTCGGGGGAGACGCGGATCATCCACACGGCACCTCTGGGATTCGTGTTGGGTTCAGGGTAAAGCGGCGCTGGAGATGCGGCAACGAAATTGACTGCGGATGTGTCGAGGAAGTCCTTGCGTTTCCTGCGGGAATCCGCGAAATTGGAAATTCCCAGCGCAAACCAATTCAAGCGGAGTTGCGTGGGCACTCGATGACCAAATCACAGAAAATTCTCGGCGCCATTATCGTATTGGTGCTGGCGATTTCCGTTTATGGCTACTGGATCTCGCGCGAGCCGGAGGCGGCGCACGAGGAACGGTCCGCCAAAAAATCCAAGGACGCCACCGTCGCACTGGTTGACCTGTCACCGCTGAAAACAGCCCAGCAATTGGCGAAATTCGCGGACACGCCGGAGGAGCGCCCGCTGGCTCAGGATGCGCTGCACCGGGCCGATGAGGAAGTGGACCTGACATTTGATTCCGCGCTCCGCGAAGCCCTGCTGCATCCGCCGCCGCTCAGCGCGGAAGTCAAGGAAATGCAGGACCGCCTGCAAAAAGAGCAAAAGCTGCTGCAGGCGGACCAGGAGGTGGCCAAGCAGCTTTCCGAGCAATTGGCGAAAGCGCCCGAAAGCAAGCAGGACGCGATTCAAGTGGCACTGGTGCAGGCTGAAGCGGATATGGATCTGGACCAGAATGAAGTGGACGACGCGAAGGAGGATCTGGCCCGTGCGGGAGGCAGCCTGGCTGACCGCATCCAGGCGCTGAGGAAAGAGCACGAGGACACAGCGCAAGTTTCGGATACGGTGATTCCCACCGGGACTGCGCCCGCACTGCAAGCCGGACTGGTGCATCGCGTGCAGCAATGGCTGGCGCTGCGCTCGGCGAAGCGTCAGTTGGCGGATGCCAGGGCCAAATCGGACGCCGCGGCCGCGGCGTTGGCGGCGCAACACAATTCACTTGATGCGAAAGTCGAGGAGGACAAAGGGAAATCACCTGAACTGGCGCATCACGCAAAAAGGAACAAGGATGCGACGCCGATTGCGCGAACACCCGCGAGCCCGAAAAGCCAGGAAGAATCCGAGGCGCTGCTGAAAAGGACAGAGGAGATCAGCGGGAACCAGAAAGCGCTTGCGGCGCTGGACAAGCGCGTCGAAAAACACAAGGAACTTTCCGCGATTTACGGACAGTGGATGGACGTCATCTCTGCTCAGCAGTGGACAGTTTTTCACCATGGCGTCACGGGAGTGCTGATCATCCTGGGAATCGCGCTGGTGGCGCTTTTCTTCAGCACGTGGATGAATTCGCTGGTGAGCCGGTTGCCAATGGACCGGCGGCAGATTCAATCGCTGCATACCGTGACGCGAGTTTCGATGCAGTTTATCGCGCTGCTGCTGATCCTGCTGGTGATTTTCGGGCCGCCGGGGCAGTTGGGAACGTTTCTGGGACTAGCCGGCGCGGGCTTGACGGTGGCGCTGAAGGATTTCATCGTCGGCTTTATTGGATGGTTCGTGCTAATGGGGAAGAATGGGATTCGGCTGGGCGATTGGGTGGAAATTAACGGGGTGACCGGCGAAGTGATCGAGATCGGGCCGTTTCATACGGTGTTGCTCGAGACGGGGAACTGGACGGATTCCGGGCATCCGACCGGGCGGCGGGTGACGTTCACCAACAGTTTTGCGATTGAAGGACATTATTTTAATTTTTCGACTACCGGTCAGTGGTTGTGGGATGAACTCACGGTAGTGTTGCCGAGCGGAAAGGACCCTTATCCGATCGTCGAAGCAATCCGTAAGAAAGTGGAAGAGGAAACGCGCGAAAGCGGGCAGCAGGCGGAGCAGGAGTGGCGCCGCGCGGCGGGTTCGCGGGACATGAGCGGATTTTCCGCGGTGCCGGCGATCAGCGTGAAGCCCGTGCTGGGAGGAGTCGAAGTGGCGGTGCGCTATATCGCGCGGGCCAACGAAAGGTTTATTTTGCGTTCGAAATTGAACCGGGCGGCCGTGCAGCTGCTGGGCGGAAAAGAGGAGAGCTGGCCGGCACAGGAATAAGCTGTGAATTATTCGGAGGCGCCTTTGCGGCGAACTTCCTCGCTGGTTAATCCATACAAGGGCGGCGTTTGCACGCCGAGCATCGAGAGATAGAGATAAATCTGCCCGCGGTGGTGGATTTCGTGTTCGAGCATCAAGCGCAGCCACTTCCACTTTGTGATTTCGACGTCGCCTGGCGTTTTGCATTTTGTCTGCAGGTCGGCGTCGTTGAGCCTTGAGAAAATTTCCAGAGACTCTTTGTGCAGGCGCTCCATCAGCGCCAGGACGTTTTCGTAGCCGTCGGCCAGTTCCTTGCCGTGGGTTTTGTATTGGCTGGGTTTCCCCTGTAGATTTTCTCCCCACATGTAGCGTTCGGTGACGGCGAGATGGCGCAGCAGATCGCCGAGCGTGAATTTTCCCGGTGCGTAGGTCCAGTCCAGCTTGTCGGGCGGGATGCAGCGGGCCACGCGCATGGTGCGTTCACGTACGTTTCCGAAATAGTGAAGAAACGGTTTGATGGTTTGAATTTCCATGACGACCTCCGCTGCAGCTTGCCCGCGCTCAATAATCGACGGCGAGGTGCCAGCGAATACCGTGCACTTTCGCCAAATCCAGGACTTTGGCAAATTCTTGCAGCTCTGGGGTTATGCGATCTCGATCGCCCAGTGAAGGCTCAGCCGTACTTTTCAGGAGCGCATGAACCGTCCTAAGCCCCTCCTCCGCAGTGAACCATTTTTCATCGAACTTTGGATTATTTATGGTGGCATTTAGCGCCCCCTCTTCCATCAAAGAAGCCAGTTCGTCCCTAGAGGCGCTGAAGAAGCTCATGAGCGTGGTTACGTCCAATTTCTTGGCCATTGACTCCAGTACCTTACTGTTTTTCGATAGGGAACTTCCGTTTACGTAGGCGTCAGTATTGGGGATTCCTCTCTCCAAGACAATGTAAAGCGATGGCATCGGCAGGGCTCCTCAGCACAAAGTGATAACGCAAAAGCTTAGCGCAGGAAGGCGCGGGCGCGCGAGGCGGAGAGTGTGGCGCCGGCGTACATCAGGGCGAGAAGGAAGAAGCCGGTGGCGATGCTGAAACGCTGGGCGAGCCAGCCAAGCGAAAAGCTCATGGAGAGTTGCAGGATGGTGGCGATGATGGCGAAGGCGGATTGCGTGCGGCCCATGAAGTGGCGGGGCACGATGGACATCAGCGAGGATTGTGCGACGATGCCGCCGAGAGCGCGGAAAAATCCGAAGCAGCCCTGCAGGATCGCAGCGCCTAGTAAGAATGTGACAAACGGCACGGCGACGTGACCGAGCGCCAAGCCGGCCATCACGGCGACGTAGAGTGGCAGGCGCACCTTTTGCGGCAACTGGCTGGTGATCAGGCCGCCGGCGATTGCGCCGATGGCCCAGCCTGCTTCGATGAAACCGAAGCCGCGCGAGCCTGAATGCAAGACGTCGTTGGCCAACGCGACGACGACTACGTTGCCGCTGACTACGCTGGCCATCAGAATTGCGTGCGTCACTCCCAGCGCGAGCACCACCGGTTGGCTGCGCAAGTAACCGAGCCCTTCCTTCATATCGGCGGCATAAATCGCGAGCGAGGTTCCGGCTTCGGCGATTTCGGGATTTTCGCCGCTCTCCAGCGCAAGGGAAGCGGCACCCGACGACTCAGAGTATTCACGCGGATACTGGAGGTGATCGCGCGGCGAAACGTAGCCGCTGCGCAGGCGGTAAAGGCAGTAGGCGGAGACGAAGTATGTGAGGCCGTCGATCAGCAGGATTCCGGCGATGCCCATGTTGTCGTAGAAAAATCCAACGAAGGTGCCGGCAAGCAGCATGCCGCTCTGCACGCCGACGAGCACGGACGCGTTGGCGCCGGTGAACTGGCTGGGCGGAACAACTTCCTGCACCAGCGCGTTGACGTTGGACCAGTAAACTGCGGAGCCGGTGCCGGTGAGCATCGTCATCGCGTAGAGATGCCAGATGTGCAGGTGACCGCGCCAGGCGACGTATGCGGTGGCCAGGACGGCGAGTCCGCGGGAGAGATCGAGCAGCACACCGAGGTAGCGGCGGTCGAGGCGGTCGATGAGCACGCCGCCGAGGAACGGCACGACGAGGCCGGGGAGCGTGACGACGATAACCTGCCAGCTCACGGCCACTGTCGAATGCGTGGCCGACATTATGTACCAGCTGACGCCGATGAAGTTCATGCCGCTGCCGAAGAGCGAGACGAACATCGCGGTGAAAAAATAGCGGAACCCGCGCTGCTGCCAGAGCAGCGACCAGTCAACCCGGGGTGTGACAGCGGTGGCCATCGAATCTATCAGTTTACTATCGAAGAGCGGCGGGACCGCCCGCAACACCCAACGACTTAGCCAGTCGCTAAACTCTCTGCGCGTAGAAAGAGTCTGAAATTCTCAAATAACTGGCACAGAGTCATTGAGCGCGGCTTCGGCGCGATCTAAATTCCATCCGCAACGCGCGCAGAAGGGTTTGTTGGAGCGTGCGAAGAACCGGCGTAGTGGCACAGAGGAGCCGCAGAGGGGGCAAGTAATTCCGCTAACGAAATCATTTTAGTAGACCTCTTCCTCGGCGAAGATGGCGTATTTAGCAGTTCGTGCGTCGCAGAAACGTTTTGCTGTTTCGCGCAGCCGGCGGTTTTCTCGTGATAAACGGGGAAACAAAACCCCATGATGGTGGCCACGCACATCGCCGTGATGCGGGCGGGCCGGTTCACGGAGTTCGGCCCAGCCAAGCTGATTCTGGAGCGCCCGGAAGGGGAGTACACGAAAGAGGTTTTGGCCGCCGTGCCGGGGATACCGCGCGCCGGGCAAGTGTGATATTTTTCCGTCTGGTCGTGCGTAACATTATCCAGCAGCAATTCGCGACATCTCTGTGGTGGAGGAGTCCTCGATGGGCACCATTCCTGCTCCTGTGGCGGAGCCGCAGGCCGCCATTTCCCCGTTCGGCCGGATTATCGGCGTGTTGTTTTCTCCCAAAGCTACATTCGAAGACATTGCGCGCAAACCCAGTTGGCTGTTACCAGTGTTGATCTCCACGGTTCTCGGCATTGCTTCGACTGTGGTGTTGAACCAGCGAATGGACTGGCGGGATTACATCACGCAGCAGATTGAAAAGAGTCCGCGTGCGGCCAATATGCCCGCGGAGCAAAAAGAGAAGCAGGCCGAGATTTCGGCGAAGGTGACGGTGTACATCGTTTATCTGGCCGGCGCGATCGGCTCGGCCTGTTTTGCAGTAATCGTCGGCGCAGTGATGATGCTTGCTTATAATTTGCTGGCGGGCGCCGGCGCCAGCTTTTCGCAATCGTTAGGCATAGCGGCGCACTCCCTGGTCGTGGGAATCATCAGCACGCCAATATTTCTGCTGGTGCTGCTCTTGCGGCCGAAGGGGACCATTGATCCGGAAAATCCAGTGGCGACGAATCTGGCGGCATTTTTGCCGGAAGAGTCCGCAAAGTGGCTGTTGACGCTGTGCAAGTCGATCGACGTGTTCACGATCTGGATACTGATGCTGATTGCGATTGGTTTTGCGGCGCTCAATCCGAAAAAACTAAAGGGCGGCAAGGCGTACGTCGTCGCTTTTTCCGTGTGGGGCGTCGTGGTGGTGGTCAAGGTGCTCTGGGCGTTCGTCACCTCCTGATACACTTATCGGGTGAATTTTTCGTTTGAGGTTTTGCAAAACGATCCGACGGGTGCGCGACGCGGGCTGTTGAAGACACCGCATGGAGTGATAGAGACGCCGGTGTTCATGGCCGTGGGCACGGCGGCGACGGTGAAGGGCCTGACGCAGGAAGCGCTGGAGACTCTCGGCGCGAAGATCATACTTGCCAATACTTATCATTTATATTTGCGGCCGGGGCATGGGCTGATTCGCAAGCTGGGCGGACTGCACAAGTTCATGTCGTGGAACGGCGCGATTTTGACCGATTCCGGCGGTTATCAGGTGTTCAGCCTGTCCGAATTGCGTAAGATCACCGATGAAGGCGTGCGCTTCCGTTCGCACCTGGATGGTTCCGAACACCTGCTCACACCTGAAAAAGCGGCGGAAATCCAACTTGCGCTTGGTTCCGACATCGCGATGGTTCTCGATGAGTGCATTGAGACGCCGGCCCCACGAAACATCGCCGAAGCGGCGCTGAGGCGCACGACCGACTGGGCGAGACGCGCACGGCAATATTTTTTGCAGCGGGCGCAGCAAAATGAGGAACCCGCGCAGTGGCAATTCGGAATTGTGCAAGGCGCGACGTTTCCGGATTTGCGGCGGGAAAGCGCGCGGCAACTTCTGGAGCTGGATTTTCCCGGCTACGCGGTCGGCGGACTTGCCGTTGGCGAGCCACACGAAACCACATGCGAGATGACCGCGGAAGTCACCGCGCTGCTGCCAAAAGAGCGCCCGCGTTACCTGATGGGTGTGGGGCGCCCGGAACAGATCGCTGATTATGTGGCACGGGGGATCGATATGATGGATTGCGTGCTGCCGACGCGCGCGGCGCGGCATGCGTGTCTTTACACCAGCGAAGGCCGCGTGCTGATCAAGAACGCGCGCTACATCGAAGACCAACGCCCGATCGATCCGCGATGCACTTGTACGGTGTGCAAGCGCTACACGCGCGCTTATCTTCGGCATCTGTTCGCCGCTGGAGAAATCACCGCGGCGATCCTTGCAACCCACCACAATGTCCACTTTTACCTTGACATAATGCGGCAAATCCGAGAGGCTATCAGTTTTGGGCAACTTGCAAATTTTGCAACAGAGCTGCGCGCGCGTTATGTGGCGGGTCCAGTCTGAAGCGAGCCGCTCGGGACGCGCGTAAGGCGTTTACGGGCGCGGGCAACCCGCACAGGTCGAGTCTCAGCAGGAGAATCGAGCGGGAAGGGAAGCGGGAACTCACCCGCTCGAGGATGGTTTTCTCTCCTTCCGGTTCGGGTAGCGGGCCGCGGCTGTGCCAACGGGCCCATTCAGGAAAAACTCGGAAAGGCATGGAACAATTCGGGACATGAATCTGGGAGCACTTTTTTTCTGGCAAGGCGGCGGCATCGGGGGAGGGTTTGGCGGTTTTCTGATTCCCCTCGGCCTCATGTTCGGAATCATGTATTTCCTGGTGATACTGCCGCAGCAAAGGCAGCGCAAGAAAGTGCAGGAGATGCTGGCGGCCGTGAAGAACGGCGACAAGGTGGTTACGACGGCGGGTATCTACGGCACGATTAACGGGATGGACGGCGACACCGTGATTCTGAAGATCGCCGACAATGTAAAAATCCGCATCGCGCGGGCAGCGATTGCTCAGGTGGAGGCATCCGACGATGCGAAATAACTCCATGAGCCGCCTGGCTTCGCGCTTGATCTCTTAACCATGAACCCTAATCTGAAGTGGAAAGCTCTGTTCATCCTCGCAGTCATTCTGTTGTGCATTTATGCCGTAATCGGCTATCCGGATTTCCCGACTTCGCTCACGGCGCTCAAGAACAACTTCGAGCACCAGATCAAACTCGGTCTGGACCTGCAAGGCGGCACGCACCTGATCCTCCAGGTTCAGGTGCAGGAAGCCATCGCGCAGGAAACCGACCAGACGGTGGATCGCCTGACGACGGAGTTGCGCGCCAAGAACGTCCACTATGACGAAGTGCGCCGCGTGGATGATTCACACATCGTGGTGCGCAACATTTCTTCGGACCAGAGCACGCAGTTCCGCGACATTTTGCACCAGCAGCAGTATGAAACCGCCTGGGACCTTGGTGCAGCGCCAGGCGAACCGAATAGTTTTCTGCTGACATTGCGTCCCGGCGCGATTGCGGCGACTCAGGAAACCACGATGAACCAGTCGCTCGAAACGATCGAGCGGCGCATCAACGCCCTGGGCCTGACCGAACCCACCATCCAATTGCATGGCCGCAAGGACAACGAAATTCTTGTGCAGCTACCGGGTGAAGGCGATCCGGAACGCGCCAAGGCTGTTATTCAGGCCGGCGGTCAATTGGAATTGATGCTGCTGGTGGATCCCACACCGTATCCGTCGCAATCCGCCGGGTTGGCCAAATACGGTGGTGTTTTGCCGCCGAACGCGGAGTTGCTGAAAGAGCGGCCGGAATCGCACATTCGGCAGAATCCGAACGATACGTCGGAAAACTGGTATCTGGTGCAGCGGCCTCCGGCGGTGACCGGGCGCGATCTGCGCAGCGCTACGGAAAACCGCAACACGGAGATGCCGGGTCAGTGGCAAATCAACTTTGTGCTTTCGAACGAGGCGGCGAAACGATTCGGTCCATTCACGGAACAAAACAAGGGCCGGCAAATGGCGATCGTCCTGGAGCATCAGGTCTATTCGGCGCCGACGATTCAAAGCCGCATTGAGGATCAGGGCCGGATCGACGGCAACTTCAGCCAGGAGCAGGCGCACGATCTGGCGCTGGTGTTGCGAGCCGGAGCATTGCCTGCCTCGATCAAGTATCTTGAGGAACGCACAGTCGGTCCGTCGCTCGGAGCGGATTCCATTCGCCACGGCGTGCAGGCATCGATCCTGAGCCTGCTGGTAGTGATGGTGTTCATGGTGTTCTATTACCGGTTGTCGGGCGGAAACGCCGTGCTGGCATTGATTATCAACTTGGTTATTTTGCTGGCCGCGCTGGCCATGTTTGGCGCGGTGTTGACCTTGCCGGGCATTGCAGGCGTGATTTTGACCATCGGTATGGGTGTGGACTCCAACGTTCTGGTCTTCGAGCGCATTCGTGAAGAGCTTCGCAATGGAAAATCATCGGCGGCCGCGGTGGACGCGGGCTTCTCCAAGGCGTTTCTGACTATTATTGACACGCACGTGACCACGGTGGTCTCAGCCTTCTTCCTGTTCATTTTTGGAACTGGCCCGATCAAGGGATTTGCCATCACCCTGACCATCGGTTTGATTGCCAACGTGTTCACGGCGATCTATGTTTCCAAGACGATTTTCCAGTACCACCTGGCGAAGATGGACCGACAGGCGGAACTGAGCATCTAGGCGACGTATAGTCCTAAGGTTCCGGTACTACCCCATCTTTTGGGGAGTGGGAACAAACAGGAAGATAGTGGAGTCTAAAGAAGGGATGCGCGAAAAGGCATGATCGAGCTCTTTCAACAGCCCAATCTCGACTGGATGGGTAAGGCTAAGTATTTCTTCGCCTTGAGCGGTACCTTGCTGATTATCGGCTGGGCCGCGATTTTTCTGAAGGGCGGCATCAAGTACGGCATTGACTTCCGGGGTGGCACGGACGTGGACGTACGTTTTGCCAAAGCGCCGGACGTGGAACAACTCCGCAACGGTCTACGTGCCCAAGGCTTGGGCAGCAGCGAGATTCAAAGCATCAGTGATATTGCCAATCCGAATTCGAACGAGGTGTTGATTTTCGTGGCACAGGTAGGGGAGGGCGACCAGGCGCTCGATGAAGCAAAGGCCAAGGTGCTCAGCGCTCTGAATGCCACGTTCGGTGTTTCCGGATCGGGCAAGCAGGATTTCAATGCTGCCACGCCGACTTCCCTGGCGAAGTATTTGGTGGAGAAAGATCCGCTGGCCCTTTCGGTGGCTGCGGGAGACAGATACCAGCAGTTGGCAAGAGCGATTCTTGTGTATCGCGACAAAGACATGAACGGCGTCCTGACAAACCTCGACGATCTCACCAAGGTGACCGGCGTTACACCTGCCGTGGTGGCTGCGCTCAAAGACGGTTTTTCACCGGCACCCTTCGCCATTCGCAACGCCGAAATCGTCAGCGCCAAGGTGGGTGCCGAGTTACGCAATCAGGCTATCCGAGTAACCCTCTATGCTTTGGCAGGCATGCTGGTATATATTGCATTCCGGTTCGAGTGGGTTTACGGAGCCGCGGCGGTTCTGGCGGTCTTCCACGACGTCCTGATTACGCTGGGTCTGTTCAAGATTTTTGGATTTGAAATTTCGCTGACGGTCATCGCAGCTTTGCTTACCCTGGTCGGTTATTCGATGAACGATACTATCGTCATCTTTGACCGCATCCGGGAAAACAGCCGCCTGCTGCGGAAGGAGCCATTCGCGGACATTGTCAACAAGTCGATCAATCAGACATTGTCGCGAACGATTCTGACCAGCGGATTAACCTTTCTCACCGTGCTCGTCCTGTTCCTGATGGGCGGCCAGGTGCTTCGGGCGTTCGCCTTTGCCCTGGTGGTGGGGATTGTGGTAGGAACGTACTCCAGTTTTGGTATCGCCGCGCCGCTGGTTGTCGCCTGGAACAATTGGCGGGGACACGGCGGAGTAGCAAGCACCGGAACCGCAGCCGGCAGCAGACCCCGGGGCAACGAGGGCGGGCAACCGCGCCTCGCGACTTCTGGGAGGAGGTAGGCGTCACCCATGTTTGAAGAAATGGTCGTATCCACTTCGACGAACCAGAAGACCAACAAGCCATGGACAGTTGCGATATCCATGATCTTTCAGGTCCTGTTTCTCGCGATTCTGATTCTGATTCCTCTGATTTATACGGAAGCACTGCCAAAGACGTTGATGTCATCGATTCTGCTGGCACCGCCTCCGCCGCCTCCGCCGCCACCTCCGCCGCCGGCCGTGCAGGTGATTCGCAAGCCGATTCAACACTTGATGGATGCCGGCAAGCTGGTGACTCCGAAGGCTATCCCGAAGGATCTGAAAGTTATTAAGGAAGAAGCCGAGCCGCCCGACATGGGTGGAATGGCTGGCGGTGTTCCCGGCGGCGTTGCCGGCGGATCCGCTGGCGGCGTGCTTGGCGGTGTAATCGGTGGAGCAGGAGCAGCACCGCCGCCGCCGAAGGTTGCACCGAAACGCGTCACGGTTGGCGGTAACGTACAGGCCGCGCGCTTGGTCAACAAAGTTACACCTCTCTATCCGCCTCTTGCGCGCCAGACGCGCATCAGCGGCACCGTAAGGCTCCACGCCATCATCGGCAAGAACGGCGGGGTGGAGCAGTTGCAGGTGGTTTCGGGACATCCGCTCCTTGTGCAGTCCGCACTGGATGCTGTCCGGCAGTGGCGCTATCAGCCAACGCTGCTGAACGGCGATCCGGTGGAAGTGGACACCGAAATTGACGTGGTTTTCTCTCTGGCACAGTAAGTTGTTCAACAGGGCGGCGCGGGTGTCGTGGGACGTGCGCGCCGGTCTGAGTCCGCAGTCGAATTAACTCACTTGTGGGATCCGGCTCGTCCGGCGCCCCTCGGAAATAAGGAGCAAACGAATGTTAGCAACTTTGTTGGTTTACGCCGCGTGGCTGCAGGAGCCCACGACTTCATGGGACCTGCGTTCCATGTGGATCTCGATGGGCCTTCTCGCAAAAATCGTGGTCGTCATTCTTTTTATTCTTTCGGTGTACTCGTTCGGCGTGATGATTGATCGCTTCCTGATGTACAACAACGCGCGCAAGCAGTCGCGGCTGTTCGTGCAGCAGGTAGCCGGGGCGCTGAAGGACGGGAAACTCGACGAAGCCATCGCGATCGCCGAGCGCAACAAGAAGAGCCACATCGCCAAGGTAGTCGCCACGGGGCTCTCGGAATTCCAGTCGGCTTCACAGCAGGTGTCCGACGCGGAAGTGATCGAAGCTGCGAAGCGAGGCCTGGAGCGTTCCGTTGCGATCGTGCACGCGGAAATGAAGCGCGGTCTTTCGGCCCTGGCCACCATCGGTTCGACGGCGCCGTTCGTCGGACTGTTCGGGACGGTCGTCGGCATCTTGAACGCGTTTAAGGGAATTGAAAGCCAGAAGGCCACGGGTCTCTCCGCGGTTGCCGGCGGTATCGCTGAAGCGCTGGTGACCACGGCGTTCGGTTTGCTCGTCGCCGTGCCCGCCGTGTGGGCCTACAACTATTTCACGAACAAGGTCGAAGCGTTTGATGTGGAGATGGACAACTCCTCGATGGAGTTGATCAACTATTTCATCCTGCGCCGCGGCGCGGCCAAGAAGTAGCAACCCGGAAGAAGGCAAACTATGGCTTACAAGCCGCAAGCTGGCCCCCAGATGGCAGCGCCCAACGTGATTCCGATGGCGGACATCATGCTGGTCTTGCTGATCATTTTCATGGTGGTTACCCCCATGTTGCAGAAGACGCACCAGGTAGACATGGCTTCGGCCAAGAATGCCCGGGACATGAAGGACGCCGACAAGGATGACGCGATTGTGGTTGCAGTCACCCGCGACGGCAGCCTGTACATGGGCAACACGAAGATCACCAAGGAAGAAATCACCGGGCAGATCAAGGACCGCATCGCTAACAAACTGGACAAGACGGTCTATGTGAAGAGCGATGCGCGCGCCAAGTACGGAGATGTGGTCGCAATCGTGGACGAAATCCGGTCCGCGGGTGTGGACCAACTCGGTCTGCTGACGGAAAAAACACAGCCCCTCGGAAGCACAGCACCAAAACCTCCTCAGTCGCAGGCGAATCCCGGCGATTAAGGACGTAGTAGCGATTCAGCTGTACGCTCATTCGTTTGCTGAGTACGAGGCTTCGCGCCGGCTCCCACCCGGCGCGGCCGCCAAACTCCAAAAGCGGTGGTGAGCGGCGGCACAACAGGAGATCTCGCAATGGGGATAGATGTAGGTAGCAGCTCGGGAGCAATGGCAACGCCGAATATCGTTCCTCTGATCGACATTCTGCTGGTGCTTATCATCATTTTCATGGTTATCACGCCTCTTACGCCGAAGGGTATGGATACCCTGGTCCCGCAACCTTCACCGAACCAGCAGCAGAATCAGGAACTCGAGAACAAAACGGTTGTGGTTCAAGTGCTGAAGGGCGACAAGCTCAAGATCAACAACGAAGATGCCAACTGGGATACGCTTGGGCCGCGCATCGAGCAGGTGTTCAAGGACCGCGCCGAAAAAGTCGCGTTCGTTAAGGGCGACAACGATGTGTTGTTCATGTCCGTGGCGCGCGCGATTGACATCATGCGAGGAGCGGGCATCGACAAGGTGGGTCTGATCACCGCCAAACTGGAAGCAGGGCAGTAGCTCGCGTTCGGGTTTCGGGCACGGATGTGGGAGTCCTCCTCG